>Ga0326727_10023605_pt1 | contig 11716 bp, 9 predicted proteins | sample MB2enrmetagenome_FD_207643 | JGI IMG/M metagenome (GOLD analysis project Ga0326727, IMG submission 207643) | Lab enriched peat soil microbial communities from McLean, Ithaca, NY, United States - MB29MY | ecosystem: Environmental > Terrestrial > Soil > Wetlands > Peat | place: USA: New York... | reverse complement strand
CCTTTTTGTGGAAATCCCGGGCGAGTATCGTCTTCACGTTGGATACGGTTCCCTCGTCGAGTCCGGTCTTCCTGAGCTGACAGGCACCGGAACCTACCGGCTGGTAGGCCGTCGAAAGAAGGGTTCTATCCTGATCGTTCGAAACATTCTTCAGGAGGTATTCCCGGAAATCGCCGCCGGAAATGGTTTCCGGCAGGTCCTCGCCGTCCTTGTAGAGGAAGCGGGTTTCGATCCGGGGAACGAAGCGCTCGTCCCTGGTAAAGACTTCCTTAAAGTTGTCCCAACCGATAAACTTGATGTTGGACATCCCGAGCGAAGCGAAGATCGATTTCAGGTGATGGCGTTCGCCGTTTCCCAGTTTCCGGGTTTTCTCGACGCCGAACCAGTCTTTTTCGACGATCCACTGCTGGAGCATATAGTTATCGCCGGAATCGTCGAGCTTGTAGTAACGTATCAGATAAGCTTGTGCGTCCGGTTTGACCTTGGACAAAACCTTGTTCTCAAAGTCGGCTTTCGCCATGGAAGCGGGAATTTCCGGGGTGATACCGTTCCAGTCGGTAAACGAGTACTGCACGCCCTGAATGAGCGGGTACAGGAAAAAAAGCGCATACAGCGCCAATGCCGGCAGGATGAAGAGAAAAAACATTTTCCCGGTTCGGTTCGGTTTGTAACCCATTCCAAGCTCCTTGGTTTCCGGTTCGCTGATAATTACGAAAAATGAAAACGGAACCCGCGCGGAACTGGTCCGCGCGGGTGATATCCTACCAAAATTACTTGCCGACGGCCTTTTTCCACGAAGAGTCGATGTAGCTGATCACCTGGTCCGCGTTCTTCTTGCCGAACAGATATTCCTGGGCGCCGTTTTTGACGGCATCCTCCCAGACGGAGACCGGGTAGCTCGAGAAGGCCCAGGGATTGACCTTATCGGCCTTCACATAGGAAACGAGATCCTGGAAGGGCTGCTTCATCACGGAGATATCGGCGTTCTTGAAGGTGGGAACCAGCTTGCACTTTTCCACCCAGAACCTGGTGCCTTCCGGAGTGGCGATCCAGGCGAGGAAGCGCTTGGCCTTCTTGATCTTGTCGGGACTCGAACCGGCGTTGACGGCGATGGTCGAATCCACATCGACGAAGAGCTTGGTATCGGCGACGTTGTCGTTGCAGGGGAAAGCGATGAAACCGCAGTCGAGGTTGGTCTCGGTGTTCAGGGCGGCGCCGTAGCTCCAGAGTCCCTGTACCATCATCGCGGCCTCGCCCTTCGCGAACGCGGCCTGCTGTTCGTTCCAGCCGAACTCGGAAGCGCGCGGGTCCATATTGTTCTTATAGAAATCCAGCAGAGCGAACACGTCTTTCTTGTTCACCGGATCGGCAAAGCTCGCCTTGCCTTCGTTCATCTGCTCCATCCAGTTCGTCAGCCTGGAACCCGCGAGGGTAGTGTGCACCATCGACAGGAAGTGACCCACAGACCAGTTTTCCTTCAAAAGCCCGGCGAAGGGAGTAACCTTGTTCTTCTTCAGAGTCGCGCAGACGGTCTTGAGCTCGGAGAGGGTAGTCGGCGGCTTGAGTCCGAACTTCGCGAAGATCTTCTTGTTGTAGATGATGCCGATGCCGGCGAGATCCATCGGTACGGCATACTGCTTGCCCTTGTAAGTGACGGAACCCTTCGCGCTGTCCACCACCTGCGCCATGACAGGGTCTGTCGTCAGATCGGCGAGATAGCCGGCCTTGGCGAATTCGAACACGGCGGAGTAAGACTGAAGCTGGATGAGATCGGGACCGGTGCCGCCGAGCAGACCGGTCTTGAGACCCGCCTCGCCGTCGTTGGGAGCGACCTCGAGGTCAATCTCAATGTCGGGATTCTTGTTGGTGAAGGCGTCGCACATTTCGCGAAGAGCATCCTTGATTTCCTGCTTGTAGTAGTAGAAGCGGAGCTTCTTGTCGCCGCCGCCGCCGCCGCCGCAAGCGGTGAACGAAATGGCAGCCATCGCGGCGAGCGTGAAAGCGAACACTTTCATGGTTCTCGTCATATCTATCCTCCTCGAAAATTTCTCATCTTCACTGGATTGGATACGCTTCCAATCGTTTTCCCGTGATACTCGATAACATCTGTTACATACCGGCTTTTCGTTATTTTAAAGGGACGGATTTTTTTTCGCAACCGTTTTGTCGATTCCCGCGGATTTCGGTTCGCAGGCCGTGCGGACCGTTTCCAGGAATTCGTCGCCCTCGATGAGACGCGCGGACCGCAGAAGATTGTGGGTGACGGTGTCCTCGCGGATGCCGGAAAGCGAGTAAATCTCGATATTGGCCGGCTTGACGCTGTAACCGTCCATCAGCACCTGGATATCGGTAAGTTTGCTGAAAGGCAGGGGTTCGATGTGACGCCAGAAAACCTCGTAGAATCCGCTCTTCGCGTAGATGAAGAAATCGAAGCTCCGGTGCAGGAGATCGAAGTCCATCTGCCCGAGGATCTTCCGGCATGTACTTTCAAAACCCCTTCCCTGGGCCTCCTCGCTGGACGTGAAATAGAAGCCGAGGGTATTGTGCGGAAAGATGCGCTTGAAACGCTCGTAGAGGATGCGCACGTCCTTGAACTCCGGATCCATCCGGTAGACGCGTTCGAAGTTCTTGAGCGCCTTGTATTCCTCGCCCGTGTTCCAGAGAAGATTGGCGTACAGGTAGATCAGCTCCGTCTTGGTCTTCTCGCTGGACGGCGAGGAAAGAAACTCGGAAACCTGTTCGATTCCTGCATAGAAATCCTTGAGCTTGATGTAGAGGTGGATGATGGCCACCTGGGATTCCTCGCGGGCCCTGCCGAGGTCTTCCAGCGGACCCGCCGTCCAGTTGCCGCGCAGAACGGAGCGGTATCCGGAAATGGCGTCCACGTAACGCTTCATGTGTTCGAGACACTTCGCCTGGCAATAAACCACTTCCCAGTTTTCGCGGTCGTACTTCGCGACCAGGTCGAACTGGCGCTGGGCGTACATGAAATGGTGCGACTCGAAAAGCACCTTCCCGTAAAGGATGCGCGCATCCAGAAGCCCCGGTCGTTTCTTGAGAAGTTTTTCCACGAACTCCCGCGATTTGCGGAAATTCTTCTCGCGGAAATAATATTTCGCGACGGCGAAAATCGCGTCGACGTGGTCGACGTCCTCGTCCAGAAGCATCATATAGTGCGCGAGCGCTTCCTTTCCTCGCCCCATCTTCTCGTAAACGGTCGCGAGCGAGTAGAGGATTTCGACGCGCATCTTCGGAAGTTTCGAACTTTTCACCAGCGCCGAATTGAAGAATTGCGCCGCGTTCACGAAATTGCCGAGCGCTTCGTATGCGCGGGCAAGGTAGTAATTGAGGAAAAACGTGTCCCTGCTCTTCTCCTTATTTTTTTCCAGGTACTCGCGGGCGATGCGGACGAGTTCGGCGTACGATTTTTTTTTCAAAAGCCGCGCGAGCACATGGTCGACGGATCGTTTCCGCAGGAAATTGTGGATAATCATGACGATGATGCCGACGAGAAGGAGGGCGATCACGCCGAGGATAATAATGAGCAGATCGTCTGCGACGACGAATCGGGAAAGCTGTTTCGGGTCCACGCGTTACCTCGTTTCCGGCCAGAGTCGGCCGACGAAAGCGGAGGGGAACCACCCTTCCTGACCGGTTACCGTGCGCAGGAGATACCAGGAACCGTCGGTGCGGATGACGCGGCACTCCATCCCCTCGGGAAGATCGGAAAGAATCTCGGCGCCATCCTTCGGCGTGACTCGCAGGGAAGACTCGGCCAGAATGACGGCCTCGCCGGGATTCATCGCCGCGGATTCGCGGACAACGGACGAAATCAGCAGAACGCCCCCCGCCGCCAGCGCGATCCACCCGGCGGTAAAGAACCGGTTCCGGTGCGGCCCTTCGGGAAAACGGAAACGGCCCTTCCAGAGCCGGGAAAACAGAAAAGCGAGAAACAGCGCGCCCGCGGCGAAGAGAAATATTCCGATCGCGGCGGTGACGTTGGTCCCGGCGAAGGAAAACGGAAAAAGGATGATGCTCTCGATCAGCGGAGAATCGAAGAAGTGTCGGGGAAAACCGAGTTTTTCCCGCTCGGAAGCCAGGAGCGCCGAAGCGATCCGGTCGGAAGGAGCGAGCAGCGCCGCCCGCTTCAGGTTGAGAACGGCCTTGCCGGTGTTCCCGGATGCGGAGTACGCAGCGCCGAGATTGAAAAAAATCCTCGCGTCGCGGTGCCTGGCCGCGAGGGCTTCCCAATCTTCGACGGAATTGGTGCCGGCATGGAGTGCGGCGGGAAACATGCAGACCGCCAGAACGATCCAGAGAATCCGTTTCATCCGATCATCCCCTCGCAGGTTTTCCGGTTTGAAAGCGATTCCGAATATTCCCGAAGGCGCGCCTTCGCCGCGACGATGGATTCCGAAAGCGCCTCCGCCGGGTTTTCGCAGATCTTGCCGTGACCGGGGAACATCCGGTCCACCTTGTAGGTGTTCAGTCGTTCAAGCGAGTTGATGTAGTCGCCATGACTTCCGGAGTCGGAAATCTTGGAGATCGCCCCGCCGGAAAAGACCGTGTCGCCGGTGAACATGAAGTGGTGAAAGGGCTCGTAAAGGCAGATGCAGCCGGAGGTATGCCCCGGCGTATGCAGCACCTTGAGCTTGTAGTTTCCGAAATCGAAGAGCACGCGGTTCTCGAGCCACACGTTAACGTGGGTGCGGATGGGCTCTTCGTCGTGGATGGCGGCGTGAATGACGTACTCGTCGTTCAGTTCGATCTTCGTGGCGGCGAAGCGGTCGGCGGCGATGATGGCGGTCTCGTAGAAGTAGCCGATACAGCCGATATGGTCGTAATGCTCATGCGTGCAGATCACGAGATGGATATCGCTGACCTTGAGGCCGACGCGCGTAATCGTCTCCACGAGGTTCTGGAAGTTCGACTTCGTTCCGGTGTCGATCAGGACGTTCTTGAACAGGCCCTTGAGCAGATAGGAGTGCGAACTCGGCTTGTCGCCGTAAATGATGAAGATATTTTCCTCGACTTCGTCGAACATCTTTTCGTTAAGCATCTTCCCTCTCGTTATGCCGGAGCACCATTTCCAGGTTCTTGTGCAATCGATGGAACTTCCGCTCCACCTGCTGCGAATCGAAATTGCCGTATTTCTCGAACAAAACCTTCTCCCGCATGAAGTAGCGTCGAAGAAAACTGAAATCGGACCTTTCTATACGCTCGAAGAGGGCGTTTCCGAGATTCTGCACCCCCAGCGCGAACCGCCTGAAATCTTCCAGCGAACCCATGATTTTATCGAGTTTTTTCGCAGTCATCAAATTATTGGGCAGTATTTTGAGAAGTTCGGCCGGTTTTTTCTTTCCGGATTCCAGCCGCCGGTAGAGTTCTTCGGGCTCCATGCGTTCGAAACCCTCTATCGCCGCGCCCGTGAGCGAGGAGTTGAGCAGACGGATGCCGGGATTGAGTCTCAGGATGTTCTTTGCCGACTCGCGGAACCAGCCCCGGAAGTTGTCCAGCACGAAATCGGTCTCCACGACTCCGCCGTCGAGCGAGGCCACCGGAAAGGCTTTCCGGGCTTCCATCACGCCCAGGAATACCGATTCGATCGGCTTCAGCCGGTTGGTCTTCCTCAGCGCCCGGTAGAGATGGGACGTGGACGGGGAGTGACTCGCGCGGTAGCTGTAAGCGAGATCCTGACCGATGAGCACGATCGGGTTTCCGCCGATCAGGTACGCCATGTGAAAAGCGGAGGTCGCCACCGAACCGCCCGTTTCGACATCGCCGATACGGAATCCGCCCGAGGCTTCCAGCCAGTTGACGAGTTCGTTCTTGACGAGGTAGGTGTTTCCGTCGTAGTCGATGTCCATATGCGCGGTGTTGGACATGAACGCGGCTCCCTTCCCTTCCGTCGCGTCGCGGAAGTAGAGCGGGAGGGTGGGACTGACGACGGCGTCGAATACCAGACGCGTCCGCTTCCAGAACGCGCGGTCCACCATCGCGAGATCGTTGAGATTGTGCACCTGCGAGTCGAGGGAATAAACGAAATCCGGGACGATCCCCGCCTCGGCGAGCGGAAGCACGGCCGTGTCCACGGCGATGGTGACACAACGCCCGTTCAGCTTTCCGATCCAGGGAAGCGAAAACTTCAGCGACGGACCCGCGGAAATCACCATCACGGGCAGCCCGATATCGCGGTACATCACCTCGTGGATCGGACAGGTCCATCGGAGCTGTTCGACATTGCGGAGAATATTGATGAACCAGAGCTCCTCGAACTTCATCCGGGTGGAGAAATCGCCGAGTTTGACCTTGAGCAGCCGCTCCAGCCGCTCCTCGAAGGGCGAGTAGAATTCTTTTCGATATCCGCCCCGGAGCACGACGGTCTTGATGTTGCGGATGGCCTGGATCTCGAAGCGCGAAAGCACCGAATCGATCTTCTCCACGGGATCGTCCGGACCGATGAGAAAGATCTCCGTAATCGGCCGGTAAAAGCGAAGAAAGAGGTCGAAAACACGGCGGTCGCGTTCGATGACAAGGATGTTCCCGAAACCCGCACGCTCCAGGATCTCGATGTGATATCCGAGGCCGCTTCCGAAGAAAACGGCGAGCGTTCCCGCCGGATCGAGCCCGAGAACCGGCTCCACGAGCCTCCGCGCCTCCTTCTCGGGAGAATAGACACTATGGAGATACTGCCCGTCGACGCGGATGGTCGGTTTCCCATCGCGGGTGATCTCCACCGAAAGCCCGTCGCGCGAAGTTCCGGCCAGTTCGAGCAGGGCATCCATCTGCAGCATTCGCGCCCCGCTTACTGGAAGTACTCGATCACGTGCGAAAATACGTCGATCGAGAGGATGATGCCGAGCCGCGCGCTGATGTAGCCGAGGATGACGCCGGCCATGACGTCGGTGGGATAGTGCAGGCCGAGATACATTCTCGAAAAGGCGATCAGCGTCGCGAGAACGAGCATCGGCACGAAGAGAAAGGGATAGAAGTACCAGAAGAAGAACACCAGTACGAACGCACCGGCGGTATGTCCCGACGGAAAGGAGAAGCGGTCGGGCGGATTGATGACGATGGAGATTTCCTCATGGGAGACATAGGGCCGTTGACGACTGAAAAGATTCTTGATGATCTGCTGGAGAACGATCTGGATGATGGATCCGAACAGCAGCGCGAAACCGGCGTATATATTGACAAAGAAAAGAATGAGAATCACAAGCGCCCAGACTTGACCATCGCCGATACGGGTCATCAGTTTCATGAACGCAGTCAGAAAGCGTACTCTCCGGCGCGAAAGGAAATGGATCAGTTCTTTCTCGACGGCAAGCCAGCGCGCCCTCCGTCGCGGCTTTTTTTCGCGCACCACCTCGCATTTTTTATCCTTCCGTCTGCGTGCGGCCTGGAAACGCTTCTTGACGGGACTGACTTTGATCCTCATACCCGCGTCATGAGATCCTCGGCATTGGCCGGGATCCGGACCTTTTCCGCGATATCGGAAGGTGCGTGAACCACTTTTCGCGTTTCTTTGGAGATAAAAGCATGTTCGGTATAACCGACACAGACGATCTGCGCGCCTTCGGGAACTGCGTCGCGCATGATGCGATAGTCGACCCGGATACGCGACGCAGTGAAACGGGTGACGGTGGAGTGAACCGAGATTTCATCGTCGTAATAGGAGGGCGCGATATACTTCGCGAATGCCTTGGCGACCGGCAGCATGATCCCCTGCTTTTCCAGTTCCGCATACGGAAGACCCATTCCGCGCAGGAGTTCCGTGCGACCGATTTCCATCCAGACGAAGTAGTTGCCGTAATAGACTACTCCCATCTGGTCGGTTTCGGCATACCTCACCCGAAATCGCGATATGCTCGTCATTATCTGATTACACCCCTGTTCTGGAATAACGGCGCTGAAAAATACGTACCGCTATTATAACGCAAGGACGGAAAAAAGAAAAGCCCCTTCGTCTATCGGTTCGCGTAAACACGATAATCAATCTCCGGGAAGATATTGTCACGAAATTCCGTTTCCCGCAGCCACTTCAGATCGACTTTGCCGGACTCGATCATCTCCGCAAGCCGGCTAAAGCGGCCGAGATGGTCCCTGGTCCGCTTGACGGCGTAATCCACCATCGTATTGGTCCGCATGATGAACGCCCAGTCCGACGACTGCGCGAGCAGCAGCTCCCTCGCCGCCTGGTTGAGCGCCCGGACCATCACCTCGACGTCCGCATCGCGGAAACGGCCCGCAAGCGCGATCATCTTCTCGTTGGCCCGGTGCAGATGCGGATAGATCCAGTCGTTGGTATCATTCAGCCAGAATTCGTTGTAGCCCTTGTATCCCCAACTGCACATCGGCGGAGTCGCGCGCTGGTTTTCCGGGTGCCTCTGAAGATACTCCGGCGGCGTGATCGTGGAAACGAGCGGGCTTTTCGCCATCTCGCGCAACGTGTTGTAAAGAAAATCGGGGCCTTCGTACCACCAGTGACCGAAGAGCTCCGCGTCGTACATCGAAACAACGAGAGGATCCCGGTCCATCAGTCCCGCAAGGTACTCCACCTGCCGTTCCCGGCTGAAAACGAAGTGTTTCGCATGTTCGATCGTCCGGGAGAAAGCGGCCGCGGGATCGTACGGCTGCTTGTACTCCATCGGCGTGTCCTTGCTCGTGATGCGATGGTACTTGATGCCGGTCGAGATCCGGAGCCCGCTTTCGTGAACGTAGGGTTTGACGTAGTCGAAATCCAGGTCGAAGCCCACGTCCCGGTAGAATTCGCGGTATTCGGAATCTCCGGGATAGCCTTCGTTCGCGCTCCAGACGGACTGCGAGGTCTCCACGTCCCGGGCGAAGTAGGCGATGCCGTTGTTGGTCTGCATCGGAGCGAAGACGCCGTACTGGGAGCGTTTGTCCGCGTGGAGAATGCCGTGGCTGTCGGTGAAGAAGTACTTGATGTTCCCTTCGTTCAGGAATTCCTCGAGGCCCGGATAATAACCGCATTCCCCGTTCCACATGCCCCTCGGCGCCCGGCCGAAATGGCGCTCGTAGTCGTGGATGCCGGTCTGGACCTGCGCGCGGACGGCGTTCGGGTACATCTCCATCAGCGGAAGAAACCCGTGTGTTGCCCCGCAGGTGATGATTTCGAGCTTGCCGAGATCCTGGAACTTCTTGAAACCGAGGAGCAGGTTCATGTTGTATTCGTCGACGAAGACTTCCCTCGCCCGGCGGAAACGTTCCAAGTAATGCTGTGCGGTTTTGTTGAATTCCTGCTGGAAGTGCGTGCGGGTCAGTTCTTTTTCGGCCAGATCGATCAGCTTGTTCAGGTGCACGAGGTAGCGCCCCTGGAGAAGCGGATCCGCGAGCATGTTGGCGAGTGGCGGCGTGATGGACATCGTCACCCGGAAGTCGCAGCCCTCGTTCAGCAGACGCTCGTACACGTCCAGGAGCGGGATGTAGGTTTCGGTGATGGCTTCGTATAGCCAGCGTTCTTCCAGCGCGTCCTTGTACTCCGGATGCCGGACGAACGGAAGATGCGCATGCAGTACGAGCAACCAGTTTCCATGTGCCATGGCTCGCTCCTTGAACATGAGATTCACCTGGTATTATGATACAACAAATCCGGGAAAAGTCAATAACAAAGCAAAGGGCGTGCTTGCGCACGCCCTTTGCCGGAATGTCGCTCGTTATTGAATTCTCTGCAGGGAGATAATGGCTCCCGAAGAGGACTGGTTGACTGTCAGATTGCCCAGACTGTCGATGGTTCCGATCGCATGGGTCGGGCTGGTTCCGCCCGTAACCGCGGTAAATGTCAAAACGTCGTCCTTGGTTACACTGATCTGCAGGTAATTGTCATAGGTTCCCTGTGCGACCAACATGGTGTAATTGTCGTTTCTGGGATCCACCTTCATCAACACCGCATTACCAAGATAATCGTTTCCCGCAAAATAATAATAGTTTTGCGATACCGAATAAGCAGTAACCGTCGCTATTGCATTCGTATAGGAAGTGATCAGTCTCGGCTGGTTCTGGGGGTTCTGGATCTCGAAAGCGTAAAGCTGACCGTTACCATTCCCTGCAGGCTGAACAAAGATGAGCCGATCGGGGAAACAGATCTTGAGATCCTGCCTCGCCCAGATCTGGGGAATCCAGCTACAGTTTCCCCACCCGCCCCATTCTCCGGTATTGCCGACGTTGGTCAATGAACCGTAGATGCTGAAAGTGGCCGCCACGGGATCCAGATTGGAGATATCCTGAATCTGCAGTGTCTCGTTTCCGTTATATTGCTGTAAGTTGGTCAACACATTAGTAAAGTTGGTAATCATATTGGGATCGAATGTAAATCCGCTCCAAAGCGGAATCCCCCAGTTATTTGTCCACATATTCGTCTGAATCACAGCAAGATAAACATTCGTCCAAACGTTTTCTATATATAGCCCAGAGATCGAATCAAGATAGCCGTTGGTACTGACGTTTGTAAACCATTGCGCGCCAGGAGTGTCGGTCAGCACCTGGCCGCTCGAAATCCACTGGTTCGTGTTTATTTGCTGATCAACAACTTCCAAATTGGTATTGACATTCGTATACGTAAAAATCATATTGCTGTTTGTCTGGACATAATCCCCATAGTAGAAGGTATCGTTCAGTCCGAGCCAGAAATTATCGGTCGGCAAATTGATGCTCTTTGACTGAAATTCAATTTTCTTCATCGAGTTGCCGCTGTTATTGCCGGCCAGGTTGCCTTCCCACCCCACGTTGCCGTTGGTATCGATCAGGTAATAATAAGGCTGATAGGCAGGATCGGTTATTTGAGATGCGGTAATGTTGCTGGGATTGGAAGTATTCAACTCGATAACTGTTTGCTCCGGTTGACTCCCGTTCCCGTTCAGCGGGTAAAAAATGGCGAGGTAATAGATATTCCCGCTACCGTCGACCTGCACGGGCTGGAAATCGCTCGTGTTACCGTAATTGTTGTTGTTTTCGGGAATGCCGACCGTATCCGGGTCCATCTTGAACACCGCGCCGTCGCTCTTGCGCGTGAGGAAGCCGCGATCCCGCCAGTCGGGCAGATAGTATCCCTGCGGGGCCTGGAAATGTCCCACGATGATCGCATAGTTGGTGTTGGCGTTATAAACGTAAGTCGGAACGAAGCAGTAAGTATTGGTAATCACGTTGGTCACTATCAGAAGATTGGAATACTGCACGTTCTGACTGTTGGTGTTGCCGTTGCTGACCACCATCTCGTTGGAATTGCCGAAGATCATGTTGCTCATGATCTGGATTCCCAGGTTTTCCACCTCGTAGATATCGCCGTTCGGCATCATCTTGTACAATGTGGTCACCGCGCTGACACCCGAGCTGTCGCGTTTCCGGCCCAGGGTATGCCACCGGCGCGAGGCTTTCAGATTCTGTGAAGTGTTTACGGTCAGGTTGGAACCGACGATCAGGCTCACGCCGCCGGGGATTCCGAAGTTGTGCATTTCAATAATCATTCCCTGATTGTTGGTTTGCACGTATCCGTTGTTGCCGCCGTTATTATTATTATTGCTTCTGCTGCTACTGCTGTTGTTGTTGTTGTTGAGACTGCATGAAGCCAATCCGATCACGACACAGACCATCAATCCTGCAAAATAGAAACACCGCGATTTCCCGCCCATAGCCACCTCCTCCAAATTGAAAAAAGACTCATCCCTGTCTCTTTAATTCTACCACTTCGAGAATATAA
>Ga0326727_10023604_pt1 | contig 11716 bp, 10 predicted proteins | sample MB2enrmetagenome_FD_207643 | JGI IMG/M metagenome (GOLD analysis project Ga0326727, IMG submission 207643) | Lab enriched peat soil microbial communities from McLean, Ithaca, NY, United States - MB29MY | ecosystem: Environmental > Terrestrial > Soil > Wetlands > Peat | place: USA: New York... | reverse complement strand
CGATTCACCGACAAGAGGAGGTTATGGATAATGTCCAATTTTTAGACCAGTTCAACATCGGTATGGCGAATGATCGCCTTGACGCAAGGTTAAACCCATGTAGAATTGGTTTGAAGATAGCCGGGCCAACGGTGTCGGCAAGAATCTTCATGAAGGAGCCAATCATGGATGTCGTCAGACTCGGCGTAGTAGGACCTGGGCTTATTTGGAGGAACGTACATCGAGGAATACTCGAAAAGCGCAAAGACACATTTCGGATATCGGCGTTTTGCGCTTCGAGCGAGTCTACCAGGAAACGGATTAAATCCGAATACGCTCAAGCGGCTGTTTTCGAGAAGTACGAGGATCTCGTCGCCTCTCCGATCGTCGATTGCGTCCTCGTCTTGACGCCGATCGCACTGAACGCGACCGTCACCATCGCAGCGCTTCGTGCCGGCAAGGACGTTTTCGTCGAAAAACCGCTTGCGACGAACTCGGAAGACTGCCGGAAGATAATCGCCGAATCCAAACGAAGCGGCCGAAAAGTCATCGTCCTCGAGCAGGATCGCTACTCTCCGATGTACCGGGCCCTCCGCGAGCTTCTGCAGGCGAAGGCGATCGGGGATATCGTCATGTGGGACAAGCTCAACCATTCCGTCCTTGGCGCCGTAGGCGACGTTTCCCTGGGGTATGGCGGCACCGAATGGCGCAAGAACGCGGACTTCCCCCTAGGTTCCCTTATGGATGGCGGTATCCACGATATCGCCCTTGTGTCCGGGCTGTTCGGTCCGCCGCAGAAGCTTATCGCCCGGGGCAAAAAGTGCAGACCTGGCTTCGGCGAGTACGACAGCGTATCCGTCATGATGACGTATCCGGAAAACCGCGTCGGTATGTTGAGCCATTCAGGGTACCTGTTGCCGGACGCGAACTATTTCCATATTCGAGGGACCGACGGCGTCATAACCGCTGATGAGAAGGTCGTGGCGCACACGCGCGAAGGAAAGACGCGAGAGATAGAACTGGGAACTGCCACGGATTACGAGTCCATGTGGCTTTCTATCGAAGACAGTATCACCCATGGGGCGCCGTTGCCCTACCCCCTGGAAGAAGCGGCTAAGGATATTGCTACCTGCGAGGCGATCGAAAAATCGATCAAGTCGGAGAAAGAAGTACATCTTACGGACTAAATCCAGCTTGCGGGCAGGGCGGTGTCGTTCCGATCGAGGGGGAAGGGCTCTTGGACCAGGCAGAGGACGTTGCCCGGCTTAATGGGCATGCCCAGCTTCTGGAGAACCGGGAAACGGGCGGACGCGGAGACAAGCCGCGCTTGGAGAGGCTTCATTCATTGACTTTAGCCTATTAATGTGTATACTTTAAGTAGGCACTTGTTGAAGGAGACTCTTGTGGAAATTACCGCAAAAGAACTAAGAGGTAAACCTTCTCAAATCATTGAACAAGCGTCACGTGGAACTGAAGTCGTTATTACGGTACATGGAAAGAAGATGGCAAAACTTGTACCGTATGAGATGAAGAGAAAAAAAAACATAAAGGAAGATGATGTAATATTCGGAATATGGAAAGATAGAGATGATCGAAAATCTGTAGATGAATGTATTCGATCAATTAGAAAAGGGAGATCCTTTTGATAATTGATACAGATGTAATTATCTGGGAACTACGCGGAAACATAAAAGCTCAGAGTATAATTCATGCGAATATTCCTTTTTCTATTTCTGTTGTTACTTATATTGAATTAGTCCAGGGTATGAGAGATAAAAAAGAAATGAATAGCTTTATTAGGCAATTATCAAAATGGGACGTAGAAATAGTACAAATAAATAATGATATCTCGACTAGAGCTATGATATATATAGAACAATATGCATTAAGTCATTCAATGGAGTTGGCTGATTCATTGATTGCCGCAACTTGCATAAATGAATCCGAATCGTTACTTACAGCAAATGATAAGCATTATAGGCATATTCCGAATATTCAGATTAAGAAGTTTATTCCGTAATGAAACCGCCTACCCTGTCGAGGCCCTAGAGCACGACGATGCGCCACATCCTCGCGCCAGCTACCTCCTTCTCGAGGCCTTCCTGGATGGCTTTCAGGATTGTCGTCTTGCCTACCTGCCGAGCGCCTTTGATGATGATGATCTTTTCGCGGCTAAGCCAGGGAGCTATACGATCTTCGTATATCCCGGTGAATCATATCGAAAAAATACTGGATGACCAGTGAAAATTCGACCTTATTTATGTAAAATGCTCTTCCTGGTGTCGATGAGGCTTCAGCCAAGTAGGCTGGCCGTATTCCTGAAATTGGCGATGCGGCAACCTTGGAAATCCTGTTCGCGCTCTCCTGAGTAGACTACGGCGCCGTTTTGTATTTTGGGATCCAGACCCCGTATTTTTACAAGGCCTTTGCAGAACTCCGGCGAGAAGGTGCGCGAAGCCTTTATTTCGATGGGTAGGAGCTTTCCTCCGTCGCCGACGATGAGGTCCGCCTCGAGGCCGTTCGAGTCGCGGAAGAAGTAGAGTTGGGTATCTTCGCCTCTATTGTAGAAGGCCTTATATGCCTCCACGATGACAAGGTTCTCGAAGAGGCCGCCTAGACCAGGGTGCGCGCCTACTTGCCTGGCGTCCCTAATGCCCAGGAGATAGGCGGCGAGGCCTGGTTCCGTGAAGTAGACTTTGGGCGACTTTATCAGCCTTTTACCGAAGTTCTCGAAGTAGGGTTGCAGGCGAAACACGATGAACGATGCTTCGAGGACGCCCAGCCACTGACTCAAGGTCGTGGAGCTCACTCCAATGGCCCCCGCAAGGTCGTTCATGTTGACGATCTGACCAATCCGCCCGGCGAGAAGCTTTATGAACGTCTCGAAGGCGACGAGGTCGCGGACGTTCGCCACTTGGCGCACATCGCGCTCGACATAGGTTTGGTAATAATTGGAATAGACTCGCGAAGGCGGGATATCCTCTTCGTAAAGCGCTGGCATGAGCCCGCGATAGAGCTGTTCGTCTCTGTCGAGAAGTCGGCCTGCCACTTGAAGCTCGGCGAGCGAAAGGGGAAGGAGCTTGAGGAGAGCAGTGCGCCCGGCAAGCGACTGGCTGACCGCGGCGCGCAGATCCATCTGCGCGCTTCCCGTGAGGATGAAACGCCCTTTCCGAGAACGGTCTTCGTCTACGGCGATCTGGATATAGCTTAAGAGAGAAGGCACTCGCTGTATCTCATCGATAATGAGTGGTTCGGGATAGCGCCTAAAGAAGGAATGAGGATCCTCCTGCGCAAGCACTCGATCGTCAGGGAGTTCGAGGTTCACATAGCTGTGTTCCGGGAAGGTTTTTTTTACAAGAGTCGTCTTGCCCGACTGTCTGGGCCCAAGGATCGTGACGACAGGATACTGGGTCGCAACCTCCACGACAGTCGACTCGATCACTCGCTCGATGTAGGACGCCATGGTTAATCTCCTTATTAAATAAGAGATTAGCATATGTTTATGCAATATTCAAGTTGAAGTTTGAATTTGCATAAGAACCGTAGTACAATAGCCGTAGCCGATGGGGATGCGACGCGCCTGCGCGCTTAAATTGTATACATAGTATGATACTATGAAATATAACTTCAGCTTGTCGAGAAAGGAAACTGACGATGATTTGGCTTATCGGGAACAGAGGCATGCTCGGCACAGAATTGTCGAATGCTCTCGCCGCTGCCGGCCTCGAGAGCGTCGGAACGGACCGGGATGTAGACATTCTCGAGAGCGCAGCCCTCGCGGCCTTCGCTTCGGGAAAGAAAATCGAATGGATCGTCAACTGCGCGGCCTATACCGCGGTGGAAAAGGCGGAGGCCGAAGAGCCTCTCGCCGAGCGCCTGAACGCCCAGGGACCTGAGAACATAGCTTCCTGCGCTAAAGCGATCGGCGCCAAGGTCTTGCACATTTCCACGGACTATGTGTTCGACGGCACCCTGACGCGTCCCTACCTCGAATCCGATCCTATGGCCCCGAATAGCGCTTATGGCAGAACGAAGGCCGAAGGCGAGAAGCGTCTCGCTGCGGCTTGTCCCGAGCACGTGATTGTGCGCACCGCCTGGCTCTACGGAAAGCACGGCCCCAACTTCGTGTATACGATGCTCAAGCTGATGAAGACGAAGGACAGAATAGGCGTGGTCTTCGATCAGAAGGGGACTCCCACCTATACCGCCGACCTTGCGGCCGCTATCGTCGCCATACTGCGCGCGCCTAAACCCGTATACGGCACCTTCCACTTCACGAATCTCGGCGAGACTAATTGGCACGAGTTCGCGCTCGAGATCCGGAAGCTCGGCAAGGAATACGGCCTACTGACGGGCGATTGCGCAGTCGACGCTCTTACGACCGAGCAGTATCCCACCAAGGCGAAAAGGCCGGCCTATTCGGTGCTGTCGAAGGAAAGGATCGAGAGAAGCTATGGCCTCGAGATACCCGACTGGAAATCGTCGTTACGGGACTTTTTTAAGGATGCCTTCGTCTTCAGTGAGGACATAAAGATCCTCTCGGGGTTGGCGGCCTACGATCTCGACACGGCACAGGCAATGCTTTCCGCCGGCCGCTATCTTTATGTTGTCTACACCTGCGAGCAGGCCGTCGAGAAGAATCTCAAGGCTCTCCTATGCCTGTATGGAAGGCCGGCTCATCATCACAATCTGGCGCGGCTCGCCGCAGAGTCGGGAATATCGATATCTGAGGAGGAGCTTTCGTTCCTTAATTCCCTTTCGAACTATTATCTCAAGACGCGCTATCAGGTCGATGTACGGATCCTGACTGAGGAGACGCAACGACCTCAGGCTGAGGTTTTTCTTAAGGGGAGCACGACATTATGCGAGAAACTGAGAAGGCATCCGATATTCTCGATCTTCTAAGAAGATTCATCGCCGTCGAAAGCGAGCGATTCCCTGTCCGCGCGGCCTATCTTTTCGGCTCGTGGGCATACGGAGAACCGAGTCAGGATAGCGATATAGACCTGGGCATCGTAGTCGACGCGGACCTTAGTCCGGAAGAGGAGACGAGGCTCTTCCTGGATGCACAGAAGATAGACTGGAAGATAGAGCCCGTGGTTTTTTCGAAGGGATACTTCGATACGGCGCGACTTTCCATTATCCATGATATTAAGACGAAAGGAATCCAAATAATATGAGCGCTAGAGACTTTAGCACCCTTCTCGTGACCGGCGGGGCCGGATTCATCGGTTCGAACTTCATCCACTACCTCTTCGAGAGGACGGACTTTTCGGGGCGCTTGGTGAACGTGGACGCGCTCACCTACGCGGGCAACCTCGAGAGCCTTGAAAGCGTATCCAAAGAGTTCGGCGGCAAGCGCTACTTCTTCGAGAAGGCGGATATCCGCGACAGGGCCGCCATCGAGGCTATCTTCAAGAACTATGAGCCCGACGCTGTCCTTCACTTCGCGGCCGAGAGCCACGTCGATCGGTCGATCCTGGGCCCCGAGGCCTTCGTGACGACGAACGTCATCGGCACTTATACGATGCTCGACGTCGCGCGCAATGCCTGGAAGGACCGCAAAGACGTGCTCTTCCACCATATCAGTACGGACGAGGTCTACGGCTCCCTGGGCGATACGGGCTACTTCACCGAACAGACGCCCTACGATCCTCGCTCGCCCTACTCGGCGAGCAAGGCGGGGTCGGACCACCTCGCGATGGCCTACTACCATACCTACGGCCTGCCCGTGACGCTCTCCAACTGCTCCAACAACTACGGTCCCTATCAGTTCCCCGAAAAGCTGATCCCTCTCATGATCCTCAACATGCTCGAGGGCAAGGCCCTGCCGGTCTACGGCGACGGCAAGAACATCCGCGACTGGATCTACGTCGAGGACCACAACGCCGCGGTCTGGAAGATCATGCGCGAGGGCGAGGCGGGCAGGGGCTACAATATCGGCGGGGAGAACGAGTGGGAGAACATACGCCTCTTGGGGCGCCTCATCGAACTCGTCTCCGAGGAGGCGAAGCTCGATCCCGCGAAGATCCGTTCTACAATCAATTACGTGAAGGACCGGCCGGGCCACGACAGGCGCTATGCGATCGACTGTTCGCGCATCAAGAAGGAGCTCCTCTGGAAGCAGGACCACAGCTTCGACGAGGGGCTGCGCAAGACTGTGCGCTGGTACCTCGACAATGCCCAGTGGTGCGAGCATGTGCGTTCCGGCGAGTATAAGAATTGGGTGGAGAAAAACTATAATGGGCGATAATTAAATGGAGGACTAATGGAATTATCTAGCTCTTGCTAGAGTGTTGGGTTCGTTATAACATGGTGAGCCTACTTTGAAAAATTCACATTAGGATGTAGTGAGCATGGCTTTATTGTCTACGGTCGTCTTCGCTTTCCTAGTATCGCTCACTGCGGTCTGGTTCGTGCGGAATCTTTGCCGCAAGAGAGGCTGGTACGACAAGATCGACGAGCGGAAGATCCACAATGGATCCATCCCTCGTCTCGGCGGCATCGGTATTTTCGTCGGCTTCGCCATCACCTTCCTCGTCGTGATATTCCTTCCGTTCGGGGCCTTTCCCCACCTTTCGATTACAAACCGCTTCTGGCCTATCGCCGTGGCGAGTCTGGCGGTCTTTGCCCTCGGCCTCTTGGACGACTTCCGTAACCTCCATGCCAGGTTCAAGTTCATGGTCCAGATCCTGGCCGCGATCTTCGTCGTGACCATGGGCTACCGTTTCAGGACACTAGACTTTCCTTTCTTCGGCTGGGGGATCGTCGACCTCGGCCTTTTTTCGTATCCCCTCACGGTCATATGGCTTGTTGGAGTGACGAACGCCCTCAACCTTATCGACGGGATGGACGGGCTGGCGAGCACAGTCTCGAGCCTCGTCTCCGTTTCCTTCGCCCTCTACTTCTATATCACGGGGGACTATGCGTCTTCTGTCCTTTGTTGCATGCTGCTGGGTTCTATTTTGGGTTTCTTCGCCTTCAATAGGCCCAAGGCCAGTATCTTCATGGGCGACGGCGGCGCTCTTTTCGTCGGCTTCGTCCTCGCGGTGCTTCCGCTCTTGAATCAGGCTCATGGGGGCCGCAATGAGCTGGGACTGCTCTCCGCCATCACCGCGCTCCTTATCCCGATTTACGATACCTTCGCGGCCATGCTCAGGCGCATGCGCGCGCACATCTCCTTCTTCACTCCCGACCGATGTCATCTGCATCATAAGCTGCTCAACCTGGGGCTCTCGCCTTGGCAGGTTCTGGCCATCATCGGATCGGCCAACGTTGTCCTGGACGCAGCGACACTCTCGTCGCTCTACCTAGACAACCGAGGAGCCTTCGCCGTGAAGGTCGGTTCCTGGGCCCTCTTCCTCTTCCTCTTCCTCATCCTCCATTACGATAAAGAGAAGCGCCTTAGGGAGAATAGTACCGAGAAGTAAGGCTTCCTACCGAATCCCGCTGCGCAGCCTCAAGAGTTGAGCGTGGCGGGAGGAGAGTACCTTGTACAGGCGCAAGAGACGCACTGTCGTGACCTCGATGCGGTATTGCTTGGCCCATTCTACGGCCTCCGTCGACTTGGCCGCGCGCAAGTCTTCGTCCTCGAGGAGCCTCAGCGTCGCTTCCGCGAACTCTGCTACGTCGTTCTTCACCATGAATCCGCCGTTGTCCCCGCGCATCACGTCGAGGGTGCCCATCTCGCCGACGGCGACGACGGGCAAGCCCGTACCCATGGCCTCGATCGTACACAGGCCCTGGGTTTCGGTTTTGGAGGGGAAGACGAAGACGTCGGAGGCGGCGTAGACGAGAGGGAGTTCTCCTCTGCCTACGTAGCCCATGAAGACGCAGTGGTCGGACAATTTGCCGCTCTTGATAGTGGCCTCGAGCTGAGCCCTGGCCGGCCCGTCGCCCGCGAAGACCAAGGCGACGTCGCGCTTGCGCTCGAGCACGCGACGCAGTACGGGGATGAGGAACTTGGCGTCCTTCTCGATGGTGATGCGGCCGGCGAAGAGCATGATCCGTTTCCCGCGCAGAACGGGGAAGCGCCCATAGAGGAGCGCGCGATAGGCGGCGATCTCGTCCTTGCCCTTGGGCGAGAAGATGCAGGGAATGCCCGTGGGTATGACGATGAAGTGCTTGCGGATGTTGTAGCTCTTGAGCTTGCGCTGTTGGTTGAGCGAAGGCGTGATGACGACCTCGGGCGAGCGGAACAGCATGCGCATCACGAAGCGCGCGAAGGCCCGCATGATGCGAGGATCGATGAAGCGGATGTAGTTGCAGATGTAGTCTTCCCAGTCCGTATGCGAGGTGACGAGGAGGGGGTAGCCTCGGGCTTTCACGTAGATGCGCGCCGCGGTATTGGCCGTGAACTCGGTGTTGACGTGGATGACGTCGGGATTGAAGCGGTCGAGGGCGTGGAAGAAGGCGGGGAATGCGGCGAGGCTGACGAGGCGGTCTTCGTTCGAGACTAGGTTGTTGCCCGAGTGCAGGCGCTTGACCCAGGCTTCGGCCGGGACGCTGCCCCAGGAAGCCGGATAGGAGGGACAGAGGAGAAGCACTTCGTGACCCATCTTGATTAACTGTTCGGAATAGGACTGGGCCGATACCGTCACTCCGTTGACGCGCGGCCAGTAGCAATCTGATACGATGGCGATTCTCACGCTCTATACTCCCTGCCCAAAATAAGGTAATACTGTACTCCGCTGCCAATGACCTGGCAATCGATTAGGGGCAGTTAATGGACATATATCGTCGTTTCTTATTCTTCCTTATAGTAGCGTTTTCCTCTTCGCTTCCGGCCTTGGGCGCCGATGCGCTCCCCGACCGCGATCTGTCCGGCCTATTCGGCTGCCAACGCCAAGTGTCGTTCGATGTCTCCGACTACCGCGACGACAAGGGCAGGCAGTGGATACATCTTTCGGGCGAGTTCGAGGGGGCCTACCGCGCGAAGATGGACGACCTAGTCGCCGTCCTCTGGGACTTCAAAGACGCCCCGAAGACGTTCCCTCGGATCGAGGCGGTTCGCGTACGCTCGGATGATGGCACTACAGCGGTCGTCGAGCAGCGGACCGGGGTCCATATGCTCGGCCTTTCGTACATATCCAATCTGGTCTTTCGCAACGTAATCAGCCGAGACGGGAAGACGGCAGTCTTTAGCTTCGAATCGATCGAGGTCGACGATACGACCCTCTCGTCTCGAGGCTCCTGGGCCATCGAAGACCGCTCGGACGCCTCGGGCTGCGCCTCGTACGTGCGCTATACCGTCGATAGCTTCGTGTCTCCGCGCTTTCCCGCTCAGGCCGCCATCATGCGGCGCTTCGGCGCCGCCGACATTGGCGCTCTTCTCCGGCATCTGGGCGAGGCTGCGGCCAAGAGGGCCGCGAAGAATTAGCCGGCGCGGTTGACAGTCGGGCTCGGGGGCTTCACTATAAGAGTCATGGGTCTTTTCCCCATCGTCGTTGTCGTCGTCATACTCCTCGTCTTCGTGGTAGTCCTTAGTGTCGTGGCGTCGGCGAGGAAGGGCGAGCTGCCTAAGGCCTCGGGGAAGCGCAGGCTCCAGGGCAAGGACAAGGCTCAGGTCCTCAAGGAAGCCACCCGCCGCTTGGCGTCCAATCCCAAGGATCCCGAGGCGCTTGCGGCAATCGGGAATGTCGCCTGGGACGACCAAGACTGGGAGCGAGCTCTCAAGGCCTACGAGACCCTGTCCGAGATCGGGGCGGGCAACCCCGATGTCGACGAGCTCGAAGCGAACGAGCGTTACGGCATAGCCGCCCTTAAATTGGGTCGCGGCGACGAAGCCTATCGCGGTCTCATGGTGGCGCGCAGCCTCAAGCAGGACGATTTCGAGGTCAACTACAACCTCGGGCTCATCGAGTACCAGCATAAGGCCTACGAGAAGGCGGTAGTCCTGCTCAAGCAGGCGGTCGCGGCCCAGAGCGATAACGCGTCGGCCCTCCGCTACCTCGGCAACTCCTATTTCAAGGTAAAATCCTACAAGGAAGCCCTCGCCGTCCTGCGCAGGGCCCTCGATTTAGAGCCAGAAGACAAGGAATCCCTCTTCGCCGCGGCGGAGTGCTACTACGAGCTGGGGAATCTCGATCAGGCGCTCAAAGTATTCAGCCACCTGCGCGCCGATCCGGTACTCGGTCCAGCCGCCTCGCTCTTCGCGGGGTCCATACACTTGAACCAGAAGCTCTACGAACGCGCGGTCGCCGACTTCGAGATAGGCCTCAAGCACCCGAACGCCAAGCTCGAGAGCGTCGTGGAGCTCAAGTACCGGCTCGCGGCGGCGGCGCTGCAAATGCAGGACATAGGCAAGGCGGTGGGCCTTCTCGGCGAAGTGCAGGCGGTCTACCCGAACTTCAAGGACGTGCCCGTACTTCTCGCGAAGTACAAAGAGCTCAATTCGAATCGCAACCTCCAGACCTATCTCCTAGGATCGACGAGCGACTTCGTCACCCTTTGCCGCAAGATCGCGCTCTTGTACTTTCCCAAGGCCAAGGTCAAGATCACGGACATCTCGGTCCAGGGCAACGACTGGGCGGACGTACTCGCCGAGGTGGAGACCTCCAAGTGGTCGGACCTCATCCTCTTTCGCTTCATCCGTTCGCAGGGTACGGTCGGGGAGCTCGCCGTGCGCGATTTCCACGCGCGCGTCAAGGACCTCAAGGCGGGCAAGGGTTACTGCATCACCGCGGGGACTTTCAGCGAAGAGGCCAAGCGCTTCGTCGAGGCGAGGCTCATCGACCTCATCGAGAAGCAGGTGCTCATGCAGACGCTGAACTCGATCGATTCCCGGGCCAAAGGACTGCTGGCTGATCCGTGATTACATGGGGAGTTCAGGTATTTTAGTGTCCATCATAGTCCCCATATACAACTCGGCTTCCTATTTAAACCAATGTCTCGAAAGCATAATCTCCCAAGACTACGCGGCGATAGAACTGATACTCGTCGACGATGGGTCCACCGATTCAAGTCTGGATATCTGCAAAGAGTTTTCCGCGCGAGATTCCCGGATTTCCGTTTTCGCGAAAACCAATGGGGGAGTCTCTTCCGCGCGGAATCTCGGTCTCTCCCATGCGCGCGGCGAGTGGATCGCCTTCGTCGATAGCGACGATTGGATAGAGAGAGACTACATATCGATTCTCATAAAAAAAGCCGAAGGATGCGATCTCGTTGCCTGTGGATATAGGAAAATAGGCAAGGCTTGTAAAACACAATTCATTAGGTACGATGATGAGTCGTTGAGTCGCGAAGAGCTGTTTAAAAAATACGGGCAAATAGTCAATACTTCGGAGTACGGTAGTTTCTTGAACTGCCCCTGGGGCAAGCTATATAGTCATGAGGTGATTCGCAGATTTAGCCTGTCTTTTGATGAAAGCATGAAGGCTGGCGAGGATTGCGTATATAATCTGGCTTTTTTTAAAGTATGCACTAGGATACAGCTTGTCGATTTCTGCGGCTATAACTATCGGGTAAGAAGCGGGTCGCTCTCGCGTACATTCGATGTTGAGTATATTAATGCTCAATTTCTAATGATTGAACATACTGTCGATTTCATAACGGATGTAATACAGGACGAATATAAGGAAGATTTATATAGGTCTTACCAATATACGCTTTATGGCTTTATAGTACACAGCATTCTACGCAGCGAAGTTCTGCTGTTGACGGAAAAAATGCCTCTATTCAGCAAGCTTAGGAATGAAGTGGATATCGGTTTGGCTTTCAAACATTTGCGGAGAAAGCG
>Ga0326727_10023603_pt1 | contig 11716 bp, 7 predicted proteins | sample MB2enrmetagenome_FD_207643 | JGI IMG/M metagenome (GOLD analysis project Ga0326727, IMG submission 207643) | Lab enriched peat soil microbial communities from McLean, Ithaca, NY, United States - MB29MY | ecosystem: Environmental > Terrestrial > Soil > Wetlands > Peat | place: USA: New York... | reverse complement strand
CCTTAGCTGTTCGATGGTTCTTCTGTAATGATATTTACTTACTAACAAGTTCATAAGTAACTAGACTTTTCTTCCATTTTGTGGTAGTATATTGGGTATGCGCTATATTCCACGCTCAAACACTAGAGAAAGTGTGTATTATATTGTATTGTTTTGTAGTATCGTGTTTGGGGGTTTCCCATATCGTTTTGTAGAAGATTTGTAGAAAGAGAATAGCGGACTGACACTGGGGAGAACCCCTTGATTGGGGATATATTTTAATGAAGAGCTGGAAATGGTGGGGCGAATAATCTGGTCGCAACCCCATGGGATTAAGCACTAACATAATCAGGAAAAATGGCATGAAGTCTATTTTTAAAATTATCGCCAATTAATTAAATCCAGAAAAAGGAAGAAGTCCGCAGTTATGCCATGGTAGCTATAGTACCGATATTCGTTTCAGTCTGGTGGGCAAAACGCGCTGACATAGCTGGGAATCTAAAAATACTACATATCACGGCATTGATGATACCATTTGTTTCATTTCTTTGGCTTGCTAGTCCAAATGTAGTATGGTTGAGCGCAGTACAGGTGTATTCCGGTTTTGCTTGGGCTGGCTTCAATCTTTGCATCGGCTTGTTCATTTGGGATGCCGCTCCACAAGATAATCGAATTCGGTTTGTCGCTTTATTTGGTGCTCTGAATGCCCTTGGGATCACCTTGGGATCGTTAATTGGCGGTAATTTAGGTCCTCATTTGCCAGAAATCTCTGGCAGCTATTTCCTCACGCTATTCCTTTTGGCAGGCGCCATAAAATTGTTGGTTGTGCTTGGTTTGTTCCGCCGCATATCAGAAGTGCGCAACTTGCCATCAGTAAAAACTTCAGAGCTACTCTTTAGAGATTTTAAATCCAGGATCCTGGGCCGATCACATAAATCGGCTTGATGTTCCCCACCCGAGAGACAATTGCCATCCACACGGGGTAATACAGCTTAAGAAAGTCGCCGCAGGCACCGAGCGAACCTGACAATTTACATTGGGGCTGAGGCCTATCACCTGGTAGTTGATGTAATTGATATTGAGAGCACGCAGCAAGTAAACGGAGAAGAAGGGAGCGTCAATATTCTGCGCCAAAGTCATAAAAAACGCGAATATAATAAACCGGCCGATGTTAGTTGACCAGAGTCCCCTGGCAATTTGGAGAATGCTTTCCCGATGAATATTTACGGGTAGCACAGGTTTCGGCTCGGCAACTTGAGTAACATAATAACACGATACCATTCTTGAAATCCCGGCCCCTGCGAAAATAATGGCAAAAGCCAAACGGGTATTTCCAGTAAGCAATTGCAATAACCCCGCGGAAATGAATGAGAAAATCAAGGACACTAAATTGGTAATCCAGGTGCGGAAACCGAAATAACGGCCGCGCAATGCTGGTGGTGCGAGGTCGGCAATCATCGAACTCCATGGCGGACCGATTAACCCCCCCGCGGCGGTTGACAGTGTGACAAATCCAACTAACCACCATATGAGATTATGATGAAATACGAACGGGATTAAAAGAATCGGGAACCATAACAATGCCTGGACCAGAACGGACCAAACCAGCAAAGATTTACGGCTGCCAACCCGTTCCGAAATCAAAGGCGCAAACAATTGAATCAGCATGTTTGCAAAATTCGGCAGGCTGGTAAGATACCCGATTTGCTGCGTGGTTGCCTGCATGGTCAACGCATAAGGTGTAAGGTAGTTGGCAGTCAATCCAAAAGAGGCCATGGCCGCCGAACCGTCTCTTGTTGAATTCCTGAGACTTTTTCTTGTTTGTTCTTTATTTACACCAGATGGGGCCTCATGCAAGCCATGGTGAGAATTTATTTTATCATTAATGGCAGATTTACCAACTTAATCAAACGTTTGAACACGATGCGCCCAAATTATTATAACAAATCCCTCATATCTATAACCCAGTTATAAAAATTGGTGGGTCAATAATGCAACCAGTTCGCAAAAAAATAATAAAATATCATGACATAATCCGGTCATTGAGCATCTAGTTTCTTCAGAAACGCTTTGACCTATTCCAGTCTTTCCCAACGGTAACATGAATCGGCCAGCGGCCTTGTCATTGTTTCAACCCGCTCTTGCCCATCAGGCAGAACCCGCTACTAAGCCATATCAGACGGACAAGTTTGCTCCCGTCACGTTCGCCGGCAGAATTTGTCTTCCTCAAGCCGTTGCCTGACCTACGAATACTCTTCCGTGCCCAACAGATTTAAAATCACTTAATTAAACACGTTTCTCGATTGTATTATCAGCGCTGTTGCTATTATCCCCAGTCCCAAGGGCATGGCGCAGATCGAACCTATTGTTGCAAGCACCCATTTTGTTCGTTTTAGTGAAAACATACCCCCCAAAATGGACAAAATGCCAAGAAGTGCAGGTATGGTAAGAATCAGCAACAGATTGAAGATGTGGGGTGCTCCAAAACCAACGGATAATCCTATAATGATAAGGAAAAGAAACGCATCCCCAAAGAGCCAGATAATTCCGGCGCTTATATCTAACCATCCCGCCCAAACTGATTTGCTTTTATTGGCCATAAGTCAATTTTAACACAGCTAGTTAAATTGACTTGAACTTTATCAATGCATGACGAGGAATACGTGAGTCTGAACGAACTTTTTATTGCCATGGGTTTAAGCTGAAGTTGAATAAAGATAACGACCGAACCTGCGGCAACGCCTGCATTCATTTAAAGGTAGTTTAACTCGAAATATGAAGACAATAAATGAAGAATGCCCCATGGCAAGTGGGGCATCTTCAACAAAAGAGGTGTAACACAATGGCAAAAATACAATTAAACGTTAACAGAAATGATTTATGTAGTCAATTTTATCTATTTTTCGGAGCCTCAGGTTTATTTTTAAGAGGCAGAGCACTGGTGATTAAGGCTGCTGCATCTTCGTAGGTAAAAAATTCAGTATTGATAACCATATCAAAGTCTAATGGGTTTTCCAAATTTTCGTGGAAATATCTTTTAATAAACTCACGCCGACTGCTGTCATAATTCTCAATTTCTTTCTTTGCGGTTCGCTCGTCCGATTTGGAACTCTCAGAGATGCGTCGCACTCTTAACGCCAGTGGAGCCACTATCAATATTCGGAGAATACCAGGGTAATCCTTGAGGATAAACTGACTACCCCGGCCGCGGATTACAATTGATGAACTTTTGGCCAGATCCCGGATGACCGATTCTAATCCCGCGAGATAGTGAGCATCATCCAAATGTTTTTCCCATGTTGGTAACGATACATCTTCATATTCCCATCGTGGCAATAAACCGACCTTTCGTGGGGTCGGATAAGCGCGTCTCAATGCTTCGCCAATTCGACGGCTTAGACTTCCAGGTGGCATTTCCTTCATCTCGATATCATGTTTTTCCCCTTGGAGTAGATCTGCCACTTTATCAATAATTTCACGGTCAACGTAATCAAAGTAAAGTTTCCCTGCAATTAATTTTCCAACTTCCGGTGCTCCGCTGCCCATGTTACCTCTAATTGTTACAACAGACATTTTCATCTCCATGCAATTGTTTTTAATGCAGACGACCTGATTTAGTTTAAAACACGATGGCCCATGGTTGTCTAATTAGGAAAGTGAAGAAAAAACCGACATCAATCTTTATCTTAAGGCACGATTTGAACGAATTGCCAGGGAAGGTTACGGTCTATTAGCAACTGACAAGGCGGAAAATTTTTTTTCGCAATTACCGCAAACACCCTGCATCGCAGGCTTGTCATTTCTCAATTCTTTTTTATAACGAAACTTCGCACTATAAGTTTCCATTTTTCACTTTATTCGGACATTTCTAATTTCACTTATCTAATTTAATAGAGATTGAATAATTTTAGCCTCGTTACAGGGCAGACCGGTGGTTTGGTCTGCCCTGTAACGAGGACATATCGAAGAGTTCGAGCTCTTATGCTTTACGGCATTGCCCTATCTCTGTCTCAAAGTAATATCTACCGGTTCCATGTATTTTGGAACGGAGTTTTTGCCGTCTGTTGCTGTTTTTGGGGTGTCGGCGCCAAAGGTGGGGTAGGCACGTGGTGCTGGGTGAATTGAGCTCGACGCAGGAAAGCCGGGACGTCCATTTGTTCTTCACCCTCGCTCTTTAGTTCTTTCATATAGCCGCTAATTTCCGCTTCATTGGCCGTGTTTCCAGCTAAAGGTGAGGTCGCAAAACCGGTAGCGATGAGGGTAATCTTGATATCTTTGTCCAAGCGAGTATCACGAACAACACCAAAAATGATATTGGCATCCGGGTCAACTGACTGTTTGATAACTTCAGCGGCTTGATTAACTTCAAATAATGATAAATTCTCGCCACCAGTTATATTGAATAGCACACCCTTGGCTCCGGATACGGATACATCCAACAACGGGCTTGCCAATGCGGATTTTGCGGCATCTATTGCGCGGTTCGGCCCGCTGCCCTTACCGATTGACATCCAGGCCGGTCCAGCATCTTTCATAATTGCGCGGACATCAGCGAAGTCCAGGTTAATCATACCGGGTACGGTGATAACCTGGGCGATTGCCCGTACACCATTTGAAAGAACCTCGTCGGCCAATCTGAATGCGGCATCGACGCCGGTCTTCTGGTCGCACATAGTGAACAGCCGATCGTTCGGGATAATAATAAGGGTGTCGACCAAGGGCATTAACATTTGGATGCCCTCTTCCGCATTTTTCATGCGGTGGGATCCCTCAAAACCGAAGGGCTTGGTAACTACTGCAATGGTTAATGCACCACTTGCCTTAGCAATTTCGGCAACTACGGAGGCAGCACCGGTGCCCGTGCCGCCGCCCATACCAGCGGTAATAAAGACCATTTCAGCGCCCTGGACTACTTCCTTAATCTCATCGCGGTTCTCTTCAGCTGCTTTGTGTCCAACAGTATGGTCGCCGCCGGCGCCTAAACCGCGTACCAGCTTTTCGCCTAGCTGTATTCTGGTTGGTGCTTCTGTGATTGCCAGGGATTGTGCATCCGTATTCATCGCGATGAAATCGACGCCGTCTACTCCATCCCTAACCATGCGAGTTACCGCATTAGATCCACCACCACCAAGTCCGACAACTTTAATCCGTACTGCACTGGCAGAGAAATTTGACTTAGCCATATATTTACATCTCCCTATTTAAATTATTATTATTTTCTTTCAAATTAACTTCATGCCTGTCGGCCGAATAAACCTTTGATGCGGGACATGAGGTTGAAAATACCGTCGCCGAAGAGATTCTGTTTTGCTTTGACATTTGTCTTCGGTTTCATACCCCAGAGTAAAAGTCCGACTGCGGTTGCATAAGCCGGGTCTGTCAGTTGGTCGCTGATGCCGTAAACATTCAACGGCGCGCCGACCCTTACCGGCATCTTCAAAACTTCTCTGCCGAGTGCATCAATGCCCGCCAGGTTGGAGCTTCCACCTGTAAGCACCAGTCCGCCAGGTACTAATGAAGCATATTCGCCCTGCGGAAGTTCCATGACAATCAATCTCAAGAGTTCTTCCATTCTGGCGCGGATAATATCGCACAACCCTTGATATGAAATGTTGTGTCCGTTCTGCGCGATGGAATCATTGTCTGCCTTCCCTTCATAAACCGGAAGAGCCGTGCCGTATTTCTTCTTCATTTCCTCGGCAACTTCGAAAGGCAGGCCTAAACCGATGGCGATATCCCTGGTCATTTGATAACCGGCCACGGGAACGACCGCGGTATGCCAGATACTCCCATCTTTAAATATTGAAATATCCGTGGTGCCGCCGCCGATGTCTGCGAGTATCGTGCCGGCCATTTTGTCGTCTTCGGTCAGGCAGGCTTCGCTGCTGGCTAATGCTTCGAAAACGAGGTCCTCAACATCAACACCCACCCCGCGGATGCATTTCACCAGATTTTGTACAGACGCGGCTGCGGCGGTAATAACGTGAGTTTCCGTATCCAGTTGGAAACCGTGCATCCCGATCGGGTTCTGAACTCCGTCCTGGCCGTCCAATCCGTAGTGGCGCGGAATCATGTGCAGGATTTTCTGGTCGGCGCCCATTTTCACGCTCTGGGCATTCTGTAAAACCCTGCGTAAATCATCAGGACGTACCAGCCGGTCATTTCGCATCACCGCAACGACACCCTTGTTGTTCTGCCCGGTCACACTTCTTCCGGTGACACCGATGTAGGCAGATTCAACTTTGTAGCCCGAGGATTGTTCCGCTCTCTTTATGGAATCGCGGATTGTTTCCTTGGCCTCGTTGATGTTGACTACCATCCCCTTGTGCATTCCTTTGGAAGGCACATTTCCCACCCCGGCGACGCGCATCTGCCCGTTATCGCCCACTTCAGCAATGAGAGTGCAAACTTTGGTAGTTCCGACATCGATTGCTGAGATTATTCTTTTTTTACTCATAAATCTTCCCTCCGATTAAAATTTATTAATTGGCAGATAAGAATATTTTCTTATCGATTTTATTCTCGGACAAATGAATAAAGTTGCTGGTTCGAAAAGAATAACGGCGTGGTGTCAAGTTTGAGATGGCCACTGTTTTTACGTTTGCAGTTGCTGCTCCGCGCTGAAGGTCTTTTCTCATGAAATAAATGAGACGAGCCTGAGGCTTTATCCCGATTGATTTTCATGTTTCTATTTTAATTTTAGTTCGTCTTTAACTCATGTCAATAAGAATCTATAAATATTCCCATAATGGTAAGTATTTGCCATAGTTACTGAATGGAAGAAAATCAGCGCTTACCGCCTAATAATTCCATAACGGCACGTCGAGCACTTATGGAAAAGAGAAAACACTCTGCAACCAAGACACCTAAAATTAAGTCTGCTGATTGGACGACGTTAAAGGTAAGTTTTTCCACACTTTTGATCAAGACGGATTCCTGACTCAAAATAACCTCCCTTATCTGGCTAAACCATTTGAAATTAAGGTACTAAAAGAAATGATAGACTCAATTGCGAAAAATCAGGGATAATATTGAGAAAACTACGAATTCAACTTGTGCAAATCGTGTTTCTAGGTGAGTTTGAATAATAATATCAATGTTTTTGAACGTAGCGATCAGATCTGTTAAAATGTGCCTATAGTGGGTATCAAGCACATACACGCAGTAATACTTCTTTTACTGGTTGTGTTGCTTTCTCCGAGGTGACTTTCGCTTTGACTGGACTGGGTTTCTTGTGTTTGTTAATCATATTGACCTCCAATAACATTAATCATTAATACCATTGTGTCGTGAATAAATTTCAACGTAAAATAATAAAAATAAAATTTTAATTTTATTGCCCAAGCAGCTACTTTATCAAAAATAAATTTGTTGATTCTTAAATGATAGATTATAAGTTGAGTATAAGGCGTTTAGAATCTTATTTACTAAAAGTCTGACCTCTCGATCATAGGGGGGCGTAACCGCAGATGATTTCCAAGGCTTACCTTCCATCTGCTTATAATGAGCGAAAGTCCGGGCGTCGTGCTTTCGACCGGAAAGCATTGTAGGAATGACAAGCCTATCCCCCTGATGATCTATCCCCGCTATAAAACTTTATGAGTTCAGTAAATTCCCCAATCTTGCTGCTATTATTGGTCTCAAGAAAACCATCATAGGTAAGGCTGATACATGGTTTTTGATAAGCCGCACTCAGCTTCTCAGATATTGCTCCCACGATTCCACCAGGCATACAACCGTGGGGCATAACTGATATCACACCGGCGAACGCCGGATTTTCCAGCCATTCAATTCCCCCGCCAATACTAAGCAACGCCTCACTTCTACACTGTAAAGGAAGGTAGGGGGCCGATCTCGCCAATATTTCTTCTATACCCGGCTCTTTCTCGGGAAGCATTTCACGGTAGTGTTTAGCAATCGACCGCTCGTCATGTTCCCGGACAACTTTCCTGATAAATCCGTCCATCAGTTGTCCGATTTTCCGATACTCCTGAGCTTCTTTAACCGTAGTATAAGAGGCAAAATTCACCCACTCTGCAATAGAAGACACTACGACTTCCAGTCCGACTTCTTCGCATTTTCTCACGAGATCGCTGTTGCTGAATTTATTCGAGCGCAAATAAATTTCGCCGTTGATGCCGACCAGAGGCTTTTTAGGCATCTGCCGGTCAATCAAGGACTTAAATTCAGAAGTGGCGCGTTTCAAAGTGTCAGCCATATCCTGTTTTCTACGCATTTCCTGCGTTATCCGGGCCATATATTGGTCAAAGAGGATATCAGCTTGTCCTCTAACTTTTTCATAGGGACGTGTACGCCAGAGCAGTTTTTGCAGATAATCTATAGCAACCACCCCTTTCCATATAAGCCGTTCGCACTGAGGTCCCAGTCCAAGGTCGCGATAAGACCCGTTCGCCATGCTGGTCCTTATAGGGAGGTCAATGCCGACTTCTTTCAGCACCCTCATTTGTTCGACCACGTATTTACCCAAGCGACAGGGGCCGTATTCTCCGGCCATAATCACCTCAAAATCTTTGACGTTATTGCCGTTATCGTAATAGAAGCGCATGAAATCACCGAGCACAAGACGGTAGGGTAAACACTCCGTCCCGGAGGTTACCTGATTACCGTAAAGCAGACTGCGGTCATCAGACTCAGCAAGAACAACCGTTCTCGCGCCATAGGCCTCCATTCCGGCGGCTAGCGCCTCTGCGAATGGCCCCATGCGCGGTATGAGAATGGTCTTTTTTGTGCGGGAAAGCGGAGAGGTTCCCCGGTAGATGTAGGGGCGCTCGGGTTTCTGCATCGTAGAACGGGCATACCCCTGAATAGTATCGACAAAAGCTTCTAGCCGCGTGACAATGCCGGCTTCTGCAGCGTGTTCATCAATTTCAAGTTGTCCCAGAGGTTTATTGCCAGTAATATCCTCTAAAATCCTCAGGATGAATGAGTTCGGCCCACAACCGAAGTTGGTTATTACCAACCCAAAAATATGAGAGTCTGCGGTGGTGATCGCCGTTCCGGCGATTAATTTGCCCTCGGATGACCAGTACGGCCTGTCAGTATATTCCTTGGGGTCAATTGTATCTAAGGGGAGGAAGTCCAGGGGTATCGGCACCACACCCAACTGCGCCAGTTTTTCCGCAATGCCGAGGTTCGCGCCTGAATCCTGTGACATATATGACCGTGACAAGAGCACCACCCCGAGTTGGCCATTCTCCTGAATGCGTTTTAACAGCTTTTTACCCAGCGTTTTCACATTTGTCTCGAAACGGCGCTGCGCGGCGATACCGGACAGTGCAGCTGCCTTACTTTTGCCCCGGTTGAATCCCATCTTAACGGCAACGTCGGTCAAGCTCTTTGCCGTAGCATCGTCACCCCGGCTAAAATCAATGGTTGGAATCAAAAGACGCTCCCCAAGGTCAAGAGCCTGACGTACGATGAAAGGGGACGCCTGGACGAGAGGACAAGAGTATTTCTGGTTCTCCTCTCCGTCTCTTATGCCTAATCTGATAGCACATGGGTAGAGTATGTAATCAACTTTGTTTAGAGCAGCTACGTGCCCATGGAGAAGCTTGAGGGGAAAACAACTGTCGGGGTAGCTCAGCTCAGCTGATTGCTCCATGATTTCCTTGTTGGTTTTACCGGAGAGAATAACCTTCGCATCCAGTTCATTCAGGAAACCAATAAGCAGCGGGGCATAGTCATGTACCATAAGGGCCCTGGGAATCCCAACTGTTGGCCCGGTACCGGCATCCTCCTTGTACTCGGCGAGAAGCAGCCTTTCGCGCTCATCAAAGAGAGTCTCTTTCTTCGCATGGCTAAGGGTGCTATCAAAGAGGTCGCACCGGCTGCCGAAGAACGTAGGTTGCTCATTCGGCACAAGCATTCTGGTAATGGCACAGTTATTATCACAAGTCTTGCATGTAAACATGGAAAGCTCGCAATTGCCGTCAATGACCCCTTGGAATCCTTTGAATTTAGATTTGGCCTCCGAGGCCGCCTCTTTAGCCAGAAGAGCTATCCCCATAGCGCCGCTGACTTCCCTATGCTCGGCAACGGTCAGGGTTTTGCCTTTTATTTGTTCATAAAAAGCGGAGACAACTGCCTGATTATAAAAAACTGCCCCTGTCAGGATAATTTTGCCGCTTAATTTTCTGGTACCCACGACTTTTGACAAGTAATTTTTAGCGATCGATGTGGCCAAACTGGCCGTGATAATTTCGAGAGACACACCCTTTTGCTGAGCAGAGGCCACCGCCTGGCCCATAAAGGCGGCGCACCTGGTTCCAAGGTCAATGGTATTCGGCGCCGAGAACGCCAATTTGGCAAAATCTCCATTCGTCACAGAAATGCCCAACATCTCACCCAGCTCATCAATGAAACTGCCGGTCCCGGCAGCACACGCCTTATTCATCTGATAGTCAACTACAACACCATTCCTTTTAATCACCAGTTTGGAATCCTGACCGCCGATTTCAATAATATCTGCCTCAGGGTCTATTTCGGCTGCGGCTCTGGTTTGCGCCGTTATTTCATTCTTGACGATGTCTGCCCCAATTAGGCTGCCTACCAAGTACCTACCGGAACCGGTAACACCGGTTCCGGTAATCCTGACCTTGTCTGCACCATCCCGTAACAGATTTCGGAAAACCTGTTTTATTGCGTCGATCGGTCGGCCAGCGGTCATCAAGTAGTTCTTGGCTAAAATGGTTTTGCCCGATCCATCAAGTATCACAGCCTTTGTACTTGTTGAACCTATGTCAACACCCAGGTAACCCACACATTCCTCTTTTATTCGCAGGCTCCTTTTGCCTTCAGGAACCGCGATAACGGGCAGTTTTGGCAATTCAAAATGATGCTGTATTGAGTCCGAATCGGGAATCAGATCAACAAGTGAACTATGTCCTTTTGAGAGTAGAGCCGAACCCAATGCACCCATAAAACAATAGTTTTCGGGCACAATTATCTCGACTTTATGCCCGTTTCTCGCCGAAAAGGCCTCGTTGAGGGCCTTGACCATTGCATTATTAGCTGCCACCCCACCAATAAAGTACACCGGTTCCTCAAAACTCCCCTTATGGAGCGATACAACCATGCGTGCAATGCTTTCACAGAGGGCATAGAGCATGGCTGCGACTGGCACGCCTTTCTGCTGCAAATGGATAAGGTCACTCTTGGCGAAAACGCTGCACCGGGCTGCAATCCTGGGCGGGTTGCCCTGGCATTGGAGAGCCAGACTGGCAAAGTCATCCATGCTTACACCAAGCCGGTAGGCCTGCTGCTCAAGGAATCTTCCTGTCCCTGCGGCGCAGAGAGAATTGGACGATATTTTCCACGGTTTCTTCAACCCGTCTTTCAATGATAAGACGAATGAACTCTGTCCCCCAATTTGTATTATGGTCTTAGCATCAGGATGGTTGTGAAGAAGCCCCGATGCAATCGCCAGTGAACTACCATACTCCGTCCATTTGAATTCCTTTGGAATTAATTCCTTGGCGGAACTCGTGATACCTACGGCGCCTATATCTTTAAGATTATATTGCTTTCTTAACGCGGTTGTCAGTGAATTTACTGCAGCTTTAGCATTCGAAGTAACTTTCTGAATTTCAAGGTGAACAATTTTCCCATCTTCTTCAATCAATGCTAATTTGGCGCTTGTGCCGCCAATGTCGATGCCGAGCAAGTAACTCATGACCCAATTCTAACATGAATACGCATGACCCGGTCCCACAGAATG
>Ga0326727_10023602_pt1 | contig 11716 bp, 7 predicted proteins | sample MB2enrmetagenome_FD_207643 | JGI IMG/M metagenome (GOLD analysis project Ga0326727, IMG submission 207643) | Lab enriched peat soil microbial communities from McLean, Ithaca, NY, United States - MB29MY | ecosystem: Environmental > Terrestrial > Soil > Wetlands > Peat | place: USA: New York... | reverse complement strand
GCGAGGGATCACCCGTTCCCATCCCGAACACGGAAGTTAAGCCTCGCTGGGCCGATGGTACTGCACGGGTGACTGTGTGGGAGATTAGGTGATCGCCGGCATTAATCTTTAACGAAAAACCCACCCCTAAAGGGTGGGTTTTTCGCGCTTGCTTGCTTGAAAATTGCTGCATAAAACAACGAGCACACCTGGCTGCTGCCAGGATGCGCCCGTTGTTTCCGATTCCGCCAATGGTAGTTCGTCAGCGGCAGGCGGGATTATTCGCTCCCGGAATCGCAAAGAAGTTGATGCTGGCCGGGGGCAGTGTAACTTCGCCCGCCGGCGTCTTTGCGCCTTCCATAGCAGGTAGATCGCCGCTGGCTGTCAGCTTCAACTCAGCTCCGTTCAACTTCGCCGTGTTGCCCATCAAATCGTCGGCGGTGAGCGAATAGCGCTGCGAGGCAGCTTGCAGTTTGAGTTTCTGCGCGGCATCGTGGTCCGTGTTCAGGGCCAGCAGCGCCACGCCGCCGGGATGTCCGTTGAGGCAGTGGGCGTAGACGTACTGGTTGGGCGCAGGAGCAGCCGCCGCTTCCAGCACTGTGGAGCCCATCAACCGGCGCCAAAGAACGGCAGACCAGTAGTTGGGCCGGGGCGCAAGGGTAGTCTCGTCGATCAGACCGTAGTCGCTGGCCGCGAGCGTATTGTGCATCACGCTTTGCACGCCGATCTTGGCAAGGGCGCCGAGCTGGTGCAGATAGCGGAAGCCGTCCACAAAGGTGGAGGCCCATGGATCGCCGCCACAGGCCGCCTCGGCGGTCTCGGTGAGCCACATCGGCTTGCCCGGCTCGAAGCGGTCGCGCAGCTTCTGGTAGTATGCCTCTTCGCTCTCCGTCAGGGACAGCCACTCGGCGCTCAGCAGTGCGTGGCCCGGATCGGCGTCGATCTCGTTCTTCGCACGGCAGCGCTGAGAGACGCCGCCGTAGAAGTGGTAGGCAAAGCCATCCAGCCCGGGCCCCTCGGCGGTCAGCATATCCTCGGTCCTGATCATTGCCGGCCTGGCCAGGCCCATCGGCGAGGGCTGTCCGGGCTTGGGCGTCATCGACCTCGTGAGCGCGCCGCCTTCGCCCACCGAGTCCGGGCCGACGATGATGGTTCCCGGCGAGTTTTTGCGAATAAAGGCGGAGAAGATTTTGAAGTCGCGGCCGTAGGCCTCGGCGTTGTAGCCCTTGACGGCTCCGCCCATGCCGGCAAAGGTGGGCTCGTTGAAGTATTCGGCGAGGGCGATCTGTCCGCCATTGGCCTTCGTGAAGTCGATGAGCTTTTGGGCCTGGACCGGGGTCCAAACGCCGTTGGCGTCGCGCACGCCCTGACCGATGGCGAATGAGGTCACGATCTTCGCATCCACAGCCTTTGAGAAGTCGAGGACGCCCTTCCACTCCCTGGCCGTGAGCACCCCGCCGAAGCCCTCCGGTGGCTTGGTGAGTGAGTTGGACTCGTCGAAGAAGGTGGAGTTGGCCCAGGTGCCGCTGACGCGGATGTAAGTGGGGCCGAGAGCCGCGGCCAGCTTGCGCAGTTGCGGGTTTGCCAGGTCGATGGGTGCGCGGTAACGGAAGCGCGAGGCGTCCAGGCCGGCGGGCATCCCGCTGGCAGGCTTGGTGTCTGGCACGGCGGTCGGGCCGGTCGTTGCGGCTTTGTAGGGAGCCCAAAAGCGGCCGCCGGTAACCTCGACCATTTCCACGTTGAAGGCCTGGTAACGCTGGTCCACGTGGGCGATGGCCTTCATCCTGGCCGGCGTCAAAGGCGTCTGCGCGAGGCCAACGACGGCGGCCAGCAGCGCCAGAACGGCGACACCGGCTAGCCTGCCTGCGCTTTTGTGTGCAAAGGGTTGGTGCAATGCGAACTCGATCTTGTTCATGATGGGACGTTACTTCCTTAGGGTCGGATTGCTTGCTCGGCGCCGCGAAAGCCTGAAAAGGCAACGGGGCGCAGAGCGGAACGCAACCACAGTAGGCCTTTCCGCGGGGCTGCGCAAGATTGCTACGGTAGCTCGCCCTTGTGCGCGGTGGCATCGGCCCCTTACCATGTCAAAGCCGTGCAAAATCAGCACGAACATCGGCACGTAACAAGGACTTGATACGTTGTCTGGCCAGCGATGGCCCGGTTCGCGCGGCAGAGCAGGAAGCATGACCTCGATAGAACGCCTCGACGAACGATGGATGCCCCAGACCGAAGCCGACCGGGCTCAGGTAATGGAGCAGTTGGAGAGACTGCTGGCTCATCCCAGCTTCCAGAACAGCAAGCGCTATCCCAAGCTGTTGCGATTTGTCGTCGAGCAGTGCCTGGCCGGCAACGAGGAGCAGTTGAAGGAGCGTTGGCTGGGTACTGAGGTCTTTCAGCGGGCGGCCGACTACGACACCAATCAGGATCCGGTGGTGCGCCTCAGCGCGGGCGAGGTGCGCAAGCGCCTGGCCCTCTACTATCAGCTTCCCGAGCACCAGAACGAGATGGTGATCGGCCTGCACCCTGGCTCTTATGTGCCTTGTTTTTCACCGCCGCGTGCTGGGGAAGCATCCGTGGTTGAGGTTGAGGACGAGGCCGAAGAGGCTGCGGCCAGCGGCAGGAAGCGCCGCGCGTTTCTGTGGGCATGTGTGGGCGCGGCTTTCGCCGTGGCTCTGCTGCTCTGCTGGCGCATTGTGGAGCAGGAGGACCCGGCGCGCAAGTTCTGGGCGCCGATGCTCGAGTCGCCGAACCGCGTGACCCTGTGCGCTGGCTCGCCAGGCTCTGCTTTGCTGACGCAGCGCATCCAGGCGGAGCAGGCTGCGAGCCAGTCACTGCAAGCGGCGGCAAATGGCCCAAATCTGCCGATTCCACAGGGATTCTCGCAGGCTGTCAGCCGCCTCGGCCTGCTCACGCTGTCGCACGCATCCGTACTGGTTCACGTGGGAGCCTTTCTCGAGAGCAACCACAAACCCTTCCGCGTCCATCTGGACTCCGAAGCCACATTTCCCGAGCTGCGCGAGGGGCCTGTGGTGCTGATCGGCGCTGGGGACAACGCGTGGACCATGCGCCTGAGCGCGCCGCTGCGTTACGGCTTCGCCTACGGCGCAACGGATCAGGTGCGCTCGATTGTCGATCGCCGCAATCCGGCGGCCAGCAACTGGACCGTTTCCATCACGCCGGAGCATCAGGCCGTGGGCCGCGACTATGCCCTGATCGCGCGCTATCACGACGCGGTGCTCGACCAGCCCGTGGTGATTCTGGCAGGGCTTACGTCGGTGGGCACTGAGGCCGCCAGCGAGTTCCTGCTGAAGCCCGAAGCGCTGCGCGCACTGCTCCACGATGCGCCCCGAGCCGCCGACTCCGTAAACCTGGAGGCAATCGTCGAAACCCAGGTGATCGACGGACACGCAGGACCCGCGCGCGTTGTAGCCGTCGAGTACTGGTAGGGTGGGTCCGTACAATGGAAATCGGAGGTCGGTGTCTGTGAAGAGAAATACTGTGGTGTTGGGCGCAGTGCTGCTGATATTGGCCATCTTTGCCTGGGCGGGCTGGGCCAACTGGGAGTACAGGCAGCAGGCTGCCGAAAAGCTGTTGGCCAACCAGGCCAAGGGCGAACTGGTGCCCGATACGGCAGGCGGTCCGGCACGGTACGTTTCTCCGCTTGCAGGCAAGCCGGCGCCGGATTTCACGCTCGAAGACGTGAAGGGACGCAAGGTGGCGCTTTCCAGCTTCAAGGGCAAGGCGGTGCTGCTCAATTTCTGGGCCACCTGGTGCGGGCCGTGCAAGCTTGAGACGCCGTGGCTGGTCGAGTTGCGCAACAAGTACGCCGGCCAGGGCTTCGAGGTGGTCGGCATCTCCACCGAGGGCGAAGACCTGAAGCCCGGCGACAAGGTTGGCTGGGCCAAGGACCGCGAGGCTGTGACAAAGTTTGCCGCCGACATGAAGGTGCCATATCCCATGCTGCTGGGCGGCGACAGCCTGAGTCAGCCGTACGGCGGCCTCGACGCCATGCCCACCTCCTTCTTCGTCAACAAGAACGGCGTCGTGGTCGCCGCGCAGATGGGCCTTACCTCAGAAGCCGAGATCGAAGCGAACATCAAGAAGGCGCTTGGGGAATAGAGAAGCTGTAGGATTCGGGCTGTTCGCTGCCAGCTCGTTTGCGTGGATCGGAGCAGAAAGAATGAAGAGACGGATCGGCTTCATGGCTGCGTTGGCGCTGTTGTTCGCCGGCATCGCGCAGGCCCAGTTTATCGGTAATGGCGGGCCGCAACAGGCGCTGGGCAGGACGCAGGCGGTCGAGTATCTCTTCCCCGAGCAGGTCTCGGTGCCCGCCGGCAAGCCCACGCGGGTGCTGCTGCACTTCCGCGTCGCTCCCGGACTTCACATCAACTCGCACACGCCGCGCGAGGAGTTCCTGATTCCCACCGTCTTCTCAATTCCCGAGGGCAAGGGAGTGCGTCTTGAAGCGGCCTCGTACCCCGCGGGCACGGATATCGCGCTGCCCGTAGATCCCAAAACCCGGCTCAACGTCTACACGGGCGAGTTTGTCATCGAGGCGCGCATCGTGGCCGAGCCGGGCAATCACCTGGTCGAAGCTAAACTTCGCTTTCAGGCCTGCGACCAGCGCGAGTGTATGCCGCCGAAGACAATTCCAGTGGCGATCGATGTGGCGGGCAAGTAGCGGAGAAGGATAGAAACCGCTCATGTCATCGCGGGCTTCCGAACGGCATCGCCGGATCAATTGTTACGATGCCGGGATTACCTACAGATAACTCCAGAAACTAACTCTCTTGCGCTCGTAACAAACACCGCTTCAAAACCGAAGCTTTCCGCCATCCACTTGGATAGCCTGATCGCCAGATGCGTCATCGTCCAAGATTGGAATGCGCCGATCAGGCATCGTCATCCTCCACGCTATAGCAAAATCGTAGTAGCTATCCCCGGAGGCAATGCTCTCAAGTGGCTTTTCCCCCAATGAAAAAATCCACATTCCAGGTCCTCGGCAAGGGCATGTTGACTCTGGTTTTGCTCCAGTTACTCGACAAGTTTTTCCGCTAGAACCGAGCGAATCTTTCTTGCCAATTCATTGCGCGTGTAGGGCTTGCTCAAAAAATAGGAATTTCTGGACAAAAGCCCATCGCTCAATACGGCCCTGTCTGCATATCCGGAGCAATACAACACCTTCAAACTCGGGATAATCTTAAATGCCTCAAGAGCCAACTCTCGGCCATTCATGCCGCCCGGCATGACTATATCCGTCAAAAGAAGATCGATATCGGCGCGCTTGGAGAGAATCGACAGCGCCTCTTTGCCCTGCGTGGCGTCGAGAACGCGATACCCGAGACTGACCAATTGGGAGCGAGCAAACTCCCGCAATGAGTTATCGTCTTCCACCAGAAGAATGAGCTCCGAACCATGAAGGTCGCCAACGGAGGCGGCAGTCTGGGCTTCCAGCTCGTTTGCGGTTCCGGATATGGGAAGAAAAAGTTTTACCGTTGTGCCATACCCTAGTTCCGAGTAGATCTTTATGTGCCCTCTGGACTGTTTGACGAAGCCATAGACCATGCTCAGCCCGAGGCCCGTGCCTTTGCCGACTTCCTTGGTCGTAAAAAATGGATCGAAAACACGTACCAGATTTTCAGGAGCTATCCCACAGCCCGTGTCGGAGACCGCGATCAGAATGTATGGCCCTGGCTCAACGCCGGGGTTCAACTCGGTATAGTCGGATTCCAGCACTACATTTTTCGCTTCGATGGTCAGTTTGCCGCCGTTGGGCATGGCATCGCGCGCGTTCACCACCAGGTTCAGCAACGCGCTTTCAAGTTGTGCCGGATCGATCAGCGCATTGGACAGCGACTCGGAGTCGTCGATCGCCAACTCAATATCTTCGCTCAATGCGCGGCGCAAGAGCCCCCTCATGTTTTGAAGCAACTGGCTCACGCTGACCGCTTGCGGTTGCAGCGCCTGACGTCGGGCAAATGCCAGCATATGATGGGTTAATTCCGCGCCTCGCCGGGCTGCGTCGAGAATCATCGCCGCCATCTTGCCAAGGCGAGGGTTTTCTGTGAGTTCGTCTTCTATAAACTCTGCGCACCCCATAATCACAGTGAGTAGATTGTTAAAATCATGGGCAATTCCGCCCGTCAACTGGCCGACGGTCTCCATCTTCTGTGCTTGCCGGAATTGCTCTTCCAGCAGCTTTCTTTCGGTGATATCGCGCGCCACCACCACTGACCCGATGACCGCGCCGCTACTGTCGCGCAAGGGGCTGAAGCTGTAGCTGGCAAACCAGCTTTCACCGGTGTCTTTGCGGCGCAGGCTGTATTCGAGATTGGTGGCGGTCTCGCCTCTCTGCGCTCTGGGAACCGGCCATAAATGCAGAGGAAGCAATGCTCCGTCGGCCGTGGAAACCTCAAGGATGCGGTAGTAGTCAGAGAACTTGCTTACGCACTCGTCCTTGCTTCGGAACTTGTGAAAAGTGGCAAAGGCGTCGTTGCAATGAATGAAATGGCCGTCGGAATCGGAAATGAAAACGGCATCGGTCATGCTGGCCAGCGCCACATCCAGCTTTTCCCTGTCGGCGGCGCGAGCCGCTTCTGCTCGCTTGAGTTCGGTGATGTCCGTATGTACCCACAGCCTGCCGTACGGCTCTCCGCCCATGCTCAACGGCACGAAATCTCTCAGAAGTAGTTTTCCCGTGCGCAGCGAAACCTCTTCGCCCAGTACGAGTTTGCGTTCTTGCACGATCTTCTGGATGCGGGCGGCCGACTCCTCTGGAGACTGGTTGACCTGCTTGGTCCTGTCGATCATATCGCGGGCAGCCATTCCTGCGACTTCCTCCGGTGTCTGCCCGGGGCAAAACAGATTGCAAAATGCCTGATTGGCAAATTCAATCGTTCCGTCATTTGTGACCAGCAGGACGCCGGCATACAAATTGGAGAGGATGGTGTAGAAACGGCGAAGGGTGTTTTGTAAGACGCTCTCTGCCTGCTTGCGGTCAGTAATATCTTGCGCGATGCCCAGCATCACGTTCCGTGCGGAGGCCGAATCCATCAATGGCGCAGCGCGCATCTCCAGCCAACGCCGCGTGCCCTTCAAGCCCTCGATCTCGCACTCGATGGTCCCCGATTCGCCGCCGCATACCCGCTCCGTCAGATGGCGAAAGGCTTCGTGGCTCTCTGGCGCCACCGACTTAAATATGTTTTGGCCTGCAATATGTTCTGCGCTGTCCGCCTCCATGATGCGCAGTCCTTCTTCGTTGATGCTCAGGACTGTTCCATCGGAAGAAATCGAAAAGATGCCATTCGGACTGTTTTCAATGATGGCCCTGAGGTGAGCTTCGCGGGCGGACAACGCGCGGTTGGCCTCTTCCAGTTCGAGTGCCTTGCTTTCCAGTTTGCGAACAAGAACCTCGCTGTATTGCCGCAGCAGCCCCGTTTCTTCACCCGCCGGAGCATTCACAGGAGGCATATCGCCTCGTCCAACTCTGGCCAGCGCCTTGCGGATCTGCTCCATGAAAGGAACTGGTTCGGTAGGTTTGACGATAAAGGCGTCCGCCCCGAGATCCAGTGCAAGCTGCTTGTCCTTGGCATCGACATAGGTTGCCGTGTACACGACAAAAGGGATGCGGTTCAGTCGCGGCTCCAATTTCCATTTTCGCAATAGAGTAAAGCCATCCATGACCGGCATGAGCAGGTCGGAAACGACCAAATCCGGCGGATTCTCCAACGCCGCTTCCAGGGCTTCCAATCCGTTCATGGCAGAAGCCACCTCGAATCCCGAGGCGCTCAACAATGCCTGCAGGTAATAGAGGTTTTCTTCGTTATCGTCTACGATCAGGATTCTTTGCATGGCACCATCCCGCATCCTTCGCACATTCCCGGTTATCGAGGCAGGTGTTTGGAAATCTGCTCAACGAATGTTCCGGGGTTGATCGGTTTCTCAATGTAGTCGGTTGCGCCCGAGGCCAGAGCCTTTTCCCGGTCTCCCACCATCGCGTAGGAAGTTACGGCGATGATGGGAGTATCGCGAAGCGCGGAATCTTGACGAATCTCTGCGGCAACAGCATAGCCGTCCAGCATGGGGAGTTGAATATCCAGCAAGATCAAATCCGGATGCAGTTCGCTGGCCATGGTCACGCCAAGCCTGCCGTCGCGGGCTTCATGAACACAGAATCCGTGCTTCTCAAGCAGGAAACGGACCAGATAGAGATTCTGTTCGTTATCCTCAATCACTAGAATGTCGTTCTTCACGAGTCTTGTCCCATACCACAGGTAGTCGAACGGTGAATGTGCTTCCCACGTCGGGAACGCTCTCCATCGAGATAGATCCGCCCAGTAGGTCTACCAGCCGTTTGCAGATGGAGAGCCCTAATCCGGTTCCTTCACGCTTGCGCGCTAAGCCGGTATCTACTTGGCGAAATGGCTCGAAGATACTCTGGTGGTATACCGGGTCGATCCCTATACCGGTATCCTGAACCGCGATGACGATCCACTTCTGATCCAAAAAGCATCGGAGCACTACTTCACCCCGATCGGTGAACTTTACGGCGTTGCCCAGCAGATTGATCAAAATCTGCTCCGTCCGCCGCTGGTCGCTATAGATCTCGCCGACGTCAGGCGACAACTCTGTCCGTATTATGATCCCTTTCTTGTCCGCCAGAGGCAATATCGTGGAGACGGTCTTCTCAATGGCAGCCAGCAGAGCGAAGGATGCGCAATGAATATCCAGTTGGCCAGCCTCGATTTTGGAGATGTCGAGGACATCGTTGATCAATGCCAGCAGATGCCGCGAACTGTTCTGCACCATGGTCAATTGCTTGGTCTGTTCATTGTTGAGAGGCCCCGCAAGTTCCTGCAGCACGATACCCGTAAAGCCGATGATGGAGTTCAAGGGCGTGCGCAATTCGTGAGACATGGAAGCAAGAAAGGCGGACTTCAACCGGTCAGCCGATTCGGCGGCATCCCTGGCGACCACGAGTTCGGCAGTGCGCTGGCGCACCCGATCCTCCAGTTCGACGTGTGCGCGCTCCAGTGCGGCCATGGCTTCGGTGCGCTCGTTCCGCGCACGCAGGGATACAATGCCGTGGGCCAGGTTTTCTCCTAGCTCGGCGAGAAGTCCGACTTCCGGCTCGTTGAATGCCGCGGGCTCCTGTGCGTAGATCACCAAGGCGCCATTCACAGTCTCGCCAAGTCGCAAGGGCACTGACATGACAGACTGAAAGATATGGTGCTCCAGTTCTTGGCGCCAGGGAGCATAGGCCGGCTGGTTCCTCAGATCGTGTTGGACCACCGGATTTCCGGTGCGGATGGCGAGACCGACGCTCCCCCTGCCGTATTCGTTGTCAGCCCAACTCACATGGATCTTATCCAGGAAGCCCTCTGCATTTCCGGCCGATGCCATCGGGCGCACCGTGCACATATCGTCGTTTTGGGCATACCCTACCCAGGCGAATACATACCCTGCCTCTCCCACCAGAATGCGGCAAACCTCGTCCAGCAGGGATTGCTCCTCATTGGCGTGTACCACAGCCGCGGTGCACTGCGACAAAACCCGAAGTGCCCGATGGGTTTGGCGCAATATCTCTTCCTTTGCTTTGCGTTCGGTGATATCTGTACTGATTCCGCAAAGCGCATAAAACTCTCCGTTGCTGTCCCGAATGGCCACCTTGATGCTCTGGTAGCTGTGCAGGCCATCGGCCAGGAGCGATTGTTCCTCAAATTCCAGTGTCTGACTGCACTCCACCACCTTCCGGTCGTTGGTTGTGAACTGAAGCGCGGCATCTTCGCTGAAGAGATCGAAATCCGTCTTCCCCTTGGCTTCTTGGCTGGGGATGCCGAACAACTCCGCCCAGCGGCGATTGACAAAAAGATAGCGGCCAGCCGGATCTTTCATATAGATCATTACAGGCGCATTGTCGAGGATCGCCTGTAACTCGGCCGTGCTTTTGCGGACTAACTCTTCGGCGTGTTTGCGCTTCGTGATGTCGGTCAGCATGAGCAGCAGTCCGCTGGTCCCGTGCTGTTCATCCGGGATGGCGGTTGTTGAAACCTTGGCCCAGACCTCTTCCCCATCCTTTTTGCGCAGGCAGAGTTCGCTCGTGCCCACGCCCAAAAGAGAAGTGTAGGGAGTTGCGGGACAAAACTCGTAAGCCCTTTTCCTGGCCATTTCTTTGGGCTCGTAGCCGAGCATGGAGGCAAACTGCCGGTTGACGAATGTGGTTCGGCCCTGGCCGTCCAAAGTCCAGATGCCTTCGTTGGCCAATTCCACAATCCGGCGATAACGCCTTTCTCCCTCTCTTTCAGCCTCCTGTTTCGCCTGTTCGCGGATGAGATGTTCCCGCTCCGCTTCACTGGTCTTCCGCTCTGCAATTACGGCCGATAAGAGAAGCCCTGAGATGGAGAAATTTGCAAAGAAAAGCTGCAGCAACAGGGCGTTGGTGAAAGGCAAATCTTTTGAAAAGGGCCCCAGTCCATGCGCGGTCGCGAGCAATCCAATCGCGGCAATAATGGCGTTGACCAGAGCCGTACCGGCGACGCCAAAGCGGATCGCTGCCCATAGTACGAAAGGAAAAACCACTAACGCCAACACAGTATGCCGCGCGGCAAAAAATAGGCGCTCATCGAAGAGCAGCACGCTGGTAACGAAGGTAAGCAGAAGCAGCGCAGCCAGTTCCACCGCTCGAGCCGAAAAGCGCAAGCGTACCGGTTCGCGGAAGGAGAGAAGCAAGGGGGCGGCCAGCAGGATGCCCATGCCGTCGCCCAGATAGTACGTCAACCACGAAGACGCTGCTGTTGCCCACGGCTTCACTCCGGTAAGAATTAAAACGCCGGTTCCAATCGAGGCGCTTATCGTTGAACTAAGTGCTGCCGCCAAAAGGATCAGAGCAATCATGTCGCGCAGGCGGGCCAGAGAGATTCGAAAGCCGCCGATCCTGCGCACCAGAAATACACCTGCCAGCGCCGCTGCGGTATTTCCGCCCGCCAACCCAAGAGCCGCCGGGAAAGGGAGAGGAGATATGTAATTGACGAGGAAGGCGGCAAGAAATACACCTGGCCAGCATCGCCACCCAAAAAGCAGCAGACACGCCAAGGCCACCCCTGCGGCGGGCCAGACCGGAGAGACGTTGCCTGCGGTAAAAGGCACGGCCAGGCCTGCCAGTCCCGCAAGAAAATAGAGCACCCCTGTCCCAACCAAGCGTTTATATTCAGGAATCGCCATATGCTCTCTCGGAAAGATCAAATATACACCTGCTTCAGCAGGTCGAGGCACGCGTTTATGTCAAGGCAATTGCGGCGAATCGCCGCTGTCCGCCGACCTTTCCCGCGAAGCCAGACTTCGATCTAGATGGGCCAGCAATCCAGCCCGGTTCATCCCTACGCGGCCTTCGCATCGCCAGACAGTCGCCGGATACACCGGGCGGTTCGAAGCAATGGGAAGACCATTGCATCTTCTGCGGACAGTCCCTCGCGCTTGCCGAAGAGTTGCTAACGCGGTGGCATATGGATGTTTGCGGGTGTCGATTTACCGGGAAGAAATAGGAGAACAAATTGAGAGTAATCGAAATGGAACAGGATATCTGAAAGTTGAGCTATTCAATAACGGGACGCCATCAGTAGTGTCCGGTTAAATCCATCTTCATCGTCTGCAACTCATACTTAAACCACGAGTTGCGCCGATTCTTGCCTGTCCACGATTTGAATTGCATCCCGAGCCTTTTACCCTGCCAGCAGTGAGG
>Ga0326727_10023599_pt1 | contig 11717 bp, 11 predicted proteins | sample MB2enrmetagenome_FD_207643 | JGI IMG/M metagenome (GOLD analysis project Ga0326727, IMG submission 207643) | Lab enriched peat soil microbial communities from McLean, Ithaca, NY, United States - MB29MY | ecosystem: Environmental > Terrestrial > Soil > Wetlands > Peat | place: USA: New York... | reverse complement strand
CTTCGAGGATCCCCAGGGCGCGCTGGCCGGCGCCCGGATCGCCTCCGGGAAAATCGAAGCCACACTCACGCGGAACGCGGGGCATCACCTGGTGCTCGCCACCGTGCGGACCGGCGAGATGGAGCAGCGGCGTCTCTTCAAGATCGAAGTTACCGATGCCGCGTCCGAAGCCGCGCTGGCGGCCAAGACCGGCAACGCAATCCCCAGGAACGCCGCCTGGAATTGTGTGGACATGAGTAAGTCGCTCAATGGCGACATCCGTACCATTTTCCAGCAGAAGTATCTATCGCCGCGGCCCAATACGTGCTCTCTCCGTTTGGCCGTGGATGGATATCTGATGTGGCAGTCGGTTCTGGAAAAGAACGCGAAGCCGCCCGCCATCGACCTCGCCAACGTCGGGAAACTGCTGGGCCCCGGCGGCCGCATCTCGACCCCGCAAGGCGTTCCTTTCCGGTGGAACGGCGATCGCAACATCGCCTTCACCTCCCGCTGGGACAACTGGCCGCGCCAGGCGACCGTGCCCGTTGGTCAGGCGGGCGACGCCGTCTGGTTCCTGGTGTGCGGCTCGACCAATCCTATGCAGGTGCGCATCGCCAACGCCGAGTTGCGCATGGAATATGCCGATGGCTTGGTGGAGCGGCTGGAGCTAACGCCGCCCTTCAACTTCTGGATGCTCTCGCCGTATAACGGCGTGGACTACAATTACCATCGCGATGGCTTCTGTCTGCCCAAGACACCGCCCGCCACCGTGCAGTTGGGCAACAACTGCCGCGCCGTGCTGCTGAGCTGGCGGCTGCGCCCCGGCGCGGTGTTGCAGAGCGTGACGCTCGAAACGCTGTCGGAGGAAGTGGTGATCGGGCTCATGGGAGTGACCATCATGAATCCCCGCGCATAGGGTAAGTTCTTCGTTCGATGGCTCAAACCTGCTTCCCCAACGCGAGGTGGTCCTCAGACGGGCGCCTTCAGCGCCAGCGCCCCGGGAGCCCGAGAACGGCTACCGGGGCGCCGCCCAAGACTACGGCTGAGCGTAATACCCGGCGCGAGTACGCGCCGCCAATCCGGGCCTGCCGAGCTTGACCTCGATCGAATGGTACTCGTTGGGACCGTCCCCGGGAACGCCGTCAAAGGTGAGGACGTAAAAAGGACTCGCGTCCGCAACGCACTTTCCGATCTCTTCCGCCATGTCGTTGCTTGAGTTCAGAACCAGGCCTCCACTTTGCGACGCAAGAACCTGCAGTGCCACGTTTCCAGGCTGCGCCTGGCTTTCCTTCTTCACCGGTTTCAAGAATTCCTTGTAATATACCGTCCGCGATCCGCCCGCCTCAGCCACCCCCAACGGATCGACCAGGTAGAGAGTCATGCGCGCCCGCCGCAGCCGGTCCGAAACGGCGACGATGGAGTCGAAGATCCACTGCTGGGTCTCCGAGGTCAGGTTCACATCGGGCCCGGAGAAAAGGGGCCAGCCGGGACTGATCCACACCAGGAGTTTTCGTCCGGGCCTCGTCGCTTCACGGTCGGCCAACTCCTGGAGCGCGCGCAGCGAGATCTGTAGCCTCTCCTGGGCGCCATAGACCCCCTGCGACCGGCGAATTGTGCGTAGCCCGGATTCGGTCTTGTTCATCTCTGCAATGAGGGCGTTTCCATCCCGGGAAGGTTCGGCCGGGACCGTGGTTCCGTTGTCGAAAAGGAAAACCGTCGATACCGGCAGTGCAGTCTGCCCGCCGTTTCTTGCCAGAAACTTCGCGATGCTAACCCGCTCGGACGCCATGCTGGTGAAGGAGGCGTTCAGGGCGTCGAGGAGCAGAATCGCTTCCACGGGCGGATCGGCCGCCGCGGCCCCGCCCCCAACGGCCCGAAAAGAAGTAATCTTCTGCGGCAGTTTGTTGTCCAGGAGCGTGAAGTCGGCTTGTTGAAGGCCGGAGAGCGGCTTCCCGGACTTGTCCGACACGACCACATCCAGCGTCATCTGGCGATTCGCTCCACCAGGCCCGGTAGCTGCCGCAGATCCAAACGGCCCCACGGATCCACTCTGTTGGCCAAACAGAAGCGAAGAGCAGAACAGATAAATGCAACTCGAACACAGCGAATTCATGTAAGTCACCTCACTGTAGTTTCGGCCGGGATTCGTACTCTGCCATCCCGGTCCGCTGTCGGTTGTACGTCCGGCCGCCGCTCTTGGGTGCTAGCCCTTTCGAGTACCCATCCCGAACGCCTTCGGAGGCCCGCGCCAACACGATCGCCGGGAAGGCGTGGAAGACAAACGGACCCTTAGAGAATGAAATCGCCGCGATTACTCGTGCCTCAGCGCGTCCACCGGATCCAGCCGCGACGCCTTCATCGCGGGCCAAACGCCGAAGAACACGCCGATGGCCATCGACACTATGACGCCCGTGACCAGCGCCCACGCCGGCACCTTGGACGGCAGCGAGGGAAACAGCGCGCCCACCAGCATGGTGGCGAGAATCGCTATGACAACGCCCAGCACGCCGCCCAGGCTCGTGAGCGTCACCGCCTCCACCAGAAACTGCCCCACGATATCGCGCCGGCGCGCGCCGATGGCCTTGCGCACGCCGATTTCGCGCGTCCGCTCGGTCACGCTCACCAGCATGATATTCATCACCCCGATGCCGCCCACCAGCAGCCCCAGGCCCGAGACGGCGATGGCCACCAGCCCGATCAACCCGGTGATATTGTCGAACTGCTGAATGATCTGGTCGGGCGTCGAGATGGCGAAATCGTTGGGCGTTCCGGTCGCCAGCCGGCGCATCCGCCGCATCGCGCCCTCCACTTCGTAGAAAGCTTCCTGCCGCCTGCCGGGCTTGGCCTTGGCGGTGATCATGTAGGCGGTGATCTGCGGATAGCGCGCGTGCGCGGTGTGCAGCGGGATGACGAAGTCGTTGTCCTGCCCGTTTTCGCCGAAGAAGCCGCCCTTGGCCTTGGCGTAGACGCCCACCACGGTGTACTCCGCGCCGTCCATCATCACCGTCCGGCCCACTGCCTGCCCATCGGGGTACAGCGCGTCGGCCACGCTCGCGCCCAGCACCACCACGTGCAGGCCGCGTTGCTCCTCGTCCGGCGTGTAGAACCGGCCGGCGGAAAAATCGCGCGGCGAAATCTCCCCCATGTTGGCCGACGCTCCGTAGACGTTGATGGTGTCCACGTCGTAACCCGGCACGCGCGCCATCAGCGGGTTGCCCTCGATCACCGACGGCAGATACAGCGTGAGGCCCACGTCCTCCACCGAGAAACACCAGCGGCGGATGGCCGCGGCGTACTCCGGTTTCATGGGCAGCCGCCGCCGCTCCTTGCGCGGAAGCTGGTTCTCCGGCATGCTCGGGTCGCCCGATGTCCGGAACAGGAAGACGTTGTCCGGCCCCAGTTCGCGGAAGAAATCCACCACGCCCTGCCGCACGCCGGTGAGCAGCGACGCCACCACCACCACCGTGGTGATGCCGATGACGATTCCCAGAATAGTCAACAGCGAACGGAAGCGGTGCGTCCACACCGCCTGCATGGCCATCTGCATGTTTTCCGTGGCGCTGATATTCATGGCTTATTCCGCGCGCAGCGCCGCCACCGGATCCAGTTTGGCGGCGCGCGAGGCCGGATACCAGCCCGAGGCCACGCCCACGACGGTCGACACGCCGATGGCCAGCGTCACATAACCCGCCGTGATGTGCAGGGTCAACTCGAAGATGCGGCCCAGCACTACGGTTGCGAGCGAGCCCACGGCCACGCCCAGGACGCCGCCAATGGCCGCCATCACCACGGCCTCGATCAGCACCTGCATCATCACGTCGCCATGGCGCGCGCCCAGCGACTTGCGGATGCCGATTTCGTGGGTGCGCTCCGTCACGCTCACCAGCATGATGTTCATGATCACGATGCCGCCCACCAGCAGCGAGATGCACGTCACCGGCATTACGATGACGGCCAGGATGCCGAGCAACTGGTCGATGAAACCCCGGATGGCGTCCGGCGTGAGCACGTCGAAATTGTCGGGCTGTCCGGGGCGCGCGTGGAAATGCGTGCGCAGAGCCACGCGGGTTTCGTCCAGGGCGTCGTCCATCGTCAGCCCCAGCCCCGGCCGGGCGCGGCCGAACAGCGCCAACCCCGTGCCCGGGCCCCACATGCGCATGTAGGCCGTGGCGGGGATGTACATCAAATTGTCCGCGTCGCGGCCGAACGACGACCCCATCCGCTCCTGCACGCCCACCACCGCGAACTCCACGTTTTCGACGTGAATCGTCTTGCCCACCGGCGACGTATCCGGCGGGAACAGCGTGTTGCGGATGGTGTCCCCGATCACGGCCACGTAAGCGCGCGAGCGGTCCTCGCGGTCGGTGAAGAAACGGCCGTCCACCACCACGATGTCGCGGATGCTGGCCATGTCCGCCGAAACGCCGATCACCGCGGCGTCTTCGCAGATCTGGTTCTCGCGCTTTACGTCGGCGACATGCGTGCGATAGGGGCTGAACATCACGCGCTCGCCCGCCACCGATTCCAGATACCGCATGTCGTCGGTACGGATCGCCTTGTTGCGCTTGATCTTGTCGAAATATTCGCGGCGGCTCAGCCGTCCCACGCTGGCGATCTGCGCCACCAGGAACGATTCCGACCCAAAAGCCTTGGCCGTCGACTCCTCCGCGTACACCCCCAGCCCGCTGATGGCCGCGCCCACCATGATGACGCTGGCCACTCCGATGATCACGCCCAATAGCGTCAGAAAGCTTCGCAGCTTGTGCGCGCGGATGGAATCCAGCGCCAACCCGAAGGCATTCTGAAATGGCCGCAGCGAACGCACGAACCCAGAATCGCGGGAGGTGAATTGGGGCATTTTCCTTCAGGATAACGTAAGATGGAGTAGAGCCTTCGTCTGGCTGGCGCCACGTCTCACGCCGCTTCTTCGCCTGGCCTATACGACGCAGTTTCTGATCGCCCTGATCGCCGTGCTGATGCTATGGAGCCAGGTCGGCGGCCCGGACCATTTCGACCTGACGCCGTGGCACCTCAAGCTGGTCCTCTCGGCGGCCGCCGCCTTCGCCATCGTGAAGGCCACCGCCGCCGCCGTCTCACGCGAACGGGCTTGGAACACGCGAACGCTGACGTGGTTTGCAGTCCTGCTGGTCATTCTGATCGCCTGCGGCCTGGTAACCCTGTGGGTCCACAGGAACCTGGAAGACGAGGGAAACGGCGAATCGGACACTTCCACGGCGTCCATTCACTCAGTGGCCCGCGGGTAGCCGCGCGGGCACGCGCCCAGCGGTGCTCCGCGGCCGATTGCGCCTAGGTTACAGTCCTGCGAAACCCCGGGACGTCAGAACGGGAAGTCCTTGTTCGTCGACTCGTGGATCATGCCGGCGTTGACCAGGTAACGGTACGGATTCATTGGCGCACCATTATTACGGACCTCGTAGTGGAGGTGCGGCGCGGTGACGCGGCCGCTGGCTCCGACGGCCCCGATCAACTCGCCTCGGCGGACTTCCTGGCCGGCGAAGACGAAGAACTTGGAGAGATGGCCGTAGCGCGTGGAGATGCCGGCACCATGATCGACCTGGATCAAGCGGCCGTAACCGCCTTCCATGGCTGCAAACGTCACAACCCCATCGGCCGTGGCCCGCACCGGAGTTCCGATGGGGGCGGAGATATCCACGCCGTAATGCATCTCGCTGCCCTCACCCAAGAGCGGGTCGGTGCGCGTGCCGTAGGAGCCGGTCAAATTGCCCTCGACGGGCCAAAGATCGGGAGTGGCGTTGGTCTGAAAGCCTCGCGAGTGGTGGCTCTGCATGGCCAACAGGTTGGCGCTGCGCAGGAAGTTGTAGTCCTCCAGGCTTTCGGCGAAGGTCGGCACCAGTTTGCCCTCCGCGGAAAGATCCGCGGGGCCTTCCAGTTTCTGCTTCATCCCGTATGCCATGGCGACTTCCTGGGCGTTCAGTTCCAGGCTGGCAAGCTGAACGTCCTTCTGGTTGACCACTTTCTGCAAATTCTGGTAGCGGGCGCGGAGACCATAGTTTTCCTGGCTCAACGAATTGTACTTGGCGACTTTCCAGGCCATCCGGGCGTAGCTGGCCACGAAACCGAATGCCGAGAAACAACCCAGGAGAGCGAGTGCCAAGATGGAGTAGACCGCTTGGTGGGGGATATGGATGCGCCGCAGGCGACCGCGCAGGGAGTGGGCTACCACCACAACAAAGTATTCCTGCTTCACTGAATTCTCCGGACCGGGTACTTGAGATTCGGGACGAATATCCGCTCCCGTAACCCGGTTGGGGCTCTTTAGTACAGATCGACTGAATGAAACTGAAACTGTAACACCAGCGGCACACCGCTGTCAAGAGTTATCTTATGCTTGCAAGTGATTGAAAAATCTAGTATTATCCCAGTGTACCGTGGCCTGGAGAATCCCCGGAAGTTTGTTTGTTCGAAATCTCGTCGAGCGGCGCAGTCTGCTCTTCCAACTGGTGCGGCGCGATTTCGAGCAGCGTTTCGTCGGCTCGGCGATCGGATGGATCTGGGGTTTGATCCATCCGCTGGTGCTGCTTCTAAGCTGGGTGTACATCTTTCAGGTGTGTCTGAGGCAGGATCCGCCGCGCGGCGTCGCCAGCTATCCGCTGTTCATTTTTTCGGGCATGCTCCCGTGGCTGCTGTTCAGCGATACGGTGCAGCGGTCGGCCAGCAGCCTGCTCGACCACGCCAACCTCATCACCAAGTCGGTCTTCCCCTCGGAGATCGTGCCGGTGTCGGTGTTCCTGTCGTCGCTGGTGAGCCACCTGCTGGCGCTGACGCTGATGGTGGGCGCGGCGGCGTTGATTCTGCATAAATTCAGTGCGTTCCTGCTGCTGCTGCCGTTCTACATGTTTCTGGTGGGGCTGTTCGCGGTGGGACTGGGCTGGGCTATGGCCGGCCTGCACGTGTACCTGCGCGACACCGCCCAGTTTCTGAGCGTAGTGCTGACATTCTGGTTCTGGCTCACGCCCATCATGATCCCGGAGGAACGCGTCCCGCGGTGGATCCACCCGATGCTCACCGCCAACCCGATGAACTATGCGGTGCGCGTGTACCGCGCGTCGCTGCTGGAGGCGCGCTGGCCGCATCCGGCGGACCTGGCTATCCTGGCGGCTTCCTCGGCGCTGGTGTTTGTGCTCGGCGGGTTGTTCTTCCGCTATATGAAGCGCGGGTTCGCGGACGTGCTTTAGGCGCGTGCCTTAAAACCGCAGCTCCTCGCGGCTGAAGGTCAGGTCGCGGTCCAGGACCATTTCGAGCATGCTGCCGCGGGGGAGCATGACGTCGGCTTTCTTATCGTGGAGGATGGTCGCCAGGCCTACGGCGGCTCCCGCGGCCGCGCCAATGCCCACGCCTCCCAGAGGATGCCCGGCCGCGCCGCCCGCTATCGAGCCGACCCCGGCGCCCACCCCCGTCCCGATAGCCACCGTGCGGGCATCGCCCGTACTGTCGCGTTCACCGGTGACGCCGCCTTCCTTGGGATCCACCTGGCCGCGGCCGGAATCCGCCGAACCGAGACGCGAGCGGAAGTCGCGCATCACGCCGTTCGGCAGGGTGAGCGTTTCGAAGCGGATGAACAACTGGCCTTTGCCCGTAGCACCCTTGGCCGGCTTGCTCTCGGTGACAATTCCGTTTACGATGCTGCCGCGCGGGATCGCCAGGCGCCCGCCAGCATACACCGGGACCGACACGTCCAGATACACCGCGTCCCCTTCGTGTGCGTGTTTGGTATCCAGGTTGTTGCGCAGAGTGAGCGCCACGCGCGAGCCGGCCGGAACGGTGAAGCCGGCATCCGCGGCCGGTTCGGGCCTGCGTTGGATCGGTGCGGGCGCCACCGCCGGATCGGGCGGGTTGCCATCGTTCGCAGGTTTGGAAACCGCCAGCGCCGCATCGCCGGACGCCGGGCGATTCTCGCGGACGTACACCAGCTCGCCTTCCGTCGTCCCGCTCCGTTGCACGATCTGGCGCGTGACGATCAGCGTCGAGCGGTCGCGCGACAGCTTCCACCGGTCCATCACCGTGTACTCGTGGGCTCCCGTGACGATCGTATTGGTGAGGAGCGCGGCGCCTTCCCATTTCACCATGCTGCTCCAGGAGTCCGCGCCGGCCTTGGTGCGTGTTTCGGTGCCGTCCAGGAGCCAGGTCCACTGCACGGCGGAGCCATTCTCCCCGGGAACCGAACAGCGGATGGCGATGTCCCGCTGGGTCACCTCGAGAACCGCGGCCGGGGGAACTGTCAGCGCGCGCACGTTGCTGCTCTGCGCATCGAGATACCACTTGCCGGAAAAATCGCGGTCGGCATCGATGGCCGAAAGCGGAGCCATTGGCGCCAACAGGAACAGGAAAGCGGTTACCCCCAGTACTGGACGTAACATGACAGTAGGTTAGCACTCCTTGTAGCCGTTGGGAATCCCCGGCGGCAGCCCCGGCGCCGCACTACGCATCTCCATGCAGTTTCTTGAGGAGCCATGCCATATTGCGGCCGAGGACCTTCATAGTGCGGATGCCTTCCTCATCCTTCTCTACCTCGCCGGGCTCGCGGCCGATGCCGATGTTCCAGTAGCACGAGCCCGGCACGATCATCTCCGCGATCAGGAAAAAGTGGTTGAGAGTGTCGAAGGCATGCGTGGCGCCGGCCCGGCGCACGGCCACCACGGCCGCGCCCACCTTGCGGCGGAACATGCCGCCATTCGCCCCCGAAACCAGGCAGGCGCGGTCGATGAGGGCTTTGATCTCCGGCGTAACGTCGGTCACGTAGGTCGGAGAGCCAAGCAGAATGGCGTCGGCGGCGTCCATCTTTTGGATGCACGAGTTGCCGAAGTCGTCCTCTTGCGAGCAGCGGCGGTCTTTTCGGACGCTGCACTTCCGGCAGGCACGGCAGCCGCGAATCGTCACGCCGCCCAGTTCCACCAGTTCGGTCTCGATGCCCTCGGTTCGCAACTCGCCCAGGACATGGTTCAAAAGGATGGCAGTGTTTCCGCCTCGCCGGGCGCTGCCATTGAATGCGACAACTTTCATAAGTTAACGGCCTGTCGCTATCCATTGTCGCGCACGGCGAACCGCGCTGCCGCTGCCTTTGCGGGCGGCGGGCTGCTAACCCGCCTCCGCGGCGCTACCGGGCTTGCTTGTACATCTGCAAGAGCATCACCACCGGCGTCTTGGCGAAGACGCCGTGGGGCAGTTGCGGGGGCATGTGTACGAAGGCGCCAGCCTGGGCGTCGAAGGTATCCGGACCGAGCGTAAGACGCGCCTCGCCGCTGTGGATGTAGATGCTGGCGGACATGGGGGCGGTGTGGGCGGAGAGTTCCTGGCCGGGCGCAAAGCCGAAGACCAGGATCTTGATATGGGCGTCGTCGTACAGGGTGCGGCTGAGAATGCCGTTCTCGGGAATCGCAACCTCCCCGGCGAGGCTGGGTATCAGTGTGTAGTCCACCCTTCCATTGTCGGCCCGGCGAAACTGCGTTGCAGCGGCCTCGGTCGCAATAACGGACTGGCCACTTACCGGCAGGCCCGGCCCAGAACGGTTATGGTAGTACCACCCATTGCCTGGGGTGGCAGCGCAAGTCTATCATCGGGGCTGACTTCGGTTGTTTTGCCGTCAGTCAACGGAGTAAAACACGCATGTATATGAGCGCTCCGCGGGAACTCAATAGCTGGTTCGATGCCCCCGTTCACTCGCGGGTGATCGATGAGTTGGAAACCGCCTCCTCCACGGAGGGCCGGGGATCGGCTGCTTCGGGCAACGAAATGGCCCTCCAGCGCCTCGATTCGATCAAGCCTGGGAGTATTGTGCTGATCGAATCCAGGGACGGGACCCGGACCGAAAAGTACTTCGTACGGCAAGCCACGCGCAACGGCGCGAACCACAGTATCCGGCTCGTGCGCGATTCCGCGGTGGAGGGCGATAGCCAACCCGGGCCCCGCGTCCAGGAACCCGATTACTACGACATTCTTCAGATCGGCCCCCAGGCCGAAACCGAAACCATCTACCGCGTCTACCGCATCATGGCCGCCCGTTTTCACCCGGACAATCCGGAAACCGGCAATGTCGACAAGTTCCTGCTTCTCAAGACGGCCTATGAAGTCCTGTCCGATCCCGACAAGCGCGCCGCCTACGACGCGCGCCGCCAGGAGAAACCGGCCGGTCCGATGCCGGTTTTCGAGCTAAAGGATTTCGTGACCGGCGTGGAGGCCGAGGGAAACCGGCGCCTGGGAGTGCTGTCCTTGTTGTATAACCAGCGCCGCCTGGATCCGGATCATCCCTCGGTCACGTTGCTCGATCTGGAGAACCGCATGGCGTTCCCCCGCGAGTACCTGGCCTTTACCATGTGGTACCTGCGCTCCAAGGGCCTGGTGACGGCGGCCGACAACTCGGATTATACGTTGACGGCCCCGGGCGCGGAATTCGTGGAAGCCAATATCGGCAAAAGCGAGATCCTCGCCAAACTCCTGTTTCCCAACCGCGAGTAGCGGGGGAAAAGCGTCCGCCCGCCGCGCCTCCGCTCTCCGCTCTACCGGAAATCCGCGGCTGTCCAGTAACCGGGCCGGGTCTTGGCCTTCGCGTTGCCGTGGCCGCTCACTTCCACGCTGATGGTGTGCCACCCGCCCTCGGTCTTGTTGCTGGGGTTGTAACTCAGCATGTACTGGCTGTTCAGTTCCTCGCCCATGCGCTGAATGGCGTCCTCCAGCCCGTGGTTGCGGTAGAAGCCGAACTGCGCGCCGCCGGTTCCGTTCACGAAAATCTCCGCCGGGGGCGCTTTGAAAATGGCTTTGGCGTCGCGGAAAATCTCGATCAGCAGCGGCAGAAACTCCGCCCGCGATCCCTCCGTGCCGTACATCTGCATAACCGTGGTCGGCGTGGCGGGAACGTTGGACGGCATGGGGGTCATGGCCGGCGGGTTCGTGTTGGGACGCGGCGGCTCCGGCGTGCCGGTCAGTTTCCCCAATACCCGCGACATGGTCACCTGGTATACCGTAATGTTGTGCACCTGCAGGTGCTGCAGCGTCTGGCGGCCGCTGTTGATGCTGCCCTGGTCGCGCGTTTCGCTGATCAGCAGTACGATCTTCTGCCGCTCCTTGGGACGGTTCTCCAGCATGTGATCGGCCGCGTCCACCGCGTCCACCAGCCTCGCCGACATGCTCCCGGCATGGATCTTCTTCACCGCCTCGGTGATCTTTTCCGGGTCGGACGTGAAATCCTCCATCACACGGATGCGGTGGTCGAAGGCGATCACCGCCGCCTCGCCCTCGGTTCCCAGCATCAGCGGAGCGATCATGTTGCCGATCCGGTTCACCTTCGGCAGAATCTGGTCCACCTCGCCGTTGCACTGGATGGCGACCACCATGGACATCGGAATGAAGGTCTCCTCCACGCGGATGTTCTGTTCCTTGCCGTTGTCGAACAGGTGGAACTGATCGGCGCGGACTCCGTGGACCATCTGCCCCTCGTGGTCGAATACCTTGGTGGGCGCCAGAATATTGGTGACCCGCTGGTAGAAATCGATATCCCCACGCGCGCTTGGCTGCTGCGCTTCCGGTTGGTTCTGCGGCGGCTGCGGTTGGGCCGCCAGCAGCCCGCAAATCATGGTAAGAAAAACGAATCTCGGCATCCTGATTCCTTCCCGCCGGCCCCCTGTCCGCGCCCGCCAGAACAGCCGCGCCGCAGCGAGCCAAGTTCCACGATAGCACCGGCCGGGCGAAGCTTTGGAGGGCCT
>Ga0326727_10023597_pt1 | contig 11717 bp, 14 predicted proteins | sample MB2enrmetagenome_FD_207643 | JGI IMG/M metagenome (GOLD analysis project Ga0326727, IMG submission 207643) | Lab enriched peat soil microbial communities from McLean, Ithaca, NY, United States - MB29MY | ecosystem: Environmental > Terrestrial > Soil > Wetlands > Peat | place: USA: New York... | reverse complement strand
ACCCTGGGGAGGTTCTCAAGGAAGAATTCCTGGTTCCCATGGATATTACGGCGTACCGGCTTGCGAAGGAAACAAGCATTCCGCAGACGGCCATCTCTGAAATCACCCGCGGCCGCCGGCGGATTTCTGCGACGGTTGCCCTGAAGTTCGCCAAGTTCTTTGGAACCAGCCCGCAGTTTTGGATGGGTTTACAGGACGATTACGATCTTGAGGAACAGGAACTTGGGATAAAGGACGAGTTGGAGCGGATTCACACTTTTGTCCTTAACCATTCAGCCTGATTTTGCCCCAGAATAGATGGTCCCTTGGGCGACGGGCGAAAATGTTGAAGATGTAGAAAGTTGGAGGATGATATGACCCGCTGTTTGATAGGCGGAAACCTGCCACCTTTGGTAGAATATTCACTTTCTTCCGAGGTGAAAACTTTCTTGAACTCACAATTTCGAAATAGCGAGAACAGGCGAATATTCGACGGGTTGACATTTCAAGACGGACAATCTATCCTATTTTCCGGGAGAAGACTATGCAAGCCAACGACCATCTTTTTGCCCTCGTGGATTGCAACAACTTCTATGCGAGTTGTGAAGCGGCATTCCGACCTGACTTGGCGGGAAGGCCTATCCTTGTTCTCAGCAACAACGACGGGAATGTTGTTTCTCTCAATCAAGCGGCCAAGGACGCCGGGTTTGAAAAGTTCAAGGCGTGGTTCGAGTATCGTGAGCTTGCAAAGCTGAAAAACGCCGCCGTTTTCTCCTCCAATTACACCCTTTACGGCTCGATGAGCGCCCGGGTTCACTCCATCATTTCGGAATATGCGCCTTCCGTGGAAGACTATTCCATTGACGAGTCGTTCTTACAGATTGACGGCTTTCATGGTGACCGGATTTCATGGGCGAGAGAGCTCAGAGAACGCGTGAAGAAATGGACGGGGATCGGGGTTTCCGTGGGGATCGGCTACACCAAGACACAGGCGAAGATCGCGAATCGTTTTGCGAAAAAGCTCCCCGAGGGAGTCTTCGATCTCGCAAGCCAGCCGAACCCCGACGAATGCCTCTCCAATGTGGATGTCCAGGATATATGGGGAATCGGCGAGAGAAAAGCCGATAAATGCGGGGCGAGAGGAATCTCCAATGCTCGTCAACTCCGAGACGCGTCCGATGCGTGGATCAAAGCCAACCTTGGCGGTATAGTGGGACTTCGGACGGCGTGGGAACTACGCGGTGTGTCCTGCATTCCGATCGAGGAAGTCCGCCCCGACAAGCAGGAGATTATGAACAGCCGCTCCTTCGGTCGTCCCGTCGAGCGCGAGGAAGAACTTCTCCAGGCGATTTCCTCCTATGCCGCGAGGGCCTGCGAGAAGCTCCGAAGACAGAATGGCCGCGCGAGGACCGTGATGGTGAGAATCGACACCAACAGCTTCCGTTCTCAAGATCCGCAATACCACGAATCGGCGACCTTCACATTCGAGGAATACACCAGCCATACTCCCGACATTCTCGCTGCTGCGGAGCGATTGGGGAGACATCTCTTTCGCAATGGCTATCGGTACAAGAAGGCGGGAGTGATGCTCTCCGATATCGTGGATGAAGCCCGTCGCCCGCCGTCGCTGTTTCTGGATCGGGAAGAAGAAGCGCGAAAAGACAGGATGATGGCGACTATCGACACCATCAACCGGAAGCTGGGCGCGGGAACCCTGCGATTTGCTTCTGCGGGATTCAGGCATCCTTGGGAAATGCGTCGGGAGAATCTGAGTCCCCGTTATACCACGCGCTGGGAAGAAGTGCTGAGGGTGAAGGCATGCTGAAGAAACCCGGATTTGAAAGCAACGTTCTGAAGATATTCCGGATCGACAACGGATCGGAATCCGTCAAACTTCCGCTGTACCAATCCTCCATTAAAGCAGGCTTTCCTTCGCCCGCGGACGACTACATTGAGGGCAACCTCGATATCACGAAGTTTCTCATCCAGAACCCCGCAGCAAGTTTCATCGTCCAGGTGTCGGGAATGTCGATGCAGGGTGCGGGAATCCTTCACGAGGACTACCTGGTCGTCAACCGCGCGTGGGAGCCCCTTCATGAGGATATCGTGGTAGCGAGCGTGGATAGCGAGTTCACCGTGAAGCGATTCCTGCGGGATGAAGACGGAATCATACTCGCGCCGGAAAACGAAGCTTTTCAGCCCATCGAAATCACGGGGGAGATGCAACTCGAAATCTGGGGCGTTGTCGGAAGTTCTTTCCGCCGCTACAGGACGTTCTGAGATGTGCGGGAGATTCGCGCAGTTCAGCGACAACATTCCCGACCGCTTCCGGCCGAAGAAGAACGCCGGCGAGCTGACGTTTTCATTCAATTACGCGCCGAGCCAGAAGATCAAGACCGTGGTAAGCACCTCCGAAGGTCCGGAGCTGAAACTCCTCCGATGGGGTCTCGTCTCGTCATGGACCGAGAAGCTTGACCACGATCTGATCAACGTACGAAGAGAAACCCTTGCCAAGAAACACACCTTTGAGACGATGCTGAAGAATGGCCGTTGCCTGATTTTTGCGGACGGGTTCTATGAATGGCGCCAAACGGGCGGAAAAAAGCATCCGTGGTTCATTCGTTTGAGGGATGGTAAGCCGATGGCTTTCGCGGGACTCTGGCATACACACACGGATTCCAAGACGGGTGCTATTGATACCTGTGCCATTATCACGACCGCGTCGAACGCTCTGATGTTGCCAATCCACGATCGGATGCCCGCGATATAGGCAGAAACGTCCTGGGATGATTGGCTCGATACTGGCAACTTCGATAGAGATAAGATTCTGGAGCTTCTTTCTCCGTACTCTGCGGAAGACATGGAGTGCTGGCCGGTATCGCCGCGCGTCAATTCCCCTGACAACGATGGTGAAGAACTGATTCGCCGGAACGAAGAAGAGATTGGCGATGAGGAGCCAGAACTGTTTTGATATTGAATGACGGCTGAATGTGAAAGGAAATAATTTGCTATGCAAGGGATAACTGATTATAATAAAGAAGTTGGAGGTAGCGATGAAGAAGGAAGGGATCGGCAAGAAAGAACTGTCGGACATTGTATACCATAACAAACAGACGGAAGAAATGCGTCTGACCCAGAAAGGAAGTCGGCATATTGATGGATGTGTTTATGGATTCTATCAAGCTTAGTCTGACAGGATTGAAGACCGGTGACCGAATCGAATTGCGGGGGTTTGGCTCCTTCGTAGCGAAGGAACGCAAGCCAAGATCGGCAAGGAATCCGAAAACCGGAGAGTCGGTGAAAGTTCCCAGGAGAAATACCATCACCTTCAAGCTGGGGACGGAGATCAAGGCGGAGATCAACAAGAAGAAGTAGGTCCCAATTCAACTGGTTGATTTCATAGAACACTCTTCTCGGATGGAAATAGAGGTGTCTGCTTTGTCAAAGAAAGTCTGGCAATGAGCCAATACAGCAAATAAGGGAAAACCGGAACATGAATCAAGAACTTGTCGCGACCGTATTAGAGGACGGGTTTGTCCTGTTAGATAGGCAGGATACGGAAAACGTGATCACGGAAGACCAATCCCGATTCGAGAACGATCTGTTCAGCCGTTACAGAGACGATTATTCCCGTTTTCTTTTCTACCTCGGCTTAGACGGAAAGAAATTCGCGCTATCTCCCGGCTTGTCGTACCTCCGCGCGCTCTCGGAACATTTCAGCCTTGAACTGGTTGCAATGGAAAGGTTGGAAGAGCTTCGTGAAAATGCAGATCCCGAACTGACGGATGGCGATATTCTGGCATTTTTGGATGAAGCTCCGTTCATTCCTGGTCGTGAGGCGATTACCGCGGATTGGATCAGGGAGCAATGGCGGATCATCCGTGAAGGTTACCGGGGAATGCTTGCGGAGTGGAAAGGCAGCGTAGAAGAATTTTTTCAGACTTTCGGGTCGGAAAGGCACGTGGCGGGAAAGGTCTATTTCCATCTTGTCCAGAGCAAGGAGATAGACCGTCCTTTCGCCTTTCTGGCTACTTACACCACCGGTATTGACAGTCACGGACAGGCCCGGCATGTCGCACTGAAAAACGCCCTGGTAGAATACGGCAATGACAACCGAAAATTACTGGAACTTCTCTCAACCATTCATCTTGCGGCGAAGAAAAGCCGGACTGTCGCCGGTTTCCTGGAATCCGGAGAGATTTTTCACCCGCTGGCTTTGACAGCCTCAGAAGCTCTTTCTCTTTTGAAGGAAATTCCGCTTTACCAATCCTGCGGTATTATCTGCCGGATTCCTGATTGGTGGAAAAACCGAGTTTCTGCACCACGTTTGAAAGTATCCATTGGAGAAAAGAAACCCAGTGGGGCAGGTATGGAAGCAATCCTGGGATTTCAGGCTGAGATTCTCCTCGGCGGTGAGGTGATTTCCGAAGAGGAAGTGAAACGTCTCATCGGGAGTTCGGAAGGACTGGCATTTATCAAAGGAAAGTGGGTAGAAGCGGATCCGGAAAAGCTCAAGGTTATCCTTGCCGCCTATGAAAAGGCCAGAAAGCTGGAAAAAGAAGGGCTGAGTATCCGTGAGGCTCTTCAAATCCAGTTCAGGCCCGAAGGCGCGCTCGGTTTGACCGATGAGGGAATGATCGGCGTGTCGAGTGGAGCATGGCTGGGCACTGTACTATCAAAAATGTCTGACCCTTCGAACATAAAGCAAACCAAGGCAGGGGAGGGGTTTCTTGCAGAACTCAGACCGTACCAGCAGAAGGGACTGGACTGGCTTGGTTTTTTACGCTCTCTGGGGTTCGGAGCTTGTCTTGCCGACGATATGGGCCTGGGTAAAACGGTCCAGATCCTCGCCCTGCTGCATTCTGCTCTCATTAATGGAAAGCCGGGTGTGGAAAGGAAACCTTTCTTGCTGGTCGTACCGGCTTCCCTCATTGCCAACTGGATGAGTGAAATTGCGAAATTTGCGCCTGCGCTCAAGTATTCAGTAGCGCATCCTTCGTTTACGGGAAAGAAGGAATTGGAAACTTTGCAGGAAAAGCACCAGGAATATCATCTGATTATTACTTCCTATTCGATTGTTCAACGGTTGGAGTGGTTGACACAAACAGTGTGGGATTCAGTCATCCTGGACGAGGCGCAGGCTGTGAAAAACGCGGGGACCCGGCAGGCGCAGACGGTCAAACGACTCCAGTCGGCACATCGCATTGCGATGACTGGAACACCAGTAGAAAACCGACTGGGCGACCTCTGGTCACTTTTCGACTTCCTTAATCCGGGACTTCTCGGAAGTGCAGCAGAATTTTCGAAATTTGCACGTTCGCTATCCGAAAAACCCGAGGGCTATACGAGATTGAAGCAGTTGGTCGGGCCGTACATTCTGCGACGGCTGAAAACCGATAAAACCGTTATCTCGGACCTACCCGACAAGATCGAAATGAAAACCTGGTCCGACCTTTCGAAAAAGCAGATCGTGCTTTACGAGAAATACGTCGAAGAGCTCTCGGTCAAGCTTGAAGAAATCGAGACAGGGATCGAGCGGAAAGGGTTGATCCTGTCTGCCCTGATGAAGCTTAAACAACTCTGCAACCATCCGTCACAGTACCTCGGCACTGGAAACTATGTTGAAGAAGAGAGCGGAAAGTTCCAGCGACTACGTGATATTTGCGAAACCATACGTGAAAAACGCGAGAGGGTGCTGGTGTTTACCCAGTTTGCGGAAATCACCGGGCATCTGAAGGATTATCTTGATGCAATTTTCGGGTATAAAGGACTCGTGCTGCATGGAGGAATAGCGGTAGGCAAGCGCAAAGAAATGGTTGACCGTTTCCAGGGGCATGAATACGTTCCTTTTATCGTGTTATCTCTCAAAGCGGGTGGTACAGGCCTGAATCTTACCGCGGCGCGGCACGTGATTCATTTTGATCGTTGGTGGAATCCCGCCGTGGAAAACCAGGCGACAGACCGCGCCTTCCGCATCGGGCAGAAACAGAATGTTTTGGTTCACAAATTTGTAACTCGGGGCACAATCGAAGAGAAGATCGACCGGATGATCGAGGACAAAAAGGAACTTGCGGAGAAAGTCGTAGGCACGTCCGAAGCGAACTGGATCACTGAACTCGGAAACCGGGAGCTCCGAAAGATGTTTGAATTATCGCTCTGAGGGGAAAGAAGATGAAAAGGTATGATAGTGATGATTACAGTTATTGGCCGAGGTACGTTCCGGTGGCGGAAAAACGGGCAAAAGCCGCAAAACAACTGGAGAAGTTGAAGCAGAAAAAAGGCGATGTTCAACCGGTGGTGATCCAGGGGAACAGAATCGCTGCTTCATGGTGGGGCAAGGCCTGGTGTTCCAACCTCGAGAATTACGCGGATTACAGTAACCGCATCGCAAGGGGTAAAAGCTATGTCCGTCATGGATGTGTACTGGACCTCAGGATTGAAAGCGGTCTTGTAAAGGCGTTGGTACAGGGCTCCCAGAAGAAACCGTACGAGATTTCCATCAAAATCGACACGATGACGGAAAAAGATGCCCGGACTGTAACCGATGCTTGCGCAGGACAGATCGAGTCCCTTCAGGAATTGGTGGAAGGGAAATTTCCCAAAGAGCTGGAAACCTTGTTTAAAGCGAAGGGGAGTGGGCTTTTTCCATCGCCTCACGAAATCCATTTCAACTGTTCGTGCCCTGACTGGGCGAGCATGTGCAAACACGTCGCGGCTGTGCTATACGGAATCGGCGCCCGTTTTGACATAGCACCCACGTTGTTTTTCACCCTCCGCGGCATCGATGCGGATGCCCTCATCGGAAAAGCGATCGCCAATAAGACTACCCAGATGCTGAAAGATTCCGATAGGAAAACAGCAAGAGTATTGAAAGATGACGATCTGGGAGCTGTCTTTGGAATCGAGATGGACGACCGCCGAGACGTTGTTGCGGTTGAAAGCGTGGAAAAGAAAACCCGGAAGTCAGGTGAAAAGGACGACCTCGCGAAAGAAAAGAGAACGGGTAAAAAAGCAACTCTCCCCAGCGTCAAACCCGTTCAAAGGAAGAAAGTATCAAAATCGGAGCTGACGAAAAAAGGGAAACCGGGAGTAAGCCGGAAGAGTACTGATGATTAACTTGCTTACGACTCGCGAATTCTAATTTTTGATCATCAAGCTGTCAAAAGCAAGGCAACGCTGAAATCCGAACGAAGAAACGCAGCCCAGGCATTTGTGGATATAAGTAACACCCGAACCTTTTATGCTGTGATCAAAACGGCAATAATCCCCCGGTTATCTCAATATCGAAGATAAATAGTAGCACCATGTCAGTTGGAAGGAAATAACCTGCGAATACCGCGCTGGATCAACAATCTTCCTGATCTGATCGAGCTTCGAACTGTCTCTGATTATCTACCCGGCAATGATGTTGCACCATAAAGAGTATTCTACAAAGGAGACCAATTTCTGCAGGGACATTGTGAGAGGCGGAAAACTTCCGAGCATGATCAATCAAACGACATTTCCCAATCCAAAAATACTGGCAAAAGGCCGAAAATTAAACCGAATCATCTTTGAAGGAGAATATCATCGCAGAGTGGCTGAGCAAGGCGAAAAACCCTGTATCTGAACAGGTGTGCGCAAACCGGAAATTAACTTTCTGGCTCTCGCCAGGGAAGGCGGGAAGATTGCTGTGATGGAGAACTTTGTCGCAAGGCGGCGAAGGGGTTCCAAAGCCAACAATTCTGAACCTGCTTTGTTTGGGAAATCATCCTTCTGAATGGTTGGGAATTGCGAAAACAACATGTTATCTGCGAAGGAGAACACTTTCGTGGTGCGCAGTCCGGCAGTAGTCGGCCAAAATCATGGAGATGTGGGCCAGGGCAGGCGGAAAAACTCGGTGGAAAGAGAGATGACATGCGATGGACGGCATAGTCATGAAACTTTGGACGGCATATAGTCATGACTATACCGTCCAAAGATGTCGCAACACATGACTGATCCGTCCAATAATGTGACCAAACACATGACTAATCCGTCCAATAATATGTCTGCACTATTACATTTGAGGACGAGTTATTTAAATGCGACATTTTTTTAGAACTGCCCGTAGAAAATCTTTCTAAAAATCGTCAATCGGTATGGATGGAAATTCAATGATCGTCAGACTGACCGACGAAGACGCGGCAATGGTGGAGGCAATCCGGGGCGGGAAAACCGCCAACGGATGTGTGACGGCGATCGCGCGGCAGGCTCTCCGGAAACGGGGGGAATCCGAGAAGAAAAACGGTTCATCCGGTTCATGCGTATTTTTGATGGAAAACCGGCGGCATAGGTATTATCCTTTTGTTACCACACAACAGGAGTTCGCCTATGTCCAGCAGTTTCCTTTATCACGCTTTGGACCTGACCGGATACCAGTATCTTAGCACGAGGTTCAAGAGTATTGCCAGTAAGGATTTTCCACTCCCTTCAGCGCTTCTTTCGCCTCTTCAGCTGGCAACATCCCAGCAGCGGTCTTTTTGAGCCAGTATCCGTCCGGCGTGAAGAAGCACCGGAGAGCGCCATCAGGGTCCATGCGGATTCGATCACCGATGTTGAGAGTGCCGTCGTCGCTTTCCTTCGTGACAGTATAGAGGATTCCAGGAACCATGGCTAACTCCCTTTGGCAACTCTGGGGCAGTCATTCCTCGAACATTTCGAGGAGAACATCCCGAACTTTGTCCGAAACCTTCTTTTCGACTCTGCCAAGTCGCTTCACCAACCGCAGCCGGTCAACTGACCGGATCTGATCAAGGACAACCCAACCCTTCTTGCCATCGAATTCGATAGGAACACGCCAGGGGAAAGGATGGCTCTTTGTTGTCATCGGGGCTATTAATACCGTCTCCAGGTCATTGTTCATTTCATCTGGAGAGATTAAGAGGGCAGGCCGCCTCTTCTGAATCTCATGCCCAACCGTCGGGTCTAAGTCGATCAAGAAAACGTCGAACTGCCGAATTACCACTCCCATGTAAAGTCCTTGGATTCAGTATCAAGATTTTCTGGAAGAACCAGCCCTTCGGGCTTGTGAGCCGCTTTCGCAGCTTCCGCCCATCCGGCACGAGGCTTTCTGGGGATGGGCTTCAGGATTATCTCCCGGTCCCGAACTTCGAAATCCACCCGGTTGCTGATTTCCAAATCCTTGAGGACGTTACTCGGGATTCTGATTCCCTTCGAAGTACCGATCTGGACGATATTGATGGTCATGCACGGCCTCCATTCGATACATAATTATAATATAGTTATGTATCTTTGTCAAGGGTTCCGCGGTTAATTTTGGGGAATCTGGGGCAGATCAATGAACGGTGTAAGGGAATTGCTTGGTCTTCTTTCCCGTAACCGCCTCAATCTTCCTTACGGTCACCGTATCACCGTCAGCGGAAATATCCAGACAATCGCCACGCTCGATGAGATGGAATTCCGATTCCAACGCCATAATGAAACGGTACTTTTCCCTTCCATTTGCAATCCAGATTGCCGGGTACGCGAAAGACCGGGGCTTATTCGAGTACCAGGAACGGATGCAGCGGCTTAAATTGACCAAAACTACGCTGGACAAGCTCAACTGCTTCTTCCCTGGGGAAATGTTTCGCACCACTTTGACTGATGCTCTCGAAATCAAGAATCAGAAGGCTCCAGGCGGTTCCTCTCATTACGATTACAGCTTCATGATCAAAGTGCTCGTTTTTCAGCGTTATTATAACCTTTCTGACGAAAAAATGGAATTTCAGATCAATGACAACGACAGCCTTTCCACCCAGCGGTTTCTCGGCATTACTCTGTCCGACCAGGTGCCGGACCAGAAGCAGATATGGGCTTTCCTGGAAAGGTTGAAAAAGATAAAACTACTTGAAAAGCTCTTCCTACAGTTCGACGCGTTCCTCGAAAAGAAAGGAGTGGTGGAAAAGGCTGGTTCCATTGTTGGATATTCCAGCTTTATCTAATACCTGGGATATCTGTCCTCAGGCAGACCAATTCAATTTCTTCTTCTTTTGGGCGCAGTTCAGTACCATCAAATTAACTTTCCCAGTTCCTTTGCGGCTTCCTGAGGCATCTCCTCGCTGACATCGATGTAAATGTCGGTCGTAGCGGGATGGGAATGCCCGAGAAATTCCTGAATATACTTTGGGTGAACTTTCTTCCGGGCAAGGGAGGTTCCCGCAGCATGACGGAGAAGGTGAGGGGAGATATCCTTACCAAGAGCTTCCCGACCGTATTCCCTGACGAGATTGTAGAGAGTGGACTCCGCCATTTGTTTGGGGTGAAACAGAAGCTTCAGCTTTCCATTCGCTCTCTTCCGGAGTTCCCATTTCGAGGGAAAAACCCAGAGATCTTCCATAGAAGCTTCCGATAGACAGAAACGTTGGCGGATTTCCGTCTTGTAACGGAGAAGATCCTGGTAGGTTTCCGGTGCAATACCGCGGTCCATATTGCGCATTCCTTTTGAAATCTCGAGATGGATTCCCACTCCTTTGGCGGTAATTTTGAAGTTGCGCCAACGAAGATTCAAGAGTTCCATCCGGCGCAACCCGGAGGTGAAGAGAGTCTGGATGATAAGCCGGTCACGCAGAATATTCAAATGATCCTTCTTATCGGGGATGTTTTCCAGAATACGGGATACATCCCCGGAATTGACCCGCGTGACTCGCCGGCGATCAATCCCTCCATTCCGCGTGCAGCAGACGGGCTCAAAAATGTTGGGAATATTGCAGTGAAGATGCAACCTTTTGTAAATAGAACGCAAAGAAGAAACGATTGTGTTCACCGATCGGGGGGCGAGGGGTATAGGGAAGGGGGTGAAGCCGTCCGGACCGGGATCGGGTGTCGGCCGGAGCAATCCTCTTTCTAGTTGGCTTCTGAACCCGATGGCATCTTCTTCCGCGAGATCCATCGACCAGGCGAGACGATCCAGCCAACTTAATTCGCTGTTTCTGTCCCAGCGCCGTGCGTAGGAAAGGAAGAGATCCCAGTTCTTGATATAATCCAAAATGGTCTTCTTGGAAAGGCCGCGGAAAAATTCCGTAGGACTAACGATTCCGATTTCCCGAAGCCTGGCGATCTGCAGGGAAAAAGGATTCCTTTTCGGGGCGGCATTTTTCGCCTTCTGGAAGGCATTTTCCATGCCTTGTATAGTCAATTGGTTCATAATGCCTCCTGGAGCAAGGGCAGGGGGACGATTTTAAGAAATAACGCTTTACCCGAGTGTTTAGATACAAAATCTTCCCACCACCACTCTACCTTTTATCGGATTTTATTTTCAACACATGATAATATATCGGCAGGAAAGAGGCAAGAAATAACGATAACTTGCATTATCGTTATTATTATTCCAGGTATTCATAGAGGTGCTGAATTATCTTGGGTTGTTTAGTTTTGTAGTGGATGAAGGATATCTTCCCGAGTAAAGCGTTATTTCTGAAATTTTCGCTTTGGGGAGAACAGGATCGCTTGATTTTCCCGCGAAAACCGGTTATCCTTTTCTCTGAACATGGGAGGCGGACATGAGACAGATTATCATCTATCCGGGCGAAGACGGCTATTTCGTCGCCGAATGCCCCAGCCTTCCCGGCTGCATCAGCCAAGGCAAAACGAAAGAGGAAACCATCCGCAACATTAAAGGTGGACATTCCGGTGAAATCTGCCCCCCATTCCGGTGGAAAGTTTACCACTTTTTCTTACAGGAAAAATCCCAAACATATTCTATCGCGGGTGGCAGA
>Ga0326727_10023596_pt1 | contig 11717 bp, 14 predicted proteins | sample MB2enrmetagenome_FD_207643 | JGI IMG/M metagenome (GOLD analysis project Ga0326727, IMG submission 207643) | Lab enriched peat soil microbial communities from McLean, Ithaca, NY, United States - MB29MY | ecosystem: Environmental > Terrestrial > Soil > Wetlands > Peat | place: USA: New York... | reverse complement strand
CAGTATTCGCCCCGTCGGGTGAACTGGTAGGGTTACGCCAACAAGGGTGTGATGTGACTACGCAAGAGGACATCGCCGCCCTGTTGGCGGACGCTCGGGAGCAAATAGACGGACCGCTTTCGCAACTGCATGATGAAGCTCCGGCAAATGCGAGTGCACGCGGTCGCTTTCGAGCGCGAGTCAAGTCCGTCTTGGAACAGTATCGGTCGGCGCTTGACTATCTGGCGGTCGACATAACGAATCGGTATGGGAAGCCAACAGGCCTCATCTACTATCCCTTGGCTCAGTCTGACTCCAACTTCGCAGCCGAGATGGACAACAAGATGCCTGGCGTGAGAGTCGCTAGACCAGCCGTTGCTGACGCAATCAGGGGATGGCAACCATACAAGCCCGGCATAGAGTGGCTGCGACAGCTCAACCAACTGGCAAGAGAACAGAAGCACAACCGCCTCACGCTGCAAATGGTTCGGGAAACGATCAAGTGTAAGGTGACAGAACGCGCCACGGGGGCATACGTCGAGTGGTACGGCCTGACCTTCCGCCCCGGACCAACCCCCAGAACCACCCTCCTGGACTCGCAGGGTGGTCCGATAGCAATACATCCAGAACCTGGCCGACTCCCCGCGGCCCCAAAGCCTTTTTGGGTCGGCGTCGGGCCGACCGGTGTTGAGGTGTTTGGCGTTCCCATAGATTTCGCTACTCAGGTACCTCGCCCGGACACGAACCTGACCGTGGAGAGTCAGCGACTTGACCGCTGGTTCTTCATGAATCCGCATGCTACCGTACTTGATTTCCTGCGCCTTAGCGACAGCCAAATCCGCCAAGCCATCGGTGAGATAGCTCAAATCGCTTGCCTGTAGCGTCCGACAACTCCTCGGGCACGATCTATGACCTCGCGCTCGCCGTCAACCTCATCGAAGGTCGGCACGCGGTTGAACGCGAGCAGAGACTCAATCACGTCAAGCAGCTCGCCAGCGTCGGCATGGTCAAAGCAGGGCAAAGCTCATTCCAGCCGGAGAAGCCGTCACTAGCCACCGTGGGATGCACAAAGACGACGCCTTCGCGCGTGCATGACCACCAAGGCAGGAAGAAGGCAGCGAATAGCCGCGCGGTCGCCAAGACCAAGAGCGCAACGCCTACCCGCTCGGCTGACGCGACGTACTCGGTGCTCACCGCGCGTGTTCGGTCCTCAGTTTGAAAGAGGACTCAGCGACGATGAGAGGGGCCGAAGGCGGGCAATCGTCCGGCTTCGTAACCGTCGCATGGTTGTCGGGGTTTTGGCGGTGTGCATCATCGTGTCGCAGGCATTTGCAATCGGTTGATCGCGAGCGGGATCTTGTTCGGGGACAAAACGCTACTAGGACCCGGCGACGGGGTAGTTCTTGAGTGTGGATCCACTGCTCTCGGTCACGGGGAAGCCAGTCATAGCAGCGGCCTATCACGGAGACCTAACGGACGGCCGTCGAAATGATCTCGTCCAACTGTCGGAAGTTCAGATCACCTCATGCCAACCAGTCGGAGATCCGCGCCGTCGGCCCTCCGACGTGAACCCAGAAGGTATCGAGTCAGGGGCAAACAGGCCGATATGGCGTACTCAGCGGGAATCTTCAGGGCGCTACGATCCCCGTATGGTCAAGATCGTGGTCCAAGCGCCACCCGAGGCCGCTCCCCGGCTCGCTCGGATCATCGAGAGCGAAGGGCTCCAGGTTTCGTACGATCCGCCGCTGGAAACACGCTCGATCGAGTCGGAGGTCGTCAAGATCATCTTTTCAGTCGTCCCAAACGCCAAAGCAGGAGTCGAGGGAGGCGCAGCGTACGCTCTCGCTGGTCGTGCGGTAAAGATGATTCGTGCTCGTGATCCGAAGGTGAAGGCAAGAGTCGAACAGGATTCCGACGACACGTAGCTGCGCCGCCAGCCCCTCGGACGAACCTGGACAGACGATCAGGCTCCACTTCCTCATGTTGCGTTCGTTTCGCGCTGAGAGGTGGATCCAGTAAAGGCAGACGTGCCTGCCGCCGATAATCCAACTGTTATGACTGCCGGTGATTCTGCCCGTGAGCAGGCCAGACGACTCTCCGAGGTATCTGACTACTACCAGAACAAGGCGGAGTGGGCTTCACTTCGCTCCGCAAACTTCGCGGCAGGCGCAACTGGGGAGAAGGCGCTAGCAGAAGCGTTTGCCCCATTGACTGCGAAAGATTGGCACCCGCTTTACGACAGAGCCTCACCCAGCGGAGGCAACATCGACCTCCTGGCTGTCGGCCCGGCTGGCGTCGCCGTCATTGACGCCAAGTCGTGGACCGGCGTGGTAACGATCGACGGCCCGAGACTCCTCTTGGACGGTCACAACCGCGTAAAGGACCTGAACGGAGTGCGTCGCCAGGTTGCTGAGGTCAAGGCTGCATTGCGCGACGCTCAACCCCAAGTCACCGTTCGGGGCTTCCTTGCTCTCGCTGGAGAGCGGGACCGAAGCCGAGCGTCGGAAACCGTCGACGGCATGAAAGTGCTCGGCATCGACCAGCTCGTGGAGAAGTTCTGCCGGTTCGAGCGACGCTTGACCACTCTCGAAGTCGAGGCGGCACTTCGAGACGTCAGCCTCGCTTTCCCACCCGCTGAGGAATCGGATCGTCGTAAACATCAGATCTCAGAAGGTTCAGACCCACTCCCGCCAACCAACCCGCGTGTAGAGGCAATCATCGCGGGCTGGATGCGCTTCTACTACCTTCGGCCCCGGCGTCAGGGAGGAAAGCGCACGCTCTATCTGAAGGATGATCACGGAACGGACCTCGGCTGGAAGGACACCATTGGGGGTGGCGTGACGCTGACTTGCTCGGGAGACAGCGCCAAGCTCGCTGAAGCCGTTCTGAACGCTGCAACCGAAACCGGCGTCCCACTCGCTGCGGAGAACCTGCCCCGAGTACCCGTAACTCTGCTCGGAGGGCAACTCCTGGGCCGTGTCGCACGAAAGTATGTCTCAGTGCTTCTCGGCCAGGAGTCACGCAAGGGTCAAACACGGCGACTTTATGGAACGCTCATCGACCCGATTGAAGGCCATTTCAAGCTCGGATACGTCGACCTCGTCACTGGTGAACTGCATCCAGAAATCGAGGGTGGCCTCAACAAGAACCTTGGAACGGGCAAGGGCTATTTGGGTCGACTGGCTGAACGGAACCCAGCTCGGCCGAACTTCGACAAGCCCGGTGCTCCGTAGCGGCGCTTGGGTGTTGTCAGCGCGCAAGCGGTTTCGCCCTTCGGCCGGTGCGTGAACTCTTCGTGTCATGGTTCCCTGCTACAGGTCTACGTTCGTGCCGAACTTGTGCGGCGAATCGCTCCTGCTAACTGCGCTCATCATCCATCGACGAATGGCATTCAGTACCAGGCCCCTCCCCGCCGAGAGCGTTGCGTTGTCCTCAATCTCCCAAGAGCCCCGCGACACCCCGAGCTTGGAAACATCACAGCCAATCTGTCGTGCCAGCGTCTCGACGTCGGCGTCGGGCGCTATCGCAACAAGACGCAGCTCCTCGTTCTCATCCATGCACTCACGGACTAAGTCGTTCAACGCTTGATCGCGCATGGAACATCCGACCACGACAATAAACCGGGCGTGTCTGAGGCAGGCGCGGAGCAGGCGGTAGTTCGAGCGAAACGGCTCGTCGCCTAGAGCCTTTGGAGACAGCGATGGATACAGAACCGCATGTCGGTAGGGAGACGGATCGCGACGTAGTCCCGCCGGGAGTTCCACGAGGACTCCATCCTCACGTCGACCAAGACGAACCGACCCATGCAGCTTGACGAGCACGCAGTTTACTATGTCGGGAACCTCGACAAAATCGGTGTACGCCTTTGCATCCCACCGTCTTTCTGTGAACGGTCCTTCGACGAATCCGTCGACGAGCCGCACCCCCAGACTCCGGCACGCTTCCTCGACCGCTGTGTCGTAGTTGAGCGTGAAGAACGGCAATGTGCACAGAGGAACCATGTCTTGGACGATCTGGTGTTCCAGAAGCCCCAAGCCCTTGTAGAGCGCGGTGGCCTTAACCGCGTCAACATTGCCGTAATGGTCTATTACTTCGTCATAGATCGCGTTGGCCAGCTTTGAGTTCCAACCGCCAAAGACATTTAGCATTTCCGGGTTGCCTGAAAGCACCTTCGCCACGAACTGGTGATCCGATGCGAGCTTGGCCGCCCAGTCGGCGTTCGCTTCCAGTCCTGCTAACACGACCTCGATGTCCTGTAAGCCCATGACGCCAAGACGGTTGGTCATGAACGCGTAGAACTCCTGGTCGTCGCCAACTCGCTCCCTAAGTTGCGTCTCATAGAAGCGCTTCAGAAACCTCTCGGTGGTATCCAGTCCAAGCGGAGTCGACGCTCCGGCGCCTGTCAGGATTACGAGAGGGGAATGAGTCAGGGCCTCAGGCAACGGCATAAGCCATCTCTTTCTACCTCTGCAAACTTCGCCGGATTCAACGAGTCATGACGTGGTCGCCAGCGCGTAGGACACATTGACGAGCGTAGGCGCTGGCCAGGCTGCACGGATGGACCCCCGGGGCGGCCGGTTCAGGATTCGGAGGCCGTTCGGCGCTTGAATGGCACGTGCGCACGTTGCACCCGAGACGGTCTTGACAGACTCGCATCAGCAGTCCAGGCGACGGGAGGAGCAATGGTTTCGGTCGCAGGTATCGACGGATGCAACGGAGGCTGGGTAGTCGTTACCGCACCCGCTGACGGTGAGGGAGCCACCTCTATAGAGCGCGTGGCCGATCTGACCGGCGTCATTCACCGGCTGGATTCACGTCAACTGGGCGCGGTTGGGATCGACATTCCCATCGGGTTAACCGATTCGGGACCGCGTCGATGCGACGTTGAGGCTCGGAAGATGATCGGGCCTCGGCGTAGCTCGATGTTCCCGGCGCCATTCCGAGGGGTGCTCGGAGCAACCACTTACGAGGATGCACTCGCCAGGTGCAGAAGCGTCGATGGTAAGGGCCTCCCCCGCCAGGGCTTTGGCATCTTGCCCAAGATCGCCGAAATCGACCGCCTCATGACGCCCGACCGCCAGCGGCACCTGGTCGAAGTGCACCCTGAAGTCTGTTTCACCGTCCTCGCTGGTGGACCGATGTCGCATCACAAGGCCACGCCGCAGGGCCGTGTGGAGCGCTTGACCGTCTTGCGCGGCGTCTTCTCTGACATTGATGCCCGTGCCGATGGTCGCCTTCCTGGCACACAACCGGACGACATCCTCGATGCGTACGTGGCGGCGTGGACCGCCGGGCGGTGGTTCGCGCAAACACACATTAGGCTCGGTGGAGACCTTGATGCCCGTGGTCTGCGGATGGAAATGATCGCATAGTTGCCTTCCCAGCGAGACCCCCGGAGGGTTTATGAAAATCGTGGGACCGTCGTCGCCCGACGAAGTCATTGCCACTTGGCTTCGTGCTGATCTCGACTCCAAAGAGATAAAGGCACAAACCGTCCGCCATAGGCTGCTGTCGTTAGGGGTGGGTGAAGAAGCTCTGGATCCAGCTAGCCAGCATGCAACGGATGCCTCCCGGCCGCATGTACTGCGCAAACTCCTGATGATGTGTCACGGCAACACGGTCAGGGAGTTGGTGCTAGACGAGATTGACTGGTCGTGGGCGGAACTGCGGCATGACGATCCATTGTTCCTGATGAACTATCGAGACTTCCGGGAATGGACACACGGAACTCTCCTGCCTCGTGATGCCATAGAGGGATTCGCACAGAATCGTCCATTCGATTCCCTGACTGCAAGGATAAGGAGCGGCGAGTCCTTGCCACCGTGCATATGCGTCGCCCTGGACGCGTCGAATCCGGCCGTGCTGCTTGACGGAAATGGTCGTGCGATTGCTTTCGCTAGTCTTGGCCGTCACCCCGAGCTGATCCTGCTCGGTCTCTCCCCCGCCGTGACGAGCTGGTATTTCTACCCACCGCCGTCAGTCCTGTCAGGAATGTAGTCCACACCGTAGAAAGCAAGGCTGGTATCGCCTACGGCTTCGTACTAGGGGCGTGCCCGGTCGTACCCGCCGACAATCTCTCCACCGCCAACGACACCGCCGCCTTGTCCTTGTCTACTCCGATGAACTGTCGCCCAAGCCGAAGCGCTGCCACACCGGTCGTGCCTGTGCCACAGAGCGGGTCGAGCACCAGTTCGCCGGGCTTGGAGAAGGCTTCAACGAGTTCGAGAAACGGCCCGACCGGCTGCTCCCACGGATGCTCCGCTTTCAGACCTTTTACCTTGGTTTCCGGCTTGACCACGTCCAGAAAGTAGCCACGCGGCTCGTAGCGTCCTGCCGACAGGACGACGACAGGAATGAAACGGCTGTCTATACGAAGACCCCTCGCGCTGGTTGGAGAGGCGGCACCACTGCGTGGGATCATGCCCAGCCACACCCAAGTCAGGTGTTCGGTAAGCGTCCCGATCACGTCCGCAAGGCTCCGTTGTCCCGTCAGTGCCACCAGAACCCGTCCAGGCTTCAGGACCCGGGCGCAAAGCTCTGCGAGGTCGGACCATAGGGGCAGCGCAACGTCTCCATACGGTGGATCGGTCACGACCAAATCGACGGACTCGTCGGCGACATCGTTGAGCACAAGGCGGAAGTCGCCGTGGCGAATCTCCCAATCCCGGCCTCGGACCACCTTCCTGCCCCGACCGTTTCGACGACGCTCAAGCTGCACTTCACGGGCCAGAATCTCCGCCCGTCGAACCGCTAGCAAGCGTCCAGGGGCATCGTTACCAAGGGTGGCGAGGGCTGCAAGAGCCCGGCGCTCGTCCCGTGCCGAAGTAACCGTGACCGATGTCCGACGAGCTGGGTATGTGCCTCCGTTGCGTCTTTCAATCCTGTCCGGGATTGCGTAATCTGACGCAATCGCGCCGAGGTCCCGCCGGACGGTTCCTTCCGATATCCCTGCTACCTCGGCAATACGCCGCAAGCTCCAACCCTTCACCCGGAGCATCCCGACGACTTCGGCCCGCTGTTTCGGTGTCAGGTGCCGACGGGCGAGATTCAGAGCGAGGACGTGGACCACCTTGTCGTCGTCGGAGAGACCCGCCCGCACAATCCTCGGATAGTCCGGGAGCCTCACGCCCTCGGCCCGCAGTTCGGTCCAGGCCCGCAGGCGATGGTGCCCGTCCAGCATCACACCGTCGGTATCAAGCTCGATGGGCACCAGCACGCCATGGGCACGAATGTCTGCCTTCAGTGATGCGAACTCGTCGTCGGACAAGGGTGGTAACAACTGGTACGGCTGGTTAACAGAGCCATGAGCGGTGTGCTGCGCTTTCGACATGACCATGGCACCCTGATTAGCACGCGGGAGTCAGGTTCCTGGGTGATGCAGCCGCGAACTGACTCTGGCGGCCAATGTCAACCGATCAGCCCGGCCAACGCATACGTCGGGTGCCGATCAAGGTTGTAGCGCGCTCGGTCGTACCTCCTGGTCGTTCGAGGGTCCGCATGTCCGGCAGCGTCCTGGACGTCTCGGAGGCTCGCGCCAGCATCCAGGCTGAGCGTCACGAAGGCGTGCCTTAGGTCGTGAGGATGCAAGCTCGTCGCCTTTGCTGGCACCGCCACGGCCGCGAGTCGACGGAGGGTGCGCCATACGGCTGGCTGGTCGAGGCGCGCACCGGTCGAGGTGGAGAAGAGGGCTCCCGTGTTTCGGCCGCCCAGATAGGCATCTAGCGCATCTGAGGTCCTTGGAGCTAGTGGAATGGTGGACTTCTTGCCGCCCTTCCTCGTGATTCTCAGCACACGGTGACCGCGCTCCGTATCGAGATCCGACGCATCTGCGCCGAGAGCCTCGGATATACGCAGACCGTTCAAGGCGAGCAGGAGGACAAGCGCATGACTTCTAGGGCCGTCAGTTCGTGCGGTTGCGATGAGCGCTGCCAACTCTTCACGGTCAAGCCCAGTCGACTGGGTGTCGGTCCCGACTTTGGGCCTCCGTACCGCAGCGACAGGGTTTCGGCCGATCACATCCTCGTTCACGGCGTAGCGGAAAAAGCCCGAGACGGCGGACAGCTTCCGAGCGACCGTGGCTGGCGTCCTCCCGTCGATTTCGGCAAGGCTCCGAGCCCACGTGTCGACATGGGCACGGCTCGCAGCCAGTGGGTCGACGATCATCGCTTGGCAGAAGGCGAACCAGTCCTCCAGATCGCTCGCATAAGCGCGCCGCGTGTGGCTGGCCGAGTACGAAAGCAGGAAAGCCGCCTCGACATCACGAGCTGTCTGGTGGTCTCCTGGGCGTGGAACAAGCACGCTCTGAGCTGCCGAAATGAGGCTCACACTTACATTATAAGAGGCATTATCCTGTATGTCCAGACGGCTGGGTGATCCTGACTTGACGTAGCCGTAGCTATATGCGTATACTGCTACGTAGCCCTATGGTGGGCAGAAGAGAGGATTGCGACCATGGCACCAAAGAAGACCCTCTACGTGAAGGACGCTGACGCGCCCTTATGGGAGCGGTTCGAGACCGCCGTCAGGGAGTGGCAGGCGGCAGACAGCGTGAGCGCCCTGATAGCAGAGGCGATGCGCCAGTACTTTGATCAGTTTGGGGATCAGGGAGACGGTCTGTACGTGCAGGCACCTGACGAGGACCCGGGGTGGGTGACTTTCGGCGACGGCCGCACGGCCATCTTGCAGCCCCACAGATCTGGTTGGATGCTCCTTCTCGACGAGGATGTGTATGGCCAGGATGCTGACACGTCGTATGAGATTGGCTTTCGCAACCTTGACGATGCGATTGCTGCGGCACGTAAGCACATGGCGACCGTCCGGCAGAACAAGGGTTTCGAGCTGATCGAGGTCATGACCGGCGAGGGCTACGACATCACGGAGCGGTTCGTCGGCCGCTGGCTTGTCTGGCCGGATTCGGACGAGACCCGCGCCGACGTGAGCGACTTCGATGGCCGCTCATACGACGCGGGTGCCTATTGGGGGGTGGCACTGGGCAAGCGCGGACGCTTCGTCGTTTACGTTGCCCACTGCAACGAGGGCTTCCCTGGGATGCTCACGGGCTATGACACTCTCGATGAGGCTGTCGCCGACCTCCCGCCGAGCATCGCTGCGCGGGCTCGGGCGGAACTGACAGGCGAACCCATCGTCATCGAGCGCGATTTCTAAACGCCCCTGGCCTCGGCCGGAAGCCTCTTGTTTGTTGGCCGGGGCGGACCGATGGAGTCCAGCAGCGAGCGCCTACGATCGGCGCACGACCCACGGAGGTTTCCGCGCCGAAGTCGAGTCAGCGTTCTACTCACCCCCGATGTAGGGCCTGGGCCGCCGCCGAACAGCGCTCCTTTGTACCAACGCTGCAGCGTGCAGCCGGTACGGGCTCTCCCTGGTGAATCACCTGGTGATGGCCAGCGTGGGGCGACAGGACGTCGGCGTTCCTCGGACGGTAGGCGCCATGGAGAAAGTCCCTGGTCACGCGGCCGGTCACACCCTTCTCGTACCATTGAGGTAGGGCTAGACGGCCGACCTGGGCCGTCGTGTCCCACTTCTCCAGGGAAGACGAATGAACCCTCTCATTGCTTACGAACTCGGCCGCATCCCACGGGGCAGCCTCGCCCAGAACATGTACCGGGCGGCGTACGAGCAGGCCCGGCTCAACGCGCTCGGCTCTCACGCCGAGATCGGGCCGCAACCCGCCGATGCCCACGCTCTCGCTCTCCGGTTGGTGCGTGCTCAGTATCCGGACTTCAGTCCGGAACTGCTCGCGTAGGTCTTCATGGCTGGAAGGCGCGTCTTCTTCAGCTTCCACTACAAGCAAGACGTTTGGCGCGCCTCCAATGTCCGGAAGTCTGGGCAGTTCGACGCCCGTGCCGCGGCGGGCTGGAACGATGCCTCTCTCTGGGAGGAGACGAAGAAGAAGGGTCCGGCCGCGGTCCGATGGCTCATCGACGACGGGCTCGACGGGACGAGCGTCACCGCGGTCCTGATCGGCACCCACACGGCCGACCGCCAGTGGGTGACATACGAAATAGAGAAGAGCATCGAGCGGGGCAACGGGCTCATCGGCGTCCACATTCACAATATGAAGGACCAGTACGGAAAGAAGAGCGATCGCGGACCAGTCCCGAAGGCGCTTGCCGATGGCGGGTTCCACGTCTATAACTGGGACTCGTCGAACTTCGGACGCTGGGTGGAGCTTGCCGCGATCGATGCGGGGAAGCCGTGCCTGAAGCACCAGACCAAGGGGTGCTGGTGGTGCAAGTTCCTGCTGAGGTACTGGTAATGCCGGAGCCTGACCCGGCCGCATCTAAACCGTCCGTCAATGGCGATGGCATCGAGGCGAAGCTCAAGCATCTCGATTTCATCCAGGGCGCAATCGCCCGGATGTCGACAAGTTCCTTCCTGTTCAAGGGCTGGGCGATCACGATTGCCGCTGGTCTTTCAGCTTTCGCGGCGACGAGCACGACCGGCGTCCTCAGGGTCGCGCTCATCGGCGCCATCCTTTCGTCCGTTCTCTTCTGGGGCCTCGATGGCTACTACCTGTGGATCGAACGCCGTTACGTTGCGCTCTACAACAAGGTCGCGGCGCAGCGACCCGACGAGATCGACTTCTCTATGCAGACAGACAAGTCCCATCCAGCCTGTGCATGGTTCAAGACCTGTCTCCGGCCGCATCTCTGGGTCTTCTATGGGGCGATCATCGTCGGCGAGGCTGTCGGCCTGGGGCTCATAAAGGGGAAGTGATGGCAAGAAGGGTGTTCTTCAGCTTCGAGTACGAGCACGACGTGACGAGAGCGAATGTCGTGCGCCAGTCGGGCATGACCAAAGGGATCGAAGCTGCGGGCTACGTCGACGCAGCGGAGTTCGAGAAGGTGAAGAGGAAGGGCGATGCCGCCATCCAAGGGTGGATCGACGATCAGCTCAGGAACACGACCGTCACAGTGGTCCTCGTCGGCGAACACACCTGTTCGAGCAAGTGGGTGACCTACGAGATCGATGCGAGCAAACAACGGCGAAACGGCCTTCTCGGTGTCGACATCAGCCACATAGATAATCTGCAAGGGAAGACGACCACGTGCTGTGGCTTGATTCCGAAGGGATACGATTTCTACAGGTGGTTCAGCGACAAGGGCTACGAAAACCTCGGGACCTGGATCGAAAAGGCGGCGAAGGCCGCCGGGAAGTGATGCCGGGGTCCGACGTGTACGTCGACGGTTGCGACTTCTGCACGATCGCGAGGGGAGAGGACGCCTCGGTACAGGTGGTGTGCGAAGGCGAGAGCTGGATTGCCTTCTTCCCTCTGAACCCGGCGACCCCCGGCCACACGCTTGTAATCCCCAGGGTCCACGTTGCTGATCTGTGGGAGGTTGAGGCGCTGCTGGGTGGCAAGCTGGTGTCAGCGGTTATTCAAGTTGGTCGGGCGATCCGAACTGCATTGTTGCCCGATGGTATGAACCTGATCACCTCCGCGGGGAAGACAGCCGAGCAGACCGTGTTCCACCTGCATCTGCACGTCGTCCCTCGCTGGGAGCGAGACGGCTTCGGCCAAATATGGCCCGGCGGACTGCGCTATGAAGACGCTGATCTCGGGAACGTTGCAGAGCGGATTCGCGCAGCCTGTCTGAAAGAGTGAGAGGGAGAACCGATGGCGTTACTGACACGAGCGCAGGTCCTAGCCGCAGCTTCACAACGGTCGTGGGGTACTCGCTCGGCAGCAATGACGGCAGTGACAAAGTCGTTGTCGA
>Ga0326727_10023595_pt1 | contig 11717 bp, 8 predicted proteins | sample MB2enrmetagenome_FD_207643 | JGI IMG/M metagenome (GOLD analysis project Ga0326727, IMG submission 207643) | Lab enriched peat soil microbial communities from McLean, Ithaca, NY, United States - MB29MY | ecosystem: Environmental > Terrestrial > Soil > Wetlands > Peat | place: USA: New York... | reverse complement strand
TAAACAGACTCTCTCTCCAACCAACTAAAGCGATGCACCATGCAATCAAGGGCATGGAAAGTATCTGGGACAACTGAATGCCCATATACCACGCCCCGTTGGCTTTGGCTCTTTCGTGAACAGGGAACCACGCTTGCACCAACTTGGAAGTACTTGGACCAAGGACCGATTCACCTAGACCCAGAAGCGCCCGGCATATCAGCAGTATCACGACGGAAGAAATTGAGCCCATTACAGCCATGAGGATAGCCCAGAAGGCGAGAGCGAACGCCAGAGTTTTTCGGGGTCCAAACCGGTGCACGATGGGGCCCGCGAAGAAGCATGCTGCACCGTAAAAGAATAAGAAAGCCGTTAAAAGCAATCCCTGGACGGATTTGTCTTGAGTGATCCCGAATGCGTTTGTAAATGCGTTGTCTGCAATCAAAACCGCAACATTAGCGCGGTCAAAAAAGGCTACCATGTACGCCAAAAATGTGAGAACGCAAATCCATAACCTCAGTTTGCCAACCTTGACATCGGCAATCACGGGGCCGCTGGGCGGATTCAATTTCGTCGCTTCACTCGACATATTGATTCTCCTTTGGTTTTCTCCTCTCGGTGTATCAGGCGAGTGCCATATTCGGCATTCTTTGCATCCTCAGATGGGTCCACGTATTCCCGTTACAGTCATTACATAAGTTGTGATGGTTCTGTATTGGCCATGCATGCTCCGTGCCACTGGAATTGACTGAATGGTCAAGCGTAAACATCTCCAGGTCTGAGCCGGATCCAATCCCTCGTTTCGAGGATAAGGATTCCTGCATCCGCATAAAAGTCTTCACCCAAGAGAATATTTCAGTCAGTCAATGGAGAGCGGGATGGCGCGACGCCATACGCGATTCATTGCTGATGCAGAGACGGGAGCGAAAAGTCATCCGGCAATGCGCACTTATAGCTCTTGCCCGAAGTATTTTTCAGATGTTCCGCTTTCACGCGTGTCAACACATCTTCGTCACCAATCAATTCACAAGCCGCTCTGGCCAGGATCTTACCCGCATAAAGCATGCCTTTGTGCCCAATGCTCATGGACGCGCTTGCTGTAAGCTGCCAGGAATGTGCCGGTATCCCCATCGGGTAGCAGGCGGTCATAACCTGACCTGTCGGAACTATCCAGCTAACATCAGACACATCAGTAGACGCAGGCAAAACAAAAAATGTATCATTTATTGGCAACACACTCGAGTGCAACAATTGCTCTTCCAACCGTTCTTGAGTCAATATCCTGATTTGCTGCATCCTTTGATTCACGTCGAAGCTTTTGGTCAATTCCTTGGCAAACCTCATCTCTTCTTCACTCCACACTGGTGGGGCTACACTTTTCATGGAATCGTAGAGATGTCGGTTCAGAGAATTGTTTAGCAAGAAATCGTGACATGCCGTCAATAAATTCACTTCCAGTCTGGTTCCCGTCATCAGGGCCGCACCCCCCGCAATATCCTTCACGCGCTCATAAATTGCGTCCAGCTCGTCTCTCATGGGTGCGCGGATATAATACCACACCTGAGCATAATTGGGCACAACGTTTGGTTCTCGTCCACCGTTGGTTATTACGTAATGAATTCTTGCACTGCTCGAAACATGTTCCCGCAGGTAGTTCACACCGACATTCATTAATTCCACAGCATCCAACGCGCTTTTGCCGAGTTCCGGCGCAAACGAGGCATGCGATGATACCCCATGAAAATCGAACTTCACTGAATTCATGGCCATCCATCCACAGTTCATGACGCCATTTAGAGATTGAGGGTGCCACGTTAGAGCTATGTCCAGTTCGTCAAAAAGCCCCTCTCTGGCCATGACAATCTTTCCTAGCATGATTTCTTCGGCCGGACATCCAAACATCACTATTGTTCCGGCTAGCTTCTTATGTTGCATTTCCGCTTTCAGACCTAATGCCGCACCCAGAACCGCAGTTCCCAGAAGGTTATGCGCACATCCGTGACCCGAAGCCTCTTCTTCCACCGGCTCCTTCGTCGGTATAGACTTTTGACTCAAGCCCGGAAGAGCGTCGTATTCTGCGAGAAAACCTATTGTGGGGCTGCCATGACCCCAACTTGCTCTGAAGGCGGTTGGTATGCCGGCGACACCATTTTCTACGGAGAATCCCGCTTCTTTCAATTCGTTTTGCAGCAACTGTGAAGACTGGTATTCATGTAAAGCTATTTCCGCAAATCCCCAGATTTTATTGCTTGTCTCTATGAGGCGTGCGGAATGCCCATCGATCCACTGTAGCCCTATTTCTCCAGTCATTTAATGTACCTCTACGTCCATGTCACTCGTTTCTCGGTTGATCGAAGGGCCTGCGTTTCATCGTCGCGAGAAAAGCGGCGTTGCCCCTTGTCAACGAAGTTCAAAGGCCCCTGGCGGGCTGCTCGGTGTTCAAATGTCGCGTTCCGGTGGCATCACTTTGCGAAGCCGACAAAAAGAGGACGAGCACGGATACGGCCTCGGAGCAGCCAAGGCCTTCCGGCTCGTCATCGTGGTCTCACGATTCTGTTTCAGCCCGGGCTTCCTTGTCGAGCAACACGCCTCCGTAGGCACGCGAGCTTCAAGATTTAACCCACTACGAACCCTGTTAACCGCCATCCAATTGAAGCACCTATGACGACAAGCGAAAATCGCAGAATTCAGCACCTTCCATGATAGTCTGCGTTCTCGTGAACTTGATTTTAGGGTTGAAGCCTTCTATCAACGGGAAATCGCGAGCGCACGAAAGTATATGTCCAAATGCCTCCAAGCCATTCTTGCGATACATTTCTGCGTATTTGCATCGTTTTACGTTAAATGCGACTTTCGTAGGCGTCGCCTCGAGAACTTCAATCTCCAGAGCGCCACCTTGGCCGAAAAGAGGCATGACCTTCTTATGAAAGTCTTCCACCGAATCACCCCCGGCCATATTTCGTAAATCAGCTCCTGCTGCACGTGCCAGCGGGCCTATTGCCTTCTCGACGACCTTGAGGCACTCATCTCGACCGAATTCCTCGATAAACGCCTCGATCAGGGGAACGGCAATCAATGCCTCAATTTCCCGTCTAATTATTGTAGAGACCTTATTGATATCTGTTGCGGCTGCTTCTTCTTTCTCGTCGGTGGTACCTTCTTTTGAACGCGCCAGCGTATCCTTATCTATCACAAGGTCCTTCAATGCCTTATCTTTGGATAGAGGCTCCAGCGTGACATCTCCCACAACGGGAGTCTGACAAAGAAGGCCAGCCTTTCCATCTATTCTTCCCGTACACCGACCGCAGATTCCAAGAGAGCAACCGGCATGATCGTAGTAGGCCAAGGTGCCGTCCAGGTTTTGATATATGTAATCAAGCACATCCATAGCGCTCATCCCCTCCTCGAAGGGGACCTCGTACGTCTCGTAACAAGGTTCAGAGTCTACAGACGGATCAAATCGAAAAACCTTCGCCTTTATCGTTTCGATGGACATGTATTCTCCCTCACTTTTCTTAATGTTTGCCCAGAGTGTCAGAATGCGATTCCATCAGCTTTTTCATAAAGTCCAAATAAGGGATCACCCCTTTTGGCGGACTCATGGAGGTGACGGTCACGGGTCTTTTACTCACCACGAAGCCGTCACCTGTACGTTTCACTATGCTTTCCTGGAGCCAGTTGTCATTATCTGTGTTGGGATAATCTCCACGAAAATGGACGCCCCTGCTTTCGTGGCGAGCGAGGGCGCTTTGCGCCGCTATATCAAGTAACTGAAGCATATTCTTTATCTCGATAACGTCTATCCATTCCTTGTTATACTTTCGGCTCTTCGAAGCGCACGTCAGCTTTGGAATTTCATCTTTCTTGACCGAATTGAGCAATTCGATGAAGCTTTGGAGCTCCTCTTTATTCCGGATAGGCCCCAGGTGCTTATGAGCAGCTTCCTGGACGCGCCTCCTGACCTGAGCCGGCTTGAGTCCGTTCGATTTGCGCAGAGGTTCTTCGGCTTTTTCTTGTAAGCCTGCAAAAACATCCGCATTCGTCTTGGGAACATGGGCTGCCTTTGCGTACTCCCCTGCGTTAGTTCCGGCATCCGTTCCGTGGACGAGAATCTCGGTAATGGCCGAAAAGACTCGGTTAGCTCCAAAAGCCCCAAGAGAGCATTCTCCAGCCGCGTACAGTCCCGGCAGGGAGCTTTCAAATTGATCATTGACCACAATTCCACCGTCAAAGTATTCCGCCGCGGCTCCTACCTCCATAGGTTGATCCTCTTTGAGCCTTCTGCCCCACTCGGACAAATCTATAGCCTTATACGTCCAATTTGGGAATATCAACGAAACCACATCCTCAATTTTTTGCCACGGCACGTCTCCCCGACCGTAGTGCACGCCTCCATTGGGCAGACCATTGCCCGCTCGGACTTCCTTCGCTGTGGCGTGAGAGATGAAGCTCTTATTCCATTCCGTAAAGGTGCCTTTGTGCACCACAAAAGGATCATACTTCTTGAGGAATTCTTCTCCGTCGCTATTGGTCAAACGACCGCCCAGGAACAAGCTCAAGATGTACGGAGCTATGCTACCCCTCCAGATGGGGGGCTCCAGAAAGACGTTGCAGCAAAAGGTTACAAACTCCATGTTTCCGAGATCCGCCCCCGCCCGATGAGCAGCGACTGTCCCGTCCCCCGAGAGGTCCCGCATACCCGTGTTGGGCCAGAAAGCCTTGTGCCAGCCACCTGTGGCCAATATTACGGCCTTGGTGTGAAACCGTATAAACTCCCCGGACCGAATATCCAAAGCGAGGGCACCCGAGACTTTTCCATCCTCCGTGCAAAGATCGAGCAGTGTAATGTCCTCAAACAGATCTACACCGATGGACCTCGACTTTTTCAATAAAGCGTCCATTATTCCGATCCCGGATGTGAAAATCATCCGCTCATCGGAGATTTTAACCTTTATTCCCCATCGAAGCAGCTCTCGTAAGGATTGCGGAGCTACCCTGATGTATTGCTCGACCAGCTTCTGATTATTCAGGAACCACCCTTGAGTAACCATATCGTTGAAGACTTTTTCAGGAGAGTCATTAGGGTCTCCTTTCAACCCTTCAATCTGAGCCATGCTTGCGCCGTTCAACGTAAAATCCGCGCCCGCCATCGGAGTCGCCCCGGACCGCGCAATGGGTCCCTTGCTGAGCAACGTCACCCTGACTCCCTGCTGACGAGCGCCAATCGCCGCCCTGAAGCCTGCCCCGCCTCCGCCCACAACCAACACGTCCGTATCGATTGTTTTCGCTGACATTATGTGCCTCCTTTGGTCAATAGTCGCAGAATCACTTTGTTGGTCGAAGCCATTCCCTCTTTACACAGAGCCCCTAGATTATCGAATAACTGTCTGAAGTTGTCAGCAAGTATTCCATTGGTTTCGCTTATCACTGAGCCTCTAATTGACAAAAGCGCCATTTTTATGGCCCAGCCGCTGGCCAATGCGACCTTGTACGCGCAGCCCTCCTTGGCTCCATCGCAAATCATTCCTGAAATGCTACCTACGACGTTGCTGACCGCGCCCATAATTTGTTTGCCGCCGCCGCCCAAGAGATATACCACCCCCGCGCTGGTGCCCACGCCGGCTGATATTGCACATCCGCACATGGGGGATAAAATTCCGGTAAATGACTTGCAATAAACGGTAATAATGGTGCTTAGCGCCAAGGCCCGCAAAAGCTTCTCACGGGGGACATCAGTCTTTTCAGCCACGGCCGCCATCGTGAGGAAAACAGTAATACCCTGATTTCCACTTCCCGCGCAGGTCATGGCGGGTAGCCGACTTCCGGACATTCTTGCTTCGCAAGCGGCAGCGCAAAGCCTTTCCGCCAGGCTGACCATATCATCGCTCACGACTGTTTCGGAGACCAGCTTGAGGTAATTTTGACTCGCCCCGTTTCTTATGGAGAAGCCCTCCCTGGCAATGGCCATGTTCATGGCAATGCCATCTTCAAGAAAAGTTAATTCCTCTATCGGCACCGTTTCGGCAAATGAAATGAAATCCTCCAAATCATAGGCCTGGACGTCATGCGTCAGTGAGTCCGGTAGCTGGGTATTCAGGTCCCAGGGCGAAAAATGATCTCCTTTTTCAATGCTGACCACATTTAGATGTTGATCTTTTGTGATGACTCGTACCTTTTCTTTATCGGTCGTCAAAACAGTCTCAATGAATAATTCGGAGCAATTTTCGTTTACCGTAATGTTCACTTTCTTTTGTCGAACTATTTCTTGAGCCTTCTCGACATCCTTTTCAGTGCACTGGTCTATAACACCAAAGCCTCTTTCGGGTTTGCCGGCTACGATGCCCAAAGCCGCGGCGATCTCCAAACCTCTCGCGGTTGTGCCCGGTATCCCTACTCTTAACGCATTCTTGTATAGCGACTGATCCAATCGTATTTCAGCCGCCACTAACTCGCCCGAAACTCTCGATCTTGCTAAAGCCGTTGAATAAGCTACTGCCGCGGGTTCTGTACAGCCACTAGCCGGTGTAACCGCAGTTCTCAGAACGTCCAGCAGTTTTTTGTTCCTTTCTTTTGACAAGGCCTGTAACCTCCATTGTGCCCTTCGATGTGTCACTCTGTGTATGCAAGGGATGTACCAATAGCGTCTCTGGGATGAACGCTTTGGATTTGCTTGGGCAGTCGGGAGTCTATCTAGAGGAATTCTCGAAAGTTCTGTCGGAACCGAATCTCGCCGCATAAGACGATAGGGCAGTGGCATGAACGCCGATAGGACATTACTCTCGAGATGGCGTTAACTCATATCCGGTCTTCCCTGAAGAGGAATACTGAGGGTCGCCACGGGTGAAACCCGTGGTACGCAGCACAAATAATCAGTTTTTTCTTTCCGGCCCCATTCAGGGTCGGTCTGAGGTGATTGGTGGGCGGTTCTTTCCCCTGGGGTTCACCCAGGGCTACCCACTGTAATCCCCCTTCAGGGGAAAGTTGTAGACGATGGCTGTTTTCGCAATTAATTTCGAGAACTGCTTTAAAAGCTATAATTCCTCAGTGAGAATTTGATGTGAGGATATGAGGGTACCGGGCGAGGCCGTCCAGGGCTTACTTTCGGCTCTCCAATGCCAGATGAACGGCGAACCCAGCTAGGAGACCGCCAAACAGCCACCGTCGTACTCCTTCCCAAACCGTTCCCCTTCGCAGCCCCGATGCGATGTACCCGGCCGCAAGGATGATAGCGAGATTACACGAGGTGCTCACGATAATATGAACGAGCCCCAGGATTATGCTCTGCCCGAAGACACTACCCAGCGCCGGGTCGACGAACTGCGGGAAGATGGAAAAGTAAAACACGGCTGTCTTGGGGTTCAGTGTATTGCTAAGAAAGCCCATCCGGAAGAGGCACTGCGGTGGGTCATCCGGGACCTGACGATTGAGATCCGCGAAGGCACCGGTGCCTCGGATGGTCTGCCAGGCGAGGTAAAAAAGGTAGGCTGCTCCAACAAGGCGAAGAGTACTGTAAGCGAGAGGAACCGCGAGGAAAAAGGCTGTCAGTCCGAACGCAGCCGCAAAGAGGTGTACGAAAAAACCGCTCTCGACGCCGAGAAGGCACATCATGCCGGCACGGCGTCCCTTTGCAAGCGTCCGCGAGAGCATGTACGCTTGATTCGGACCGGGCGAGAAAGCAAGCGCTGCGGTGGCAGCCGCGAAGAGGAGGAGTTGGTCGTGAGATAACATCAGTGTGTCTCCTAACAATTCATCCGGATGTCGTATAGCCTCCTAAAAGAAACTCCAGATCAGGATACCTGTGCCTATAACCACCCCCGACCACAGCATCGCTATCACTGTATAAGGCATAACATCACTGAGCTTCAAGCCCGAGATTGCGAGGGTCGGAATCAACCAGAACGGTTGAATCAAATCGTTCCAGGCATTTCCCAGCATGACGCTCATTGAGGTCTTGCCCAGATCAGTTCCCAGGGCCTTAGCGGCTTCAATCATGAATGGACCTTGAATCACCCAATGACCACCGGCAGCCGGTGCGAAAAAATTAATGACAAATGAGCTTGCAAGGCCCCATATCGGTAAAGTGTACACATTCGAGACATGGACGAACCATTCCGCAATGGTACCTACCAGCCCTGAGCCGGCCAGCATGGCCATGATGGCGGCATAGCACGGATATTGAAGTATAATTCCGCCCACTGTCTTGGCTCCTTCGGCGAGGGCCGCTGTGTATCTTGCTGTAGTACCCATTAACAAAAGGCCACCGAACAGCAGGGTCAAATTGTTGGAATTGTAGTCCAGGGATCCGCCTAGATAGAAATATCGGGCGAGGTACAGCAAACCGAACAGCCCCATTCCTGAGCACAGCAATCTGCTGTTGTTAAGCTTCCAGGCGACAGTTTCGGTGCCTAGAAGCGGCGAAGTCGGATCGTTCTCGGCATCCTCAAAGACATTGGGATCAAGCTCAATTATATCCTCGGGATTGCGCGGCATAGCTAACACATTAAGCACCGGAAGTGTCAATAGCAGCACAAGTGCGGTTATCAGTATGGGTGCGTTAAAGATCGTATTAGACAGAGGCACGGTCCCCATTGCAGATTCCAAAGGATGGCCATTTGTGGCGATCAGAATGGGAATGGTGGAACTGAAACCGAAGCCATAGAGAACAAACCCAGTATACGCTGCTGCCATTATAAGAGGGTAGTGGACGCCCCGGATTGCGACCGCGAGCTTGCGGGCCACAACAGCACCAACGATAAGACCGAAGCCCCAGTTTATATAGCTACCGACACCACCGACCAGAGTGGCCGCTATTATGGCGCCTCGCGGTGTCTTCAGCAACCTGCTAAGTTGGTTTATTCCTTTATCTACGAGCGGTGCCTTTGCCAACACATATCCGGTCGCCAACATGGTTACGGCCTGTGCGGTAAATGCTAGCATTGACCAAAAACCTTTTCCCCAGTACCCAATCATCTCTATGGGGGTTTTGCGTTGAAGAACGCCTCCCAAAACTACGGTCAAGGCAGTCAGAAGTATCACGAACACAAACGGATCCGGTAAGTACTCTCGCATCAGAGCAGTAAAAAACTTGGTTAATACTTGGATTACGCCACCACCTTCCAGATTGGGGGAGCGTTCTTCTTTTTTTGCGACCATTGCGGTTTTCATATATGAACTCCCATAAAACGATTAGCCGTTGGTACTCTCTTAAAAAACAGATGATCTCAGATTGAGCCGCATATTTACTCTTATAGTTCTCGTGTAGTTACCTCCTTAGCAACTATACGACTTATCTTCTCCGATCATTTCGCCTATAGGATCCACAAAAATTGCTATGCTTGGCAGGACTCCCGAAACTCCGACCCGGCGGACGAACCGAGCTCTATTACCTGCTGTCATGTCATCTTCGGGATTATCAGAAGTCGATTTGTCGATAGACGACCTTGCCGTCCAAAATCGTCAACTGCGGCACGAGCCACTGTTCACCCATTATTGAGCCACCCCAATTATCTTTCATCGATATCGGCTTGCTCGTGAGACGAAAGACGGCAACATCGGCAAGAGCCCCTGGCGCTAGTGTGCCGATCTTGCCTTTCATCCCGATCAGGCTAGCTGGAACGGACGTACATGCCGCGACAACTCGTTCCAACGGCATTCCCAAGTTGAGGTACTTCATCATGACATACGGGAGGCTAAAGACGAGATCGCCGAAAACCGACATCTGTGTTACGTCAGTACTTATGACATTCGGCAGAAACCCTTGGGACAGCGCGGCCTTGGCGACAAGAAAGGAGAAATTGATCCGCCCGTTCGCAGCGTCAAAAATGACGCCATCTTTTTGTGCATCGTACAGCGATGGCCGAACCATGCCATTGGAGGCGATTATTGTCTCCCCGAGTCCCTGATGGACGTGGCAGTACACATCTCCCGGCCGTAGCATCGAGGCGATTGTCTCAGGAGGCACGGCCGGATTCGTAGTATGAACGACAATGGGGCAACCGAGACGCTGTGCTATCTGCAAGGTTGATTCAAGAGGCTTGCTGCCAAGCTCGCCAACAACCTCTTTTGAAAGCCTGAGCTTTAAACCGAGACACTGACCTGGATGTTGATTGTATAGCTTAAAGATGTTTTCCTCATCGTAATATTTTGGATTGAGCTCCTCATGATACCTGATCGTCGGAAGGCCGACCGGGCTGACATTCATGAAACTGAATATCCGCATCCTGCTCGTCGGTACAACCGTGCGAACGAAAAGGTCATAATTTGCAGACCCGTAGGTTCCAGCGTCAACCGCGGTCGTAACTCCCATCGGCAAAAAAGACGAATCCGCTGAAATCCCGAGCTCGCTCCCACCAGCCGCAAGGTGGGCATGAAAGTCAATTAGACCTGGGACAACCAGACATCCATCCGCTTCAATCGTATTCACAGCTTCCACGGGGTCTCCCGGCTTGGCATCGATGATCCGGTTTCCCTGAATGAGGATTTCTCCAACACCGCTGACTTCCCGGTCAGGGTCTATCACTGTGCCGCCACTGATCCTAAAGTCGACCTTCACAGCATCTCCTTCGCAGTCGTCAGCCAAGCAGGGCCTGGCCGCTTCGTTTGTACATCTTCACGTAAAATGCGTGTTTATCCGACCTGAACACAGTTGCGTTATATCCGAGGACTTCCTTTGCCGGACCGTACGTAAGCCGTTCTAGGGCCAATACGCTCCCGGTACTTGGTATCCCCAATAGTCCCGCGTCAACCTCGGATGGTATCCTCGCAGTGATCCACTGTTCCGCACAATCAAGAATTACGCCTTCCAGTTCAAGCGCATCGTATAGAGTCACTTCGTTGAGATCGTACTTTGCCAGCTTCAGACCAATGTCCACTGGATAGTATGTACGCTCTATGGCAAATGGTTCCCCGTCTCCCAATCGAAGTCTCTCGACACTATAGTATTTCTCATGTCCTAAAATAGATGCTATTTGAGGTTCCTCTCCCGTTCCGTGCGAAAGGAGCTTAATCCCCGGTTTCAGTCCCATGCTCTCGATTGTCTCCGTTAAGCTCGTAAGGACGCCTACCCACACATTTCCCGCTGGAGAGGCAATGAATGTCCCCTTGCCGTGAACCTTCTGCAGGATACCTTCTCGCACAAGGGCAGACACGGCCTCGCGGACTGTATTTCGACTAATGGAGAAACTCTTCATCAGCTCCGCCTCTGTGGGGATTTTCTCAGTATATCTACCTTGCTGAATTTCTCGTTTTAACAGATTCTTTAACTGGGCATATAGCGGAACATCACTCAAGTTATCTATCGTCACTAGCTAGCTACTCCTTCTGTTGCCATCAATTTGACAAAGGGTTTATTTCCTACTGACCAGGGCCGGCCGTTGTCCAGTCATCTGGAACTGCGTCTTCCATGGTAGTTTCTCTTCGGTGTCCAATGCCATCCCCGAGCATTGAAGCAATATGACCTCGAAGCAATTTCATGTGCTCGCTGGTCGGCGGGCGGATAGCACCCAGCCTGTAGCGTCGACCTAGAAATGTATACTTTGACTCGCCAAATGCATGATAGGGCGTCATTTCATACGTCACTCCGTTATATGGAGCGATAAATCGTGCTATCTGGGCTACGTCTTCAAGGCCATCGTTAAATCCGGAAACAATCGGTGTTCTGACAGTCACCGGGATCTGTGGATAGCTGCCCACGAGCATCCTGAAATTTTGCACAATGAGCTCATTTGTGACACCGGTAA
>Ga0326727_10023594_pt1 | contig 11717 bp, 10 predicted proteins | sample MB2enrmetagenome_FD_207643 | JGI IMG/M metagenome (GOLD analysis project Ga0326727, IMG submission 207643) | Lab enriched peat soil microbial communities from McLean, Ithaca, NY, United States - MB29MY | ecosystem: Environmental > Terrestrial > Soil > Wetlands > Peat | place: USA: New York... | reverse complement strand
AAAAGCACGCCCGATCCTCAAGAGACAAGTCTGTGATTCCAGAACGATGGACTTCGCGGGCCGCCTCCACCAATTAGTAGCCGAGATTTTCGCCGACCAGCTTCACATGAATGCGGTCTTTAACCATGTGCCCCTCAATGATACTCCACATGTTGCAGAGTCGCTGTGGAGAATTGCAGTCGAAACACAATCCCTTCTCTTTGCAGGGATTCGGGAAACCGAAGCGGATGGTGTTTACCGGTGCGGCATAATGCTTGACTCTTGCCATAGCTGAATCCAAGTCCCAGGCAACCTTATTCATGCCGACAACCAGGATAACCTTCTTCGGCCCAAAACACATGGCCGCGACCCGATTGCCTGTGGCGTCGAGGTTCACCAACCGTCCATCCAGTGTTATGGCATTGGAACTGGCAATCATGACATCGGCCGCCATCCCCTTACGCCGCAGCTCGAAAGACTCTTCAGGTGTAAGGCCTGGCAGGTAAGGATCAATCTTCTGTACTCCGGGAAGTTCGGCTATCTTTTCCCATAAACCCATGCCTGAGGTTGTCATTGAACCGCAGCGATAGACGCTGGCGCCCTGAGGTATCATAGCAATAATCTCATCCCTGGCTTGTGCAGCGGTCGCTGCATAGCTGCCCTCCATGCGGCGCTTCTCCAAATGATGGATTATTTGTTTGGCAACCGCTTCATTCCAGATAATCTGATGTTTATCCATTTATAGTCTCCTTCTTATGAATCCCATGAAAACTTTTGGCTTGGAAACACCGACTCTCTTACACTCTTGATTTTGAAACGCAACGCGCTAAAAGCCGTTCCAGGAGATTGCTGTCAGTTTTTCGACAGCTTCATGCCAGTTCTCAACAGGCGTGCCAGACGCTCGGCAGCCTGCTCCAAGAGCGCTTCCCCATTTTTCATACACTCCTCCAGACTCATCGGGCGAGGCACCACAGACATGATGGCATCGATTCCATGCTGCAGAACATCCTCGGCTCCGGGACCCAGGCTTCCTGACAAACAGACGACCGGTTTCCCGTGTTTCTTGGCCACACCTGCTACTCCGACCGGGGCCTTGCCGAAGGCAGTCTGAAAATCGGTAGCTCCCTCTCCAGTGATGACGAGGTCTACGGTCTGAGTCAGCGAATTCAGGCCTGTCGCCTCGATCACTATTTCTACGCCCGGGCGCAAAAGAGCATTAGTAAAAAATAGGAGTCCGGCTCCGAGTCCTCCGGCAGCTCCTGCGCCGGGGTACTCTGCCATGTCCTTGCCTGTCGCTCTGCGAGCAAATTCAGAAAAGTTCTTCAGAGCAGCATCCAGTTCCTTCACCATTTCCGGAGTTGCACCCTTTTGGGGACCGTAAACCGCGGAAGCGCCTTTTGGACCGCACAACGGATTGTCAACGTCACAAGCCACAGTGACCTCAGCGTCCTTGAGCCTTGCGTCCACTTTCTGGAGATCGATTTCGGCCAACTGAGCCAAAGCAGCGCCTCCAGGAGAAAGCTGTTTGCCCGCTGAATCCAGGAATCGGACACCAAGGGCGGTGGCCATGCCGGAACCCCCGTCATTGGTGGCGCTCCCCCCTATACCGATGATCATTTTGCGCAACCCACGATCAAGGGCCGCCTTCATAAGCTGTCCAGTCCCGTAAGTGGTTGTAATACGCGGGTCACGTTTTTCCTTCGGAACCAAAGGCAGCCCGGATGCCGAGGCCATCTCGATCACAGCAGTCTGCCCGTCACCCAGAACTCCCCAATGGGCTGTGACAGCTTCCCCGAGAGGCCCAATTACCGATTCATGAAGAATCTCCCCATCGGTGGCGGCAACAAGGGCTTCCACAGTCCCTTCTCCACCGTCGGCCATGGGCGCCTTGAATACCTGTGCGTCGGGGAAGACTCGCAATATTCCTCGCCCTATCGCGTCGGCTACACCCAGAGCCGACACACTACCCTTGTATGAATCCGGTGCAATGATGATGTGCACTGGTTTTACACCTCCTTGCCAAGAGCCCTGCTAACAGGGGGATTACGGGATCACTCCCGGAAATATCAGTCTGTACTGCCGCAAAAGTGGGACCGGCTATCAGAGAAATCTGTGGACTGCCACTGATTTCCCGCTTGCATAGTTGGCGCAGGTCGGCAAAATCCGAAAGACCTGGTGAGGGACTGTCAATAAATGCTTCTGAAAAGTAACGGACAGAAAGGTATGCTCACAGGGAAGTGGTTCGCCCTTGCTCCTGCTTTCAGGACAGGACCGAATCTGCTTTGACGGAGCAAAAGAGACAAGCCGTTCCACATCGTCGTCATTCCACAATCTCGCTGCGAGCGTCTTTTGCGCTTCCCTGTGTGCCTACAGACACAACGAGCAATCAAAGGCTCTAGCGACCACCACGCCGGGGCCTCTCTCAGACCCAACGGGCCGTCACTGTTTTCTCATCGAGGAAGAGCCTCATGGAGGCCATTCGGCTCTTGGCAGCTCCGAAGAAAGATTTGCGTTTCGAGCCCAACGGGAAAAAGGCGAAGGGCTGGGGTACGCCAACATTGATCCCTACATTGCCGACTAGGACTTCACTAGCGAACTTTCGGGCAACTTTGCCGCTTTCCGTCATGATGCATGCAGAATGTCCCAGGTCCGTCCTGGAGTTGATCCACTGTATGGCTTCGTCGAGACTTCCTACCCGGATCAAGGCCGCTACCGCTCCGAAGGCTTCTTCTTTGGCTATGTTCATATCAGGATGAATGCCCTCGATGACCGTCGGGCCCATGAAAAATCCTTTGGATAATTCCCGAGGGAGAATCCTGCCATCATGCACCATGCTAGCGCCTTCAGCCAAGCCCCTATCAACCCATGCAGCGACTCTATCCCGGCCCGCAGCGGTGCAGTACGGGCCCATGTCGGTTGATTCATCCAACCCATAGCCAAGTTTCATGTTGCTGGTCATCTCAACAAACTGTTCTTTAAATTCGTCGTAGATTCCGCCCACCAGCATCACGTTGTCGGAGCCAAGACAGCGCTGGCCCGTCATGCCGAAGCAACCCTGGCGCACAAAAGGAATAACCGTTTTTATGTTCGCGTCCGGCATGATGACTACGGCATTCTTGCCGTTGCCATTGATGGAGGATCTCTTGCCAAGTTCCCCGCACTTTTTGAAAAGATCCCAACCCGCTTGGCTTGAACCGATGAACCCTAAGCCCTGAATCTCAGGCTGCTCGAGGATATACCGGTTTATTTCCCTACCGCCGTGGATCATGTTGATGCTCCCCTTGGGCCAACCTGCTTCCAAGGCGCAGCGGCAAATGTACTCGGCGGCTATCGGATCCTGGCGGCTCGGGCTGACTACAACCGAGCAACCCGCGGCAAGAGCGTAAGGCACAAAAGATGACCACGCGTGCATGGGAATATTTCCCGGTGTGACTATGAGAAAGGCACCCATAGGTTCCCAGGTCAGCCACATGTCAATGCCGTTAGCCAGATCGTCTATGTGCTCGTTCCTGGCTGCCATGCCATAAGCTGCCGAGCATGCTGACTCGACGTTTTCGATCACTCGACGCACCGAGCCGATGGATTCTTTGATTGTCCGGCCGTGGTCCTGGGTAAGGACACGGGTCAGCTCGTCAAAATGGTCCTCGAATTTCTGGCGCATATCAAAGAGCATCTTGGCCCTTTCGCGCAGGGCAATGCCTTTCATGGCCTCGAACCCGCGCTGCGCAGCCTCCACCGCCGCGCGAGCTTCCTCTTTCGTGGCGGTGGGATACTCGGCAATGACTTCCCCCGTGGCTGGATTGACGGTCTCATGAATCTGGTCCGACTTGGATTCCACCCACTCGCCGTCGATCAGCAGCTTCAGCTTTCCGTAATGTCCCTTGACTTCCGGTATCATGGCCATTGCAATCCAATCTCCTTTTCCTACATTACGCGAAAATGTTACGCCTCTGGAGACGATTAAGCCGCCATCATGCTACCAAGATTCGAGCCGTCGGTTCCCAGCGTCCTGCCCACTTCCTCGATAGCCTCTTTCGTCAGGGATAAGCTCCGACTCGCCTTAAATTTCCTTCAAGCGGTGAAGGCCGGCAGCACCTATAAGCGAAAAACCATTCTTTCAGATTCTGTCGAGCGTACCTCTCCCCCCTTGACTTAGTCAAGTCCAATTCACATTTTCAGCTGGTCACGAGGGGAGAAAATTACGCGCGAAAAGTGAGGCGCCAGGCGGCACCTCACCGTGAAGATTGTTTTTCGCGCGCTGATTGCTAGTGTATTGCACTGGACATCAAATTTCGGATATCAATAGCCGTACCATACCCCATAGTATGGTCCATATCCGTAACCGGCGCCTCTAAATGTATGGCGGCCCCCGAAGCCGAATGGTCTTCCATATCCGTATCCGTAACCTCCGTAGAAACCGCCGCCTCCGCATCCTAAATGACACCCACCTTCAAAGGGCGTCCAAACAGGACCAAGAAACGCTTGAGAAGTTGACGGAATCAACATGGCCACCGCGGCCACTGCTACGATCAAAGCCACAATTGGTAATGTCTTATACATGATTCACCTCCAGCAATTCTGGTTAATGTAATTCTCGGGCGGCTGTCCCAGCGTTTTTCGCCGTCCCTGCCATTAACGCGACAACCGGGCTTTCTCCCACCCCCTTTACTTTTGTATCGACATCCTTCATCCCGAGAAGTTTCTCAAGTGGCCCGGACCGCATCTCAACAACGCCTTCCACCGGAGGACTCAACCTATTGGATTCTCTATTGACATGAAAGGGACTGTGTATACGATAACAAACAGTCGAGACCTATTATATCAGTTGCCAAAAATAATGTCCGTTTCCTCGTCATTCCTGCGGATGCAGGAATCCATCCCGCGAGTCGCAGGACTGGACCCCGGATCGAGTTCGGGGTGACCCCGCGAGACGCGGGGTGGTTCCAATCAATCAGTCAGAAATTTGGGCAACTGCTATAGTCCTGTGGTGATCTTTTTCTTACTGCAGTCTTGGGAGCAACCACTCATGAAAGACGAGGCGAAGGCTACCGGCAAGATGATGAGAGATTTGGAAAAGCTGCGTCGCAGAGTCGCTTCTCTGGAAGCGTCGGAAACGCGTCTGAGACAAGCTGAGGCTGACTTGGAAACCGAATTGAACAAATTCCAAGCCCTTTATGAACTGGCTGTGGCGATGAGGGAAGAACGCGGCTTGAATGAGAATCTTTTCCTGGTTGTGACCAAAGGTCGGGAACTGCTGGGTGGTGATGTATCGTACATCGCTCTACGCGACGACCGTGCCGGGGACGTCTATATGCACACTCTTTCAGGAATTCGAAGTGAATCCTTCAAGAAACTACGGATTCCCTTCGGCGTCGGGCTTGGAGGAAAGATCGCCACGACAGGTAAGGGCTATTTGGTCGGCGATTATTTCCGGGAAATTGAACCAATGCTTCACGAAACCGTTCGCTCCGAAGGGCTGGTTTCCGGTGTCGCAGTGCCCATTCAAACAGGTAGAACAAATCTAGGCGTCCTCAACGTCTTCAATCGTAGAGAAACTCTATTTACTGAATCCGATTTGGATACCCTCTCGCTGCTTGGGAATCTTGCGGCAATTGAGATAGCGCGTGAGAAGGTCAGAGCAGAGCTCAAACAAGCTCATGCGGACCTCGAACGCCGAGTAAAGGATCGGACAAATGAGCTTCAGAAATCGAATGAGCAACTGAAACAAGAAATCAACCAGCGAAAGTTGGCACAGGAGGCATTGAAAGAATCCGAAGAAAAATACCGTGCAATCTGGCAGAATGCCCACGAAGGCATCTTCATCGCTGCCGGGGGCAAATTCCGGTTTCTGAATCCCGCCATCGTCAGAATGATAGGCCATCCTCTTGAAGAGTTGCTCTCAAAACCTTTCACTGCATTCATTCACCCTGATGATGGCGCTATGGTGCTTGAACGCCATTATAAAAGACTAAGAGGTGAGGCTATCCCGAGCCGTTATCCGTTTAGGATGGTGGACCCAAGTGGAAAAGAGAAGTGGGTGGAAATAGACTCCGCATTGATCGCCTGGGAGGGAGAGCCCGCTGCGCTGGGATTCATGACGGATATTACGGAGCGCAGATTATTGGAAGAGGAATTGTGGAAACATCGCCACCATCTAAAAGAAATGGTGGCAGAACGCACAGCGGAACTTAAGCTGGCAAACAGACAACTATTATTGGAAATTACTGAGCGCAAGAAAGCGGATGAAGCATTGCGTAGGAATGAACAGATGCTCAGTAACATCTTGTCTGCCTCGCCTATTGGCATAAGTTACTTTGAAGGTGGCAAGGTCAAGTGGACCAATCAGGCTATGGTGGAAATTTTCGGAGAGGACCGACAGAAGAATTACCCTGAAAGGAGGCTGAAAGAATTCTACTCTTGCGTGGATGAATACAGGAGGGTCAGAGAAATATTTTTTTATTGTCTCAAAGAGGGAAAGCCGGCGCAGGCTGATGCGAAATTCAGACGTACCGGCGGGTCAGTATTTGACGGCCAGATAAATATAAGCGCCCTCGATCCATCCAAACCGAAGAAGGGCACCATCATCACAATCTCTGACATTTCAGCCAGAAAAGACGCCGAGAAAGCCTTGCGTGAGAGTGAAGAAAAATACAGGAGTTTGTACGAAGAGTCAGTCAGAGCACAAGAGATCTATGAATCTGTGCTCAAGTCTTCCGCTGACTCCATCGTAATCTATGACACTCAAGGGCGAGCGAAATATGTCAGCGATTCGTTCACCAAGATGTTCGGCTGGACGCTTCAAGAGGTTGAAAACGGTCAATCTCAATTTGTCCCCCAGTCGGAACAAGAGGTCACGAAAAGTCGGATAAACTCGGTTCTTAGAGAGGGAATTGCGGATAGTGGCTTTGAAACAAAGCGCTTTACCAAGGACGGTCGCCTCTTGGATACGAGCATTAGCGCATCACGTTACCATGACCACGAAGGAGACCCGGCAGGGATCTTGGTCATCCTTCGTGACATCACGGAACAAAAAAGAGCAGAAGACGCTTTGGCGCAGTCAGAAAAGCAGCTAAGGCTATTGTCGGCCGAACTTCTGACTGCTCAAGAAAAGGAGAGGAAACGAGTCGCGCAGGAATTGCACGATGGCATCGGACAGTCGTTGACTGCGATCAAATTCAAACTGGAAAATGCGCTAAACCAGACGGAGGGAGACGGCAGCAACAAGGAATCGTTGAGAACGATAATACCTGTAATTCAAAACGCGATCGAAGAAGTTCGAAGAATTTCCATGGACTTACGACCTTCAATTTTGGATGACTTGGGAATCTTGGCCACAATCACCTGGTTCTGTCGCGAGTTCCAAACGATATACTCCGGAATCCAAATCGAAAAACAAATTGATCTGAAAGAACATGAAGTTCCTAAGCGTTTGAAAACTGTCATTTTCCGAGTGCTGCAAGAGGCTCTGAACAACGTTGCAAAACACAGTTGCGCGGACACAGTCCAGCTCCATCTCCGGAGAAAGGGGCGGGAAATAGAACTAGCCGTTCAAGACAATGGCGTAGGGTTCGATCCCGGGACTGTTTTCTCTCCGGAAATTGGCAGGAGAGGATTCGGTCTGGCCAGCATGAAGGAGCGAACGGAATCGCGAGGGGGCCGGTTCGAGATCGTTACGGACAACCAATATGGGACGTTCATTCGAGCGTTGTGGCCGGGAAGCGGAAGGAGGACTACTCGCAAATAAGACCCTTTTGCAGAGCAAAAGTGGTTACCGCAGAGACGCTGTGGAGATCCAATTTCTTCATGAGATTGGCGCGATGCTTCTCTGTGGTTTTGACGCTGATACAGAGAAATTCCGCTATTTCCTTATTCTTATAGCCTTCCGCGATGAGCTTTAAGATCTCCCTCTCACGCGGAGTGAGTGTATTCCATGAAGATTCAGCTTTGAGACCGCGTTTTCCTTCCAGGTATCCTTCCAAAACGGTCTCTGAAATCGCAGGGCTGAGATAAGGCTTCCCGTTCAGGACGGTCCTTGCTGCCGTGAGAAGCTCTGAATGTGTGGCATCCTTCAAGACGTAACCGTTGGCTCCGGCTTGAAAAGCCGCAAGAATGTACTCTTCGTTCTTGTGTACGGTCAACACCAATATTTTTGTCTCCGCTGTCCCTTTCTTGATTTCTCTTATGGCCTCCATTCCGGTCATCCTCGGCATGGATAAATCCATCAATACCATATCCGGTGCGAGGAATTCCACTCGCTGAATAGCTTCCCGTCCGTCTTCCGCTTCCCCTGCAATCTCAAAGGCCGGATCGGAAGCCAAGAGCGCTCTCAAGCCTTCTCTCACAATCGTGTGATCTTCTACTATGACAATACGATGTTTCTTGGGCTCGTTTTGTTGCATGGGAATCCGGATATGGGCATCGTTTCAATGAGAGCCCATTGCGTGGCGCAGAGATGTTTTCTTTTGCTCGTGTCTAGCCAACGAACCGGTACAATGTACCGCAAATTCGGCGCCCGTGCAAATTCAAATACAGTCTTTAACCGATAAATATGGAGTACGTACCCCATATACTAGGGCAATTTGTCCCGGCAGAATGGCACAAAGGTTCTGTCCGTCGGATCATTCGCATCGTATCCCTCGGACCTGGCTCTTTTTCAATCCCCATTGTGATCAGCCAGGGTTAAGCAAATGTTTACAGCTTTAATTGTAGAAGACAGCCTCTTCTTTCGGAGATCGCTCAAAGAGATGTTACATAGCCGATATCCCGCCATAAAGGTGAAAGAAGCGGCCAGCGGTGCCGAAGCATTGCGAATTGTTGATAGTGGTGTGCCGGATCTCATCTTCATGGGTATCAGGCTGCCTGGCGCAAACGGCCTGGAAATAACTAAGAAAATAAAACAAGGCCATCCACGAGCGACTGTCATCATCGTGACAAGTTACGACATTGCGGAATATCGTGACGCAGCGCGCCTCTGTGGGGCGGATTTTTTTATTCCTAAGAGTTCATCTGTCTGGGAGGAAGTCACGGATCTGGTTGAAGCGGTCATGTCGAAAGCGCCGCTTTCGATAGCGGGTCTGGACAAGGAAGAAGAATGACGGCAGCTTCGGAGGGAGAAATGCTCCCTTCACGTCGCCCGGTACTTTGCGGCCTTCCGCTCTTTCGATTTGGAAAAGTGGCCACAGATTCTCTTCCGCAGATTTCAGCAGCGAAGACCTGCTACCTGAACGCCGAAATACAGGATTTTCAAGGACTAAATACTGTGTTTGCCCCATTTACTCCGAGTGTCCGTTTCCACGACACTCATGGGGGGTGAATATCAAGACCAACTTTTCTGTAGTTATCGAGATTACATAGACCTGAGAAGCATAATCAGTTCATACAAAGGAGGGTGATATGAGGCCATTGGAACGCGTTGCAATAATAGGCACGGGTATTCTGGGCACCCAGATCGCCTTGGTGGCCGCTCATGCCGGATACAAAGTCAAGATGTTTGACCAGAAGCAGGATGCTTTCATCGAAACCTATAACAAACTTGAAAAGGACTTGAAAACAAGGCAGATCAAACCCTTTATTCAGTGGGAAGATTGGGAAAAATGCAAACAAAGTATACAACAAACGACAAACCTCGATGAAGCCGTAAATGACGCGGAAATCGTCGTTGAGGCAGTCCCCGAGCTTATGGAACTCAAGAATAAGGTGTTCAAGGAGCTTGGTGAAAAAGCCCCGCCTGAAGCAATTCTCGCCACTAACAGTTCGTCCATGCCGGTCTCAAGAATGGAAGAGAGCAGCGGAAGACCAGAGTTGTGCCTCAACATTCATTTCTATCTCCCACTGCAAGGGATGAACATTGTAGACATCATGGGAGGAAGCAAAACGCTTCCTGAGACGATGCAAAAAGGAGCCAGTTGGATCAAATCCCTTGGCTGCATTCCGCTCACAGTGAAGAAGGAGATTCTGGGGTTCTGCTTCAACCGTATCTGGAGAGCCATAAAGAGAGAAGCTCTGTACATGTGGGGAAATGGCTTTGTCGATTTCAGGGATACCGACCGAGCTTGGATGGTCTTCACCTCGACGAAAGCTGGCCCATTCGGGATCATGGATCAGGTTGGTCTCGACGTGGTCTACGACATCGAGATGGTCTATTACAACGAGTCGAAAGACCCGAAAGATAAGCCGCCCGAGGCGTTTTTGAAAATGATCGAGCGTGGGGAATTAGGAGTAAAGACTGGTAAAGGGTTTTACACATATCCGGACCCGGAATTCCTACGGCCGGATTTTCTGAACCCGAAGAAATAGAATTTTCTCTCCCCGGGAACGGAGCAAAGCAAATTCCCTGGCAAGCGGTGAGCCGACTGCAAGGAAAGGCACTCCCTACAAAGAAAGGCTGAAATTTCAAAAAGAGAAGAATATCGACTTCGTCATCATGCCATAAACATGGACACGGCGGTCTGACAGAATTTCAGCTTGGAAGCACGACAGAAAAGATAGTCCGGTCGTCCCCATGCTCGATAACGATCGTGAAGTGTTGATCTGAAAAGCATTTGACAGGTTGTGCGTGCGCGGGGACGGCGAACGACGAAGCCGGCCAGCCATTGCGGTTGTCTGAACGGGAGCGGTGAACTTAGCAACGCAGGTGCCAGACAACCGAAGAAACCTTTCCACAAAAAAGGAGTGTGGTTATGGATGTCCTAGGTATTCTGCTGAGCCTTTTTCTGCTGATGTACATGGCATACATGGGATTCTCGGTTATTCTGTTTGCGCCGGTGTTTGCTTTGCTCGCCGCATCCATGCAGGGGCTTCCGGTCATGCCCTCATACACGGAGCTTTTTATGGCTAAAGCCGTGGTTTATGTGAAGTCCTTCTTCCCGATATTTCTACTGGGTGCGGTATTCGGCAAGGTCATGGAGGATACGCTTCTCGCAAAAGGCATAGCGAAGGCACTTATGGATCGCCTCGGGCACAGACATGCCATGTTGGCTGTCGTTCTGACAGGCGCCATTCTGACTTACGGCGGAGTAAGTCTCTTCGTAGTCGTTTTCGCCGTGTATCCTATGGCTGCCGTTGTATTCAGAGAAGCGAACATCCCCAAGAAATTGATACCTGGATGTATTGTGCTTGGAATGGCCACATTTACTATGGATGCGTTTCCGGGTACACCACAAATTCAAAATATCATCCCCACCAGTTTTTACGGTACGACTGCTTACGCGGCTCCTATAGCGGGTCTCTTCGGAGGCACATTAATTTTTATCGTTGGCATGCTATGGCTTGAATTTCGGAGGAAAAGAGCGCTAGCCAGAGGCGAAGGCTACGGGCAGCATACCTTGAATGAGCCGGAGCCTACTACAGCGGATTTGAAAGTACCCAAATGGTACATTTGCATTTTGCCCCTGCTCCTGGTGTTAGTCCTGAATTTTCTGCTGTCTCGCGTTTATACATGGAGCCCTGCCATACTGGAGCCTCTGGCAGGAATGAAATTACCTCTCATGGCGCCGGCAGTTAAAAACGTAATCGGCATCTGGTCGCTGATTATTGCTTTAGTCCCGGCCATTGTTCTTGCCTTGTTGCTTGGTTACAAGAACATCCCGAAAGACGGTGGCCTGCAACGAGCCTTGAATGTAGGCGCCATCGGCTCTCTTTTGGCCATCATGAATACCGCTTCTGAGGTCGGCTACGGCAATGTTATCGCGGCATTACCGGGCTTCAAATCAATAGCGGCTGCCTTGCTGGGGATCAAG
>Ga0326727_10023593_pt1 | contig 11717 bp, 11 predicted proteins | sample MB2enrmetagenome_FD_207643 | JGI IMG/M metagenome (GOLD analysis project Ga0326727, IMG submission 207643) | Lab enriched peat soil microbial communities from McLean, Ithaca, NY, United States - MB29MY | ecosystem: Environmental > Terrestrial > Soil > Wetlands > Peat | place: USA: New York... | reverse complement strand
ATTCCTGATACTCTTTAGCAGACTATGAATGACCGGTGTTCTTCGGCAGGTCCCGGAGCAACTCCAATAATAATCCGATTCGATAGGTGGAACGTGAAAGAACAAGGCACAGTGAAGTGGTTCAACAATGAGAAAGGCTATGGATTCATCAGCCCTGCTTCCGGCGATGATGTATTCGTGCACCATTCTGCAATACAAGCGACTGGTTATAAATCGCTGAATGAAGGAGATTCAGTCGAATTCTCCGTTACAAAAGGCCCCAAAGGCCTCCAAGCTACCGAAGTAGTGAAACTCTAGTTTCGCTATCCTCCTTCCAAGGTTCCGAATTCACGCCAGCGGGAGCCAGGATCAGTTTCAAAATGGGATTGAACCTGCTTCCGCAGTGTCGACTCTACCCAGCTTTTTCTTCCTTGGTGATTAGGAAGGTAACGGTTTGTGGGATGCCCTGAATGGGCGGACTGGTTCCCAAGTTACATTCTGGGGATTTTGCTGCTGGCTTGCTCTGACGGCAGTTTTGGCCATTCCCGGGATGGACTTCTGTTGACCGTTTTCCCTATCGATCTTCGATGTTTTGGGTATAGAAAGATCCTATGATATCCGACTACCTGCTTCTGGCGCTCCTGTGGGCCGCCTATTGTATCGTTCACAGTTGCATTGATCTCAATTTCGGCAACAAGCTGGTTCAAGACCGGTCTCGAGAGCAGATATCGCCTTTACCGGCTGTTCTTCAATGCTTTTTCGGTAATCACCCTTACACCCTTATGTAGGCGCATTCACCCTGGTTCCACTGACCCTACGCGGGCGGAGTAATATCCCTGTAAGCCGCACCGGCCCGCAGCGCGCCGGCGATGACCGCGGACACGCCAGCGTGCAGGCGATTGTATCGCTCCTTCTTTTGCATTAAAATAGAAAGTACCATCATGAAGAAGCTGCGCGTCGCCCTTATTTACAACGCGTATATCGACGGCGCCGTCGAATCCCCGGCGGATACGGGTTCCATCCGGTCGCTGCGTTGCATGATCCGCGGGATGACCCGGGCGCTCCGCAAGGGTGGCAGTGAGGTTGCTGTCGTCCCGCTTGCCGACGACCTCCGGAGCTTCCAGCGAACCCTCCAGCGTTTCAGGCCCGACGTCATCTTCAACCAGTACGACGACGTCGTCCACGGCGCCCTTTACGAGATGCGCGTGGCCGCACTCGTCCGGATCATGGGGTATCCGATCACGGGGTCGCCAGCCCTCGCCCTCGGCCTGAGCCGGGACAAATACATGTGCGTCAGCCTCCTCCATGGCGCGAGAATCCCCATCCCCCCCGATACGGCCCTGTGTGAGAGGATTCGTGACGTCGATGGCCCGAAATGGACCTTTCCGCTCATCGTCCAACCGAGCCAGGAGCACGCTGGAATCGGCGTGGCCCGCGACTCCGTCGTCCGGACGAAGAAAGAGCTCCGGAATAAGGTGCGCGAGATCCTGGGCCAATACCACCAGCCAGCCCTTGTCCAGCGGTTCCTCCCCGGACGCGAGTTCAACGTTGGGCTCGTCGGGGGGAAGAAGATTCGCGTCCTGCCGCTGGCCGAGGTCGATTATTCCCGTCTCCCGGGGCGGGTTCCCCCGATCATGTCCTACGCGGCCAAATGGATCGAAACCTCGGTGGAGTACCAGCGGATCTCGGTGACGTGTCCGGCCGAGGTCGAGTCCGGGCTCGAAGCCCGGATCTCAAGCTCCGCCGTCAAGGCCTTCCGGGCCATTGGAGGCTGGGGATACGGCCGGGTGGACGTCAGGCTCGATGAGGATTCCGTGCCCCGCATCCTGGAGGTGAACTGCAACCCCTGCCTCGACGATGGCATGGGTTTGGCCCGGTCGGCAGGAGCGGCCGGGATCCCATATCCCGAACTGCTGAACCTCATCATCCGGGCGGCGTTCGAAGGACCTCCCCACGACATCCACATCCCCATGACCTTCGTGGCGAGCCGCCGGGGCCCGGCGCACAAGTGAACATCAGCCGATAAGGCGGCCCGTATAGGAATAGTTCATCGCCAGCGCGGTTCCCAGGGCCGAGATGTCCATCAGTTTGCGCATCCTGCGGTTCCGCGGGAACACCAGGCCGAGCGCCTCCGCCCTGTCCTCCAGCTTCTTCAGGATGGCGGCCGCCTCCTCCCCGTTGAGACCGGACCAGCGGACGATGAGATCCAGGAGATCCCTGTGATGCTCGCGCAGCAACGCTGCCGCGCTCCCGAGGGATGCCTTGCCCCGGTAGGCTGGGAAGACCCGCTGGAGCCCGTCGTCTACGTAGCCCTGGGCAACCCGCCGATACCGTTCGGCCCGAAGCCCGTAGTAGCGGATGAGCCTGGTATTCATCGCTACTGCAGGACACAACAGCCTCCCCCGCCGGACCTGCGGCTCCTCGTCGCGCACGCTCCTGATCAGCCTGTCGACATAGTTCAATTTTTGCAAGGCCGGCCAAAGCCTGTACCTCTCCCGCCACCGGCTTCGCGGAGTCAGCCAGATGGCGAAAGTCTCGGCGAAATCCTCGTCGGGGTGTTTCTGGGCATACGTGCGGCCGCTAGAGTGCGTCTCGAGGTGGCGGACGAACCCTCGGCTCAGGCGGTCCGGCCTGAACGTCCTCGGGTATATCCGGGAGAAGGCGCCGAAGGTTTCCCGCCAACCGGCACGACGCCAGAGCCGGTAGGCATAGTTCACCGCGTGGCCCGCCTCGTGGCGCAGATACATCATGATCTCCGGCCCGTCCTCGACTTCCCCTGACTGTTCCTCTTCCAGGCGGACAAGGCGCGGGTCGGCCAGGTAGAAAGGGATGCCGATCGCGGGGACCTTATTGGGGCATCCCCAGACATCAGTCAGGTAGAACTCAGGCCGGAAGCGGATCATCCGGCCTTCGAGCTCCTTGAGCAGGCGGCAGACGTGAGGCTCGACCGGGGAGCCCTCGATGCGCAGGCCGAGGTCCGAGATCTTGGCGTTCAGAAGCTCAAGGCGGACGGTCTCCCAGCCATGGACCAGGGAATGGATGTGCTTTTTGGACATAGACCTCTCGTCTCGCGTAACCGCGACCAAAATGAACTATGGCCTGCCGGGGTCGAAAAATCCACCGGTTCTTATCCCCGGCCTTCTTTGGTTCGCCAAAACGTAGACCGATTACCATCTGTGGGGTGTTCGTGCGTTTTTGGCATTTGCGCTCCCACGCGGCACCGGATTGCGGAACCCCTTTTGGCTTGCCGGCAGCATTCCCTTCGGAATTTGAATGCAAATAGGGGGAAGTTGTTGATGCAGGTGGGCGACGCGGCACCTTTTTCACGGAGCCGAAAAAACCACGCCGTGTGTTTCTCATACCGGTGATGAAAAGCGGGGATATAGGTCTTATACGATCGATTTCCGCGTGAAAGCTGTCGCGTAGTCCGCCAAAGGGCCGGCGCGGGCTTGGCGGGACATTGGCTCCGGCTGAAGGAATTGCGGTTGGATGGCTGGGCCGTAACTGAAGGTCGGGCCCGCCTTCTGCTCGACCAGTCTGAACGCTCCGGCCTATTTGGCTAAAGGCTGTGGCGCATCGTTCAGTGATGATCCCCTGTGAATCCGCCCCAGAAGGAGGGCTGATCGCTTGTGTTGCTTCCCACATCGCCGTATCAGGGGATTTGGGCTAGCGTCACATTTCCGGATAGCCGACAATGGCTCAAAGGCGCGAAACTGCGACCCGTCTCGGTTATCTTCGGAATCCTCGCGGGCGGGCCAATCGCCGGGATGATCCCCGGCATCTTTTCGTCTTTTCCTGTTTGGCAATTCTCCGAATCGTGTATCGGCAGCTGAAAAAGAAGCTCCTTGAGTCCACGCTCGGCAGGCAGGAAACCAGATTTGTTTAAGCTTCGCGGAGAATGGCGAGTCAGCGGAACGGCTGGACCGACTTGCCGCAATTTCGATCTGCCCCAGACTGTAATTCCCACCCCACACTGATGCTGGTGAGCAATTTTGACCAGACGTGTGAGCCGTACTGACCTGACGCACGACTTTATCCATATTATAAATAGAAATTAACGACGATAGTGAAAAGGAGTTTCAGATATGTTATGGACCGTTGCAGTGATTTTGTTTGTGTTATGGCTTCTGGGTTTTTCCATGCATGTGGGCGGCGGGTTGATACACACCCTGTTGGTCATCGCAATTGTTGTGTTTATTTTCAATTTGATTAGGGGCCGGCACTCTTCGGTCTAGCTTCTGAGCTGAGCAATTGGAGAGTGGCCCCCAGAATAACCCCATTCAAGTAAAGTCATCCCCCCACAGGCCAGAATGAGCAATCTTGACCAGATGTGCCAGCTGTACCGAACTGACGCGTGATTTACATCGCGTGTCTATCGGGATCAAAAGAAACAAAGATCTTTATGACAATGAACCTGGGATAAACAACTGAGGAGAAGGTTTATGAAACGAAAAGGATTTACAAGATTTGGAATTGCCTGCCTGAGCGTGGGAGTGTTGTCCGCGGGCCTGTTGTATGGAGGTGAGAGCGCGGCAAAGCGATTGCAAACGGCGGGAGTTGTATTTACTGAGATCATGGGGACGCCCGACAAAGGCATCCCGCAGGATTTGCTTGAAAGCAGTCAGTGCATCGTAATCGTTCCCGGCGAGAAAAAGGTGGCCTTTATCTTCGGAGGCAACTACGGCAGGGGTTTCATGTTGTGTCGCCACGCTTCCGGCTTGGGGTGGTCCGCACCGGCTGGCGTGAAGATCGAAGGCGGCAGCCTAGGTTTCCAAATCGGAGGCTCGGAGACGGACGTTATCATGCTCGTTAGGAACAAACGCGGTGCTGAAAAACTTCTTTCGGACAAATTCACCCTCGGCGCAGATGCCTCCGTGGCAGCCGGACCGGTAGGCCGCACTTCGTCGGCCGACACTGATGCGATGTTGCACGCAGAGATACTGTCTTATTCCCGCTCGCGCGGGGCCTTTGCTGGTATTTCACTGGACGGCGCAACACTGCGTCCTGATCACGACTCGAATGCCGAGCTGTATGGCGGAAAATTGACGAACGAACAAATTGTCATGGGCCACATCGAATCGCCTGCTTCGGGATCCAAACTGACGGCGGAATTGGACAGATATTCCGCTCGCAAGTCAGCTCAAAAAGACTAGCCGAACGGCAGTGCAGTGACAGCTCAACCATGGGAAATGGGCCCGGCGCCAACTGTGACCAATCTGTCCATCTGGAACGTAATCCGGGCGAGTGGATGAATGGCCCAAAACGGTTACCGTTTCTGAATGTGTTTAACCGCGGACTTGGAGTGTGCAATTTCGAGTATGTTTCGGCACTGGTTTTGGGCTTGATCGTTGAAACTCGACAAAGCCGAAGTGACCTACGAGAACGGCTCACAGCATCAGAAGCAAAAACGATAGCTCATAACAAAGGAGAAAAGCATGTCACTTCTAGCTTGGATCGCGCTTGGCTTAATGGCCGGATTTATCGGCAGCAAGCTTGTGAATCAAAGGGGACATGGGGAAGGCTACGATGGAATCGGGCTATGCCTGGAGAATCTGAAGAACATTGAAGAGGCTAACGTTTATTACGCAATGGCTGAGCTGATGGGCGGAGAGATTGCAACCAAAGCAAAGGCTAGGGTGGAGACGCTGTTTAAGGCTCTTCACAACAACACTCTTATCGGCATTGACAAGGTCTACCAAAAAGCCAAAGAACCATTGGAAGGGTGGCTGACTCTGCCGCATTCACAGAATCAATTCTCTCCACTCCTTCCCATTATTGAAGCCATGGCGTGCCTTAGATAGGAAATAAGCGAATTTATGATGCGCGGACTCGTTCGGCTGTTTTGTCACGCTGCAATGGCAGGGATGGCGTTTGCGGCGCCTGCAAATCCCTCATGGTCGGGACAGGCTTCGATTGAGGCTTGGCATGAACCCGAACTTGATGCCGGTTTTCGCCTTCTTTATGAACTGAAACTCGACGAAGCCCGCGCGCACTTCGCCGCCTGGGACAAGTCTCATTCGGAGGATCCCCTCGGAAGCGCTTCCGAAGCGGCAAGCTATTTGTTTGAGGAGTGTTACCGGCAGGGCATCTTAACCTCAGAGTATTTTACGGACGAAAAGCGCTTTCTGGGCAAGAACGCTCTCAAACCGGACCAGGCACTGCGCGCGCGATTCTTCTCCTCGGTCCAACGGGCGCAAGGCTTGGCGCAAACACGACTGAAGAAAGATCCGGATGATGCGAACGCCTTGTTTGCCATGACATTAAGCGTGGGCATGCAGGCCGACTATGCGAGCCTGGTCGATAAGCATCAGCTCGAAAGCCTGCGCATGATCAGCCAGGCGGATGAATACGCCAAAAAACTGCTGGCGGTTGCCCCGGACGCTGCCGATGCCTACTTCATACTGGGCGCGGTGAATTACATCATCGGGAGTTTGCCGTGGCACCAGCGGTTCTTGCTCGGGCTCAAGCGAATCCATGGGGACAAACGCGGCGGCATACGGCAGCTCGAGATTGCTGCAGCGCGAGGCCATTACCTTCGACCGTTTTCAAAGATTTTTCTCGCGCTGGCGGCCCTGCGCGAGAAAAAGATCCAATTGGCCCGCACTCAACTGGCTGAGCTCGCTGCGGAGTTCCCGCAGAATCCGCTTTTTGTGCTTGAGCTCGCCAAACTCTCCGGCCGCGTTTCTGCCTCCTGCGCTCCTCCACTCCATCTCCAATGGCCCCCAGATAACGCTACCCTGTTCGCTTCAGTTCTCGTTACGCCGATGCAGCACCAGTCCTTTTGCAACAATCCAAGAAGGGTGCGAACCTAAGGACCGGCCCGCAAGCAGGAGGTGCCGATCATTTGCACCACGCTATCCTGAGATGCCGAGGGAGACCTCATTCAGGAATTCTGTGCGCCCGAATGATAAACCTTTGGGGTGCGGGGCCCACAAAATAGAAGGGGTCACAAGTCACCAGAGTCACAAATGCATCATCAGAAGTGTCCAATACTTCCATGTTTTCGGTCTCGACCATTTTGATAGAGTCGACACAATATCGGCAAGATCCGCTTCTACAATCCCTGCCACTGCGGTCCTTTGCTGCTCATGAATAAGAGCTATCTCTGCCAGACTGATCCGCCATCTCCCGCGAAGTCGCAATAGGGGAAACTTCCCGCGCCGGGACGAGTTCTCCTTTGAACGAGCGGGTTCAAAAGCTTTCGGTTCCGATGGCCCGTTCTAAGTTTCGAAAGCAATGCATAATAAGGGGAAGCTTCCCCCAGCACAGGCACCACCATTTAACCTGGGATTTACGATGAAAATTCAGGATCTATTACCAATAGAGCTTCCAATTATCCAGGCTCCGATGGCAGGGGTGCAGGGGACCGCCCTCGCAGCGGCAGTATCCAATGCTGGGGGACCGGGCTCACTCCCCTGCGCAATGTTGAACATCGACGCCATGCGCCGCGAGCTTGCCATACTCAGAGCGCAGACTTCCAACCCGATCAACGTGAATTTTTTCTGTCATCGGCATCCTGTTCCAGATCCGGAACGTGATAGGACCTGGAGGATATCGCTGGCCGGCTATTATCGCGAATTTGATATTGACTCACAAACGATCGTCAGCGGCCCATGCCCCCATCCATTCAGCAAGGAAGCTGCCGAGGTCCTGGAGGAATTCCGACCGGAAGTAGTCAGCTTTCATTTCGGGCTACCCTCTTCCAGTCTTTTGCAGCAGGTAAAGGCTTGGCGCGCAAAGCGGCTTCGGCATGCGCCATGAGCCTCTTGCCAACGCCCTGTTTGTGCTGATCTGGTTTTACGGCTAGCGAATATATCCAACCCCGACGGCCATCATAACCAGCCATTACCGTGCCCACGATTTCATTTCCATTGTATGCCACATAAAAGAGCCCATCATCCATGGCAACCTTGTTGTCAATGACGAGGCCTGGTTCGTTGTGCGGAGCGTCATACAAAAAAACTGTATTCCATAAAGCGATGGTTGCGGTCGATGTCGAGTTGGAATGGCCGAATCAGAATGCCATTCTTCACATCACGCTCCTTTACTAATAGGGTCGCTATTCTACATCAATCTGAGATTTATCCCGCGAAGTCCCAATGTGGGGAATTGCGCCATAATGTTAATAGGACGCAAGCAGGTTTTAAATGCGGCCGCAGCATTTCTTGTATTTTTTTCCGCTGCCGCAGGGACAGGGATCGTTCCGGCCGACATGAGGCTCCACCCGGCGGAAGGTTTCCACCTTTTCGGGCATGAATCCCGGGCTCCCTTCCATCATTTCAGCAGCGGTTTTGCCGTCGAACGCATCTCTTGGGGTCGATTTCCATTCGTTCTGTAATTCCTGTATGCGGGGATCGTCAAGCATCCGCTCATCCGGCTGAATTCCTCTCTCCTGACAGAAGAAAAGAAAATCGGTCATGATTTTTCCCTGAGCCGATCCCATCAAACTCTTCAATTGCCTCATGTCCAGTCCGGGAGGAAGCTTGACGCCTCGAGGCAGCATGCCGGCAAGTTGCGATAGATCCAGTTGAGACAGATCCGGCTGGACCGTGGGGTGTTCGACGGCTTCAGCCACTCCTGCCACGGCTTCTTTGGGTTCGGATACTATCTCAGGGGCAAGAATCTTATTGATACTCGTCAGGAGCGCCGTGGCTTCATCAACGTTGACTGCCGGACTGTTTCCTTTCAGTTGTTCGACAATCCAATCGATGCTTTCTCCTTCTTCGATGAGCTGGATTAGGTCGTCTCCTTCGAACTGGGTGACGGAAGACCGGTTGATGAATTCATTCAGCTTTGATTTCACTGCATCCATGTCGTTTTCTTTTGATGCTGGCGGTTCGTTCGGGCTCATTCGTGTTCCTTTTGTTTTTAAAAAACATGACAATCCGAATATTGTATCGGAATGAGATGGTACCGGGCTAGAATTTCGCACGTGGGGGACTTTCAGCGGATAATTGCTTGGCTGCATTTCCAGCGGCGATCCACCTTGGGGAAAAATAACACTATGCACAAAACGGTCATTGTTTATGCCGCAGTTATATTCCTGCTTTTCGCCGGCATCTGTTCCGCGCAGCAAACTCGCGTCACGCCCGAAATGATCGCGACGGAATTGCCCCTGGAGGGTGCGCCCCAGGCAAAGCCGGGGCCGTACCAGGTTACATCTGCACCGGCCGTTGGGTCTCCCGGCCACATTGTCTTTCGACCGTCGAATCTCGAGAAATTTCCGGCGCAGGATAAGCTGCCCCTGATGGTCTGGGGCAATGGCGGCTGTGCCATCGACAGCACCCGGTACTCGGGATTCCTGTCGACGATCGCGTCACACGGTTTCCTGGTACTGAGCACGGCAGTTCAGGAAGGCGAATCCCGCCGCCAGGCGACCGCGAACGATTTGCGTGCGGCGATCGACTGGGCCGGGAAGGAAAACGTGCGGCCCGGTTCGCCGCTGAACGGCAAAATCGCAATGGACAAGGTTGCAGTCATGGGCCAGTCCTGTGGCGGATTTCTGTCGATCAGTCTTGGGGCCGATCCGCGTGTCGGCACAATCGGCGTGTTCAATTCTGGCGTTCAGCCCGCCAATCCCGATGCCCCTCGTTCGGGGTTTCCGACCGCGGACGCGCTGGCCGACTTGCATGGGCCGGTTCTGCTCGTGAACGGCCATGAGCGCGACTTCTTGATGGCAGCTTCGGCAGAGACATTCAAGATGATCAAACACGTGCCGGCCTTCTACGGCGCCCGTCACAATGCGGGGCATACGGCTACGGTTTTCCATCCGGGTGGCGGCGAGTTCGCCAATGTTGCATCGAACTGGCTCCAATGGATCCTCAAAGGAGACAAGGAAGCCGCAGCGATGTTCGTCGGAAAGAACTGCAGCCTCTGTACGAATCCCAACTGGGATGTCCAATCCAAAGGGTTCGCTGAATAAGAACACTATGTTGCATGCAATGGCAGCGGCTTAATGGCGTGGAGCCAATGCCAAGACCGCTTGGGCTGTCATAAATGCCAATGCGGATAGGGCTGCAGGCAATGACGCCGGGTCAGCGTTCGGCAAGAGATGATAATCGCAGGTGGCTTTGATAAAAAAGCCCTGAGGAAATGATTCCTTCAGGGCTTTCCCTCCTAATAATATCGGTGTAATCGGCGGTAAATCCACTTATTTGCAGACCAGCTCGTTCGGCCAGCCCATTGATTTGGAGCCGGCGCCAATGACGGCCTGAATCAAATCCACTTTGCCATCCCTCATCCGGAACATATGGAAATCCGGCAGGCTGCCCGCGAAATGCACATAAGCGACAACCGTTCCCGCTTCCACATCTACCAGGAAACGCCGTGGGCCGTGGGTTGTAATAACCAGGCCCTTCGGAGAGCAGTCATGTGCCGTCATCTTAACGCCTCCCATCGTTCCTCCTCCCTTGGTTGTCTGGAAGCCGTTTTCCCAGCGATCGCAAACGCTGGCGAACGGGGTGTGCACCTTGGGTTTTTCGGCGAACATATCATAATAATCATCCGCGGCGGCAATCATGGCCAACCGGCTGCTTCGCTGTTCCACGGGAATGATGCTTTCCCAATCCTGGTCTTTGGTTTCCAGCACGTTTGCGGCATTGAACGCAAATTCAGTTTCCCGGGCTACGAATGATTCAATCTCCGTAATCAGCTGATTTTCAACTTTGAGCCGGACGCCGTAGAGAATGGGCCGAATGGCGCCCTCCGCAGGCGGTTTCGCCGATAAGCTGGAGAAAGCTGATTTTGGGGCCGGCGCTGTTGTCTTGGGGGCCGTGTATTTCTCTTCAATCACGACATTGGAATGCGTGCCGCACTTGTAAGTGTCGAGCAGATCGCGTTTGAGCAACGTTTTTCCTGCGGTTTTCCAAAAGCCTTCTCCTACGGGCATCTCGACGCCATTTTCCGTGAATTTTACCTTGGGAGCGAGCGGAAGACTCGATGGATTGTGCGCCTCGAGAGCGCTGAAATATTGTCCGATAATTCCCTTAAGACCATCGCGTGTGCAGGCTGACTGTGCGTAGGCCGAGACGAGACTGCCGCAGGCCATCATTACCAAAGCAAAAAAGCATGGTGCAATTCGTTTCATCCTGCAATTCTCCTCAAAAGAAGGTTGTATAAAGGGCGGTCGCAGATTGAGCAGTTCTTACAAAAGCTCGCTTTCGTGCAATCTGCTCAATCCATGGCTGCCCATGAACTAATCCGCGTTTTTCGGTTTTAGAAATTGCGGGAATTACTATATCACGGAATGAGTTCTGCATAAGGCAGGTATAAAGCGTGCCTGAATTCCATGGGTCGATAGTAATAGCTTGCACAAAGCGATCGGTAAGTCTTTGGTTCGTTGCGCGCCAGGTCCGGCCGGCATCCTGCGCTCTTGTGAATCCTTTGCCACGAACCGGCATAGACAACGCTGTGATCGTCCACATCTATGGCTTGGGCAACAACCGGAAAGCTCCCGACCAACTCCGCTGTTCCCACTTCCCAGGTTCGTCTCCTGTTTGCGCTCTCAATAATCAGCCGTGGTCGCGGTCCTGATACGGGCATAGGGGAGATGATCCGGCGGCGTTTCTTGGCGGTCGCTGGGCCTATTTGAAGTTTCTCCGAGTAGGAGAAGCCCCTGAGCGGCCGTAGGAAAAGCCTTGTCCGTCTCCGCCGTTTCCAGCTTCGTGCCCATATAGGATGATCCATAACCGAATCAGCGACCTCTCCCCTCACAGACCCGAGCGAGCGGCTTTCCCGCA
>Ga0326727_10023591_pt1 | contig 11718 bp, 7 predicted proteins | sample MB2enrmetagenome_FD_207643 | JGI IMG/M metagenome (GOLD analysis project Ga0326727, IMG submission 207643) | Lab enriched peat soil microbial communities from McLean, Ithaca, NY, United States - MB29MY | ecosystem: Environmental > Terrestrial > Soil > Wetlands > Peat | place: USA: New York... | reverse complement strand
GCGGCGATTAATGAAGCGGCCAGCGCCGGCCAGGAGAGGCTGCGAGATGGTGATGGCCAGGGAGGATTGCACGTAAGGATTGAAGAAGTTGTCCGCGTTGGAAGAGGAGCGGGTATTGTCCCAAGCCGCGGTGAAGGACGTGCCGGTAATGAAGTTCTGCTGGTATTGGGTGTTGTAAATGGCGCTGTGGCTGGCCAGGCCGAAGACTCCAGAACTTGTGGTACCGATACCGGAAGTAAAGGGGTTGTTGATCGGGGTGGTGGCATCGGCGACTTGGATGGTTTGGGAAATGAAAGGGTCGTAAAGGAGTGAGGGGAGGTTGGCGGTGGAACCAACAGAAATGCTTCCGGGGGTGCCGTAGCTATAACCGCCAGCGCGCGTTTTGAGGAGGCTGACGTCAGCCATCCAGGGGTTGTAGCGCGAGACAACGATGTCCATGCTGTTTTCAAGAGCGAGGGCGATGGCGTCCTGGAGGCTGAGGTTGAGCTTGCCGTCGTGGATGAGTTGCTCGAGGCGCGGGGAATTGGTCAAGACGCCGGGAGCAACGTTTTGACTGGTGTAAGGCGAGAGAAGGTTCGGGAAGGCCTTGGGAGCGTGGGTATAGTCGTACTTGGAGACGCCCAGGGAGATGGGGACGGCTCCTTGCGCGACGGAGTGCGGCGCGGGAGGGGAGGCAGGCTCCTGAGCAAGGGTGGTGGCGACGGGCGAGCCAGCCAAAACAGCAGCCAAGATGGAGGCGAGCAGCGGTCTGCGGAACGGCGTCTTCATAGGATCCTCACGAATAGAGTTGGAACATGGTTCGCATAACCCGCGATTTGGGGTGCATCACTATGTAGAACGTTCGCGGGACGCAAATTGTTTCACGGCCGACGGTGCCGAGAGGGCCCTTGACCCAGAATCCCGGGCCGCAAGCCGGAATTGTGCAGTCTAACACAGGGAGTTCCTTCCTTGACAATGAGGTGTGCAGGCGGCTAGGCTGCAGACGATTCGACGTTTGGGCTGCCCAGAGGTTAGGGGCCAATATGCTGACACGAGAAGAGTTGTTGCGGATATTGGAGAAGGCGGGAGCGATCCGGCACGGGCACTTTGAGTTGTCCAGCGGGCGGCACAGCGGGACGTATGTACAGTGCGCGCTGGTGCTGCAATACCCACGGTTTGCGGAGAAGCTGGGGCGGGTGCTGGCGGCACTGTTTTCCGATGCGCGGATTGACGCGGTGGTGTCTCCGGCGGTAGGCGGGGTGGTGATTGGGCAGGAAGTGGCGCGGGCCTTGCCGGCGGTGAAGGATAGCGTGGGCGGCGGGGTGCCGGCGATGTTTGTGGAGCGGGATGCGAGCGGATTGCTGACGCTGCGGAGAGGGTTTGAGCTGCAGCCGGATATGCATGTGCTGGTGGTGGAGGATGTGTGGACGACGGGCGGATCAACGAGGGAAACGATCCGTGTGGTGGAAGAGGCGGGAGCGCGGGTGGTGGCGGCGGGCGCGTTGATTGACCGGAGCGGGGGGGCGATTGATTTCGAAGTGGAGACGCAGGCGCTGCTGGAGCTGAAGATTGAGAGCTATGAAGAGGATGAGTGTCCGTTGTGCCGGCAGGGGAGCGTGGCGGTGAAGCCGGGAAGCCGGTTTGTGAGGAGCGCGGGGTGAGAAGAGTTGTCAGTTGTCAGTTTTAAGTAAGGCGAGGAAGGATATCAGCGATCGGATATCAGCGATCAGGAAGCAAGACAAGACTTACACAGAGGACGCAGAGAGCGGAGAGTCCACAGAGAAGAGCGGAGAGAAGAGAAACCCACAGACCCTTCGCGGCTCAGGGTAAACAAGAGTGTCTGTGCCACAGTGAACGGGGGAAAAAAAGTCGGAGGAGGGATCCCTCGACTGCGCGACCCGACGCGCCGCACGGTGGCGCGAAAGAGAAAATCGGGTCGCTTCGCTCGGGATGACAATGTTGGGAGGTGCGCGGGGAAGGCTGGGATGACAGAGTAGGTGAATGCAGGGGCGCGAGAGACGGTGCGATATTTTAAGCTGACGATTGCGTACGACGGGACGGATTTCCACGGCTGGCAAATCCAGGCCAATAAACCGACAGTGCAGGGCGAGTTGGTGTCTGTGTTGCGGCGGCTGACGCAGGAGGATGTTCAACTGCACGGCGCGGGACGCACGGATGCGGGTGTGCACGCACTGGGGCAGGTGGCAAGCTTCCGGACGCAATCGGCGCTTTCGGCGGAGGAGTTTCACCGGGCGTTGAATGCGCTGCTGCCGCCGACGATCCGGATCGTGGGAGCGGAGGAAACCGGGCCGGATTTTAATGCGCGGTGGTCGGCGAAGGGGAAAGTCTACCGGTACCGGATTTATCGCGGGAAGGTGGTGCCGCCGACACTGTGGCGGTATGTGCTGCACTACCCGTTTCCGTTGGATGAAGAAGCGATGAAAGAGGCGGCGGCGCGATTTGTGGGAGTACACGATTTCGCGGCGTTTGCGGCTTCGGCGGGATCGGAAGACGACGACCGGGAACGGAATATGGTGCGGGAGATTTTTGCGGCGGAATTGCAGCGCACGGAGAATGGGGAAGAGTTGTGGTTCACGGTGCATGGGCGGTCGTTTTTGCGGTACATGGTGCGGAAGATGGTCGGCACGCTGCTGGAGGTGGGGCGGGGGAAATTGAAGGCGGAGGATATTGAGCGGCTGTATGAGCTGAAGGACCGGTCGAAGTCGGGGCCGACAGTGCCGGCGCAGGGATTGTGGATGGTGAGGGTGGAGCATGAGGAGGCGTACAGGATGGAGTTATAAGTATTCAGTTTTGAGTCTTAATTAAAGCGAAGAGAGTCATCGGTGATCAGGAGGCAAGAGAAGAAGAGGTTGAAGAGTTGAAGGCTAAGAATTGAGGAGTTCGGAAAAAGCAAAGATAACGCAGAGGCGCAGAGTTCGCTGAGATCCGCAGAGAAGAGAAGAAGGACGGTAACACAGAGATCACAGAGGTCGGAACACAGAGTTCACAGAGAAGAGCGGGAAATGAAAAATGCGCCGCCAGAAGGTTGAGCTTGCTGGCGGCGCAGGTGTTTCAGGGGAACTGGTGCATCGTGGGGGCGCGAACGGGAGGCGCCTCCGCGAGGTTTGTTAGATGACCGCGGAAGCCGGGGCTGGAGCTACGCCGGTGTAATAGAAGAGGACGTAGTCCTTGATAGAGCCGTCGGATTGCGGGATGCCGTAAACCGCGACCGGGGTACCAGCCAACAGATTGGTTGTGAGGGTGGTCTGGCCCGCCGAGGTGGTGATATCCACCGGGCTGACGGTGAAGATGCCGTTGGTGAAGTCCACCTGGTAGATCAACGGGGTGGAACCGGAGGTGGTGTTCAGGTCCACGGTCACGGCGGTGCTCTGGGTGCCACCAGAGCAGGCAATGGTCATGGTGAAAGTGGCGTTAGGGCTGCCCATGGTGAAACCGGCGGCGACGGTTCCCATAGGAACGTGGGTCGGTGTGAGCACGGTCCAGGGTGCGGCCCAGGCGCCGGGAGCGTTGGGGTCATTCCAGGTGGCATAGCTTTCGCCAGCGGCTTGCATTTGGGTGGAGGTTGCACTCGCACCGGTCCCGCAGGTGAAGGTCACGCCGCCGTTGGTGGCGTTGTAGAAGTCCTGGATGGCGTTGCTGCCGCTGTCAACGATCGTGGGGAAGGTGAAGTTCCACCACTTGAAGCCTGTGATGGCGGCGCCGGTCTGCGGGTCGCTGCCATTGGGGGTGTTGACATTGATGTAGGGAAGCGTCACTTGGTAGTCATCGCTGGCGGTATGGAAGTCATGTGTGTACTCGAAGCTGGTAGCGTTGCTGTTGCTGATGGAACCATCGTAGCGAGCGATTTCGATGTCAATCGATTGAGCCGTGAACGAGGCGGCCAAGGGATCGACGACACTGGCATGGACCTTGAAGCCGCGTGCCAGATTGGAGAGGAACGCGGACCCCTGGCCGATGGGCTTGGTGTCGGCTTCCGCCTTTGCGGGAACGCGGAAGTAGAAGTTGGTGCTGGAGTTGATGGTCAATGGAACGGGTTGGCCAAGTTCGTTTTCGACGACCAAGGTACCAGTGGTTCCGTTGCCGACGTTCACGTGGAGGACATGGCCTTCAGGGCTAATCCAAACGCTGTTGAAGGAGGAGCTGGCGTAGAGACGCACGGCGACGAGCGAGCCGTCAACCTGATAGCGAGCGGCAACGCGGATGTATTTGCCGATGATGGTGGCGGCAATGGAGCCGAAGTCCTTGATGGTGGCGTTGTTTTTGGAGTTGTCCAGGTCAAAGTAGAGCGTACCGTTGGTGCTGTCGGCCAGGACGGAGAGAGTCTGCGAAGAGGTGATCGCAGTCTCCGGAGTGGTCGGCGGATAGACGGGATAATCCTTGTCAAAGATTAGCGTGGAATTATCGGTAGAGACGCCGGTAACGGTTCCGTAGTGGTGACGGAGAATCAGGCGCGTGCGGTCAAAGATGCGACGATGGCGGAGGCAAGGGTTGAAATTCACGGCCCACATGGTGGTGCCGTTGGCGGAGGGTGGCACGTGCGCAACGATGAACGCCGGATGGGACAGGTCAAACTCCAGGTCCAAGGCGTTACTCTGGCCAGAAGCGACCACGAGAGGTGAGAGAAGCGTCACGTGGACCGGAACTGTGAGGCTTCCCGAGCTGCCGCCCTTTGTCCCAAGGATCTGAATCTGGCTGGAAGGGATGGTCGTGCTGGCAGCGGCGGCAAAGCCGGTTTCGGGGTCGGCCGAGGTGGTCAGTATAACGTCGCCCGGATTACCGCTGACGGTGATGGTTGCGGCAGTGTAGGTGCCCGCCTGAACGGGAACGTTGCCGATAATCTCAGAAAGTTGGTCGAGTTGCAAAAGATTGACGTAGGGAGCCGGGGACGGCGCGGTGTAGATGGGGACGTCGCTACCGCCACCTTGCGGGGTGAGGGAAATGGACAACACCTTCACGCCGATGGTGGCCCAATCTTCGGTCGAGGCGTCGCTGATGAGCAAGTTGACGGTGCCGTTTTGGGGTTGCGGATTGGGATTGGGATTACTACTACTGGAACTGCTGCCACACCCCACGGAAAAGAGCATCAGGGCGGCCGAAGCCATTCCGAGCGTCAGACGAGAAACGTAGGACTTCATTGTTACTCTCCTAGGGAGGGGACGAGCCTCCGAAAATTTTGAGTTGTGAGCCGAAACCACTTCGGTGTTGCCACCGCGGGCCGGTGGGGATTCGCCCGGCCCGAATATAGAGAGAAACCCGGAGGAGGGGAAAGAGTTGCGGGGGAAGTGATGTTCCAGAATGGTACGAAAGGACAGGTGCGGGGACTGAATTTAAGGGCAGGGGGGAGGGAGTTTTAAGTTTTTGGTCGTGAGTTATCAGTAAAGGGGGACGGGTTATCAGCGATCAGATATCAGCGGTCAGGAAGCGAGAAAGAGACAACGCAGAGTTCGCAGGGAAGAAGGGGGCGCTCAAGATCAAGTGATTGTGCCACGATCCTTCCACTGCGCAGCGGCAGAAGGCGCCGCTGCTCCGGTCGGGATGACAAAGGGTGCGTGGGCAAAGGGCGCGGGGCTGCGGTCGGGATGACACTTTGGAGGCTCGCAAAGAGCGAGGTTCGCAGGGAAAAGGAAGAGGGACGGTAACACAGAGATCACAGAGATAGGAGCACAGAGGGCACAGAGATAAGAAAGAGTAAAAGAGTGGATGAGAAGAAGAAAAAAAGAGAAGAAGAGGAGAAGAGAAGAGGAGAAGAGAAGAGGAGAGTTTGTGGCGTTGCAGCATAAGAACCCACCCTCAAGTACGTCGTCGGGAGGTGTAACAAGGAGCACCCAAGAGCAAAGACAGGAGTGGCTGTGCCATAGATGGGCAGAAAAGAGAAGACGGGGTGATGCGGGGTTGGGTTTTCGGCTAGAATGCCGGGTATGGTGGCGACACAAGTTGCGGTGGATACCATCCCATCCATCGATCCGGCGAGCGGGCAGGTGCGGGCGCAGTTTGAGAGGACGCCGCCGCTGGCGGTGGCGGGTTTGATGGCACGGGCGCGGGCGGCGCAGGCGGAGTGGGCGAAGAGGCCGATCGAGAAACGCTGCGCGCTGATTGGCAAACTGAAAAAGACAATGTTGGAGACGCGCGAGGCGCTGGCGGACGCGGTAGTGCGGGAATCGGGGAAGCCTCGGGTGGAGGCGCTGTTCGCGGACGTGTTCGTGTCGCTGGACACGGCGGGGTATTTTGCGAAGCAGGGGCGGAAGTTGCTGCGCGCGGAAAGAGTGGGGCATCACAGCACGGCGGCGAAGGCGAAGTCTGGGAGGTTGCTGTATGAACCGCTGGGCGTGGTGGGGATTATCAGTTCGTGGAATTACCCGCTGGCAATTCCGATGAGCCAGATTGTACCGGCGGTGGCGGCGGGGAACGGCGTGTTGTGCAAGACGAGCGACTTCACGCCGGAATGCGGGGAATTGATCGGGAAGCTTTTTCGCGACGCGGGATTTCCGGCGGACCTGGTGACGGTAGTGCAAGGCGGAGGAGAAGTAGGACAGGCTTTGATTGAGGCGCGGCCGGACAAGGTGTTTTTCACGGGGAGCGTGTGCACGGGGAAGCAAGTGGCGGAGGCGTGCGCGCGGCGCCTGCTGCCGAGCGTGCTGGAATTGGGCGGGAAGGACGCGATGGTGGTGCTGGCGGACGCGGATTTGGATGTGGCGTCGAGCGCGGCGGTGTGGGGGAGCTTCTCGAATTGCGGGCAGGTGTGCTTGTCGGTGGAGCGGCTGTTCGTGGAGGAGAGGGTCAGCGAAGAGTTTATCCGGCGCTGCGTGGAGAAGACGCAGAAATTGCGGATGGGGCCGGGAAGCGATCCGGGGACGGAAATTGGGCCGCTGATCCGGCCGCAGCATGTGCAGCGGATGAAGGATTTGCTTGCAGACGCAGTGGCGAAGGGAGCGAGAGTGGTTTGGGGAGGAAGAGCGCGGCCGGATTTGGGAGCAAACTTTTTCGAGCCGACGGTGATTATGGGAGTGGATACGTCCATGAAGTTGTTCCAGGACGAGACGTTTGCGCCGATCATGGCGATTCAGGTGGTGAAGGACGCGGAAGAGGCAGTGGCGCGGGCGAACGATACGGAGTTTGGGCTGGCAGCGAGTGTGTGGACACGGGATGCGGACCGCGGGAAAGAGTTGGCGCGGCGGCTGAAGGCGGGGACGGTGATGGTGAACGATGTGATGAGCGGATTCGCGATTGCGGAGGCGCCGCACGGCGGGTGCGGGTTGAGCGGATGGGGACGCACGCACGGGAAAGCGGGATTGTTGGAGATGGTGCATGTGAAATATGTGGACTTTGATTGGTTGAAGGGCGTGGAGAAGCCGTGGTGGTACCGGTATGGGAGCGAGTTGGAGAAAGCGGCGGAGGCGTTTTTGAAGTTTGAGTTTGGGGGCGGATTGGCGGCGCGGGTGAAGAATGCTCGAGGGGCGATGAAGACGATGATGCGGAGGCATTGGTAGGGGGAAGTTGTAAGTTTCCAGTTTTAAGTTTTCAGTGAAAAGAAGAGTGATATCAGCGATCGGAAGACAGCGGCCAGCGACCGGGAAGCGGGGCGAGGTGATTGAAAGCTGAAAGAAGAGGAGAAGAGGGGAAGAGGGACGGTAACACAGAGTTCGCGGAGGGAAGAACTCAGAGGGCACAGAGAAAGGCAAGAGAAGAAGAGGAAGAACTAACGCAGAGGACGCAGAGAGCACAGAGTTCGTAGAGAAGAGAAGGAAAGAGGGACGGTAACATAGAGTTCACCCTTCGCAAAAAATACTCAGGGCAAGCAGAGGGAAGAGCACAGAGGGCACAGAGAAAGGCAAGAGAGGAAAAGAGGAGGAATTGTGGCGGAGGAAACGGGAGCGGTGGCGAATGCGGCGACGGAGGGTGCGGCGGAGGTGGGTGGCGCGCCTAAGGTGAAGACGAGGAAGCCGAAGCAGCGGGCTTGCGATGAAAAAGATGCGAAGGGGAAGGTGTGCGCGGGGCACTTGAAGAGGTGGTTCGAGTATCCGGCGGAGATTGAGAAGTTGGTAGGGAAGGGGGCGGAGATTTACCGGTGCGAGTTTTGTAGGACGCTGTATCGGCCGGACCCGGGGCAGAAGCCGAATAGTTATACGGTGCGGTATTGAAAAGAGATATCAGCCATCAGATATCAGCGATCAGGAGTCAAGAGAAGAAGAGGTTCAGGAGTTGAAAATTGAAAGGAAGAGTAAGAGAAAGTTCACGCATAGCTTTGCGGAGAAGAGGGACGGTAACACAGAGTCCACAGAGGGAAGAACACAGAGGTCACAGAGAAGAGAAGAGAAGAGAAGAAAAGAAAAGAGAAGAAAAGAGAAGAAAAGAGCCGGGGAGACGAGCTGCAGGACGGGAAGGCCTCAGGCCTCAAGGGGTGGGCTACAGGCGGGAAAGGCTACAACCCTGAGGGGTGGGCCCGAGGCTGGGGGATTCGGCGTGTCGCGGAACGAGTGGATTTACGATTGGAATGTCGGCGGAGCGATGACCATTCCGCCAGGCACGCACGTGATGGTGGACGACGAAACGCTGCGGGATGGGCTGCAGACGCCGTCGGTTACCGACCCTAGCATTGAAGAAAAAATCGAAATATTGCATTTGATGGAAGCGCTGCACATCGATTCGGTGAATCTCGGTTTGCCGGGCGCCGGTGCGCGCGTGGCCGAGACGGTAGAGCGGCTGGCGCGGGAGATTGCCACGAACCGGATGAAAATTCGCCCGAATTGCGCGGCGCGGACGGTGGAAGCGGATATCCAGCCGATCGTGGAAATATCGCAGAAGGTGGGAATTGCGATTGAGGCGGCGACGTTTCTGGGGTCGAGCCCGATTCGTAGATTGGTGGAGAACTGGTCGGTTGAGCATTTGGAAAGGACGACGGAGAAGGCGGTGAAGTTCGCGGTGGCGCACGGGCTACCAGCGATGTATGTGACCGAGGATACGGTGCGGACGGATCCGGATACGGTGCAACGGCTGTACAGGACGGCGATCCGCAGCGGGGCGCGAGCGATTGTGCTGTGCGATACGGTGGGACATGCGACGCCGCAGGGCGCGTTCAACCTGGTGAAGTTTGCGTTTGAAAAGGTGGTGAAGCCTTCGGGAGAAAAGATTCGCGTGGATTGGCACGGGCACCGGGATCGCGGGCTGTCGGTGGCAAATTCGCTGGCGGCGGTGGCGGCGGGAGCACACCAGGTACATGGGGTGGCGCTGTCGCTAGGGGAGAGAGTGGGGAACACGCCGTTGGAATTGCTGCTGGTGAATTTCCGGTTGATGGGATTGATTCAGAATGACCTGACGTATTTGAAGGCGTATTGCGCGAAGGTAGCGAAGGCGACGCATACGGTGATTCCACCGAATTATCCGGTGTTTGGAAGAGATGCGTTCCGGACGGGGACGGGCGTGCACGCGGCGGCAATCATCAAGGCGCTGCGGAAACATGACCGGGAATTGGCGGATGCGGTGTATAGCGGTGTGCCGGCGCATCTATTTGGGCTGGAACAGATTGTGGATATCGGGCCGATGAGCGGGAAATCGAATGTGCTGTACTGGCTGGCGCGGCACAACATTCCGGCGGAGGATGAGTTGGTGAATCGGATATATGAGGCGGCAAAGGCATCGCCGCGGATGCTGACGGAGGAAGACATTCGGGGGATTTGCGGGGGTAGGTAGGGGGGCGGCGGAGAATAGGTTAAGGTTATCAGTGATCAGGAGGCAAGAGAAGAAGAGGTTGAGGAGTAAAAAGTTGAAAGTTAAAGAGTTCGGAAAAGGCAAAGGCAAGATAAACGCAGAGGACGCAGAGTTCGCAGAGAAGAGAGACGGTAACACAGAGTTCGCAGAGGGAAGAACACAGAGGTCACGGAGAAAGACAGAGAAGAGAGAAAGAGTGTTCGCCACAGAGCACAGAGTAAAGCGAAGAATCGCGCGGAGGGCACAGAAAAGAGAAAAACGGAAGAGGGAGATGAGCAAGATCATGTGAGCGTGCCGCGATCCCTCCACTGCGCAACGGCATAAGACGCCGTTGCTCCGGTCGGGATGACAATGTGGCGGTCAGCAACGGCGCGGCACTCCGGTCGGGATGACAATGTGGCGGCCCGCAAACGGCGCGGCACTCCGGTCGGGATGACACGCCCAAGTTGCGACAAAGGAAAAGAACGGACAACGCGGAGGGCACAGAAAAGAGAAAAACGGAAGAGGGAGACGGGCAAGATCATGTGAGTGTGCCGCGATCCCTCCACTCGGTGCCGCATAAAGCGCGGCACTCCGGTCGGGATGACACGCCCAAGTTGCGACAAAGGAAAAGAACGGACAACGCGGAGGGCACAGAGATTCGCGGAGGGAAGAGGAACCGAAGACCCAGGCACAGACTCCGTGCCTGGGGCACCCGGCACCCCGCAAAATGACAGTTTGAGGGATAGGGATTGGATGGAAGGGAAGAATGACACTGGGAGAAGGAACGGTGAAACGGGTGGCGGTTTGCGTTATTCTTTTGAGCATGCCGATTCGCTCCGCGGTGTTCGCTCAAGTGACACGACCTAACACCACGGGCCCCCTCGCGGAACAACCTGCGGTACACGCTGCGCTGGACTGGTTTGAGAAAAACCTGAAATGGATCAATGACGAACAAATGCGTTTGACGGAGATCCCTGCGCCGTCATTCCAGGAAGAGAAGAGAGCGGCGGCGGTGAAGGAACTGCTTGCGGATGGAGAGTTGAAGGTCCACAGCGACAAAATAGGGAATGTGATTGGGGAATTGCAGGGCTCGAATGACAAGGAAATTGTGCTGGTGACAGCGCATCTGGACACGGTGTTTCCGGCGGGCACGGAGATTAAGGTGACGCGCGAGGGCGAGCGGATGGTGGCGCCGGGAATTTCGGACAATGGAACGGGGTTGGCGGCGCTGGTGGCGCTGGCTCGTGCGATGCACGTGGCGAAGGTTCGGCCACAGCGGACCATTCTGTTTGCCGCGAACGTGGGAGAAGAGGGTGAAGGGAATTTGCGCGGGATGCGCACGTTGATTGATGCCTACCGGACGAAGCTGCGGGCGGTGGTGGTGCTGGACGGGTCGGGAACGGACTTTGTGGCGACGAAGGCGCTGGCGTCGCGGCGGCTGGAAGTGACGGTGACGGGGCCGGGCGGGCATAGCTGGTCGGATTTCGGGATGGTGAACCCGATCAATGCGCTGGCGCGCGGGGCGGTGCGGTTCATCAATACCAAGGTGCCGGTGGCGCCGCGGACGACCTTCAACCTGGGGCAGATTGAAGGGGGCACGTCGGTGAATTCGATACCGCACGAAGCGAAGTTGAAGGTGGATTTGCGGTCGGAGGCGGAAGAGGAGATTACACGGCTGGAGGCGGCGCTGCGGGAGTGCGTGGCGGCGGGCGTGCGGGATGAGATGGACAACGCGAGGGATCTCAGCAAAGGGAAGCTGGAGTGGAAAATGGAGTTGATCGGGAGCCGGCCGGGAGGTGAATTGGCGGCGGGTTCGCCGCTGCTGGCGGCGTTGCGCGCGGCGGATGAGGCGGTGGGGAACGAGTCGCGGATTGAGCGGTCGAGCACGGATGCGAATATTCCGTTGTCGCTGGGGATTGACGCGATTGCGATTGGCGCGGGGGGGAATGGCGGGGGAGCACACTCGTTGCAGGAGTGGTACGAGCCGGCGGGGCGGGAATATGGATTGAAGCGGGCGCTGCTGACGGTGCT
>Ga0326727_10023590_pt1 | contig 11719 bp, 12 predicted proteins | sample MB2enrmetagenome_FD_207643 | JGI IMG/M metagenome (GOLD analysis project Ga0326727, IMG submission 207643) | Lab enriched peat soil microbial communities from McLean, Ithaca, NY, United States - MB29MY | ecosystem: Environmental > Terrestrial > Soil > Wetlands > Peat | place: USA: New York... | reverse complement strand
GGAAGTGGTCTGCGCTGCGGGGTTCTTGCGTATCTTCTGCTCTTCCTGCCCGAGCGTATAGAACAGGCCATCCAGAGTCTTTTCCACCACGTACTTATCAAGATCGAAGCTGCCGGCCACGGCCGCTCCACCGGGCGCACTTTGCAGCAGGCGGTTGTACGATTTGACAACGCCCACGTTCTCCATGGAACGCCGCACGATGGGCGTGAAGGCCGTGGTTAGTTCGCCCGAACTCTTACGCTTAAAGTAGTCGGTTGCCGAGGTGTTTCCGCCGGTGAGTATCTTGCGGGCATCATCGAAGGTCATTTCCTTCAGCGCGGAGAGAAAGATAGCCTTAGCGGCGGGAGTGGCCTGTTCGGCGGCGCGATTCATGCCCACCTCCAATTCGTCCACCTTTTCGCCCATGCCCATCATTCGCATCCCCGAACCGATGGCCCTGAGTTTTTCGGGCAGCAAAATCTTGATGGCCTCGTTCTTCAAGAAGCCATCCGGCCTGCCCGTGCTGGCAACCGCATTCCTTGTGCTTACCTGCAGGGCTTCCTTCAGACCGGCGGAAATCTTGTCATCGCTCAGGCCCGCAGTGCTGGAGGGCTGGGCGGCGTCTTCGGCGCGCTTCATCAGGTCGCCGAGTTGAGCAAGGCTGGATGTTGAAATCAGCCCTATCGAAACAAACAGCAACAGAATTCGCCGCATTGTCGGCTCCTTAGATTGATTTCCAGGCCTGGAATGCACCTTCGCACCAGGTGCCGAGGCCTGGCAATTGGTAGAAAATCCTGTTGTTAGGTTGCGCGCTTCACCTTCGTTCGGCATCCGGGTTGCGAGCGCCCGCAGATTGTACTCTGGGCTTCAACGTCCAATCAATCCTGTGGCCTCAACCCCGCGGGCGCGTTGATACCAACTGGCGTTCCTGCGGATAGCTTCTCGATTCATCCGAGTTCGACGGCGTTTCCAGTCTGCTGTGTGAGCAGCAGCTCGACGAGCGGAAGCAGCGGCTCGCCGGTTGAGGTCAGCATGAAGTCGGCATAGGACTCGGCGTAGTCGAGCTTGAAGCTGGTGGAAAGAGCCGAGATCCAAATCTGCCGGGCCGAGGAGTTGGGCGAGATGACAAAGGTTCCGGGCGGATCGTCGAACGTGATGTGAAGGGCTCCGCCGCGCTCTTCAACATCCATTCCTATTGCATCTTCGATCTTGTAAAGAGCGCGCTTGAGGCGCTCGATGGCTGCTTCGGCGTGCTTTTGGAAAGTTTGTTCGTCCATAGAGAGAAGATCATACAGCAGCGAGGAAGAGAGGCTTCGGTGGTTTCACAGGTTCGGAAGGTTGAAACGCAAAAGCGACGGCGATGTGGTTTGTGCTCTCGTTCTTAACCTCCGAAACCTCCGAAACTTCCGAAACCTTTGAAACCTCGGACCTCCTCAGCCTTTGCATCCCCGCTGCGCGCCTTCGACGTTGGTTCCTTCTTCGTAGTCGTTCCAGGTTTCGATCATCAAAAAGGGAAGCGGGCGGCTGGAGTCATAGTAGCGGTGGTACATCTGGAGCGATTCCTCCAGCGTTCGTCCGCAGCGGGGGTCCATGTGGCGATTGCGGCTCCATGAGGCGCGAGAATCGTTGAAGCCCGGCCATGCGGCGCCGATGGCGAGCTTCTGCGGATAGCTGCGGGTCATGGTGGAGTAGAAAGAATCCAGGTACTGCTGGCCCCAGTTGCTTCCATCGCGCTGCCATCCGTCTCTGCCCGGCTGCACCCAGGCGTAGAAGCCGTCGAAGTCCGGAGCCCAGCGTTCGTCGGGGTCTTTGTAGATGAGCAGGGGCCGCTCGGGCCACTGGTTGACGGCCTGGCGGACGCGGTCCCAGTCGGTCTGGCCATCCTTGGGAAAGACGAAGATGACGGGCTGGCCGTCGTAACGGAGATAAGCAGAGCTGGTTTCTGCATCACGCGAGATGTAGTGCTGGTAGGCGTAGGCGAGGTCGTCGAGAACGGTTTCGGTAGCGCGCGCCGGGTCGCTGGAGTCCTCGTCATACATGATGGCGAGCTTAAATCTTTCGGGCGCGGCGGCGGCTACCCGCTGCATCAGGGCGTAAGAGCGATCTTCAAAAGGATGGCTTCGGCCATACCAGTTGACGACGAAGCCGGAGATTCCCAGACGGCTGGCCTCGCGCACCTGGCGCTCGAGCACGGTGCGATCCTGCGAGGAGTAGCCGACATCGATGTGGCCAGCTCCTCCGAACCAGGGCTGATAGGCGGCCAGCATCACCGGCTGGCCGGTGGGCGAGACCGAGTGGGCAAGTGAGTATCGGTAATCGGCGCGGGTGCAACCAAGGGCACAGCCCAGCATCAGAAGAGCAAATGTCATGCTGAGTCTCTGCTTCCAGTGCTGCATCGGATGAATATTCACCTCCGGAATCGATAGGATGCGGTGAGGCAGAGCAGTGTTGGGTGTTTTCTGCTGCTTCTGTTGAGAAAGATAAAATTTGCGGGCGATAAGATTCTCATCCCGGCGCTCCAGCTTATAATGTGTTGTCCGGTTCCCACGCTGGCCGCTAGAGGTAAATTGCGGCTGACGCAGGAGCTCCTGCATCGAAGAGGGGTGAATGGCGGAAAGCATGGCGAAACCCAAGGTGCTGGTGGTAGACGACGAGCACGTTATTGCTGACACGCTCGCGATCATTCTGAATCAGGCCGGATTCGATGCCTCGGCGGTTTACACCGGTAACGATGCGGTCGCCCAGGCGCGCGCACAGCGTCCCGACCTGATCATCAGCGATGTAATCATGCCGGACATGAACGGAATCGAGGCAGCAATTCACATTCGGGGATTTCTGCCGGGATGTAAGATCCTGCTCTTCAGCGGACAGGCGGCGACGGCCGATCTGCTGGAAAATGCCCGCGCCCGCGGACATGAGTTCGAGATTCTGGCCAAGCCGGTGCATCCGCAGGACCTGCTCGCAAAGATCAGAAGCTGAGGGTGCCTCGTTCCGGCAGTCGCTGCCGGTGCGGGGGAGTTTGGACTCACTCACAGCTCCGGTGTTCGTCCATCACATCGCAGGGAAAATCTCCTGTACTAATGTGAAGTGCAGGAGGGACCAACCATGAGCAGCCAAGCTCCTGCACCATCTCAGACATTGAAGAATCTGCAAGCCGCCTACGAGGGCGAGAGCAACGCCAGTGTGCGCTACACGGCATTCGCGAAAAAGGCCGACGAGGAAGGCTTCCGGCGGGCAGCTACTCTGTTCCGCGCGGCGGCGCGGGCAGAACAGATTCACGCAGCCAGCCACGCCAAGGTGATCGCGCGCATGGGCGCCACGCCGGAGGCGAAGATCGCCGAGCCGGTGGTGGGCACGACCGCGCAGAATCTCGCCGAGGCGAAGAAGGGCGAAGAGTACGAGCGCGACGTGATGTATCCGGATTTTATCCGAGAAGCTGAGATCAGCGGCGAGCAGGGTGCGGTGAGAAGTTTCCGGCTGGCCCGCGAGGCTGAGGCGGTGCACGCAGCGCTCTACGGAGCAGCTCTGGCAAATCTGGAGGCACAGAAGGCGGCGGCGGTGTTCTTTGTCTGCTCGATATGCGGCGAGGTGACGGATGATGCGAGCTTGAAGACTTGCCCCATCTGCAACGCTCCGGCGGAGAAGTTTGAGGAGTTCAAGTCGAACTGAATTCGCCGCACTTTCGAGCGACAGAGATTCCCCAGAGTTGGAAAAACACCAACTCTGGGCCACCTTGGAGCTGTCCCTACATCTCTCTCCGACCCTCCAGCGCGCGCTGGAGGGTGACTTCGTCTGCGTATTCGATATCACTGCCGGCGGGCAGGCCGGTAGCGATGCGGGTGACGCGGACTCCGGTGGCTTTGAGTTGCTGCGCAAGGTAGGTTGCCGTGGCTTCGCCTTCCACCGTGGGATTGGTGGCAAGGATGACCTCGTCGATCGCTCCGCTCTGTGCGCGGCTGAGAAGGTTGGCGATGCGAAGCTGCTCGGGGCCGACGCCGTGGATGGGCGAAAGCGTTCCGTGCAGAACGTGGTAGGCGCCGTTATAGCTGTGTCCCTTTTCGACGGCAGCGATGTTCGTAGGCTCTTCGACGACGCAGACAACGCGCTGGTTGCGCGTCGCGCTGGAGCAGTAGACGCAGGGATCGACATCCGTAATGTTGTTACAGATGGAGCAGAGTCGCAGCGCGGCCTTGATCTCCCGGATGGCGGCGGCGAGGGCTTCGGCGTCTTCATCGGAGGCGCGCAGGATGTGGAAGGCATAGCGCTGCGCGCTCTTCCCGCCAACTCCGGGAAGCTTCTTCAGTTCGTCGATGAGTCGAGCCATGGGCTCGGCAAACTTGGACATGCTCAGTGTGACTCCGAAAGATCAACCGCAAGATCAACAACCCCGCTCAAGCCAGAAGAAGGTTTGAGCGGGCCACCGCTGGAGCCTTTCTAGAACAAGCCTGGCGGCAAGCCCATGCCGCCGAGCATGCCTCCGAGCTGCGACTGCATGGCGGCATCCACCTTGCGCGCGGCCTCGTTGACGGCGGCCATTACCAGGTCCTGCAGCATTTCGATATCGGCGGCAGCCTCGCGCTCGATCTTGACCGCGAGCACCTGCTTTTCTCCGTTCATGTGCACGGTGACGGCGCCGCCACCGGAGGAGGCTTCCACGCGCAGCTCGCGCATTTTTGCCTGCATCTGTTGCTGCATCTGCTGGGCGCGGCTCATCATCTCCTGCATCTGTTTCATGTCCATCGGAATCACCTCTGGGAGCGATCCATTACGATGCGGATCTCGGCTCCGAACTTTTCGATCATGCGCTTGACGACGGGCTCGTCGGCGGCTTTGCTCTTGAGATTGGCTGAGCTTGCGCTGCTGCGTGCGGCGGCGCGCGGCTTGCCTGCAGCGGGCGCGGCTCCGGGCGCAAGACGGAGCTTGAGCGTGCGTCCGGCGGCGCGGCTGGCAGCCTGATTGGCGGCGCGCTCCTGCTCTCGCGTGTAGCTCAGCTCGATCATCGAGGCCGACATCTCCACCTGCACGGTGACCAGCGCGCCTTCTGCCGACCAAGAGCCCTCTTCCATGGTGTGCACCAGAATCTGCGAGCCGGCGGATTCCATGGCTTCGAGCACGGCGTTGCGAATGGAGTCGAGATCGAGCGAGGAATCTGCACTCTCGCGCTGCGGTGCGCTGGAAGCCTCGCGCTGGGGTGCGACGGCCAGCGCGCTGCCGTTATCGAAGGCGGCGGCCACCGTCGGAAGCGTGGCCGCCTGTGGAGCGATCGGCGGCGCGAAGACCGGTGCGATGGCGCGCTCGGCAAAGCCTTGCGGCGCGGGTTGCGCGGCCGCGCCCGTGGGTGCGACGGTGGAAATGGACGCGGGTGCGGCGTTTGTGACCGATGCTGGCACATCGGGCGCAGAGAGCTCCTCGCGTCCCTTGCGCTCGCGGTCGGCTTCGAATGGCGAGCGGCGCGATGAGCTTCCTCCACCCATCGGCGGAACTCCGGCCGGGCGCTGCATAAACGATGGCGGGGCAGCTGGAGGGCGCGAAGCGGCAGCGGGCTGCGATGTGCGCGGCGAACTCGCAGAGGCGGATGCCGACGGAGCCTCGGTGATACGCACGCTGCTGAGAAGCTGTTCGAGCGGCAGCAGGCGCTGCGCGTGCACCAGCTTCAGCAATCCAAGTTCAAGATGGAAGCGCTGCTCCTGCTTGTAGCTCACATCCCCGAAAGTCCGCAGCATGATGTTGAGGAAGCGGGTCAGCTCCTCTTCGGCGAAGAGCTCGGCGATGCCGGCCACACGCTTCTTTTCGTCGGCGCTGATCTGCAATGCGGAGCTATCGACTCCGGCGACCTTGGCGACCAGTGCATTGCGCAGGAAGCGAACCGTCTGGCGGGCGAAGTGGGTTGCGCTCTGCCCCTCGACCATCAGCTTGTCGACGATGCGCAGCACCTCTTCGCTGGAGTTACGATGGACGGCCTGCATCAGCCGTTCCAGAAGCTCAGTGGAGACGTTGCCAACCAGCCCGCGAACGACTTCGGCCGTAAGCGCGCCGGTGGAGCAGGAAATAGCCTGATCCAGAATGCTGAGCGCGTCACGCATGGAGCCATCGCCGGCTTCGGCGAGCAGCGCCAGCGCGTCTTCCTCTACTTCGAGGTGCTCGGCCTGGGCGATGCTGCGGAGCTGGCCAACGATCTCATCGAAGCGCACGGCGTGAAAGCTGAAGTGCTGGCAGCGCGAGCGGATGGTCTGCGGAATGTCCTCGGGCTGGGTGGTGGCCATCATGAAAACCACCCACGGCGGAGGCTCTTCAAGGGTCTTGAGCAGCGCGTTGAAGGCGGCGTCGGTGACCTGGTGAGCTTCGTCGAGGATGAAGATGCGATAGCGATCGCGCGCGGGCTCGGCGGTTGCGGTGGCGATCAGTCCGCGCACCTCTTCGATGCCGCGATTGGTGGCGGCGTCGATCTCAATGACGTCCATGGCGCCGACGGAGCCCTCGCGAATCTCGCGGCAGGAGTCGCAGACGCCGCAGGGCTCGCTGACGGGCTCGGCGGCGGAGTGGCAGTTGAGCGCCATGGCCAGGATGCGGGCAATGGTGGTCTTGCCAATGCCGCGATGGCCGCTGAAGATGTATCCCTGGGCGATGCGCTTCTGCTCCAGCGCATTCTTCAGGGTGCGGACGACATGATCCTGCCCGATCACATCGGCGAACTTCTGAGGACGATACTTGCGAGCCAGCACGGTATAGCTCATGGGAGAATCTCATTATAAACGTCTGGAAGAGTACGGAAATTCACGGGGTCTTGCACGTGGCCAAAGGCGGGCTGCTTATGGGCAACTGCGCGGTTATTCCACATGCGCCCAACCGCGGGGCGTATGTGGGACACCGGTGATCTGAATGGAGGAGCCAGGATGCAGACGCTGCGCTCACGCATCGTTTATGTAAACCGGTGGATGAAGGTGCGGGAAGACGAGATACGCCGCGACGACGGCTCCGAGGGAATTTACGGAGTGGTCGAGAAGCCCGACGCCGCGATGATCATTCCCATCGAGGATGGACGCGTGCACATGGTGGAGCAGTACAAGTATCCGGTGGGCGCGCGCTTCTGGGAGTTTCCGCAGGGGACGTGGGAGAAGGCCGGGCAATACTCGGCCGAAGAGCTGGCGAGCGGCGAACTGCGCGAAGAGACTGGGCTGATCGCCCGAAGGCTCGAGCTGTTAGGGCGTGTGCACATCGCGTATGGGTTTCTGCGGCAGCCGATGCATGTCTTCCTGGCTACCGGACTTACCCAGCTCGATGCGCAGCCCGAGCTGGAAGAGCAGGGAATCGTTAACGCCAGCTTTTCATGGAGTGAATTCGATGCGATGGTGGCCGACGGAAGGGTGACAGACTCGCTCACCCTGGCGGGGATTTCGCTGTTAAGGCTGAAGCATCCCGAACTGGCGGGTTAACGCCGGGGTAAGCTGAACCCCCCTTCATGTTATCCGAGTGGGTCCGGGGTCTCGGATATTTTTCACTTATTCAGTTATTTTTTGTTACCCTATGGACATGGAAAATCAAGCGATCAGCGCAGCAGTGAATCAGTTGAAGCAGGAACACATCCGGCTCTGCAAAGAGCTGGCTCGCGTGGACGAAGCTCTTTCGGCCCTTGGTGTTTTGGACGGTGCGGTCAAGGTTGTCGCCAAGCGCGGCAAGAAGGTTGCTGCGGTTGCTGCAAAGCCGAAGCGGAGGATCTCGGCGGCGGCGCGCAAGAAGATGTCTGAAGCGGCGCGTGCTCGCTGGGCGGCGCAACGGGCTGCGGCGGCAAAGCCTGCTGCAAAAGCTCCCGCCAAGAAAGCCGGAGCCTAATTACGAAATGTCCCGCTCGGGCGACGCGGCCTGGGTGGGAGCTCCTAACCCATAGCTGGCCAAGGACGAGTTATCTCTTCGCCCCGCGCTCTCGAATTCCCGCAGAGCGACGCACACTCTTGCGCGCAAGTTTCTTCTTGGCCTCCTCGTGCTGGCGCTTGCGCAGCTCCTTGGGCGAATACATGGTTCCGCGGCAGTGCGGAGCGCCACAGGTGCAGGGCGCATCGCCTTCGCCATCGTAGAGGAAGTAATCGTAGACCAGTTCCTCACCGGGAGCGATGTTGCGTAGAGCGCGAATCCAGACGTGCTCGTCCTCATCTTCCTCGGTCTCGCAGTTGGGATCGCAGGAGTGGTTAAGATACATCGCCATGCCAAACCCATCGACAACGTAGCTTCCATCGCCGACGCCAAAAAGATAGGTATAGGGTCGCTTGGCGTAGAGCTCGTCGGCATCGTCATGCTTCATGCGCGCGCCGGTGTACTCCACGATCAGGGTTCCCTTGCGAATGGGCTCGAGGGTAAAGACTCCGGCGGCATGAATGGCAGAGGAGCGGATGATAAGACGCATGAGGGCGATTGTAAACGGAGATCGATGAAAGAACGAAGAATGCACTCGTGCTGGTTGTTCTACACTGAATTCTGCCCCAGCGGCCCGGGCTGCCGGAGACACCGATAGCATTCATGTGGGAGGAGTTATTCGATGAACGAGACCGTACGCCTTCTTCAGTCACATCGCAGCGAGCGCAGTTATAAGTCTGATCCGATTCCCGGCGAGATTCTGGACGAGATCATCAAGTCGGCGCACCTGGCTCCGACCTCGATGAACAGTCAACAGGTCACCGTGGTGGTCATCAGGGACGCGGCGCGGCGGGCGCGCGTTGCCGAGATCGCCGGCAATCAGCCATGGATCGCGCAAGCCCCGGTCTTCCTGGCGCTGGTCGCCGATCTGAACAAGACGCGCATCGGGACGGAGAAAGCGGGATTGCAGCAGCAGACCCAGCACAGCCTGGAGAGCATCTTCTCTGCCGTCAGCGATTGCGGCATCGCGCTGGCAACGCTGATGACGGCGGCGCGCTCGTTCGGACTCGGCGTGGTTCCGATCGGCGGCATCCGGCGCAATCCCGATGCCATGGTCGAATTGCTCGGGTTGCCGGAGTACACCTTCCCGGTGGTGGGCGTGGCCATGGGATACGTCGACCAGCCGGCGACGCAGAAGCCGCGCATGGCGATCGAGAGCTTCCGTCACGAAGAGCGCTATCAGCCTGAACGGCTGCGCCCGGCCATCGACGCCTACGATGTCGCGCTGCCGGAGTATTGGAAGAAGATTGGACGCGCCGATGGATTGCCCTGGTCGCAGAATACCGGCGGCGCCTACAGCCGGGTCTATTACCCGAAGGTAAAGCCGGTGGCAGCACGCCAGGGCTTCACCTGCGAGGACTGAGCTATTGTTCGTAATCTGCTACTTACGTTCAATTGACGAAACGTTGACGGCAGACGTCCTCTAACGGGCACGAACAAAGCTTCGCCCGCTTCACGACGACTTCCGGTGCGGCTGTTTTGAGGCGGCTTTTACGAGTGGTCGCGTGGAAGTCTGATTGCAGCAATTTCAGGTTGTCGGATGGCATTCTGACAGGATGGTCCGACGAAGAGATCCCGGGGCGGACCCCGGGGAGAAAAAGGCGTTACGCCGAATCTGAAGCGAATGATACTGGAGCAAATGCTCCAGCATGGATACTTCCAAGCCGCTGTGGAGGCTGCAATGAGGGTCTTGGTGTGATTTTTGTCACAGGAAATAGTGACCCATCTCCGTGCTCACCACCTCCAGATGCGAGTATCACATTCTCAAGTGATATGAATCACTGCCGGGTGAGGCGTAATGACAGATAAACAGAGCGCTGTATTCACGTCACAGTAGTGGGGTGTTCGTGTATATTCCGCCGGGCCTTCCCGACTGAATGAGCCAGACTGTACCGGCTCATTTTCGTTGGCCGAAGTACTGTTGCAGGCAAATTGTCACCGCACAGGATACGACATGGCAAAAGATGCTAATGAAAAGGAAACAATAGCCCAGAGCTTGAAAAACGCGGGCTACTCACGTCGAGATTTTCTTCAACTCTGTACCACTCTCGTAGCAACGGCTCCCATGGGACTGGCCCTGACCGAGAAGGCCACTCCGGCGGAAGTTGCGACGAAAGTTGCGAAGGCGAAGAAACCCTCGGTCGTATGGCTTCACTTCCAAGACTGCACCGGATGCTCGGAGTCGCTGCTGCGCACGACCAAGCCCGACCTTGCAGATCTCATCATCAACATCATCTCCCTCGACTACCATGAGACCCTGATGGTGGCGTGCGGCCAACAGGCCGAAGACGCGCTGAAATCAGCGGTTGCCGAGAATGCCGGCAAGTTCGTGCTGGTAGTTGAAGGCGCCATTCCGACCAAGGAACAGGGTAAGTACATGATGCTGGGCGGCAAGCCGGCATTGGACGTTCTGAAGGAAGTGGGCTCCAAGGCTGCGGCTGTGATCGCGATGGGTTCGTGCGCCAGTTGGGGCGGCGTGGCTTCGGCGGATCCGAATCCGACCGGTGCGAGCGGCGTCGACCAGGTTTTGACCGACAAGCCGATCGTAAATATTCCCGGCTGCCCGCCAAATCCGTACAACCTGCTGGGTGTGGTTCTGGAGTTTGCGGTGCTCGGCAAGCTGCCGGCCTGCGACGATCTGAAGCGTCCCAAGTTTGCCTATGATCGCGTGATTCACGATCACTGCCCGCGTCGCGCGCACTTTGACGCCGGCCGTTTTGCCAGCCAGTTCGGCGATGCCGGACACCGCGAAGGCTGGTGCCTGTTCAAGCTGGGCTGCAAGGGCCCGGTGACCCATGCCAGCTGCTCGACCCGCCACTTCAATGAAGTTGTGGACTGCTGGCCCATCGGCAATGGCTCGCCCTGCTTCGGCTGCACCGAGAAGGGAGTCGGCTTCACCATTCCGCTCTTCGACAAGGTGGATGTGCACCTGGCGACTCCGCCCGATACTTATGCTCCCATTGCCGGCACGGTTGGCAAGCTGGGCGCGGCGGCGGCGGGAGTGGTTGGCCTGGCTGCGGGCGCCATCGGTGGAGCGGCCTGGGCGGCTGGACAGAAGTTCGCCAGCAGCGATGAAATCATCGCGAAAGAGGTCGGGACGTCCAAGACTGCCGGAGGTAAATAGCCATGGCAATGACACGCCGCGAGGTATTTAAGAATCTCGCTAAGGGCGGTCTGCCGCTGCTGGCGGCAGGATGCGTGTCCACTGCCCTTCCCGAGGTTGTCCATGCCGAAGAGGAGAAAGTAGCTCCTCCGGGCGCGCTGGGGTTGCTCTACGACGCAACCAAGTGCGTGGGCTGCAAGTCGTGCATGGTGAAATGCGCGCAGGTGAACAAGCTGAACCCGGACACCCGCGCTGACGGCATCCACCAGGCTCCCGAAACGCTGAATTACCGCACCAAGAACATCATCAAGCTGTACCGTACCGCAGATGGCAGCGATCACTCGTACTTCAAGCAGCAGTGCATGCACTGCATCGATCCGGGCTGCATGGCCGCATGCATGTTCGGAGGACTGCGCAAGGATCCCGAAACCGGTGTGGTTTGGTGGAAGGGTTCGATGTGCGTCGGCTGCCGCTATTGCGAAATCTCCTGTCCGTACCACATTCCCGCCTTCCAGTGGGAGGGCTTCAATCCGAGAATCGTCAAGTGCGAACTCTGCCGCGAGGCGATTGCGAACGGTGAGGTGAAGCAGCCCGGCTGTACGGGTGTTTGTCCCACCGGTGCGGTCATCTACGGCAAGCGCACGGAGCTGCTCAAGGAAGCCAAGAGCCGAATTGCGGCTGCTCCATCGAAGTACTTCCAGAACAAGGTATACGGCGAGACCGACGGCG
>Ga0326727_10023588_pt1 | contig 11719 bp, 11 predicted proteins | sample MB2enrmetagenome_FD_207643 | JGI IMG/M metagenome (GOLD analysis project Ga0326727, IMG submission 207643) | Lab enriched peat soil microbial communities from McLean, Ithaca, NY, United States - MB29MY | ecosystem: Environmental > Terrestrial > Soil > Wetlands > Peat | place: USA: New York... | reverse complement strand
GTTTTATCCAAGACATTACCCATGCCAACCGAGGCTAAATTCCCCGGTTGCAGTTCATGTCTCAGGTCATTCTCTATGGCCGGTTTTCAGCTGACCATCTATGGCCGGATTTGGGTGACCCCCAAGGAAGATTTCCGTCCACTCCTCGAAGGGCAGGTTGCTTGTTACAAGTGTAGAGGAGCGCTCGTAGCGCAGGCTGATGGTCTCGAAGAGCAACTCGGCGCCGGTCTTCGATAGGGGAACATAGCCGAGTTCGTCGATGATCAGCAGTTCGTAGCTGGCCAGTAGCTTTTGGAAGCGTTGCAGATGTTTTTCGTCCCTGGCCTCGAACAGTTCGCTGACCAGCATGGCGGCGGTGGTGAAGCGGACGCGGTGGCCGCGCTGGCAAGCCGCCAGGCCCAGCGCCAAGGCGATATGCGTTTTGCCTGTGCCGCTGTTGCCAAGAAGCAGGATGTTTTCTTTGCGATCGAGATACTCGCAGCGGGCCAGTTCCAGGACCAGTGTCTTGTTCACCGAAGGGATAGCCAGGAAGTCGAAGCTGTCGAGGCTTTTCACCACGGGGAACTTGGCCTGCCGGATGCGACGTTCCGTTCCCCGGCGCTCGCGATCCAGCAGTTCCAGTTCGGTCAGGCGCAGCAGATAGCGCGGAAAATCCGTCTGTTCGATAGCGCACTGGCGGGCAACCTTGTCGTACTCACGCAGAATCGTAGGCAGGCGCAACGTCCGGAGATGAAGCTCCAGCAGCAGTTGGGGCGTATCGGTGGTTGTCGTGTTCACTCGGTCGCCTCCAGGTTGGTCTTCGCTGTGGCGTAGACAAGCAGCGATGCATAATCGGCCGCCTGCGTCGTGCGCACGCGGGCAGTGGGCAGGTGCGGCCAGTTCATCATTTCCAGGCGCGGCGGCTTGTGCTCGATGCGGCACAACAGCAAGTGCCGGACGGCGTCGAAGCTGACCGTGTGCAGGCGCAGCGCGGCTTCGACGGCGGCAGTTACCTCTTCCAGCGGGAAGTTCTCCAGCAGGCGCAGTACTTGGATATACTCGCGGCTGGCCTGCTTGAGAAGCCGCGCTTCGATCAGCCGCCGCAGTTGGTTGAAGCACTCCGGCAGTTCCCATCCCGTCAGTGGCGCGGCCTGATCCAGAGCGCGGCTCTTGTGTTCCAGCAGCGCCAGACCGGGGTCCCCACGGACAGGTCTTCGTCCGTGGGGTGATGGTAGCCCGGCGGCTCCGAGTACTCCAGCATCTTCCGCACCGTCTTGCGGGCCAACCCAAACTCCCGCGCTACTGCCCGTTGGCTCCGCCCCTCAACTCGAACTGCCCGTCTTACCCGCGCATACAGCTCCACCGTGTACATGCCTCCGGTATCCCACAGAAAACACAACTCCTGTAGGCGTCGAACCTGGTTCGACACCCCCGACAAGTCTGTTCTCTGTGAAATCTGAATGTGGCGGGTGGTCTACTTTTACACCGCCACAAGCCCGCGTCTAAACGCCGGCTTGTGGTCTATTTTTGCGCCGCCGCGTACACCATCTCTAGTACACGGCGCGGTTTGACGGACAAAAATTCTGCGGCTGTAATCGAATCTACGAACTTCTCAGGGGGCATTGCTTTCTCCTGAGATTTCAATACTTGGAACCGTGAGAAACGAGGAATTACTGCGAACATTTTTTAAGGGCCGTGAGCCCCTATCAGACGGTCTCTCAGCGCCCGATGTAGGTAGTCGTGGGCCGTTCGTTTTCAGTGCGTAAGGGACGCTTCAGATCGGCTGAGAGGCCGTGCAATACCATGTCAGACGAGTAGGGCGACGAAAGATCAGAACAGCGTATGGCGTAGGGCGCAGGCCGGCAGAAAAAATCGCTCCTGGAAGACGAAACGGGGGTTCTGAAGCCGCCGGGGAAATAATCACGGGTGAACGACGGGTGAGCGTTTTTATGTATTTACCGATAAACCATTTAGAATGTGGTGGCCAGAGACGGGATTGAACCGCCGACGCCGGCCTTTTCAGGGCCGCGCTCTACCACTGAGCTATCTGGCCTCAGTGCAAACTTCGCATTGCAATTTCCCGTGCGTATCCCCATATTGCCGGAAAAGGCAAATGAATTCACGGACAGTCGTCTGCAACAACTGAAGACAGTATAGCAACTCCTCTGTTCTCCGCCAAACCCGGCCGGAAAGATCGCGCAAACTGACGAGCAAATCGCCTGAGCTAGCGAGCAGATCGTCTGACCAGAGAGGCAAATCGCAGGAATCGCACAGCGAGTCAGAGAGGCCCGCCTGCCTCACACGCGACGGGCCTGCTCTACACTGGATGGCATCATGCGCCCTCCTGCTTTTCTTCTCGTCTATTTTGCTCTAGCCGTCACGGCCGCCAGCCTCCAGGTTCCGGTGCGCGCCCAGACCGCCTTGCCGGAGGCCCGCGCCGCCCACGCCTACCAGGCTGCCATGCAGGACGGTTCGCCGGCCCTGCGCGTCTTTCTGGACCAGTTTCCCAAGGGCGCCGACCTGCACGTTCACCTCTCCGGCGCGGTCTACGCCGAAAGCTTCATCCGCGAAGCCGGCGAGGACGGCCTGTGCGTGGACCCGGCGGCCCTCAGCTTTGCTCAGCCTCCCTGCGCGCCGCCGCTTGTGCCGGCCGCGCAACTGTCCGGCAATCTGACGCCGGCCGCGCAGCAGCTCTACGACTGGCTGATTGACGCCTTTTCGATGCGTGGCTTCGTCGCCACCTCCGGCCGCAGCGGCCACGACCAGTTCTTCTCCACTTTCGGCCGCTTTGGCGGGCTTGGCAATCGGCACATTGGCGAGTGGGTGGACGAGGTGGCCAGCCGCGCCGCCGCTGAAAATGAACAGTATGTCGAGTTGATGGAGACGCCGGCCTTCGCACACGCCTCCCTGATCGCCCAGGAAAACCCCTTGGAGCAGGACTCATTTCGGGGGCAGGACTCACCCTTGGGTCAGGACTCCTACCGCGAAGCGTTTGCCCGCTATCGCCAGAGGCTGCTCGACCTCGGCCTGCGCGATGAAGTCCCCGCCGATTGCGAGCTGGTGCGCGCCGCCGAGGCCCAGCGCCGCCAAATCGAGCATTGCAGCAGTCCCCAGGCCGCGCCCGCCTGCCAGGTCGAGGTCCGCTACCTCTACCAGGTTCTGCGCGGCTTTCCGCCGGGGCAGGTCTTCGCGCAGGCGCTGCTGGGCTTCGAGACCGTCCAGGCGAGCCTTGATGCTGCGAGCCTCGATTCTACGAGCATGGATTCGGCAAAGGGGAAGGCCCACGAACCCGGCTTCGTTGGCCTCAACTTCGTCCAGCCCGAGGATGGCGTCGTCGCCATGCGCGACTACACCTTGCAGATGAAGATGCTCGACTACCTGCACTCGGTCTACCCGCGGGTTCACATCAGCCTGCACGCCGGCGAGCTGGCCCTGGGTCTGGTGCCGCCCGAGGGCCTGCGCTTCCACATTCGCCAGGCCGTCGAACTGGGCCACGCCGAGCGCATCGGCCACGGCGTGGACGTGATGAACGAGCAGGACGCTCCCGGCCTGCTGCGGGAGATGGCGCAAAGGCACGTGATGGTCGAGATCAATCTCAGCTCGAACGAGGAGATTCTGGGAGTAAAGGGCGCCGACCACCCCTTCCCGCTCTACCGCGCCGCTCACGTTCCGGTGGCGCTCTCGACCGACGATGAAGGCGTTAGCCGCATCGACATCACCCACGAATACCTGCGCGCCGCTCTCGACTACCGCCTCGGCTACCGGGATCTGAAGCAGTTGGCCCGCACCAGCCTGGAGCACAGCTTCCTGGCCGGCGACAGCCTCTGGGCCGCCCCAGACAGCTTCACCCCCCCCGCCGCTGCCTGCCAGGCCCAGCCGCTCGGCGGCGATCGGCCCACGCCCAGGTGCAAGTCCTTTCTCGACGGCAGCGAAAAGGCCGCCGCGCAATGGGAACTGGAGCGGCGCTTCCGGGTCTTCGAGGCGAAATTCTGACAAGAAGAAGTTCCGATAAAACCGGCGGAAAATTAGAAATCTTCAGAAAATCACCGCCGCGCCGATAGGTTTTCCAAGGCCTGACTCGTGAACCGACCCCTCGCACTCTCGCTTGCCGCTGGACTGGCACTTGCGGCCGCTTCCTTGAGCGGCGCGACGCAGAGCGTCCAGACGAGCGGTGCGGATGAGAGCTTCCCGGTCGTCCACAACGAACCCATCACCATTCGCATTCTCAGCGGAAAAAGCGGCCAGCCGCTCGCCCATCTTCATCTTCTTCTGATTGGCGGCTATGACCAGCGCGACCTCCACGGCCAGATTTTCCGCGAGGAGGCGCTGACCGACGCGCTGGGCGAGGCGCGCCTGGACGGCCAGTTGGCGAATCTTCCCTGGCTCCAGGTCTGGGTCAACAAGAAGCCGCTCTGCCAAGCCGACCCGCGCCAGGCCAGCTTCAGCGTCGAGCGCATCCGCCGCGACGGGCTCAGCTCGCCCAATCGCTGCGGGACGGCGGTGGTCGAGGACGCCCCCGGCCTCTTCACGATTTTCGTTCAGAGCAAAGAGAAGAAGGCTCCTGCGGAATCCAAAGCCAGTACGACGGCGCAGACTTCAGCTCCCGATGAGGCTTCAGCGGCAATCCCGGCTGCTAAGTCTTCTGCTCGGCAGCCAGATGGCGCGGAGACTTTCATGGAGCCTTCCACGCAGTCCTCGTCGGCATCGTCAGCTTTTGTTCGGCAGCCAACTGTGGCGAGAGTTTCAGCGACGGCTGAGACAGCGCCGTTTGCGGCCAAGACGCTGACGCAACGGCCGGGTGCGGTGCAGCCTTCCATGCAGCCGCCAGGCGCAACGCCAGCTCCCGCGCTGCCGTCAGTTGTAGCGGGGATTCCAGCGGTGGCGGCAACGGCGTCTTAGAAGCCTGAGACGCAGTTGCGGCCGTCCGCCACGGCAGGGGTTTTCGCCCAACCGTCTTCGCCGCCGCCAGCCGCGGTGGAGGCCGGTTTGCCCGCTTCTTATCCTCCCGCGATTCCCGTGGCGGCGGCATTACCGGCGGCGCTGGAGAAATTTTCATCGAAAAATGGGCTGGCGGCCGTCACCCCGGCCTCAACAGAAGCCTCGTCTGCCGCTGCCAGCGCGACGCGAGCCGGGGCCAGCGGATCGGCCAGCGCCAGGGCTCGCCGAGCTGCCCGGCAGGTTGGCGAAAAGTCAAAAATGCATCGCGCCAAGCTAGTCACGCTCAGGGCAAGGCTGGCCTCGCATCGAGCCAGACTGGCTCCGCGTAGAGCCAGGCGGCTTCCGCAAAAAGCCAAGCCGGTCCCCGTCCTGTGCTCGACGCCGCCACCGGCGGAGAAGGCGGCGCGCGCGGCGGCTTGGGCCAAAACCGAGAGGAGCCCGGCCACGCTGGTCAAAGCCAGCGCTCCGCCGCAGCCCGGCAAACCGGGCGCTCCGTCGAAGCCGTAGTAAATCCTGGGTTTTCGCGGCTACCCGCGCGCTTGGCCGCGAGGCCGATGAACCGCGCCCCGCGCCCTCATAAAGCGCTCTTCGTTATAATCCATTCGAGCGCTTGAGCGGCCACGCCCCACGCTCGCTGGAGCCAGAGAATGACCTTCGACATCCAGGAAATCCTGGGTTTACTGCCTCACCGCTACCCGTTTCTGTTGATTGACAGAGTCGTTGAATTCGAGCGCGCCAAGCGCTTGGTCGCCATCAAGAATGTGACCATCAACGAGCCTTTTTTCCAGGGGCATTTTCCCGGCTACCCGATCATGCCCGGCGTGCTAATCATCGAGGCCATGGCCCAGGCTGGCGCCATCATCATGATGCACGAGATCGCCGACCGCGAAAAGAAACTGGCGGTCTTCACAGGCATCGAGCGGGCCAAGTTTCGCCGCCCGGTTACTCCGGGAGATCAACTGCGCATCGAGGTGGACGTGCTGGCCTTCAAGAGCCGCCTTGGCCGCATGGAGGCCAAGGCCTTCGTCGAGGGCAAGCTGGCTTGCCAGGCCACGCTGACCTGCCAGATCGTCCCCAAGGCGCAACCGGCCGCGCCTGAGCCCCAGCCAGTGGCCGAGGAAGGCCGTGTAGCGGCGGAAACGGTGAACGCGGAGTGAGTATTCATCCCAGCGCGGTCATCGCGCCCGGCGCGGTCGTTCCCGCCACCTGCGCCATCGGCCCTTTCTGCACCATCGGCCCCGAGGTGGTGCTGGGCGAGGAGTGCATGCTCATCTCCCACGTGGTGCTCGACGGCCGCGCCCGCATCGGCGCGCGCAACAGCTTTCATCCCTTCTGCGCGGTGGGCGTGGCGCCGCAGGATCTGAAGTACAACGGCGAACCGACGGAACTGGAGATGGGCGACTCGAACACCATTCGCGAGGGCGTGACCATCAGCCGCGGCACGGTGAAGGGCGGCGGCGTCACGCGTCTCGGCTCCGGCAATCTGCTCATGGCCTACGCGCACATCGGCCACGACAGCCAGGTGGGTAGCCACTGCATTCTGGCCAACTCGGCCACCTTGGCCGGCCACGTGGTCATCGAGGACTACGCCACCGTCGGCGCCTTCTGCCCGGTCCATCAGTTCTGCACCGTGGGCGCGTACGCCTTCATCGGCGGCGGCACCATCGTCACCCAGGATGTGCTGCCCTTCTCGCTGACCTCTTCCAAGCGCGAGAACAAGGCCTTCGGCATCAACAAGGTCGGCCTTACGCGGCGCGGCTTCTCGCCCGAACGGCTGCAACTGCTGCAGAAGGTCTTCCGGCTGCTCCTGGCCGCCAAGCTGAACACCACGCAGGCTCTGGAGAAGATCAAGGAGCTGGAGGGCGAGGACGCGGCGCTGGTGGCGGCCTTCATCGAACGCAGCCATCGCGGGGTCATCAAGTAGCCATGAAGCTGGGCCTCATCGCCGGTAACGGACGCTTTCCCTTTCTACTGCTGGATGCGGCGCGGGCGCAGGGCTTGGCCGTGGTGGTCGCGGCCATTCGCGAAGAGACCGACGCGGAGATCGACCGGCGCGCCGCCGCGGATGACCGCATCACCGTTTACTGGCTCTCGCTGGGCGAACTCTCGCGGCTCATCGAGACCTTCCACAAGGAAGGCGTGCAGAAGGCCGTGATGGCCGGCCAGGTGAAACACAAGCAGATTTTCAGCAGCATTCGCCCCGACTGGCGGCTGGCCAAGCTGCTGCTCAATCTGCGCACGCGTTCCACCGACATGCTGCTGGGCGCCGTGGCCAAGGTGCTGGGCGACGAAGGCATCGAGCTCATTAGCTCGACCGCGTTTCTTGAGCCGCTGCTGGCTGCTGAGGGCGTGCTCACCGAGGGCGTGGCCGGAGGGCGCGCGCCCGACGAGGAAGAGCGCAGGAACATCGAGTACGGCCTCAGCGTGGCCCGCGCCGTGGCCGGCTTCGACATTGGCCAGACGGTGGTGGTGGCCGCGCAGGCCTGCGTCGCGGTCGAGGCCATGGAGGGCACCGACGCGGCCATCGAACGCGCCGGGGAACTGATGCGCTCCCTGAATGACGACGCGGAAGTTTCCGCATCGAGAGAAGCCAGAGCGGAAGTCCCCACGTCGAAGGAATGCGGCGAGCCGGATTCCGCCTCCATGCTCTCTCCCACACTGAATCGGGGCCTGACCGTCGTCAAGGTCGCCAAGCCCAATCAGGATATGCGCTTCGATGTGCCCGTCGTTGGCATCGACACCATAGAGGCGATGATCCACGCCGGCGCCAGTTGCCTCTCGATCGAGGCTGGCCGCACCCTGCTCTTCGATCGCGATGCCGTGCTCTTGCGCGCCGCCCAGGCGGGCATTGCCGTTGTGGCCACTCCGCGCAAATACTGATTGCGGGAAGATTTCTTCGCACACTGTTATTTATTCCAGACGCAAAAAAGCCCGGCGTAAGCCGGGCTCTTTTGCTTGCCTTGTAATGCGGGTTTCCCTGCTACTTGGTTGCCCTCTTCGCAGGAGCCTTTTTGGCGGCTGCCTTCTTCGCAGGAGCCTTTTTGGCGGGAACTTTCTTGGCAACTGCCTTCTTCGCAGGAGCCTTCTTGGCAACAGCCTTCTTGGCAACAGCCTTTTTGGCGACGGCCTTCTTGGCGGGAGCCTTCTTCACTGCCGCTTTCTTCGCGGGAGCCTTCTTTGCTGCTTTCTTAACGGCCAAAGGTTTACCTCGTTTGGTGATTTTACTGACGCTCTTGCCGGCCGCGGCCTTCTTGGCTGCAACCTTTCCGCCCCTTGCGCCAGAACTGTTCTTGCTTGCGGCGGACTTCTTGGCGGCCTTTTTGGCCACAACCTTTTTCTCAGCTGTTTTCCCGGCTGCAACTTTCTTGGCCGGAAGCTTCTTTGCTGGAGTTTTCTTGACCGCGGCCTTCTTGGCGGACTTTCTTGCTGGAGATTTCTTCTTCGCGGCCTTATTCCCGGCCGGTTTTGATGCGGGTTCTTCCGTCACCACGATCACCATTTCTTCCACTACTTCCTCATCGCCGTCAAAGGAGGGAAGCACGCTGGAGGTTTCAACCTCTTCGTCCTCTTCGAAGTCATCGTCTTCAAAGTCGTCGTGATCGGAATCTAGCTCGTCCGGCTCGGCATCTGCTTCGCCGCTGCTCATCGCGCACATCCTGAACACTTCTTCCATCCCATTGCCTCCAGCGGCTTGCCGCTGCGCTTGTTGACTCTTCTTATTTCACGAGGGCGAACAACTTTCACGAAGGCGAACAACCGCGCTCCGCTCGCGGAAGCTATTGTAGCAATAGCTTGCACGCAAACGCCAGCAAATGACAAGTGTGTAATGAGGTTCCTGGTTATTTTTGTTTGCGGCCGTGAGTCCTGGAGTGCGCGGAGGGCGCTGGCGCGCGCGAGTTTCTCTCGTTCGCGTCCTTGCTTTTCCTTGCGCCGGCAGCGCTTTCGCCGCGTTGCGCCGGTCGCTTTCTCTCATCTTCCGCGCCACTCTTCCTATGCCCTCTGAGTAAGGTGGACTTTTCCTGGTTGCTGCTGGCGGGGGCGGTTTCCTGCGTCTCCGTCTTCCTATGCCCTCTTCTGGGCGAGGTGGACCTTCCCCTGGCGCTGCTGCCGGCATCGCTTTCGCCGTGCTGCGCCGGTTGCTTCTCCTCTTCAGCCGCGCCACCCTTCCTATGTCTTCTGGATAAGGCGGACCTCCCCCTGGAACTGTTTGCCGGCGCGGTTTCCTGCGTCTCCGTCTCGGCACGTAAATCGCCGCGGCGATGACCGCGCACCGCGGCGTGCGGCTGATCGTCGGGCTCTGTCACATACAAACGGCGGCCTGGCTTAACCAGCGTGCCGGTGATTCCGTTCCAGCGGCGCAACTGGTTGAGCGAGACGCCGTAGCGATCCGCGATGGTCACCAGCGTATCGCCTCGTCGCGCGCTATAAAGCCGCGCATGCGTCACCGGCGCGGACGCAGCCGCTGCGGCTGCGGCTGCCGGCGGAGCCGCTGGAATTGCCAGCCCCTCGACTCCTTCTATGCCATCGCCCTCGCGCAGTTGATTGGCCTCCGCCAGCGCCTCTTCCGTCACGCGATACTCGTGCGCCACTGAGGCCAGCGTATCTCCGGCCGTCACGCGATGGTAGCGCCAGCCGATGCGCCGGCCCTCGGGAATCGATGCCACGCGCTGCTCGAATAACGTGGCCGTGCCGCCCGGCAGATGAAGATCGAAGGGCGTATCGGGAGGCGTGATCATGCGCAGCAGGCTGGGATTCAAAGCCGCCAGTTCTTCCATCGGCGCGCCCACCAGATCTGAAGCCAGGCGCAGATCGACCTGATAGTTGATGGTCACCGTGTCGGTGAGCACCGGCGGGTCGAGGGTAATCTCGTCGAAACCGTACTGCGTGGGGTGGTTGGCAATGATGATGGCCGCCAGAATCTCCGGCACGTAGTTCTGCGTCTCGGCGGGCAGATTGTGGCGCTTGTAGAGTTCCCAGAAATCCGCGTAGCCGGTCTTTTCGACCGCGCGCTGCACATTGCCCGTGCCCCAGTTATAGCCGGCCATCGTCAGGTACCAGTCGCCCGTCTGGTCGTAAATGAACTTCATGTAACGCGCATAGGCGCGCGTGGATTTTTCCGGATCGAAGCGTTCATCCACGTACTGGTTGCGCACCAGCCCGTAGTTGCCGTGCGGCATAAACTGCCACATTCCGCCCGCGCCCGACTGCGCATTGAGCGCGCGCGGCTGAAAGCCCGACTCGGCCACGGCCAGATAGATCAGATCCTGCGGTACGCCCTCTTCGGCCATGACCCGCTGGATCATCATTTTGTACCGGCCGGCGCGCTGGAAGGAGTGGAGCAGCGTATTGTGCCCGCGCTGCGTATTGGCGAAGAAGTTGATGTAGGAGGCCACGTAGTCGTTGACCACCAGCGGCAGATCAGAACTGGTCGTGGCCAGGTAGGACTTGGCCTTGGCCACAACATTCGGATCAACCTCGAAGGTCACTTCGCTGGCCGCCTCGCCCGGCGTGGTCTCCTCTTTCGAGACAAAGCCGTTGCCCTGCTTGAGAGCCTCCATCTCCAGCCCGTTCACCCCGTCCAGAATGCGGTCGAACTCCTCCTGCAACTGGGCATTGCTTCTGATGTCGATGCCGCTTGCGAGCATCAGGTCCACGGCGCGATCGAACTCCAGCTTGGCCTCGGGCAATTTCCCCTTGCGATAGTCGGCATTGCCGCGCGCATAGGCGCTCTCCACCTGCTGAATCAGCAGACGCACCCGCTGCTGCTCTAGGGTAAGCGCCTGCGGCGCGAATGCCGAGACTGGCGGGGCTTGCCGGGCCGCGGCGGGCAGCGCGGGCGCCGTGGCCTGCGGCTCCTCGGCCACCGACGTCTCCGCGGGTTGATGGGGAACACAACCGGCCAGCAGAAGGACTGGCACAGCCAAACCAGGCAAACGAAGATGATGTATATTCATGCGCATAAGCAGACGCGGCTCCCCCCGACCCAATCTGACCCAATCAGCCGCGAGAGACGACTATGCCGATGATAAGCTAAGCCATGAGGACAATGCGCGCTCGATGGCGCAAAGGGCCTCTTTCTTCAATTCCCCATGGACGCTCGCTTCCTCAGAAATTTCGCCATTATCGCCCACATCGACCACGGCAAGTCGACGCTGAGCGACCGTCTGCTCGAGCTGACCGGCTCGGTGACCGGCCGCGAGATGCAGGCCCAGATCCTCGACGACATGGACCTCGAACGCGAGCGCGGCATCACCATCAAGGCCCACGCCGTGCGCATGATGTACAAGGCCCGCGACGGCCAGACCTATCAGCTCAATCTCATCGACACTCCCGGCCACGTCGATTTCAGCTACGAGGTCTCCCGCTCGCTAGCCTCCTGCGAGGGCGCGCTGCTGGTCGTCGACGCCACGCAGGGCGTCGAGGCGCAGACGCTGGCCAACGCCTACCTGGCCATCAACCACGGCCTGGAAATCATCCCCGTCATCAACAAAATCGACCTGCCCTCAGCCGACATCGTCCGCACCCAGGAGGCCATCGAAAAGGCTGTGGGGTTGGACGCCACCGACGCCCTTCCCGTAAGCGCCAAGACCGGCCAGGGCGTCGCCGATGTGCTCGAAGCCATTGTCCAGCGCCTGCCGCCGCCCACCGGCGACCCTGAGGCTCCGCTGCAGGCCCTGATCTTCGACTCCTGGTTCGACGCCTACCGCGGCGTTATCGTGCTGGTGCGCGTCATGCAGGGCACGCTGCGCAAGGGCCAGCGCATCCGCTTCATGTCCAATGGCAAAACCTTCGAAGTCGAGTC
>Ga0326727_10023586_pt1 | contig 11720 bp, 9 predicted proteins | sample MB2enrmetagenome_FD_207643 | JGI IMG/M metagenome (GOLD analysis project Ga0326727, IMG submission 207643) | Lab enriched peat soil microbial communities from McLean, Ithaca, NY, United States - MB29MY | ecosystem: Environmental > Terrestrial > Soil > Wetlands > Peat | place: USA: New York... | reverse complement strand
GCCCAAGCCCACGGCTGGGAAGTTCTCGACAATCACGTCTACAGCGACAAGGCAATCTCCGGAGCGACCTCGGAGCGCGACGGCCTGAAGCGCTTGCTCGAAGCGGCAACGGCGAAAGCATTCGATGTTGTGCTGATTGATGACACGTCGCGTCTCTCACGTAAATTGTCCGACTCGATCACCCTTTCCGAGAGGCTGCGGTTCGTCGGCGTGCGCCTGGTTTTTGTGAGCCAGGGAATCGACAGTGACAGTGAGCAGGCCGAAGTATTGATGGCAACGCATGGAATCGTTGACAGCTTGTACATCCGAGAACTCGGAAAGAAAACGCATCGCGGGCTGGAAGGGAGGGCGCTGAAGTCATTACACACTGGGGGACGCATCTTCGGCTACAAGTCCGTGCCGATCGAGGATCCCGAGCGACGCGACCAATATAACCGTCCGCTGATTTCGGGAGCGCGCCTCGAAGTGGATGAAACACAAGCGAAGATCGTGCGCAAGATTTTTGCGCTCTACGCTGCGGGCCTGTCCGTCAAGTCCGTGGCAAAGAAGTTGAACGCTATGGGCGTGCCGTCGCCTCAGCCACGCGATGGCCGCGAACATTCCTGGGCACCTTCCAGCGTGCGTGTGCTGCTTCGCAATGAGCGATTCCGGGGCGTTGTGACGTGGGGCCGCACGCGAAAGATTCGCAACCCGGCGAATGGGCGACGGATTCAACGCCGCAAGCCTGAATCCGAATGGGTGCGCGTGGAAGTTCCCGAGCAACGCATCGTTCCTGAGAAGTTGTGGCGCCAGGTCGAGGACAGGCTCGCATTCGTCAACCGGAAGTTTGGCGCACAAGGGCGCAAGGGCGGCCTGATGAACTCTCGCGCGGCATCGAGCCCGTACATCTTCAGCGGTCTTTTGAAGTGCGGTGTATGCGGCTCGAATTTCGTGATCGTATCGGGCAGGGGCAAAGGCCACGCGTGCGCCGACTACGGTTGCCCGTCGCACTTCCTCCGTGGAACGTGCTGCAACGCGCGGCGCGTTTCCCGTGACACTCTCGAAGGTGAGCTGCTCGCGAAGTTGCAGCGCGAAGTGCTCTCAGACGCGGCGATTGATTATTGCCTGGAAAAACTCGAGTCCGAGGTCGAGAAGCGCATGGCGGGAATGAGCGGGGAACTCGAAGCGATGCGCAGGCGGAAGGCGGCGCTCGAAGTTGAACTCAAGAACCTCACGCGGGTAATCGCCAGCGGCGTTGATTCACCTACGCTGCGGGCGGGCGTCACGGAACGCGAGCAAGAGATCCGCGAACTGACTGCGAAGGTTATGGGCTCGAAGAAGGGCTCGATCCGCAAGCAGATTGTGAATCTGCGGAAGTTCGTGAAAGAAAGCATGGGAGACGTTCGCGAGTTGCTCGCCGGCAAGCACAGCAGCCCGGCGATCGTGCGACAGCATCTTGCAGGTCACGTCGATGAGATCGTGCTTTTGCCCGAGGGTGAAGGCGGCGCGATCAAATATAAGGGGAGCTGGAAGTTGTTAGGCAATAGGGAATGTGCCGAGGGGCAGAGTTGAACTGCCTACGCCGGCCTTTTCAGGGCCGCGCTCTACCGGTGAGCTACCTCGGCACCGGGACAATCAAGGATTCTACGGAAAACACGGCGCACTGGAAAGAAGAAAAACGCCTGCGGCACAGCGGCTTATTTCGTCGAATCGTCAAATTCCCGCATCCAATCCTTCTTCTTGAGCACTTCGCGCGGCTTTGCGCCATCGGGCGGCCCGACGATTCCGTCCTTTTCCATGAGATCGATCAGGCGAGCCGCGCGCCCGTACCCTACCCGGAGGCGCCGCTGCAACGTGGAAGTCGAGGCCCGCCCCATTTCGCACACTACGCGGATAGCATCCTGATAAAGTTCGTCGTCCACTTCCTCGCCGCCATCGTTTCCTGCAACGCTGCCCATTGCGTTCTCGTCCTTCGGCGGCTTGAGCAACTCCTCGTTGTAGATAGCTTTAGCCTGCTCGCGCCAGAAATCGCATGCAGCGGTAACTTCCGACTCCGTGACCAGCGGCCCGTGAATGCGGTGCAGCCGCGACGATCCGGCAGGCAGATAAAGCATGTCGCCTCTGCCCAGGAGTGACTCTGACCCATTCGCGTCGAGAATCGTGCGCGAGTCCACCTTGCTCGCCACGCGGAACGAAATGCGGGCGGGGAAATTCGCTTTGATCAATCCAGTGATGACGTCCACTGACGGTCTCTGCGTCGCCAGGATCAAATGGATGCCGACCGCCCGCGCCATTTGTGCCAGCCGCGTGATCGATTCCTCAACGCCGTTGGTGTCCACCATCATCAGGTCAGCCAACTCGTCGATGGCAATCACAAGATACGGGAGCGGGCGGTGCTCTTCTTCCTCGGCGCTCTCAAAGAGCGAAAGTGACTGCGTCTTTTCGAATGTCCGGTTGTATTGGTCGATGTTTCGCACGCCGCGCTGGGCGAGCAGTTTTAACCGGCGTTCCATCTCGCGCGTTGCATTGCGCAGGACGTTGGCGGCGACTTTAGGGTCCGTCACTACGGGCGTGTACAGATGCGGAATGTCCGCGTAAAGACCGAGCTCCAGCCGTTTCGGATCCACGAGCACCAATTTCAATTCGTCGGGAGTCGCTTTGTATAGCATGCCCATCAGAAGGGAATTGATGAACACGCTTTTGCCCGTTCCGGTCGAGCCAGCGATCAGGAGATGGGGCATCTGCGTTAAGTCGGCAGCTCGAATACGGCCAATCAGATCCTTGCCCAATGGCAGTGTGAGTTTCGAGGGAGAATGACTGAATTCCGGCGACTCGATAATGTCGCGAAGCGCAATCGTCTCGCGATGCGGGTTGGGCACTTCGATGCCGACCGTCGATTTTCCGGGGATCCGCTCGATCAATATCGATTCCGCTCGCAGCGCAAGGCAGAGGTCGTCGCCCAGGCCGGTGATGCGGCTATACTTGATCCCCGCCTCGGGCTTGAATTCGAACGTCGTAACCACGGGGCCGGGGTTGATTTGCGTGATGTGGCCCGCAACATCGAACTCGGCGCACTTTTGCTCGATCGCTCTCGCGTATTCCTTCAGTTCGCCTTCCCCCATTTTCTCGCCGTATTCGGCAGGGCGCAGTAAGGAGGTGGATGGCAATTTGAAATTAGTTTTCCCGTGCGAAATCTTCGGCTCTGCCGCACCCTTCCTGGGTGGCTTTTCAGGGTCAGCCTCGTGGAACTTGATTACGGTCGGTTCGCGCCTTTGGTCTTTGGGCGTTGCGTCTTCAGCGTCTTCTTCATCCTCTTCTAGTTCTTTCGTCGATACACGTTGCTGGGCAACGGGCGGCCTGCCGGCGATCTTGATTTCCTCCACTCGTTTTCGGAGTCGTGTTGCCTCGCGCTCCTCTCTCCAACCTCTGACGTGCGCGAGGAGTTTCCCAAGCGCGCCTTCGTCCGCCATGGGCTTCTTCATCCACTCCAGGGTTGCGCGAAAGGAAAAACGCGTCGTGAGAAACAGTGCGGCGAGCAGGGTGGCAATCGCCACGAGATTGGCGCCAATGGGGTTGAACGCGGCGCGCAAACCCTCGGCAAGAGTCGCGCCAAGAAGTCCTCCCGGCGCGAGAACGCTGCGAATCTCCCATACGTGCAGCAGCGCCATCTCTGCGGACGCGGATGCCAGCAACATGACCGCGCCGACAAGCTTCGCAACGGGAGCATCGATCGTGTGGCTGCGGAACCAGCGCATCGCCACCAGAAACATGCCGACGGGGAATAGGAACGCAGGCCAGCCGAAGGCTTGGAAGAAAAGATCGGAGGTGTGCGCTCCAACGGGGCCGATCCAATTGCGCACCGGTCCCGCGTTCACTGGGGACGACGCATTGAACGACGCGTCTTGCGGCGAATAGGAGAGGAGGCTGAGCGCGAGCAAAACCGCCAGACTCAGACCCACGAATCCGACAAGTTCATTGATGCGTTTGTTTTCGGTTGGTGTGAGGATGCGCACGAACTTCTCCTTTGCACTGAGAACCCCATCTTTCGAGATTCGAAGTGAATCGCCCAAGCGCAAGCCTATCCACACATTCGAACCGTGGCCTGAGCTGGGTTAGGGGAAGGCCCCCGCAAGAAAATCCGAAGTTGAATGCGAAGCAGTCGCCGCGCCCTAATGAAGCTGAGCGTCCGCGCACGTGCTAGCAAGCCTGGGTCGCGCGGGCGCTAGCGCGCTGTGCCCAGCCGGAGGGCGAGTAGCAAAATCACTATACCAAAGAGAATCCGGTAGTAAACAAAGATCTTCAATGTGCGTGTTTGCAAATAGTGCAAAAAGAAGGCGATCACCACATAGCCCGTAATCGCCGACACGGCTATTCCCACACCTACGTGGGAAAGGGGCATGCCTAACGTTCCCGCCTTGTGCATTTTGTACAACTTGGGGAGTTCCTTGGCTGCCGCTCCTGCAATCACGGGCGTCGATAAAAGAAACGAGAAGCGAGCCGCCGCCTCGCGCGTCATACCGCGAAATAGGCCCGCCGTAATGGTGATGCCGGAGCGCGATACGCCCGGGAAGAGAGCGAGGGCCTGCGCCGCTCCAATTACGAGAGAATCACCCAGAGACGTTTGTTCGACGTGACGTTCGAAGCGCCCCGAGTAGTCCGCGAACCACATCAGCAGTCCAACGAGGATCAGCGCGCAGGCAATCGGAATCGGTTTGCGCAATGCGTCTTCGACTACATGTTCGAAGAAGTATCCGACGACAGCCGCGGGGATCGTTCCCGCCAGCAAATACCAAAACATGCGCTGGTGGTACACGATTTGGTATTCAGGCCCGCGCTTGGGGTAACGGAAGCCAAGGCCGCATAGCACTAGGCGGATCCATTCACGCATGAAGTACATCAAGACGGCCGCAAGAGTCCCGATATGCAGAGCGACGTCGAATGCCAGGCCGCCATCGGGCTTGCCCAGCAGCCATGGGAACAGGATAAGATGGGCCGTACTGCTGATCGGCAGGAATTCCGTCAGTCCTTGAATCAAAGCCATGACAATCACTTGCCACAGGTGCATGAGCTATTCTCTCCCTTTGGATTTCGAACCTGGCGGCGTCAATGTCTTGCGCATCACGAACGCGTCGCGCCCGCCCGGATAGTATCCCTTCTTCAAACCGCGCCTACGATAACCATGCTTGAGCCAGAAGGCAATCGCGGTTTCATTGTCGGTAGCCGTGTCGAGTCCGACAGTGCGGACACCTTGGGCTAAGAGCCTCCGCTCCAACTCGGCAAGCAGGGCCCTTCCAATTCCCGCGCGCCTACTTTCGCGCAGCACGTCGATTGTGATGATGTAACCTTTTCCGTGTTGATGGGAGCTCATCGAGAACCCGGCGATCTTCCGATTCACTTCCGCGACAACGCAATCCGCCCCGGGGAACCGAAAATAATATCGGAGGTCCTCTCGCGAATATGCGATCCCCGGCGCAAAACACAATTGGTCGATTTCAAACAGTGTTTCGAAATCGCGCGGCTCATAGGTTCGCAGCGACACCTTTGCGGAGGGCGTTACGGGACCAGCCGTGCGTTTGAGTCGTGGCGGCAAGCTCTACACTTCCAAAATGACGGGCAGAATCAAAGGCCGCTTCGCAGTTTGTTTGTTCAGGAAGCGTTTTAAATCGACGCGAATCTTTTCCTTGATCACGCTCCAGTCGGTTTTTTCTTCGGCGCTGGATTGTTCCACGGTGCGCAACACCACTTCGCGCGCTTTCGCGAGAATTTCCTGGCCATCTTCGCTGGCCAGAAAACCACGCGTGACAATTTCAGGCGGGGTCTCGATGAGTCCCGTATGCTTGTCTATCGCGATGATAGGGACCACCACGCCGTCTTCCGCCAGGTGACGCCGGTCGCGTATCACCACGTCTTCAATCTCCTCGAGAGAACCGGAATCCACGCATACGCGCCCCGCCGGCACGGGCTCGCGCAGATGGGCCTCACCATCGGAAGTGAATTCGATAGGGTGGCCGCTTTCGAGCAAGAAAATTTGTCCGGATACCGCGGCCATCTGCTCGGCCAGCGCCGCATGACGGAAAAGCTGCCGGTACTCTCCGTGCAAAGGGATGAAATACTTGGGCCGCACGAGCTGCAACACGATTTTCATTTCTTCCTGGCTGGCGTGGCCGGAGACATGGATAGGCGCCGCGCGGCCTCCCTCGTAATACACCAGCACGCGCCGCCGGAAGAGATGATCGATCATGCGGAAGATTGCCTTCTCGTTCCCGGGAATTAAGCGCGCGGAGAGGATTACAGTGTCGTTTTCCGCGATGCTCAGGAGCCGGTGATTATCCACGGCGATCCTGGAAAGCGCGGACATGGGCTCGGCTTGTGTGCCGCTGGCGAGAACCACCAGGCGCTTCGGATCGAAGCTCTTGATATCTTGAGGCCGAACGACGCTGCCGTCCGGAATGCGCAGCTTGCCGAGGCCGTGGGCGATCTCGGTGTTATCGACCATGCTGCGCCCGACGAAGCCGACTTTGCGCCCAACCATGCGCGCGATATCGATCACCTGTTGGATTCGATGGACGGAACTCGAAAAACACGAAACGACGACTTTTTGGGGCGCCGCGCGAAATAACTCCTCGAGCCTCACTACGACGGCGCGCTCGGAAGGCGTGAACCCGGGCCGTTCCACGTTTGTGCTGTCGCTGAATAGCGCCAGGACGCCCTCCTGCCCGTACCGCGCAAACGCGTGCAAGTCGAAGGGGCGGCCATCGACGGGAGTGGGATCGATCTTGAAATCGCCCGTGTGAATGATGACGCCCACAGGCGTTCGAATCGCCAGGGCCACGCAATCAATCGTGCTGTGGGTGACGTGCAGATACTCTATTTCGAAGGGGCCGATGGAAGTTTTCTGTCCAGCCGACACCTCTTTCAGTTTCGCCGAATCGAGGAGGCCGTGCTCTTCGAGTTTCTTCCGCAAAATCGCCAGCGTGAATTGCGTGCCATACACCGGCACGTTCAGATCGCCGAGAATGTAGGGAACCGCGCCGATGTGGTCTTCGTGCGCATGGGTCAGCACAATGGCTTTCACCATGCGCTTGTTTTGCTTCAAGTAGGCGATGTCGGGAATGACGATGTCCACGCCGAGCAATTCTGCTTCGGGGAACATCAGGCCCGCATCGATGACGATGATTTCGTCCCCCGAGCGCAGGGCAAGCATGTTCATCCCAAACTCGCCCAGCCCGCCCAACGGGATGGCCCACAGAGAAGATTTACTCAATTTATTTTCCGGTTTTCGAATTTGGCCTGCCCGGCGGTATAGTCCGCGACGAAGGTGGATACGGGTGGCGTCAACTTGCCGATCTAGCTCCTCATCGTATCACACCGGGCGGTACGCACGATGCGCCACTCGGCAAGGTTACTTCTCTCCGCTCGAAAAAAGCCGCGCGACTGCGACGAGCACGATCGCGCCGACAGTCGCCGCCGCCAGACTGCCCCAGAACCCCCACGCCTCGATGCCCAGCTTCGAAAATATCCATCCGCCGATCACCGCGCCAATCAAGCCGAGTATGACGTTCGTGATGCAGCCAAACCCGCGTCCGCGCGAGAGCGTTCCCGCAAGCCAGCCCGCCAACAGGCCAATGACGACCCACCCGATAATTCCATGCGATGAGATTTCGACGAATATGGACCGCCCCGATGTGACGATCATGCCCAAGACCTCCATCATGATGCGCCCCTCCTCAAGTTACGCCTGGCAGAAAATGTATCCCAGGGTTTTGTAAACAAGTTTTGCTGCAAGGAATGCGGAAGCGTGATCGCCCGGTTGCGGGAGCAACTCCACGACGTCCATTCCGACAATTTTTTTGTGGCTTGCGACCGCTCGGATGAGCGAGGTTACCTGATACCAATCGAGACCGCCGGGTTCCGGCGTCCCTGTCGCGGGAATAATCGACGGGTCGAATCCGTCGAGATCGATTGTCAGATATACGGTGGGACTTAAATCAGAAAGGACTTTGGCAATCCAAGTCTTCAGCGGCGCGCGCGAAATGTCCTTCGCCCAATAAATCTTTGTGCGCAAAGTCGGGATTGCTTTTGCCTCCTCATCGGAAAGCGAACGGATTCCAACTTGCACCGCCGGACACACTTCCACGACGCGCCGCATCGCGCATGCGTGGCTTGCCGGGTTGGACTGATACTCATCGCGAAGGTCCGCGTGCGCGTCGATCTGCAGCACCGTAAGGTCCTTGTATTTTTTTGCCATGGCCGTAACGAGGGGAGGCGTCAGCGAATGTTCGCCTCCGAGCACAACGGGGAACTTCCCGTCATCCAAGAGTGCAAGTTCCGCCGTGAAAAGTTCGGTGATCACCTCGTCGAGCGTGCCGTCCATGGTGTCGATCGGCGGAAGCGTGTGAATGCCGATCTGTTTGTAAGGTTCGAGCGAGAGTTCCTCGTCGTACAGTTCCATGTTGCGGCTCGCAGCGAGAATGGCGGCAGGCCCATTGCACGTTCCCCGCTCGTAGGTGGTGGTGCGTTCGAGCGGCACGGGGAAAATTACGGCCCGCGAAGTCTCGTACCGCGAGTCTTCTTCCGAGAGGCCGCCGAAATTTTCAGGCGGCATGGGGGTGTATCGAGTCATCGTCGATGGAAGCTCCGTTAAGAAATTACAGATTTCTCTGGTGCAAAGCGCCTCAGTTGTACTATTTATGGGGCGCACATAAACACACTTTCGTGCAACCCGGCATTGCCGGGCGGAAATACATTACCTGCGAGGGCTCTGAATGGCAAAGAAAAAGGGACCGACAGGACGGACTTTGCACGATCCAGTGGCAGACCGGCTGACACCGATCTATCCGCTCGATCTTTCTTGCATTCATTCCATCGACGATCTTGTTCGCGCCATGGGGCAAACGGCGTTCACGGCACGCCAGATCGGCGACGGCGCCGACGTGCTGGAAGCAATGGCGCGCGACAAGGATTGCTTCGTTGTCATGACGCTTTCCGGCGCCATGACGGTCGGCAAGATGGGACTCATTTTCTGCGACCTTGTAGAGTCGGGGATCGTCAAGGCGATTGTCTCCACCGGCGCGCTGATGGCCCACGGGCTCGTGGAAGCCACTGGGCGCTCCCATTTCCGCTATGACGAGAAGATGGATGATCGTGAACTATTCGTCGCCGGATACAACCGCGTTTACGATTCGCTTGAGCCCGAAATCAATCTCGACGCCGTCGAGGAAGTGATGCAAAAAATCCTCGAGCCTTGGGACCCGGCGGAAGTTGTGTCGAGTTGGAAGATCAACCGGCGCATCGGTGAACACCTCCAACGGCATGCCAAGGGCCGCGGGATTCTGAAATCCTGCGCGGAGAAGAGTGTTCCAGTCTTTGTTCCGGCCTTCACGGATTCCGAGTTGGGCATCGACTTCGCGTTGCATCAGCGTCTGCGCAAGAAGAGGGGCAAGCCGCCGCTGCGATTCGATCCCTATGAGGACTTCGAGAAGTTCGCATCGACCATGCTCGCCACCAGGCGCATGGGCGTATTTACGATCGGCGGGGGAGTGCCGCGCAACTGGACGCAACAATTCGGCGTATATGCCGAACTGCTGGCGCGTCGCGGCTACGAAAAGATTCCGCTCAAGCGTTACCAGTATGGCGTGCGCATCTGCCCCGAGCCAGTGAACTGGGGTGGGCTATCGGGTAGCACCTACACAGAAGCCGTCTCGTGGGGCAAATTTGTGCCGCCCGAGGAAGGCGGGCGCCTGGCGGAGGTTCTTGACGACGCGACCGTCGCTCTGCCGCTCATCGTCGGCGCCGTCCTCGAGCGAATCGGCTACCTCAAGCCGCGCTGCTAGACCGACTAGCGCTGCAATGTGGCGTGGCTGATGAGTGAGCGGATATTTGTCTGGGGTCGAAACCTTGACACTCGATGAATTATTGACAAGGGGGTACTTCCCAAAGGAACTCCCAAGGCCCTTTGTTACCGCGCCGTTTGGAAAGGCCATCGGCACCGCAGGGAAACTACCTGCCGACTTTGCGAGTGTAGCTTCTAGAAACAGCAATCTTCCGACCGCAAAGATCGGGCGATACTCTCTCGGGCGCGGCGGGTTGTTTCGACGACCGCTAGCTATCTGCAATCCGCTGCACCACTTTCTTTTGTGTAGGGAGATTCTCCAAAACTGGGCATCAATGACCCCACGCCTAGTCGGGACCCCCCTTGCGGCGACTACTCCAGAATTCAAAGCCACTGGCCGAGCAATAGATGGGAAATACCCTCAGAGCGCCCGCCTCGAACTTGCTCAAGATAGGAGATTGGGGCGGCGTTATGTTCTGCGAACGGACATTAACCGATTCTATGGCAGTATATACACCCATTCGATATCCTGGGCTCTTCACACAAAATCAACAGCTAAGGCAAATCGCTCGCTAACCCTGCTCGGGAACAGGATCGACTACTGGGTTCGAATGGGGCAAGACCAACAGACCGTGGGAGTTCCCATCGGCCCAGACACATCGTTGGTGTTAGCTGAGCTCATAATGCAAAGATGCGACGAGGCCCTGATCTCAAAGTTGCCACAGCTAAAGGGGCATCGATTTATCGACGACTATGAACTGAGCTTCCGAACGCGCACCGAAGCCGAGGATGCTTTTCACATTCTTGAGGCATGTCTATCTGAATATGAGCTAGCACTAAATGCCAAAAAAACTCAAATCCTCGAATTGCCTCTGCCCTTAGAAGCGCCTTGGGTCACAGAGCTCAAGTTGTTCAACTTTCGTACCACGCAGGTTGGCCAGGCGGCAGACCTCTCCAATTACTTCAGTAGAGCATACTCACTCCATGCAGATTATCCGAATGAATCTGTCCTTCAGTTCGCCGTCGCTCGCCTGCGATCAGTAACCATCGATGATTCAAATTGGCTCATGCTTCAAAGGCTTCTGTTGCTTTGTGTCGCACCAGAACCCGCCAGTTTCCCTTATGTCCTTGAACAGATAATCACGCGGAAAAATGCTGGAGCAACTCCCATTCTCGGCGAACTTGAAGACATCGTGAACGAGCTAATTGAAAATCATTCTGGCCTGAAGCATTCCAGCGAAGTTGCGAATGCCGCTTGGGCTTGCCTCGCATTGGGCATTCGATTGCGCGATGAGGCGGTTGATGCAATTTCGCATTGTGATGATCCAGTTGTCGCCTTGTTGGCGCTGGACTGTGAGCGCCAGAGGCTTACATCGAAGCCTCTCGACAAGACTTTGTGGAGTTCTCATATGACCGCCGATGGACTTTATGATGAGCATTGGCTACTCGCCTACGAAGCCAACATTAAGGGGTGGCTGCCAAATGTTGGGGGAGTCGATTATGTCGGAGCCGATCCCAACTTTAGCTTCCTCAGGGCTACTGGGGTCCACTTCTATGATGCCAGCCTAGCAGCGCCAGCACCGACTGCACCTGTACCTACTCCGACGCTACCCACAGTTTCTACGTTCCTAGGACCTTATTGACGCGAAGAATTGGAGATGAGTCTGAATCTGGATTTGCGCCTAGATGAGCACATCTGGAAGGCCTTGGGGCAGGAAGAGGGGAAACGGGAACGGATTAATCGTCGTCGCCAAGGAGGATGGCGGCGGAAAGAACCGTTGTCCACAATCCGCGCTTATCGCCGACGGCGGATTGCGTGATGTTCATTGTGCGGACGATCTTGTTCGAGATGCGGTAAACCTCTTTTTTCTCGTCCCACGACAAATCCGGATCAAACTCGACATTGAGA
>Ga0326727_10023585_pt1 | contig 11720 bp, 5 predicted proteins | sample MB2enrmetagenome_FD_207643 | JGI IMG/M metagenome (GOLD analysis project Ga0326727, IMG submission 207643) | Lab enriched peat soil microbial communities from McLean, Ithaca, NY, United States - MB29MY | ecosystem: Environmental > Terrestrial > Soil > Wetlands > Peat | place: USA: New York... | reverse complement strand
GCTACCTGACGCTGATGCAGGCGGTGGAGCTGACGACGTATCGCGGCCAAGATGAGGTGCAGATCCATGCGCAGCACGCGGAGTTCGATCGCGGCGCGCAACTGTGCCTGCTGCGCGCGGCAACGTTAGAGTACCGGGACGGGCAGGCCGACGCGGCGCAGGCCAGAATCGTATTTCGCGGCGACGGATCGGCGGTGCGCCTGGAGGCGACGGGCGGCTTTGCGCTGACCACAGCGACAGGCGGGCGCGTGGCGTCGCCAACGGCGGCCATGGACTTTGACGAGCACAACCAGCCGCGCCACGGGCACCTGGAAGGCGGCGTGGTTCTCGATTCGAAACAGGGGGATTCGAAACAAGAGGGGGCCTCGGCGCAGGAAGGCCGCACGGTACATGGGACGTCGCCGACCGCGGAGCTGGATTTCACGGCCGAGGGCCAGTTGCGCCACGCGCACCTGGAGCGCGGCGTGACGATGCAGAGCGAGGCAACCAGCGTGGAGGCCGCCGGGCAAACGCTCGACGTGAGCCGGACCTGGCGCTCGCCGGTAGCGGATGTGGACTTCCGCGCCGTTCAGACCGCAGGCAAGACCCAGGTGGAACCTGAAACGATTCACGGCATGGGCGGGGTGGTGATTACCAGCGAAAGCCGGCTCGGCAATGCCGCAGCAGTGCCCGCGAAGATGACTGCCGATGAGGTGACGGGCACGTTTGGCGCGGGATCGGCGCTGCGCACTCTGGTGGGCACGGGGCACGCGGAAATGGAACAGACCACGGCGACGGGAGCGCAGCAAACGGCAAGCGGCGACCGGCTGGAAGTGAGTTTTGCGCCGGCTGCTGCGGCGCAAAGCAGGGAGCAAGGGAGCAAGGGAGCGAGGGAGCGCGGGAGCGTCCAGTCCCCGGTCTCAAAATCGAGACCCGGGGCACCCAATAGGTCTGAGACAGCGGGCGCTCCCGATGTGCAGTCAGCGGAGTTGGATGGGCATGTTGTGCTTTTTGAGCAGCCGGCGGCAAAGCCCGGCGCGCAACCGCAACCGCCGCTGCGCGCCACGGCCGGCAAAGCGGTGTATGAGGGCTCGGGCGAGTGGCTGCACTTGACCATGAATCCGCGGATCGTGAATGGCGGCCTGGAGCTGACGGCGGACAAGGTGGATGTATCGCGGGAGTCAGGCGACGCCTTTGCGCACGGGAATGTGAAGGCGACACAGACCGGAGCGCCGAGCGGCGGCGGAAACCAAGGCGGGGCGAGTCAGAGTGGGACGGGTCAGGGAAGCTTGGCCCTAGGCGGCAATGGGCCGACGCACGTGATTGCAAACGAGGCGCAACTGAACGAGTCGACGGGCGAATCCACATTCCGCGGGCACGCGCGGCTGTGGCAGCAGGCGAATTCTGTGTCCGGGCCGGAGATTGTGCTCAACCAGCACCTGCAAACGCTCACGGCACACACCGCCGATGCAAATGATCCCGTGCGCGCGGTGCTTTTGAGCCCGGGCGGGTCTGGGATGGGGCCTGGAACGGGGATTGGCGCGGGGAATACGCATGGGCAAGGCGCAGCAGGAAGCGCGACGAAACCCGCAACGCCTTCCGTGATTCGCGTACGCGGAGGCGATCTCAGGTACTCCGATGCCGACCACCGGGCCGTGATGCGCAGCGGCGTGGCGGGCGCGGTGGTTGCGGAGACGGGAACGGCTACTTCAACGTCCGACACCGTCGAGTTGCTCCTGATTCCGGCGGGCAATCGCGAGAGCAGCACCGGCCAGGCTCAGGTGGATCGCATGACGGCGACGGGACACGTGGTGCTGACGTCTGAGGGACGGCGGGGAACTGGAGAGCACCTGGTGTACTCAGGCGTGACCGGAGACTACGTGCTGACCGGCACCGCGGCGGCGCCCCCGCGGATGACCGCTCCCGGGCAGGGCAGCGTGACCGGAGAAGCTTTGATTTTCCATAGCCGCGATGATAGCGTCAGTATCGAAGGCGGCGGACACGAGACACGAACCGAGACCACTGCGCCGCAAGCGCACGGAAGATAGCGGCGGAAGCGAGCCAGGAAACTGAATGGAAACACTGATTGCCGAGGGAATCGGCAAGAGTTACAAGGGACGGCAGGTTGTCCGGAGCGTCAACCTGGCCATTTCCCGCGGTGAGGTGGTGGGATTGCTGGGGCCGAACGGCGCCGGCAAGACGACCATCTTCTACATCATCGTCGGCCTGGTTGCACCGGAGACCGGGCGCGTGCTGGTGGACGAGAACGACATCACACGCCTGCCCATGTACCTTCGCGCGCGCAACTATGGCATCAGCTACCTTCCCCAGGAGCCGTCGGTTTTCCGCAAGCTGACCGTGGAAGAGAACATCCTGGCGGTTCTGGAAGCGCAGCCGCTGGGCAACGAGGAGCGGCGGGCGCGCACCGAAAAGCTGATCAACCAGCTCAATCTGGGCCACATCCGCACCACGCGCGGCTACGCACTCTCAGGCGGCGAACGGCGGCGCGTGGAGATCGCACGGGCGCTGTGCATCCAGCCGAACTTCATCCTGCTCGACGAGCCGTTCAGCGGCATCGACCCCATCGCGGTGCTGGAGCTACAGAGAATCATCTTCGAATTGAAGGCCAGCGGCATCGGCGTGCTGATTACCGACCACAATGTGCGCGAGACGTTGAGCGTAACCGACCGGGCCTACATTATTGCCGAAGGAAAGATCTTCCGCTCGGGAACGCCGCGCGAATTGGGTAACGACGTGGAGGTGCGGCGAATCTACCTGGGCGAGGGATTCTCGCTGGGGTAGAGCCTGTTATTGCCTTTCGCTCGAGCCAAGGTCAATAACACGGTCCAGAGCCCGGAAATCAAGAAGTAACCACTGCTGTGCGCTGTGTACTGGCGCAGGAGTGCGGAACCGGGCTATAAAGTTTCATACAGAGATTCCGGAGATGGGCTATGGCCCGATCCGGGACCGGCGGCTTTAAAAATGAGCCGCATCTCCTTTAAGCTTTTTCTCACAAAGTTCGACTCGTGGGTACACTCGCATTGAGCCGAACGAGGAATGGGCTGCATCGATGGCGCTGCTTGAGCCAAGACTGAATCTAAAAGTCGCGCAACGCCAGATCCTGACACCGGGTCTGATGCAGATGGTGAGCGTTCTCGCCCTGAACAAGCTCGAGCTGAAGGAGATGATCGATGCGGAGATGGTGGAGAACCCGGTCCTGGAGGAGATTGACGAAACGGTTCCAATGCTGGACGAAGTGGCAGGCCGCGAGGAGCGGCTGGAACGCGGTGTGGAGGAAACAGCCGCGCCACCCAAGGACATCTTCAACGAGATTGATTTTGGTTCCTACTTCCAGGAGTATCTTGATCCCGGTTATCGCACGCAGCCGGAGTATGAAGACAGCGAGAAGCCCTCGTTTGAGAACTTTCTCTCCCAGCCCACAACTTTGTCCGATCACCTGGCGTGGCAGCTGGGAGCTCTGAGCCTGGACGCGGACCTGGAAGAAGCCGCCGATTATGTGGTCGGCAATCTGGATGAAGACGGGTACCTGACGGCGAGCGAAGAGGAGTTGGCGGCGGCCTTTCGCAGGGCTCCGGAAGACGCGACGCAGGGCAACGGCCAGGTGCCGGACACGGCGGCCGCGCCCGATCTGGTCGAACTGGTCGGTTTGATTCATCGTGCCGTGGACCTAGTGCAGCATCTGGACCCGGCGGGCGTGGGCGCGCACGATTTGCGGGAGTGTCTGGCCCTTCAAATCTCGGCTCAGCAGCAAGAGTTTGGCCAATTGTACGGCGGACCGGTTGAGGCAACCGACATGGACGCGCACGGCAGCTTTCGCGACGCGGCGGAAGCCCGCATCGAGGAGCGGCGGCACGCCATGGAGGTTGCGGCGCTGATTGTGGAACACCACTTGCCTTTGTTGCAGAAGCGCGACCTGAAGGACCTGGCGCGCGCGGCGCAGGTGCAGCCCGAAGAGGCGCACGAGGCGGTGGAATTCATCCGCACGCTCGATCCGCGCCCAGGGCGCATGTACAACCGCGAGCAGACGCGGCTCATCGAGCCCGATGTGTTCTTTGTGAAGCGCGGCGGCGAGTGGGTAGTCTCGATGAACGAGGAGGATTTGCCCAGCCTGCGCCTGAGCCGGCGCTACCGCAACATGCTGGTCGCGCAGGACACCGAGAAGGAAGTGAAGGAGTACGTAAAGGAGCGCTTCCGCTCGGCGCTGCAGCTGATGCGCAACATCGCGCAGAGGAAAAGCACCATCCTGCGCACCTGCGACGTAATTGTGCGGCGGCAGCAGGAGTTTCTCGACAAGGGCGTGGAAGCGCTGCGGCCCATGATGATCAAGGAAGTGGCCGAGGAGATCGGGGTGCACCCTTCGACGGTGAGCCGCGCCGTGGCCAATAAATACGCACATACGCCGCAGGGCGTGCTGGAACTTCGGTTCTTCTTCTCGGAGGGCGCGAATGGCCCCGAAGGCGCGGACACGCCGCTGCTGGTGCTGAAGCGCAAGGTGAAAAAGTTCATCGAGGACGAAGACCCGCGGCACCCGCTCACCGACGATCAGCTCGCGGCGATGCTGAAGTCGCAGGGCATTCAGCTCACGCGGCGCACTGTGGCCAAGTACCGCGAGGACATGAATATTCCGTCGACGCATCAGCGGCGGAAAAGAGAGTAAAAGCTAGCTACTAACCTCCAGCTCCCAGCTTGTCCACCCATTTCGAAATATCAGAATCGAGACCCTGGGCATGCCCGCGCACCGAAATCCGATGAGACTGGCGCCGCCAAGTTACGTCACTTGAAAATCATGCAAGTTCCAGAGTCGCGATCGGAGCTGTTTGAATACTTAAAAGACTCAACAAATCTGCCAGTTAAACGATTGATTTGCATTGTGTAATCGACCATATCCCCTGATGGGTTCCCGTACTTGTAATGGACTCGAATTGAAGACATGTCTACGCTAATGTGCCCGTGCTCTGGATCGTCGTCTTTTGCGGACTGATCTCCGTGCTGACTGTTGAACCGCTCGATCCAAGCATACCCTCCAAGAAACCAAGTGGGCGGATCGCTCTGTTCGCCATTTCTGCTGCTGGCGGCCATACTCCACTCTCCCCAATCTTCGACCGGGCCCATGTTTATACCGTCCTGGTATGTAAAATCAAGCACTAGGCCGGGGCTATATACGAGTTCCTTGCTGTGGTCCTGGTACCACTTGTCCTTGGTGTATTGGCTAACGGCCGGGGGATCTGAGAAGTCCATAAATTCAGCGTTCTCCTCTGCTTTCCTGGAGCGCTCCATCATTTCTCTCATCGAGGCATTTGTGGAAACCGAGTCATCGGCGTAGCGCGCGATTTCCTCGTCAGTGTCTAGCTTCCGGCCATACACTCTCGGTTCCGGAATAGTGAAATTGACTACGCTGAAAAAGTCAGCATTCGGTCGAAGGCAGACATAAGAGATGTGCCGTCGGACTTCCGGCGTACCCAGAACCTGTGCGAGCAGCCCCTTGTCCCGCGCATCTACAAGTTCCTTGAGACTCTTGCAGGCAGCTGCGGTGTCACGATCAACGCATTTGATAGCCGGGACGTTCCTTGCGGTATCCGCGGGCTTTTGGGGAAGGGCGGCTGCACGGTTATTGGTCTGTGCAACCGCCGTTGCCGACAGAAAGGTGCAGAAGAGGACCGCATGGCTAAGCGTGCGCATGGCGTTCTCCCTTTGGTTTTGCCAGAGAGAATAACACACGCCGAGGAAAATACGGCTCCGCGCCAATTCATTTCGGTGGGTCAGCTTGAACTATCGCAGTTTGCGAAGGAGATCCTCCGTTATTGGCGACTTGTCTGGAAACGGAAATTCTCTATGAAGTTCCGCCCGCTGTTGCTCTATGAAGGCAGAATTAAACCAGAGTATTCGCCAACGCTCACTTTCCTTACCGAACCCAGAGCCTTGGCAGACCTCCTTCTCCCGTGTTTCTGCGTGATCTTCAGGTGGGCATGACACACCCTCGTGAATCCACCCTTTCGTCGTTAATCTATATTCAGACCGATAGTGATCGTATGACATAAGAATCTCCTTTATAGATTTGTTTGGTAGTTAATGCCGGATCTACTGGAAGGGATCCGGCTTCTGGTTCTAAGCAAGATGTAGCGACAATTTTTCTTTGTTATCGGAGCTGGTTATTTATCCGTGCAATCAGCGCTTTATGAATCTCATTTAGTTTGAGGGCGGCTTCGTGAATCTGATCTACTTCATACTCAGTAAAGCAATCGGAATTCTGGTTGATTGTGTTGAATATCATTGTCCTATCTAAATCAGAAATCTTCGACATAATCTGTCAACTCCTTATATAAGAATGATTTGCCCCTTGCGGGACAAGGCGATTTTCCCTCGGATCGGAGAGGAAGTCAAGGAGATTATGAACCTGTCTTGCTGGCGTCGGCGCGGGCTGTTCAGGTCTCGAATCTGAGACCTGGGAAAGCACGAGCCAAATCGCCCGTTACAGCGTCACACTGTTGTTCATCAGCGTAATTTCAGGCACCGTGCCGCCGCATTCGACGGTGACGGTGGCGCCCTTCAAATCCGCGCCTGCCGGAACAACGAGCTTTACCTCCGCCGTCTTCGGCATGAGGTCGAGAGGCGCTTTGAGCGCGGGCACTCGTGCGGTGGCCAGCGTTTTTCCCGCCTTGTCGCGCACGACCACCTTCGAGACGGGCGCGTCGACCGCACCCAAACTGTGCACGATGACGGTCATTTTTGCGCCCTCCACTTTCACATCGTCCGCGCCGATCCCCAAGTCGGGTCTCGACCAGTAAGGCACACCCTTCTCCATCAGCTTGAGTTCCAACACTGTGGTCGTGTGCGGGGCAAATGTGAAGTCAAGGCTGGTGCTGCGTTCAAAGTTTGCCGTCCTGGTGCTGACATTCTGCAGCGAATCGGTTTCCGCATTGCCGCGCGTGCCCTGCGTGATCTCCCACTTGCCGGGATCGATCTCCCATCCGGTCATCCGCGTCTGCACCGGAACGACATCCAGGTTGTACACGACGATCTTCAGATGATCCAGCGTAGCCACCGGAACGAGAATGCCAAGGCTTTGTGGCGTGGCCGGCGCGACAAATCGCCAACTGACGGCATTGCCCGGATAGATGTGATTGCGGATCAGCGCGACGCCGCCAAAGCGCGCACGCTGCAGCTCTGTATTGACGAACATGGGGCCGGCGGAGTCCGTCACGCGATCGATCCAGAGACTGCCTTCGGTATTGATCCATTCCCGGTTCGATTCCGCCTGCAACTGCGCCGAGTAGAGCCGGTTGAGATATTTCGTATCGCCGCTGACCTGCCAGGCGAAGGTTTCGGCGGACCCGGTAATGGATTGCGCCGCGGTGGGCGCCACTCCGGTTGTGGGGTCAATCGCTCCTGCCGCCGCCACCACCTGCTTGTCCCACGTGTCGCGCAAATTCAGCATGTCCAGCGCGTCAGAGCTGATATGCGCGAGCGACGACTGGCCCGCATCCATCAATGGCAGTAGATATTTCTTGTCGCCGGTCCAGCGATATGCGGCCCAGAACATGAAGTCGGGCGTGGCGTCGCCGCCGGGCACATCTTCATCGGTCTTGAAGTTGATGTCTGTGCGCGTGACCCACCTGCCGTCCGCTTCCTGCTTGCGGTGCGCCAACATGCCGTCGACGGTCTCCAGCACCAGCTTGCGCGTCTCCGGCGCGCCGTTGAACAGCACCAGATCGAGCGCGGGATGAAAGTCCATGTAGGACCGGGCCTTGGTCCATCCCCAAACGCCGCCTGTAGCCATCTTCGAGCCGCTGAAATAGGCGGAGCGGACATGCCGATGCCCCGCGGCGTTGATGCCGGTGAGCCACTCCAGACGGCGGGCCGTGAGCATGGCGCGCTCCAGATCTTTTGGATTGCCGAAATCCATCAAGAGCGACTGGCCGAGAACATTCAGTCCATCCTCGTAGCTGTGCAGCTCGTCAAACTGTCCCGTGGCCAGCCCGTTGGTCCACATCTTGTTTTTGTACATGGCCTCGAGTTCTCTCGAAAGCGACTTCTTCAACTTCTCCGGCTCCGTGCCCATCAGGGCGAGCGAGGGAAACAGGTTGGTGAAGTCGCTGTCGTCGCCGAGACCGCCTCCGAATTCCCCGTCCCACGCCTGGCGCCAGTCGATGTAGAAGTCGGCGATGCGTTGGAAGTAGTCAACGTCCCTGGTCTGGAGAAAGGCCCACTCCGGCACCCCTGCCGGCGCCGCCGGTAGAGTGAAATCAGGAGTTGCCGTCTCCGGGTTCCATTCGTGCCAGTATTTGCGGCCGAGATCGTTCTGGGGATCCACGCGCAGCAGGTCGGTTATGTCGGCATAGAAACGGTTGTAAGCGTTCAACCGCTTGCTGTTGACGTGCTCTTCCGTCATGTTTGAAAAATTGTCACGCACCTGGGTCAGACGGTCGGCAATGTGCTCAGGCAATGCATCCTTATAGGGCTTGAAAATCAGCCGCACCTGCGCGCCATCCAGGGAGCCTGCATTGAACTCCGCGCTGGCAGACGCAATCGTGATCAGCAGGCTCTTGTCGTTGGGCAGAATACGGTCGCGCGTGTCCAGCCACAAGGTGTGCGCCTCGCCCGGCTTGACTGAAAATGTGAAGTTGAGCATGTCGCGCATGGGCCACAGCGGGTCTCGCACCTCGATGTTCATGGGCACATAATCGCCGTGCGTCGGCTTCACGTTCAATGCGGGCAGGTCGATGGCAATGCCATCCAGGCCCGCGTACATATCGTCCCAGGTATAGGAGGGAATATGGGTCGTGGTTGCCGGCATGCCACGCAAATCGGCGGGAATGAGGATGTGCACGATGGGCAGGGCAGCCGCGTCGTCCTTGCTGCCGGGCGCTCTCGACCTTAAGCCTGCAAGCCGCCGGCCGCCACCACCGTCTCCGCCAGGCATGCCCACAATCAGCGAGCGCTCGTCCGCCGGATAGCGATCGTGAATAAAGTCGACCAGCGGAGTCAGGCTGGGATTGTCATCCGGAGACGTGGCTGTTGAAAGCCTGTACTTGAGTTGGACAGTCCCTTGAGGCGGATCGCCGGGATGGACATAGTAGGCGGAGAATTCGCCGATGGGCGTTTCCTGCTCCACATTGGTGAAGCGCAGCTTGCCGCCGGTCATCGGCGTAGAGAAATCGTGAAAGGTTGTTTCCTGCCCGCTGGGCCGCTCAAACAGCGTCTTGCCGGGCAGCGTGGTTCCATCAAGCCCACTGCGGCGAACTTCCATCTCGGAGACATCCGGAGTAAGCAGCGTCATGTTGCCGAATGCGCCGCCGCTGAATTCCAGGTGGTTCCAGGGCTCGCTGGGCATGATGAAGGTGATGGTTTTGCCGGAGATCGCGTAGCAATCCCAATCCGGCAGTTGGAAGTAATCGAAGCGGCCGACCAGGCGCGAGCGATTGTAGACGCCCGGCCATGTGGTTTCGCGGATGCCGTCGGTAGCGCGCCACCACCAGCGCCCGATATCGAATGCGTCATTGATCTCGACCTTGCGAATGGTGGTGTTGGCAGCGGGAAGCGGAGCGGGAATATCGCCGGGCCGGTTCCAGCCGTAATGGAACCACCACTCCTGCTGCGTGGCGGCGTTGGCAAGGCTGCGTGCGACAGGCGGAATATTCTGCGGAATCTCGCCTTTGAACAGCGCTGCTACATTCTCATCAGAAAGCGCGCGGTCGTAGATGCGCACCTCGTCCAGGTCGCCCCCGCGGTCGTAGCTGTAGGTGCTTTCGACGCCGGTGGGCCCAATGATGCGGGAGTGCGGCCCGAACTGATCCAGCGCGGCATCGAACATGCCCGTGGCAGCCTTTTCGGCCACCATCTTGCCGTCGACGTAAAAGCGGATGCCCGTGGTCTCATCCCATGTGAGCGTCAGAAGCGCCCATTGATCCGGCTTGGGAAAGTTCGGCATGTCATAAGAAATGCGCGTCCGGCCCAGGTTCACGTCGGTGACAAAGGTATCGAAACCATGGCCGTTGTAATCGATGCGCAGCCATACCTGGTCCCAACTGGAATGGTCCGCGTAGCCCACGCGGAAGATGGGAAACGCCGTCTCGTCCACCGGATCGCGCGAACGCCAATAGAACGAGAGCGTGCCGCGCTGCGCATAAATGTTGCCCGGTGCCCAGTAGGAAAGCAGTTGATTGTTGCCGCACTGAATGTAGGAGCCGCTCGCGCCGCCGGGAAGAATCTTCACGTCGTGCACGTAATTGGGGACGGGATCGCCGCCGGCCGCGTAGTCGGCGTTCAATCCGTGATCACCTGACAGATAAAAAAGCAGGCCGGGCTCGCTGGCATGCGGGTTGGGCGGAAGAAGCGAGGTGGTGATGGGCGGCGCGTATTCGAGGGCGGTCTGCGACTGCGCGGTGGCCGCGCAGAGGATTGAGGCAAAGACACAAGTGAGCGAAACAAGGCGCGAACGGCGCATGGCAAGACCTCCAGCCGGATGATGGACCTCAGGCGCATTCGTGACGGCGCAGACTGGTCAGACCACCCCCACGGCATTTTCAAGGCAGGGACGCAGAGTTGGCAACTGGATGGCAGCTAACAGCTGTTAGCTTGTTCGTGCGAAGGCTGAACTTGGGCTGCAACCGTGCTCACCGGGCGGGCGCATAATCGATGTTGAAGGTGAGGATATGTACGTTTTCGGCGTGATCCCATACTTTCTGCCATTCCTATTGATCGCCTTCGGGTGGAGGCGGAATGTCTTGCGCCAGGATCGGACGAGTATCCCGAAGTGGAGAGATCGCTGCCTCTTGCTCTCCCTTGCAACAGGAGCTATCGCGTCGCTGACGTCGATGACCGCCAATCTTTTTTGGCTACACGGCGGCGGAGACCCTCATGGCATGGGCTCCGCACCCGGAATTTGGCAGCCAATAATGATTGTGTCCTGGTGCGTTCTTGTCGTGGCGCTCATTTTCGCAATTCTCGGTAAGGGAAAGGGTCGGTTCTTTTCCCTCAGCGCACTGCCTGCAATTTTGGTTGCTCAGGTGTTGGTGGCGATTCTGCAAATGGACTGAAATTGGCGACACGCCGTCTGGACGGCGATAGTGGCCGCGCGCGTACCGAGTCACAAGCTAACAGCTAAGAGCTGTCTTTACATCGCTTCGGGGCTTTCGATGCCGAGCAGGGCGAGCGACGCAACGAGTTCACGCAATGTGACCGCGGCGGTGGCGAGGAGGAAAGTTTTGCGCGCGGGGTCCTCTTCCGTGAGGATGTGGTGGCGGTGGTAGAAATTGGCGAACTCCTGCGCAAGTTGGAAGGCGTGCTTGGCGAGATGGGCGGGTTCCGATGTCGCGATGCACTGCTCCAAAACCTGAGACCGGCGTCCGGCGCGCAGCCACAGCGACCAGATGTCTTCGTTGGCTTCGCCGCTCAGGAAGGAGGTGAGGACCGATCCCTCGGGGGCTAAAGCCCCCTCTTTTTTTTGCTGCGATTGCGGCACGACTGAAGTCGTGCCCTGATACAAAGCGTCAGACTGCTGACTCGCCGACTCGCTGACTTGCTGACTCGCTTGCGCTGCGAACTCCTTCAGTACCGCTTCCGGCGTCGTTCCGCCTTTGCGGAAGATGTTGCGAATGCGCACGACGGCGTATTGAATGTAGGGTCCTGTCTCGCCCTCGAAGCTGAGCGCATCTTTGAAATCGAAGGCGATGACGGAGTTGCGCGTGAACTTGAGCATGAAGTAGCGCAGCGCGCCGATG
>Ga0326727_10023584_pt1 | contig 11721 bp, 13 predicted proteins | sample MB2enrmetagenome_FD_207643 | JGI IMG/M metagenome (GOLD analysis project Ga0326727, IMG submission 207643) | Lab enriched peat soil microbial communities from McLean, Ithaca, NY, United States - MB29MY | ecosystem: Environmental > Terrestrial > Soil > Wetlands > Peat | place: USA: New York... | reverse complement strand
TGTTTCCAGCTCTCGAGATTGGCCGGTTAACGGTTGGAACTGTCCAAATGAACAGCGCTCTCATCATGCAATGTTTCGAAAAAAAGCTGTTGATCTTATACGCTTATTCGACAATAATCGAATTAGTTAAATTGGAAAGGGAAACATGAAAGCCGGAGTAAAAATCGAGGATGTGATTCGTTACGCAAACATGTTCTCAGCAATGGGGAGCGAACCACGACTCCGGATTATGCGGTTGCTGTTGTCCGCTCACCCGGAAGGCATGGTTGTCGGCGATATTGCTACGGAACTGGACGTGGGGGCAAGCACGCTTTCGCATCACCTGGAAAAGCTGAAGAACGAGGACCTCGTTCGCGTTCAGCGGGAAGGAACGTTCTTGCGCTACACGGCGAATACTGGCGTGTTGGAGGAACTCCTTGGTTTCCTGTTCGCCGAGTGCTGCACGCGCAATAAGGCGATTGCGCCGCAAAAAATCGTTCTGTGCAAATAGGAGCGGAAAACCATGAGCGACATCAAGGAAGCCGTCAAAGAGAAGTATGGGCAAGCAGCGTTGCGCGTTGTTTCGGGCGAGGGAAGTGCCAGCTGCGGCAGCAGTCCGTCATCCTGCTGTTCGGGTGGCGACCTTATCACGACCGATTTATACAGCCAATTGCAAAAGGATGAGCTGCCGGAGGCGGCAGTCCTGGCGTCGCTTGGGTGTGGGAATCCTACGGCGCTTGCCGAGTTGACGCCAGGCGAGATCGTTCTGGACCTCGGGAGTGGCGGCGGGATTGATGTGCTGCTCTCGGCCAAACGCGTTGCTCCGGGAGGGAAGGCCTACGGGTTGGACATGACGGATGAGATGCTCAGCCTTGCTCGGGAGAACCAGCAGAAGGCGGGCGTTGCGAATGTCGAGTTTTTGAGGGGCGAGATTGAGCAGATTCCGCTGCCGGACAACTCGGTCGACGTCATCATTTCCAACTGCGTGATCAATCTCTCGGCTGACAAAGATCGTGTGTTGCGGGAGGCTTTCCGGGTGCTCAAGCCCGGTGGACGGTTCGCCGTGTCTGATGTCGTGACACGCGGCGAAATTCCGGCAGAGATTCGCAAGAACATCTTGCTGTGGGTTGGCTGTGTTGCCGGGGCACTCGATGAGAACGAATACCGTGAGAAACTCACCGCAGCCGGATTCGCAAACATTGGGATTGAGCCGACGCGGATCTATCGCACAGAGGATGCCTTGTCGTTCCTTATCGACAAGGGCATCGATGTGGAAGCCATCGGTCCCCTTGTCGATGGGAAGTTCATGAGCGCGTTTGTCCGCGCGCAGAAGCCGTCAGCGCAATAAGACGGTGGGAGGTGCGCGACGAGATTCGTGCATTTGTGGAAAAACTCCCCGAAGGTTTAGCACTTGAGGAATGAACCATGCCTGAACGAAGGAAAACGATTCTTGTCCTTTGCACCGGCAACTCTTGCCGGAGCCAGATGGCCGAACGTTTCCTGCGAGCCTATGCGGGCGATAGCTTTGATATTTACAGCGCCGGTTTTGAGCCAAAGGACGAGATCCACCCTTAGGCCAAACAGGTCATGCGGGAAATCGGTCGCGATATAAGCGGCCAGTATCCTAAAGGTACAGAGGAATACCTCGGGCGACTTGCAGTAACGCATCTGATCGTCGTCTGCGCCAACGCTGAAGAACAGTGCCCCCGTTTTTTCCCGGGAGCGGTGAATCGTTGGTACTGGCCCTTTGACGATCCGGCCGCAGCGGCCGGAACCGAAGAAGAACGCTTGGTTAAATTCCGCCAGGTGCGCGACCAGATCGAGCAGAAGATTCGGGAATGGATCCCGACCATAACCTCCCAAACATAGAAACGGAGATGCTTGCCATGCCCGGTGGAATTGCTAAGAAACTCTCGTTCCTTGATCGCTATCTGACGCTCTGGATTTTTCTGGCGATGGGAGTGGGGGTTGTTGGAGGCCACCTGTTTCCGGGTATTGAAGGCTTCATTAACCGTTTCCAGGTGGACACTACGAATATTCCCATCGCCATCGGGCTGATCCTGATGATGTATCCGCCGCTCGCGAAGGTGAAGTACGAGGAATTGGGCGATGTCTTCCGCAATTGGAAGATTCTCGGATTGTCTCTTCTGCAGAATTGGATCATCGGCCCGATCCTGATGTTCGTGCTGGCGATGCTGTTTTTCGGAACGGGGCTGTTCGGTACTGCGCCGCGCTACCAGGAGTACATGGTGGGACTTATCATGATCGGCCTGGCGCGCTGCATCGCAATGGTCATCGTCTGGAACGAACTGGCCAAGGGCGATACGGAATATGCCGCAGGTCTGGTGGCCTTCAACAGCATCTTTCAGGTCTTGTTCTATAGCGTCTATGCCTGGCTGTTCATCACGATCCTGCCTCCGGTCTTCGGTCTCAAGGGAAGCCTCGTCGAGGTAAGCATGGGCCAGATCGCAAAGAGTGTGTTTGTTTATCTAGGCATCCCATTCATTGCCGGTGTGTTGACTCGATTGGTGCTGGTTCGAGCCAAGGGGAAGGAATGGTATCACCGGCACTTCATACCCAAAATCAGTCCCATTACCCTCGTTGCCTTGCTATTCACGATACTGGTTATGTTCAGTCTGAAGGGAAATCTGATCGTGCAGATCCCGCTCGACGTGCTGCGCATCGCGGTTCCGCTGCTGATTTATTTCGTCGTGATGTTCTTCGTCTCTTTCTGGATGGGGCACCGGATGGGAGCGGACTATTCCAAGACGGCAACCCTTTCATTTACTGCCGCAAGCAACAATTTTGAGCTTGCTATCGCCGTCGCGGTCGCGGTGTTCGGCATTCAGTCGGGCGCTGCCTTTGCTGCGGTGATCGGGCCATTGGTGGAGGTCCCGGCACTCATTTCGCTGGTGAATGTTGCACTCTGGTTCCAGAAACGGTGGGTTTGGAAGGAGGAATTAGCTCATGCAAAGAGTTCTTATCCTGTGCACTGGTAATTCTGCCAGGAGCCAAATGGCGGAGGCGCTATTGAAGAGTATTGCCGGTGACCGGTTCGAGGTTTGCTCGGCAGGTACCAAGCCCGTCGCTGTCCGAACCGAAGCGATCACAGTCATGAGAGAACTCGGTATCGACATCTCCGGCAACCGCGCAAAAAGCATTGATGAGTTTAGGAACGAGCCGTTTGATTATGTGCTGACCGTGTGTGACAACGCCAACGAAACCTGCCCCGTGTATCCGGGACACACCAATCGTCTGCATTACAGCTTCGACGATCCTGCGGCAGTGCAGGGTTCAGAAGAAGAGCGACTCGCAGCGTTCCGGCGGATCAGGGACCAGATCAGCGAATATCTCCAGAACTTTCCGCCAGCCGGTCCGGCGTTTTAAGAAGAAGTCTGTAGAAGGGGAAATGATGTCTCTCCGAGCGCCGTGCATCGCTGCATCCGAATTTCGCTGTGGTGCAATGATTTCTGTTTTGTTCTTTCAGGATGCGCATACGGAGATGATGCATAACTCCGTTGTGACTCCATTCGGGGTCGTCAGGTGGGAACTCAGGTAACACGGTGCGCTGCAGAAATGCGAAACATAGCTACCGAAAAGAAGGCCTTATCACAAGTCACTGCTGTCCCAATTAGCCGAAAAACAAATTTTCTCTGATGATTTTAAACGAGTTGCGACCTTTAGCAGCGCCTTCGCCGGATGAGGTTGGCTGCCGGAGTCGCAAACTTTTTATACTCCTGTATGGCTGCTGTCCAAGCTATCCGTCCGCTTCTCTCGCTTTCATGCGTCTTTCCTATTCTCGATGGTGTTTCTGCTGTCCAGATTATTTTGGGAATCCGAGAGCCAATTGCTTGATATCAACTTCAGCCAATGCTGGCGGGCCTTCGAATGGATTGTCTAGCCAGGCGCAAAGGCTACGATAAACAAACAACTGATAACGCAAAAGCGCAATCAAATTGGATAAGGACCAGGAAAATTTGGATCGCAATTGCAGATACTTCAGGATCAGTATGGCGACAATGTTGTAGACGAAGTTGGTGGAACTCACCGAAGGAGAAAGGAAATGCAAGAAACTGACCTGAAATGGCAAGAGCGAAAAGCGCCGGAAACTCCCCCCATGCAAGCAACCAAGGAAACTGCAAAAGCTACAAGCGGCGGCAGGAATATCCAAGCCCTGACACCTGAAATGGGAAAAATCGCGTACAAGTTCATTCCTCGCCCTATTTTTCCGCCGCCCAAATTCGAATGTCCAAAGCATCGCATGAGAATCGAAGGCATTTGAACACTGGCCTAAAAAAGGCGATCAGGGTTCCTAGACATCCGACGCATTCAACCTCGAACCACTGAACTTTTCCTTGCCGTTCCGAGCCCAGGAGATCAAGATGCGGCCGTGTGTCTATCACAAGGCAGGTGGCTCATGCCTTCCAGCCTGCCGGTACGATATTCGTTCTCGTTTCCACAATGCCTGCAATCAATACTGCCGAGATCCCGCTGAACTGTTTGGATTTAGCCTGTCGGCCGGATATCTTTATCAGGGAGGCGACTTGGGGGTCATTGAAGAGCGATCCCCCGGATGCCAAAATTGGCCAAGTAGCTTCGCACATGAATATTCGAATATTCATGGACTTGAAAACCGCACCATTTTTGGAAAAGTCTGCCCATGCCCCGATTATCCGGGTTGTGGATCTTTCCCACGATTCGTTTCATGATACTCAGAATTTGTTGCCGAGGGGAAACCATCATGCTGAAGAAACGTAGTGGCACATGCATGCCCGCGATAGGAATCGTAGTTGTCCTGTTGGGGGCTGTTGCTGCTTTGCCCGCACAACAGGCCGGTTCGCCCGGCGGGCTGACGATCGCGCAGGCAGTGGATGCCGCCCTGCGCAACTATCCTGCTGTTCGAGTCTCGCAAGAAGAGATGAATTCCGCCGCAGCCGGTATCCAACTTGCGCGCACAGCCTACTTGCCGCGAATCGATGCGCTGGCACAGGTGAATCGCGCGACCAGGAACAACGTTTACGGTCTTCTATTGCCGCAAAGCGTTCTCCCTTCCATGTCCGGCCCGGTGATCGGAACCAATAACTTTGGAACCGCATGGGGCAGCGCAATAGGAACGCTTATTACCTGGGAGCCGTTTGATTTTGGACTTCGGCGGGCAAATGTTGCGGCTGCAACCGCAGTCCGCACGCGGTCGGAAGCCGCTCTCGGGAGAACACAATATGAGGATGGCGTGGCTGCTGCCGATTCCTGCCTTACCTTGATGGCGGCACAGGCAACCGTTGAAGCGGCGCAGGCCGGCGTGGATCGGGCTCAAGTCATCGCGAAAACAATCACGGCATTGGTTGATGCAGAGCTGCGCCCCGGTGCGGACTCCTCCAGGGCCGAGGCGGAGCTGGCGGCCGTCCGAACGCAATTGATTCAAGCCGAGCAGGCCGTTGAGGTTTCACGTGCAAACCTTTCCAGGTTTGTGGGTTTGGATCCTGCCCAGATAGCTATTTCAGCGCCAAAGCTGCTTCAGCTGCCTTCGAATCCGGAGATCGCCTGGCCCCTGGATTTGTCGTTTAATCCAATCGCTCGTGAACAGAATTCTGTCATCGAGCAATCGAGAGCCAAGCTCATGGTTCTCGAGAAATCCTATTTCCCGCGCTTTTTCCTGCAGGGTTCCCTGTACGCACGCGGAACCGGGGCCGAAGTCAGCGGCGAAATTCAAGGCGGCCTCAACGGACTCGCGCCCACAGTACAGAACTATGCCCTGGGCTTCACGATGGCGTTCCCGGTGATGGATCTCGCTTCCATCCGGGCTCAGAAAGCGGGACAGTCCGCACGCGTCCGGGCTGAAACTGCCCGATACGAGCAGATTGCGACGGACTTGAAGGCACAATGGAATGGAGCAGTCGCCACGCTCCGTGGCGCCAAAAGCATCGCGGCCAACACTCCGGTTCAGGTCAGGGCGGCACGTGCCGCATTGGATCAAGCAACGGCCCGCTATCAATCAGGGCTGGGGAATGTCGATGCGGTCGCCGAAGCCCAAAGACTGCTCACGCAGGCTGAAATCGACGATGCATTGGCCCGGCTGGGCGTCTGGCGCGCCTTGCTTGCCGTTGCCCAATCCACTGGAGACCTTCAGCCATTTCTCGTAGAAGCAAGCCAATGATTTTTGGGGGGGATGAAAAATGCGTTTCGTTCTAGCCGCTCTCAGCCGCCCGATCACGGTTGTCATGGCGTTAATCGCGATCGCGCTCTTCGCTTTTTTTGCTGCGAATCGGATGCCGGTCGACATCTTTCCCAAGGTGGGCGAAGCGGCGATCTACGTCGCACAGCCCTATGGTGGAATGGATCCGGCACAGATGGAAGGGTATCTTACCTACTACTACGAATATCACTTTCTTTACATCACCGGAATCAATCGCGTCGAAAGCAAGAGCATCCAAGGTGCGTCTCTCATGAAGCTTATATTCCATGAGGGCACCGATATGGCGCAGGCCATGGCGGAAACCGTCGGTTATGTGAACCGCGCACGGGCATTTATGCCTCCAGGGACGGTCCCTCCATTCATCACGCGCTTCGATGCAGGGAGCGTCGCCGTCGGGCAGCTTATCTTCAGCAGCCCCACACGCAGCCAGGGCGAACTGCAGGACTTCGCATTGAATCGAGTGCGTCCGCTTTTCGCCACACTCCCGGGGGTTTCCGCACCTCCGCCATTCGGCGGAAACCAAAGGACAATTGTGGTAACGCTTGATCCCGACAAGCTTCGGCAATACAGGATTTCTCCCCAGGAGGCGATCTCGGCAGTTAGCAAAGCCACCCTGGTCATGCCATCAGGAAATATGTGGACCGGTGAGATTAACAGAATTGCGCGGACGAATGCAGCGCTCGGGGGGAACCTTTCCGAGCTGATGAACACGCCTATCCGGCCGGTTTCCGGAACAACGGTGTATCTGCGAGACATCGGTACCATTGAGAACGGAACGGACATCATTACGGCCTACGCGCATGTCAACGGCAAGAGAACCGTTTATATTCCCGTGACGAAGCGGGCCGATGCATCCACACTCGCCGTCATCAATGCCGTAAAGGCAGCGATCCCTGATTTCAAAAAAGTTGTGCCGGACGATGTCGATGTCAGCCTGCAGTTTGACCAATCTCCTTTCGTCACCAACTCTCTTCGTGGGCTGATTGTCGAGGGCCTGTTGGGCGCTTGTTTGACCGGATTGATGGTATTGATATTCCTGAGGGATTGGCGCAGCGCATTGATTGTAATTGTGAATATCCCGTTTGCTCTGCTCACCGCAGTGATCCTGCTGTGGGCTACGGGCCAGACGATTAACATCATGACTTTGGGAGGGTTGGCGCTCGCGGTCGGGGTCCTGGTCGATGAGGCGACGGTCGAAATCGAGAACATACACACGCAGATGCTTCCCGGCATCACTCGTGCGCGCGCGGTCGTAGAGGCCTGCAGCCGCACGGCCCTTGCGCGTTTGCTCTCGATGTTTTGCATTCTGGCTGTATTCGTTCCTTCTTTCTTCATGGTTGGAGTGAGTCGCCAGCTCTTTGTCCCACTGTCGATGGCTGTCGCCTTCTCCATGATCGCTTCTTACCTGCTCTCCGGCAGTCTGGTGCCTGTTTTTTCGACGTGGCTGATGAGGGAAACGCATCGTGGGGAGGAACGCGAAGGACTGTTCGGCCGTCTGCGATCCTTTTACGAGCGTTATTTGAAACTTGTGCTGAGATTTCGTTGGCCTCTGGTGCTGCTTTATCTCCTGGTTTCTTTTGGCCTCCTCTATTTATTGCTCCCCCACATGGGGACGGAGCTCTTTCCCGAGGCCAATGCCCCGCTCTTGCGTGTGCGCCTGCAAGCGCCGGCCGGCACCCGGATTGAGGAAACCGAACGAATCGCCCTTCGTGCGTTGGATGTCATACAAAGGGAATCAGGCAAGGACAATGTGGAAATCACCAGTGATTTCATGGGGGTCGTGCCATCCAGCTATCCGGTCGACCTGATTCACCTGTTTACCAGCGGACCTCAGGAAGCGATTATACAAGTCGAGTTGAAACCCGGAACTTCACGAGGTGAGGCGCTGCGCGAGCAAATCCGGGCCGGCTTGCGGCAGGCGTTGCCTGACTGTCAGGTTTCCTTCGAAGCTGCCGATATCGTCTCTCAAGTGATGAGTTTTGGCTCGCCCACGCCTATCGAAGTGGCCGTGCAGGGACCCGGGCTGGCCGACGATTACGCGTATGCCAAAAAGATCAAGACTCAAATGGGAAAACTGACCTTTGTGCGGGACCTGCAGTTTGCACAGGAATACAATTACCCCACTTTAGAGATAGAGATTAGCCGGGACCGGGCCGGGCAATTTGGACTTACCATGTCCGACGTGGTCCGTTCGGTCGTACCCGCCACCTCTTCTTCCCGGTATACCGAGCCGAACTACTGGCGCGACCCTAATTCGGGCAACGCATTTCAGATCCAGGTGCAATTGCCTCAAAACCGCCTCCAGAGCGTCGACGCCTTGGGAAAGCTCCCTATCATGCCGGGCGGGAATCCGGAACCCCAACTCGATAATGTCGCGACGCTCACGCCAGGAACGATGCCTGGACTGATCGAGCGCTTCAATGGCCAGCACATCATCAGCATTACGGCCAACATTCACGGGATCACATTGGGAAAGGCCATACAACAGCTCAACAGGGCTCTTGCCGGCGCCGGTGTTCCTCCACGGGGTGCTAAGGTCGTGATGAAGGGCGAAATCCCGCCGTTGGAGCAGACCGCGTCAGGATTGCGGACCGGCCTTCTGTTGGCTGTCGCAGTGATCTTCCTGTTGCTCTCCGCCAATTTTCAATCCATTCGCCTTGCGCTCGCTATCGTCCTCACTATCCCAGCGGTTCTTTGTGGTGTTCTGCTGATGCTTTGGGCGACCGGCACGACGCTCAATATTCAGTCCTTCATGGGTGCAATTATGGCTGTTGGCATTGCCGTCGCCAATTCAATCCTTCTGATCACCTTCGCTGAGCGTTTCCGACACGCCCAGAGATCTGTCGCGGATGCAGCTTGCGAGGGTGCGGCCAGCCGCCTTCGGGCGATCCTGATGACTGCGGCGGCCATGATTTTCGGCATGGTCCCGATGGCCATCGGATTCGGCGAGAGCGGATCACAATCCGCTCCGCTGGGTCGCGCCGTCATTGGCGGTCTTCTCGTTTCAACCTTTGCGACTTTGACTATTCTCCCCTCAATCTATTCCATCCTTCAGGGAAAGGCGTCTCTTCGTTCTCCGTCGCTTAATCCGAACGATCCGAGGAGTCGATACCATGATGCAAAATAGAAACAGTTCTATCACGATGGCGCTCGTGTCAGTCCTGGCGATACCCGGCTGGTCGCAAACAGACGCGCTGGTGCCAGTCGTATCCAAGCCGATATCACGAACCATCGAATTGCCGGGCGAGTTCTTGCCTTTTATGGCCGTCTCTCTGCACGCCAAGATCCAGAGTTACGTTGATCGGGTTCTGGTGGATCGTGGCAGCGTTGTCGCCAAAGGGGATCTGCTAGTCGAGCTGAACGCTCCCGAAATAGCCGCACAGATTGCCGAGGCCGAGTCGAAAGAGCTGGCCGCCGAAGCAGACCGCCTGCAAGCCGAAGCTCAACTTGATGCGGCTCAGAGCACTTATGAGCGCACGAAGATGGCAGCGCTAACGCCTGGCGCCATTGCCGGAAATGAACTGATCCAGGCTGAGAAACAGCGGGACTCCGCTCAAGCTCTGGTCAATTCGCGTCAACAAGCGAGCAGGGCAGTTGCCGGAGCGGTCCAGGCACTCAAGGATCTGCAGGCCTATTTGAAAATTACCGCTCCGTTCGATGGAGTTGTAACCGACAGGATCGTCCATCCGGGGGCGCTTGTGGGTCCGGGAAATGATGTCGTGCTTCTGGTGATTCAACAGCTTTCACATCTCCGATTGGTGGTATCCGTCCCCGAAGAGGATGTCAGCGGGATCATCAAAGGAGCGAACGTGCCATTCAGGGTGCCCGCCTGGCCCGAGAGAACCTACTCCGGTACAATCGCGAGAATTTCTGGTGTCCTCGATCAGAAAACACGCACCATGGCTGTCGAGCTGGATATAGTCAATCGTGACGGCTCACTGGCTCCAGGAATGTATCCTGCTGTCAAATGGCCCGTCCGCCGCTCTCGACCTGCGCTCTTTGTGCCCAAGACGAGCGTAGTCACGACCACGGAGCGCACATTTGTGATTCGCGACAGCAACGGGAGCGCCGAATGGGTGGACGTGAGAAAAAGTGTCACCGAAGACGATCTTGTGGAAGTGATAGGCGACTTGAACCCAGGAGACATGGTTCTCCGACGCGCCACTGACGAGATACGAAAGGGAACGCATATTCAAAAATAAAACCCTTGTTTGAGTTCCGATTGGTGGCCGCTGGCTTGCTCCATTCTATTTTTGAAGGCATCATGGCGAGAATCTGAGCATACCCACTCCGAATCCTTCAATCACGTACGCGACCTGTTGCTTGGCCAACCGCTTACCCTTCAACTGAAGGCATTCACGATACCCCTGCGGGAAGGGCTGCGTTTGTATCTCCAAAACCAAAGGTTCGAAATAAGCCAGACTCGCCACCGGCTCGGGCGGTCGCGGGCCTGCTCCCGCCATTCCTCCCGCCGGTGCTCGCGGCAGCGCCTTTCATGGGTGAGTGCCCTGCAGCCGGGATGCGCGCACGGGTGAGGCGCCGCATAGGGCATCAGCAGTACTTCCCCTTGCGGACGATCTCCCTCGCGAGCGCTGAAGTGCTGCCGGGTAGTGAAGCATGGTCCGATTCCACCGCCCTGCGCTGGCAGTCCCCGTAGGCGCAGAGAACTCAGGACGGCCCGCTGAGGTCTTCGCCCAGCAGGCGCCCAAGTCCCTCGCTGATGCAGTCGAACTCCGGCCGGATGAGTTTGAATCCAGGGCACATCTTTGAAGAGCGACCACATATCTGGAAAATCCCCGGAAACCGTGGCTTGAAGCGCGGAATCGGAGATAGGGTAGCGCCTGCTATTCCCTGCTATTGCTGCCATTTAGTCGTGCAAAACCACGCTGAGCAGTCCACTGTGAACCGTTAACCCGTCCTGATCGTTGTAATCGAGAAAGCCCAGCTTCTTGAACTTTTGCAAGAAATGACTTACCTGCGACCGGCTGGTTCCGATTGTTTGCGCCAGGCTGTCCTCACTAACTCCGGGAAGCACGAGTTCGGATTTGCCTTCCTTGCCCAAATGAGCGAGCAACAAGAGGATCCGAGCCAGACGCTTTTCGGTTGAATTGAAAAGACGACCCACGATTTCCGCTTCGTATCCGATATTGCGCGAAAGCAGATGCGCGGCGAACAATTTTGAGATCTCGTGATTCTCGTGAATCATGCGCATCATCAGCGCCTTATCGATCCGGATGAGAGTGCAATCTGTTGCCGCTGTGGCCGTTGACATTCGCAACGGCTGACTTGCGAGACATCCCTCGCCGAGGAACCCGCCGGCACTGATTGTTGCGACGATCGCTTCTGTGCCTTGCGGGGAGATCACCGAGAGCTCCACCGAACCCGTTCGAACATAAAATATGGAATCCGCGGGCTGTCCTTGTTCGAAGATGCACCGGCCGGCGCTGTATTCGTCAACGGTTTTCCCGCTTGAAAGTCCTGCGAACACGGCTTCCCAGTCGACGGGCGCGCTTTTTTCATTCGGCATGAGGCTTCCTTTGATTGATTGG
>Ga0326727_10023583_pt1 | contig 11721 bp, 8 predicted proteins | sample MB2enrmetagenome_FD_207643 | JGI IMG/M metagenome (GOLD analysis project Ga0326727, IMG submission 207643) | Lab enriched peat soil microbial communities from McLean, Ithaca, NY, United States - MB29MY | ecosystem: Environmental > Terrestrial > Soil > Wetlands > Peat | place: USA: New York... | reverse complement strand
ATGCTCATGCTCCAATTGGTGGAAGTCGGCAGCGTCAGCGTGCTGTTCCCGGCCGCCGTTTGCACGATGACATTCCAGGTCGGGCCGGAGCGGAAGCTGTCATACAAGGCCAGGTTGCCATTGGCGTTGGTGATGTTGTAATTGATGAAGGCCACGTTGAGCGCGCCGTCCGGCTGCGTCTGAAATTCCGGCGAAACTCCGGTTGGATAGTTGTAACCATAGAGGTTGGCGCCGGACTGCACCAGGAGCGCGTCAGTGTCACTGAGCGAACCCAGGTTAATATCCAGTTTTTCCTGGCCGTTTTGCGGATGGGTGAATTTGTTGTAGGCGCCGTTCGCCGTGAAATTCCCGCCGATGGTCGTGTTGCCGCCGTTGGTCACGTCGCCGAAAGTGTCCACATTGAAATGCGGGCTGTTGATTTGTCCTTTGACCGTCAGATTGCCCTGCTCTGTCAAATTGGTCGTTTGCGGAAGATAGAAGATGCCGTTGGAGCTTTGCCCGCCAATCGCTCCAACAAATTGCATTCCGTTCGATCCAGCCGCCGTGCCCAGGTTGGCCGCGCTGATGTTGCCGGTAATGGTGGCGCTGGCGGCGGTGAAATTGGAATCCACGGTGACATTGCCATGCAGGCCGATGCTGTCGGTGATGTTGGTCAGGTCAATGACGTGCTGGCTGTTGGTGTCCTGCCACCAGACCGAGCCGGGAGCGACCCATTCCTCCCACGCGTCAGGATTGCCGCCCCAGCCCCACCCGCGACTTACTTGAAATAAAGTGCTGCCCATTTTGTAGGAAATGCCGACTCCGCTCCCATTGAGATTCGTGAACGTGACGTGCCCGGCATTGGTCCCGTTTGTGGAAGTCATGCCGCTGAAAACGTTATTGCTGCCCTGGCCGCCCGTGCCGGAGACGAGCGTGTTGCCGCCCTGGGTCAGGCCGCCGGCGAAGTTGATGTTCCCGATCCACTGCGCCGTGCCGCCATGCTTGATCATCGGATTGGCCGCCACCAGGAAGAGATTGGACATGGCCACGTTGGCGTTGATGGCCACTCCCTGCTGATTGTTGGTCAACTGGAAGATCACATTCCCGTTCGTATCCAGTATGAGAAAGGTGTTGTTATTGGTGGCGAATTGCCAGGAAGGGCCGCCCGCCGCCGTCCCTGGAAAACTCAATCCTCCCACGACATTCGGCCATTGCAGATTGGGGTTGGTGAAATTATTGCCCGTTCCACTGCCTCCATTGGAGAGCAGGTATTGGCCGAGATTGAGCGCGTTGGTCAGGCCCTGGGCGTAGAGCTGCGTGGCATAGCTGGCCAGATTCAGCGCGTTGGTGCAGGCCGCCGCTATGGCCCTGGCGAAATTGGTGGAATTGGTCGCCTGCGTCTGGATCGCCGTCACCAGGTTGTTGCTCAAGCCGGCCGCGTTGGTCCCGCCGCCCGCGTTGTAGCCAAACGTCCCCGGATCAAAGCTGGAAATTCCGCCGCCGCCGCCCGTCCCAAACCCCGGCACATTCGACACCGCCTGATTCAACAAAGGCTGATTGGCGATGAAAAAATTCGTCGGCGCGGCCAGCTTTCCCGTCGCGTTGGTCACCATCACCGCCGAGCGCGTCTGAGCAAAGCAAATGATAAATGATAAATGATAAATGATAAAAGGCAGCAGCCATCTGCCCCAGCCAGGGATTCTTAATGTCTTCATAATTACAAATGACAAATTTTCAATTTCCAATTTTCAATTCGAGCCGGCATCCGACAAATACAACGCCGCCACGCCGCCAACTCCGTTCTCCACCCCCACCGTGTAAAACAGCCCGTCGCTGTCATTGCGGATTTGCAAGACCGGCACACCCCCGACATTCGCGAACCGCACATTGCCAATGGATGACGCCGGCGCCTGGCTCACCGGCCCGTCCAAAACCGTGACCGGCCCGTCCAGCAAGGTGATCACCTTCGCCGTCGCGTCCGCCGTCGCCAGCGTGATGCGCAGCCAGTAATTCTGCGAAGCCGCCCCGTTCAGCGGGATGCAAGTCTGCGCATTGGGGAAAATGAACGCCGCGTGCGGCGCCGCCGTCGCGCCGCTCCACTGCGCCGCTGTCAGCGTCAAATTCATCGCCGCCGCCGCCACCGTGCAGGACATCAGCGGCCCGTTGGTGTCATTCTGTCCGTGAAATACTTGACATGTGGCCGATGTTATATTGGAGAGCGTGGGGGGCAGCAGGGCGCCGTTCTCTCCGATTCCCACGTCAATCTCCACGTCGTCCCCGCGGTAGAACAGCGCGCCCTGTCCCGTGTTCAGGTCAATGACGGGTTGATTCCGCGCCGCCAGGTCGCAGAACAATCGAATCGGTAAAACTCCAATGGCTGACATAGTGGTTAGTGCTTAGTGGTTAGTGGTTAGCCTGATTTTGGTCGGTTCACTCATAAATTCTAGTCACTGGTCACTCTTCCTCACTGCCACGCTCCGTTTCCGGCAATCGTGTATCGGAATTTGCAGCTCACTCCCACGTGTTCCACGCACTCCACCTCCGCCACCACCGCGTTGACCAGGCTTCGCTTTGCCTGGCCGGTCGCGCTCAGATTGTAGAGGGTGACTGTGCCGTTGACGGGGACCTGGTCAGCGTGCTGGGCCATGAAATTCAGGGCCGCCTCCACCGTCGCAAACGTCCTTTCCACCACAAAACTCAGCCGGTTCTCCAGGTTGTAGCGCGGAAGGTTCGCCTTGTAGGCCGCCCGGAACAATCCCTGGCTCTGCCAGATCCGCGTCTGTTTCGGACAAAACCCATCCTGCACCGTCGCCCCGCTTGCGTCGTCCGCCAGCACAAACGCCGTTCCTCCCGCCGCTGTTATCGTGATTTTCATAAGACAAGTGACTAGTGACTAGTGGTTAGTGGTTAGAGCTCTGAAATTCTAGTCACTAGTCACTGGCCACTCTCCTCGCTACGCGAGCACCAGCGCCGGAGACGCGGTGCCCGTCGAAACATTGATCGTGCTCACGAAGCCCACCTCTCCATTCCGCAGCGCCTTGCCCCCGAACACAAAACCCGCCGTCTTCAGCGCCGCGTTCTTGACAGTCACGCTCACCGTCTGCGCCCCCGTGATGACCAGGTCCGCCGCCGCCGAACTGAGCTTCGCCCCATGCGCCGCCGCGCCGCCCTGCGCCAGGAGCGCCGCGTCAATCTCCGCCATCGTCGGCTCCGCCGGCAGGCACTTCGCCATGCACCGGTAGCTCAGGATTTTCATATCTACCGTCCGCCCCTGGATCCTCACCGGGGCCAGCTTCAATTCGTGCGTGACCGTCCATTCCTCCTGCGCCTGGAAACTCGTGAATCCCGCCGCGCTCCCCCACGCCGCCGTGTATTTCTGCCGCGGGATTTTCGACGCGGTGACGGCCGGCGCGGCAAAGGCCTGGCCCGCCGCAATCGTGTAATATGAATTGCTGGCGTTCGCGTCCAGGCCGTTTCCCACCACTCCGCACAATTCCATCGGCCCGATCCCCGCCTTCTCCACCCCCAGGATCAGGTCCGGCATCTTCGTCACCGCCCCCGCCCTCACCGTGATCGCGTCGCCATTATTTGACAGCCATTGGAACGGCGCGTCCGCGTTGCCAAAAATTCTCTGCCCGATCACCGGCTGCAAATACGGCCACAACACCGCCAGATTGTCGTAGGTCAGCGGCGTCCCCGTTCCCTTGACCACCAGGTCCGTATAGACTTCGTCAATCTCCCCGTAGAGGGCCGCGCTGATCACCCGGTTGACCGGCGTGATCTCCAGCCGCGAATCCTCCCCCAGCGGGATGTTCGCTCCGTTGAAATTGACGTAGGCCGGCCCTCCCGCCAGCAAGGATCTTGCAATACTCATAGTCTGATTGGAGTGTTGGAGTCCTGGAGTGTTGGAGTTTTGGGTTTCCAATCCCATCACTCCGCCACTCCGTCACTCCGTTTTATTTCTCTCGCCTTTCTGCATTCTTCATTCTGCCTTCTGCATTCACTCAGTGATCACCGCCTGCCCCGCGTCGCTCCCCGTCAACCCCGCCAGATAACCCGCCCAGCGCACCACCGTTCCCGGATTCACCGTGAACGGACCGCCATAGACCAGCGCCCCCGCGTTGCCGGGTCCGGGAAAACTCCCGTCCGTCGTGTAATAAATGCCCGCTCCCGCCTCGCTGGTGGACAGGCTCACCGTCTGCTCCTCCGCCGAAATCGCCGGCAGCGCGCATTTGCCCGCCGCCGCTTCGCTCATCCGTCCCCGCAGCAGGACCCGGTAGCCCAGGCAACCGGGAAACTCCTTCTCCAGCCCGGCCAGCGGCTCGATGGCCTTCTCGTCCTGGTAAAGAAGAATCTTTCCCTCGATGGCAAACTGATGCAGCGCCGCGCGCACGGCCCGCGCCGCCTCCTCGGCCGTCACCTGCGTGCCGCCCGGATTGAAATTCAGTTCCGGTATTTCCACCACGTCCACCGCCACCATCACCTCGCCCTGCGCCGGCGAAACATTGGGCTGCAGGCCCCGGATCGAAGGCATCCTCACCGTCAACCCGCAGCCCTTCCTCCCGTTTTTCGCCGTCAGATGCGCCACCCGCCGTTCGATCTCGCTGGCGATGACCTGCCGCCGCAGCGTCGCCACCGTCAAGTATGCAAAGGCCGCCTCCGAATTCAGCTTGTCGCAAACGTCCTGTTGCAGTTGCAGTAGAAGGTCCATGTGTCAGAAATGGAATAATGGAGTGTTGGAGTGCTGGAGTATTGGGATTCCGGATCCCATCACTCCGCTGCTCCAATACTCCGTTGGGGAAAAGGGTCTCATGTCATTTGCATCCTCTTGAACGCCCGCAAAAGCTCCTCCGCCATCGGCGCCAGCGCGATGGCGCTCAACGCCGATTGCCCCTCCGGGTTTTGCGCGATCTGCGCCCCCAGCTTGTCCCACCTTTTCCACACGTGTTGGCACTGCAGATACCAGGCCGACTTCACCGCCGCCGGCAGCGGCGTGGCCGTGCCGGGCATGACCCCCGACCCGTCCTCCGTCGTGTCAAACCAATACCCGCCGGTGTAGGTCACCTGGATGCGCGACCAGTAGTAACCTTGCAGCGCAATGAACATGATGTACCCCTGGTCCATCTGCATCGCCTGGATGAGCGAACTGGGGTCGGGCGGCAGCGGATAGGCCACGTAGCCGTCGCTCTCGTCGTCCTTCTTCGCCAGCGCCGAAATGGCTTCGACGGGGAAACAGTTCAAATACCAATGCCGCCGGTCCGCCGAGAAAGTGTCCACCTTTCCCACCGTGCGGCCGAAGGTCCGGTTGCAGTATTGGTCGAAGAGATTGGCCACGCCCAGCCCGATGCCGGTGATGACCGCGTCGTAATTGGTGTCCGCGCGCAGCGAGGCGGCGAGCAACTGTCCCTTCAACTCCGTCAAATTTCCAAGTCCAATGTTCATGGGTTGATTGGAGGGATGGAGTGATGGAGTATTGGGATTCCGCATCCCATTACTCTCCTTCTCCATCACTCCGTCATGTTCTTCGTTTTATCATTTAGCATTTATCCTTTAGCATTAAGCGCGTTGCGGAGATTGAGACGCCCCTGCATTTCACCGTCTCCGTCGGCGCAATCCCTCCGGGCGGCGGGAATGCCCGCCCCGCCGCCCGCCCTATGCCCCTCATCCGTTGTGCTTGGGTTTGCGCCAGATCAGCACGCTGTGGTTGGTCGTGGTATTGGTTCCCTGGCAGCCCATCGTCTGCAACTGGAGGTAGCCGATGCTGCCGAGCAGCGAGCTGGGCAGATTGGTCACCAGAACCCCGTTCGTGCTCGTCGGCGGGATCACCACCACCAGCGTCAGGAACGGCGCGTTGGTCGGCGTGAACACCACCCCGTCCGACGACGCTCCGAAGGTCAGGTAGTTCGTGCAGCCCAGCGGCGCGGCGTTGCTCAACGAGGCGAACTCCCACTGGATCGCGCAACTGTCGTATTTCGTCAACCCGATGGGATCGCTCATCACCGCGTTGGTGCTGTTGGCCGGCAGCGCGTTGGTCAGCGGCGTGCCGCTGATCCCGCCCGGCGCGTAGGTCACCGGAATGCTCGAATACTCCTGCCCCCACGAGGCGGCGGCCGCCAGGGCTGTCAACGCCACGGCGCACGGCCGCAGGAGCGCGAGAATGTTTGTCAATACTTTTGTTTTCATGGTCTCAATTCCTCTTCGTTCTTTGTTTTGTTGCTTTTCCCTTCCTCCGCGCGCTCAACGGGCGGCCGTTTGCAGTATGGCGAAGGCGTTGTTCTGCCGGCAGCCCGTCGCCGCCCGCCCGTAGGCCCGGAACGATCGCTCCAGCGTGTTCCACCGGTAATGGTCCGACGCCTCGAAGGCGAAGTCGTCCCGCACCCCGACCACCTGCCCGTTGCGGTCCCCAAAGGCCGCCACCAGCGAGCCGGGGCCGTCCCCGTTGGGCGCCGCCATCACCGGCACCACCGGATAGCCGAGAATCGTCCCGATGGAGCCGTAACTGGGGGCCTCCAGCGCGCCCAGGAAGATCGGCCGCCCGTTGTTGTCCTTGATGCTCATCATGCGCACCAGCATCTGGGGGTGCATCCACCACCGGGGCCGCCGCTTCAGCACCACCGGCGCCACCGTCGTCAGGCACCGCGCCACGTCGTCGAAATCCAGCGACCCGATGGTCGTGTTGCCCTGCGCCGCCGTGGCCTTCAGGCCCGCGTTGAACAGCCCGGTGAAGTTCCCGTCCGTCCCTCCGCCGTTGCCGCCGCCCACGAACGCCGCCGTGTCAAGACGAAGATTGAACGCCTCCTGGAAGTCCTCCATCACCATCGCAGTCACGTCAAACTCCGCGTCTTCGATCAACTGCCGGCTCACGTTCAGCAGCACCGCGTTGGGCAGCACGGTCAGCGTCATGGTGCTCCCCGCCTCGTTCGTGTCGTCCGGTATCGCCACCGCTTCCGACGTCAGCCACTGCGCCACGCTTCGCGCCGTCTTGATCGGAAAGTTGGTGATCTTGGTGCCCAGGCGCCGCACCCCCAGCGTGCTCCAATCTCCATACTGGGCCAGCGTGTCGTAAATTTCCTTGAACAACTGCGCGATGATCAAGGTCGCCCCTTCCCCCGTGTCTTCACCGATGGCCCGGGCCAGCGGTTCGCACGCCGCCCGCATGTCCCCGTTGCGATCCACCGCCAGGCGCACCGCCAGGTTCAGCCGCGTCCGCTTTTCCGCGTCGTTGGCGATGCGCTGGATCGGGTCCAGCCCGGCCGCCACCGCCTCCGTGCGCAATTGGCGCTGCAGTTTTTGCACCGCGCCCAGTATTTGCGCGCGGTCGTTGGCGGAATTCTTCAACCGGGTGATTTCCTCCATCGTTTGCTTGGTTTCCCGGCCCAACTGGTCGTAGTTGCGCAGCAGCGTCTCCTGGTTGCGCTCCACCGCCTGGAATTTTTCCCCGACGGCGTTGACTTCCCGGAGCACCGACTCCTGGAACTGTTCATCTGACAATGTTTTCATGGTGTCCTCTCGTGTATTTGCAATGCTCTCTCCAATTCCTCCAGGAACCTCGCCCGCGCCTGCTCCGGGGCCGGCGCGGCGGGAGCAGGACAGTCGGCCGCGCGGCCGTTTTCACGTTGCGAGTATTCCTGGGAAAGCGTTTCGATGTCGGCCCGGTTGATCGCCCCGGCCCGCAGCGCCTTGGCCAGCGCGTTCGGATTGGAGCCGACCACGCAGCAGGACAGCTCCACCTGTTCCTGCTCCGTGTAAATGGTGCGCACCGGCGCGTCCGCCGCCAGGCCCAGCTCCTTCAATTGCCGCCTCCATTCCTCCCCCGAAGTGGGCGTCACGTATTTGACCGGAAAGAAACCCACGCTCACCGCCTTGAGGTAGCCGGCCGCCGTCATCTTCCAGCCGATCTGGGCCAGTTGGTTCTCCGGCACGTCAATGGCCCACTGCACCCGCTCGATGAGCTGCCCGCCCTCCACCCGGAAATCAATCACCCTGCCCAGGCATTTGCCGATGGTCGAATAATCATGCGAGTCAACAAACGGCGCGTTCTTGCTGAAATGCGTGAACCGCCAACCCGCCGCCCGGATGACCTCCCGGTAACTGTCAATCGTTTCATCCGAGGCCACGTAGTCCACGATCCCGCGCCGCGCGTCCACTATCCTGACTTCCGGGTGGATCAAGCGCCGCAAAGTGGACGGCAAATTGGCAGGGCCGTCCCGGCCCTGATCCGACCTATCCGTCGCATAGGTCCCATCCAGCAGCCCCTTCGCCTCCCGGTATTCCCTCCGTGCCATCTCCGCTCCGCCCCTCCTGGCAATCTCATTAAACTTGCTTCGCACCGCGTCCCCTTTGCCGCTCCCCTCCGCCCTTCCCGCCGCCTCCTCAATCTCCTGCCCGATGCGCCGCGCCTCCTCCCGCCAGACCGCCTCGCGCTCTTCGAGAAAAGCCCCGGCCCGCTCGTTGTCAATCACAGTCCCGCCGCTCCCGCATTGCATCTCACGCAACCCGGCCGCGATGACCGGCCGGAGTCCGGTGCAAAGTCCGCGGGAAAACGCCTCCGCGTCGAAGAATGGTTGGCCCGCGGGATTCGCTTCCATCTGCCGCAAAGCCTCCGTCCGCGCCTTCATCAACTCCCGCCCAAACCGCGCCGCAACCCCCTTCATCCCCTCCTCCAAAGTGGCAGGGCCGTCCCGGCCCTGATCCCCTCCGCTTGCCGCGCCGTAGCGAAGCGAAGGCAGATGAGGGCGAGCAGGCTCGCGCTCTAACAATCCGCAATCCGCAATCCCCAATCCGCAATCCTCCCTCCCCTCCAGCAGCTCCCTCAACCGCCCCACCGCATCCTCCCCCCTCGCCATCAGCGCCAACGTATCGTCCAGGTTCACCCCCGCTTCCTCCTCCTCCTCGCCCTCCTCAATCGCCTTGATCTTGGTCGAAAGGTATCCCTTTTCCCAGCCGGGGCAGGCCGGCAGTTCCAAATCCAGATAATCGTTCAGCGCCTTCAGCGGCACCCCCATCGCGAAGTACTTCGCCGCCGTGTCCGCCCTTTCCCGCCGCACCGCCTGGATCACCGGATGCTCGTCCCAATCCAACGACGCCCTCACCCCGCCCGCCCCCTGCCGCCGCAAAACCTCGTTGATCGCCTGGCAAATCTTTTCCCCCAGCGGAATGCACGTCTCCGCTATCAACATAAACCAGTCCGACGCCGACCCGATGGAATAGCTCGCCTTCACGTCCGCCATCGAAGGCGGAACCCCCATCGCGATAAACACCTCATGCCGGTTTTGCAGCCGAGCCGCGATGAAGTCCGCGTCCGGCACCCGGATTTTCGGGTCCTCAATCGTGATGTCTCCGTCCAGGAACACCGGCTTGAACACCCCGCGCTGCGCCAGTTCCCGTTTCTCCCGGATTTGGTCAATGATCTGTTGACGCTGCCCGTCCAGCGGCAGCCCGTCCTTGGCAATCACATACGCCCCCTGATCGCCGTTGTTGCGCATCAGGTTCAAATTGAATTTGCCCGCCAGATAATCCGCCTCCGCCGCGTCCCGGCACGGCTTCAACTCCGCCATCCCGCGAAAGTCGCTGTAAGGATTCCACATCTTCAGTTGCACCACCTGCTCCGGCAGCAGCAGCGCGCGCCGGCCCGCCGCGTCCGTGTATTCCCACCCTTCCAGTTCCCCATTATTGACAACGTGCCGCATCCGGTCCGGCCGGGCCATCTGAAGGGGCGTCGCCGCCGTGGCCGGGCAGGAGCCGGTTCCGTGCGGCCCCATTCCCGCCAGCCACGAATCGTCCAGCAGCCAGAACGCCTCCCCTTCCAGCTTCAGCCAGCCCACCGTCGCTTCGATCAAGTCGCTGCGGCTCAACCCCGCCCCCGGCGTTTCCCAATACGCCTCCAGGTCCGCGTCGTGGAACCGCTGCCCGTCCCGCGCGAAATGCAGGTCCACCGCCGCGATCGGTCCCGCGATCTTCTTGATCGCGCGCATCACCCAGGTGGACTGCTCGAACGCGCGGTACATCCGCTCGCCGCCCATCGCGTCGTAGGGCATGATCTTGTTGAATGGAAAGGGCGCGCCGCTCTTGAATATCAATGCCGCGGCGGCATGGAGGCGGGAGAAAAAGGCGGGTCTCATCGGTAGTCTCCTTGGCAAATTATGAGTTTTCGGGGAGCGCGACCGTCCCGGTCGCCCCCGTCGGCGTCCCGCCGACGGAATCTTTCGGCCGGAACTGGCCCCCCTGTTGGGTGAGTCCGTAACCGCATCGCGAATGATCGCGGATCAAATTGTGGTTTTGGAAATGTATGAGTCATAAGATTCTTCTTTAAATCACCTGCGCAAAAATTCTATTGACTGATGCCGATTGCCGCGCCGCGTGCAGCGCCAGCGCCAGCGCCCAAAACCGGTCCGCGTGACCGTTCTTCGTCCGCTCGCCGCTGAAACGGATGTTGCCCGACGCCGTCGCCTCCTTGCGCAGAGACCGCAAATCCGCCCGGATAAATTTGTCGCCGGGGATGCGGACGCTTTTCTTTTCAAAGGCCGCGCGGGTGGAGTAGGCCAGGTCCTCCTTTACCCCGCTGGTGAACGTGATTCCCTCCACCTTGTAACGCCCGAACCGCTCCGCGGCCCTTTCCGCGAATTGCCGCCCGATGCCCGTCTGGTCCACACAGCACCGCTTCAAATTCGGCAGCGCCATGATCCCGTAAAGCGTTTCCTCCTGCTGCGCGAAAGTCGCCTTCTCCAGGCAGACGACCCGCCGTGTAAAACACACATCCTCCACCCGCTCCACCACCCAGATCACCGTCAAGTCATGCTCCCGCCCCACGTCCACCCCGGCATAAAGCGCCCCTCCGTTTCCTCTGTTTCCTCCTGTTGACAGTTCCATTTCCCATTCCATCCCAACTCCATATTCACACGACGCAATCAAGTCATAGCTCAAGAACGCCGCGTTATCGTCCCCCGCCGCGCACAGAAATTCCTGCTGCCACGTCTCCTCGTCCGCGCACTCGTTCCGCAAGCTCTGCAAAAAGTCATCCTCGCTCCATTTCAACCGCTCATCCCCCGGATTCGCCCCGCCCCATTTCATCTTCAATTTCCCCAGCAGGCCCTCCTTCACCGCGTCCAGGATCGTCACCCGGTGCAGGCTGAACCCCTTCGGATTCCCCTGGTGCCGCGCCTCGGTCACCAGTTCGTTGAAAAAGTTCGAACTGCCGCGATGCGTGGAAATGATGTCCAGCCCCCCGCCCCACAGCGTGCCGGGATCCCCCACCGAGTAGAGCAGCCGGTTGTCCGGATTCAGCGCGAACTCGTCAAACACACGATGCCCCCGTTTCCCCGCCTGCGCGTTCGGATTGGACGTCAGACAGTAGATCGCCCGCCCGCTGGCCAGCGGCAGCACGTGCGCCGACACCTTCCCCGCCTCGTCCAGCATCTGGCAGGCGAAGGGTGCAACCGACACGTGCAGCAGCCTGGCCCACTGCGCGCAATCGTTGCCGAAAAGCCGCGCCTGCAGATCATCCCGCGACGACACCCAGGCATTGTAGGGATGTCCCTTGCGGCCGATTTTCCTCACCAGGTCGTAGGCCGTGCAAAGCGAAATCCCGATCTGCCGCGACTTTTCCATCAGCCGCCGCCGCGACCCGTCCTGAATCCATCTCGCCTGATAAGGCAAAAAATATTCCCCTCCCCGGGGAGCACATGCGCCTCGCATGTCGCGGCCGGCGCCCCCGCCGGCCGCTTCCTTTCCGCGACCCTTGGC
>Ga0326727_10023582_pt1 | contig 11721 bp, 9 predicted proteins | sample MB2enrmetagenome_FD_207643 | JGI IMG/M metagenome (GOLD analysis project Ga0326727, IMG submission 207643) | Lab enriched peat soil microbial communities from McLean, Ithaca, NY, United States - MB29MY | ecosystem: Environmental > Terrestrial > Soil > Wetlands > Peat | place: USA: New York... | reverse complement strand
CCTTGGCAATTCCGCCGACCGCGGGGTTGCACGACATCTGCGCGATCAGATCGAGGTTCATGGTGACGATGGCCGTGCGAAGGCCCAGACGCGCGCAAGCGCGAGCGGCTTCACAGCCGGCATGCCCCGCCCCGATCACAACAATGTCGTAACGGCCCGGTTTCACAGGTATCATGGTAGCGCAACGACATGAAAATCCTCGTGATTGGCAGCGGGGGGCGGGAGCACGCTCTTTGCTGGAAACTTGCTCAGACGCCGGGCAACGACGTGTATGCGACGCCCGGGAATCCAGGCATGGCCCAGGTGGCGTCGTGCTATCCGGCGTCGGATCCGCTCAAGCTGGCGGAAACTCTGGACATCAATCTGACGGTTGTCGGACCGGAGGCGCCGCTGGCGGCAGGCATCGTGGACCGCTTCCGCGCCCGCGGACTAGCCATTTTCGGACCTGGCCAGGCGGCCGCGCGGCTGGAGAGCAGCAAGACATTCGCCAAGGAATTCATGCAGCGCTGGCGCATTCCCACGGCCCGCTTCACGTCGGTCGCTTCGCCCGCTCAGGCGCTGGACGAGTTGCGTAACTTCGGCATGCCCGTGGTACTGAAAGCCGACGGACTGGCCTCCGGTAAGGGCGTCGTTGTGGCGCATTCGCGCGAGGAAGCGGAGAACGCCATCCCGCCGCTGATGTCGCACGCCGGCGGGCTGGTGATCGAAGAGTTCCTGGCCGGAGAAGAGGTCAGCTTTATTGTGCTGAGCGATGGCGAGCGCGTGCTGCCGCTCGAACCGACGCAGGATCACAAACCCGTTTTCGACGACGACCGTGGACCCAATACCGGGGGCATGGGCGCGTACTGCGACGGCCGCATTCTCACCCCCGAGCAGTCGGACGAGATTCTTCGCACCATCATCCACCCGGTCGTCGAAGGCATGCGCGCGGAAGGCAATCCGTTTACGGGTTTCCTGTACGCGGGCCTCATGATGACCGCCGACGGTCCGCGCGTGCTCGAGTTCAACGCCCGCCTCGGCGACCCCGAAACGCAGCCCCTTATGCATCGCATGCGCGGCGATTTCGTTGCCGCGTTGCACGGGGGGGCCACGGGCAAGCTGCCGGACACGGCGTTTCAGTGGAGGAGCGAACCTTCGGTTTGCGTGGTGGCCGCCGCCAGCGGTTATCCGGGAACGCCACGTCGCGGCGATCGCATCACCGGCATCGAGCAGGTGACTCACGGAGTGGTGTTTCAGGCGGGCACCGAGCTGGATCTCTACGGACTCAAGACCGCGGGCGGGCGCGTTCTGGGCGTGGTGGGGTCCGGAGCGGACCTGCAAAGCGCGATCGACGCCACCTACGCGGAAGTCGCGAAGATCCACTTCGAAGGAATGCAGTATCGCCGCGACATCGGGCGCAAGGGTCTCGCACGCTGGGCGTGAGCGGACAGAGTGCGGTTATTGAACGCGATGGTCACCAAGTCGGAATTGGCGGCTACCAGTCGACGGATCGATCAGGTTGGGCCGGAAGAGGAGCCATGCGATCAAGCCCCACGGGAAAAAGAAAATCACGGCGATTGTTACCAGGAGAGGCGATTTTCCGCGTCGTCGGGCGTCGATCACGCACGCCCTGATGGTGAGGGCGAGGGCAACCAACAAAAGGATGCCGATGAAGAGAACCGCCAAACCGCCTAAAGCGTCGCCCATGCGTCCATACTGAGAATACACGAATTTGCCCCGCCGCCATTGCGCCTCTCACCGAATCTCGATGCCCAGTTGCGCGCACTTCTTATAGAGATGGCTGCGCTCGAGACCGAGGGCGCGCGCCGTCTCACTCATGTTGCGATTGTGACGTTTCAGCTCGGCGAGGATCGTCTCGCGCTCGAAGCCTTCCACACGCGTAGCGAGAGTGCCGGAGCCAGACCCAGCGTTTCCCGCAAGAGCATTCTGCGGAAGAGCCATGCCGACGGTCGTCTCATCCACGGCCCCATCCGCCAGCAGCAGAAGCCGCTCGACGCAGTTCCGCAGCTCGCGCACGTTACCCGGCCACGAATACTGCTCGAGCAGCGTCACGGCCCCGGCAGTAAACGCCTTCGGCTTCCACCCATTCTGCTCGCTGATCGCGCGCGCAAAGTGTTCCACCAGAACCGGAACGTCGCCGCGGCGCTCGCGCAACGGCGGCAGCACAATCGGGAACACCACCACGCGATGGTAAAGATCCTGCCGGAATCCGCCGCCCGCCACCTGCTCTTCCAGATTGCGATGCGTCGCCACCACCACGCGCACGTCCACCCTGACGGGCTGGCTGCCGCCCACGCGCTCGATCTCGCCTTCTTCCAGCACGCGCAGCAGCTTGGCCTGCATCATCGCGGGCATGTCGCCAATCTCGTCGAGGAACAGCGTACCTCCATCGGACTGTTCGAATTTGCCCACGTGGCGCGCAGCAGCGCCGGTGAACGCGCCCTTTTCATGACCGAAAAGTTCCGATTCAATCAGCTCCTGTGGAACCGCCGCGCAGTTTACGGCGACGAACGGTCCGCCGCGGCGCGGGCTCTTGTCGTGCACCGCGCGCGCCACCAGTTCCTTCCCCGTCCCGGTCTCTCCGAAGATGCAAACGCGCGATTCCCCCGCGGCGACGCGCTCCACCAGATTCATCACTCGCCGCATCGCGTCGCTGGCCCACACGATTTCGTGCCGCCCGACACGCTGCCGCAGGTCCCGGTTCTCGCGTTCGAGACGCGTCATGCGCACAGCATTGTCGATAGTGAGCAGCAGCTTCTCGGTGGAGAGCGGCTTCTCCAGAAAATCGATCGCCCCGAGCTTCGTCGCGCGAACGGCCATATCGAGAGTGGCCTGACCCGAGATCATCACCACCGGCACTGCCACCCCCAGCGCGCGGATCTCCTCCAGCAGCGCGATGCCGTCTTTGTCCGGCATGACAACGTCCGAAAAAACCAGGTCGAAAGGCTGCGTGCGGATCAGCTCCAGTGCGCGCGTGGCGTTGTCGGCCACGGTGGCATCGTGCCCATTCATGCGGAACGCGCGTGCCAGCGACGCGAGCGTGTTCGGGTCGTCATCGACAATCAGCAGTCGGCTCATGCATCCCTCCGCGCGGGCAGCTCGATGGTGAACGTGGCGCCGCGCCCCGGCTCGCCCGAAACCGAAATGCGCCCATGGTGGTCGCTGACAACCGACTGCACGATGGCGAGGCCGAGACCGGTGCCGTGGCGTTTGGTCGTGTAGTATGGCGTGAACAGTCGCGCGCACTCCTCTTCGCTGAGGCCCTGACCGGAGTCGCCTACTTCGATTCGTACCATTCCGTCCGCGGCCGTGGTGCACAGGCGCAGCGTGCCGCCCTCGGGCATGGCATCCATCGCGTTCAGCACCAGATTCCGCAGCGCGCGCGAAAGCTGCAGCGGATCGGCGGAGATCTCGACTCCGCTCTCCGCCAATTCCAGCACGGGCTCGATCCGCGGCCGAGCTTCCCTGCCTCGGAACTGCGCGTGCAACTGCGGCTCGAACAGCTTCAGCACTTCGCGCACCAAAGCGCTGGCGTTCACCGTCTGGAACTCGGGCTGAGGCATCTTCGCAAAATCGCTGAACTGGCCCACGATGGTCTTCAGGTTGCCGAGTTCGGCCAGCAGCGTGGCGGTGCTCTCGCGAAAGATTTCGTCGAAGTCCTGCGGATGCTGCTCGCGCGCCCGCTGCAGATTCTCGATCGTGATCTGCAATGGAAAAAGCGGGTTCTTCAGTTCATGCGCAAGTCGCCGCGCCAGCTCGCGCCAGGCGGCCACGCGCTCCGCCTGAATGGCGCGATCGCGCTGCTCGATGAGCTGCTCGGTCATCCTGTTGAATGCGGCCGCCAGTTCTCCGATCTCATCTTTCGATTGCACATCGACGCGCGTGTTCCAATCTCCGCCGGCTACCGCCTGAACGCCCGATACAAGCCGAGCCACCGGCCGGGTGACGCGAAGCGTCGTCCAGTAACCCATGAGCACGCCGAGCAGGATGCCGCCGCCAGCCACGCCCAAGCCGGTCCAGAGAATGTTCCGCTCCAGCAGCACTTGTTCGCGCAGAGACGTGCCCACCAAAAGCGCGCCCAGCAGGTTATCTCTGTGGACGAGGGGCAGGGCGACGACAAACTCGGCGCTGGCCGGATCGTCGCCGTTCCAGCGCACAGTCGCTGAGGCCTCGCGCCTGGTCAGCCGGAGCGCCTCGACAAGGCGATTCAATTCCGGCGAAGTCGCGACTGGACCGGAAGTGCCCATCACCGCTCCGCTGGCTAGCCACAACATGGGCCGGACGCCCGGTGCGGTCCCGAGCGAAGCCAGAAAGGCAGGGTCCAGTTTCCGAGCGCCGAGCACGAGAACGCTCTTGTCGCCCGCGCTCACCATCCGCAGCGCCGCGAATGCCACCGTGCCGCCGGCATCCGTGGGAATGAGCGTGAGAAAAGGTTCCGAGGAGGCGGCATCGCCCGGCGCGATGAGCCAGTCGCTCCGGTATCCATAGCGCGCCGGCTCCGACGCCGACGAAATGATGGTGAGATCCGGTTGCAGAATGTCCAAAAACTCGAGCGCCTGCGCATCCGCTTGGGCGCGGGCCTCGCCGACAAACGCGGAGAAATCCGGTTGTGGCCGGTTGGCCTCCACGGCGATCTGCAGAATCGATTCGACGAAAGCGGCGCGCTGCACCCTTTGTTCGACATCGCGGTACCCGGACTCCACCTCGCGCTGGAACTGATCGACGACGGCCTTCCTTCGTTCCTCGGCGATGCGGTCGAACGCGCGCCGCGCGGCCACCGACACAACGCCGCTCACCAACGCCACGGCGCCGGCCACCGTGAGCGACGAAACCGCCAGAAGCCGTGTTCGAAAGGTCATGGCTTCGGGCTCTCCAGCCAGACATCCTCGAGCCGCCAGTTGCCCGTAGGGCCCGTGGTCCACGCGTTGACGTTCGGAGCGAGCCCATACGCGAGGGGAAGCTGAAACAGCGGGACGAGCCGGCGCGACTCGATCAGCCCGCGTTCCGCTTCGAACATCTTTAGCGGATCGGCACTCGGCGCGCCGCCCAGTGACCTGAGCGCCTCCCCGGCATCGTCGCTGGCGATTCGCAGAATCACCAGGCGCACGTCGGCGTCCGGACTCGTCGATGAACGAAGAGCGATTCCCGCTTCCGCCGCATTCACCACAATGCGCTCCGCAATCGGCCGTAACAGCGGGCTCTGCTTGTCCCAGGCAAACGACATCGGCGCGGCCGACGCGGCAAGTTCCTTCGCCTTGTTCAGATCGCGTGCGACGGGGAACAGGAACGCGTAGCCGCTGAGCCACTGTGGCAGCAGCGCTCCGGAGATTTCGCCCTGCCTTTGCAGGAGCACGTTGTGGATGGCCGGCCGGTCGATGGCCAGCGTGAGCGCCTGTCTCATCCTGTCAAGGTCGCCGCGATGGCCGGCGAAGGCAAGCGCGATCACCTCACACGGCTGCGAAGCACTGGTGCGGACGCCTTGTTGTTGCGCGCGCCGCAGGTCGGCCAGCGGCAACTCGACCACATCGATCTTGCCGAGTTCGAAATCGAGCGCCTGATCGCGCGAAGTACGGCCCATGTGAATCTCGACGCGGTCGAGGTAGGGCCGCCCACGCGGAGCCGACTCGTCCGCTTCGAGGATGACCGTTTTCATCGGCTCCCATGTCACCACCCGGAAAGGCCCAACTTCGCGTGCGATGTTTTCCCTGAGCACGGCGTCGAGCGGGTCGGCTGGCGCGTCGCCGGCATCGAGCGATTGAATCGCGCCGCTCACATCGATCCGCAGCGTGCCGCCATAATGGGGCCGCCGCGCGGCGTCGAGCGCGGCCGCGGCAAGCAGGCAACTAGCGATTGCAGCCGAGCGTAAGCGTGTACGCCTCATACTCTCCGGTGGCGAGGTCGCGCGCGATGGCCAGCGCTCCGCCGGGCGCGGGCCACAAGGCGGTGACGGGCCCGGCAAACTCGGCGGGATCACTGATGGCGACGGGCTTTCGATCCGTGATCTCGAACGCCGTGACGGTGTCGGTTGCATCGCGCGCGCTCGGCGAGGAAGCCAGGATCGCCGAGCCGATGCCGCAGCCGTTGGCCACCGCGAGGAAGTCGTCGCCCCATGAATCGAACGAGCCGACTGGCCGTCTCGCCGCGTCGTACATATGCGTGCGCCCGTCGAGTTCCGCGGTCAGATACAGCGGCCGTCCTCGTTCCTCCACCTGCGCGAACGAAAAGACCGGGGACCAGTCGTCGAGCTGCATGGTGTTTCGCGCCGCCGTGAATCGGACGTCCTTGCCCCCCGATTCGCAATGGGCGCCGTGGAAAACCTCGCCCGGCAGATACGCGGTGAATTCGTTGCCGCTCCCATCGAGTTGCCCACGAGGATCGCGGACAACGGCGGCACCCTCGAGCGGCTTCGCCTCAACGCGCTCCCAGCCCAACCCCCTGCGCGCGTACACTACCACCTCGGTTGGTTCGAGCACCATCATGGAATCCCCCGCCACCGCGACATCCAGCATCGCTCCGTCCTGCTCCCGGATCAATCGCTTTTCGAGCAGCGCATGAGTGGAAGGCGCCGGTCCCGCTGGCGCTTTATACTCGATCATCTCCACCTGCCGGTCGCCGCCTCGCTCGATCTCAGCCACCAGCAGCAGCTCCGCGGCGTTGTGCGAAATGGTGAAGGCCACGTCCACCGGCTTGCCGGGCCGCGCGTTCGGTTGCCGCAGGGCGCGCGCGAACACCGCCCGCGCTCGCGTCGCTTCCGCATTCCCCAGCGAAGAAAGATTTCGAACCGTTGCCACGCGCGCAACTTCTCCCGCCGCGAGACGAGCCGTAACTCTCTTCGCCAGGCTGCGCACCGCTTCGTCGAGCGTCTGCGCCCCACACAGTCCACCCAGAAACAGGCAGAGCAAAATTCCTCGAAGCACCGCTGGAATAATACCAAAGCGAAAAGGGCAGGCGTCGCCGCCCGCCCCTGAGTTCAGGCGCGATCTTACCGCTGGTCAGTAGAGGAAACCGGATGCGTGTAGCTCTCGCCCGCGCTGGATTTCAGGACATCGTTGGCGAAGAAAAACTTCCCGTCGTTGGGCACCATCATGATCTGCACCTTGTCGGAAAGCTTGTCGGCGATGATTTTCTGAATCAGCAGCGGATTCCCCTTGATCACCTCCGACTCCATCTTCATACGATCGGAGTCGGCCGCGGCGACCACTCGAATATGATCCGCGTCGGCCTGACTCATGAGCTTTCGCCGCTCCAGCTCGGCCTTGCCGTCGATGACCTTGGCCTGCGCCATCGCCTCCGCGTTCATGATGGTGGTTTCCTTGCGCGCTTCCGCTTCCAGCCGGCTTTGCTCAATCTGCTTCTGCTTCAAAGGCAGTGTGTGCTGCATGGCATCTGCCTGGGCCTTCGCATCCAGCACCGTCTCTTCGGCCTTCGCCTCGGCGCCCTTGATCTCCCGCACCTTGTCCGCCTCGGCTTCGAGCTCGGCTTCCTTCACCATCTTCTGCTTCACTTCCAGCTCCACCGACATGCGGTCGTTCTCCTGCTCCTTGAGCAGCAGACCTTCCAGCCCCTTGGCATACTCCTCGGGGAGATCGATGTCCGTCACCATGACTTCCTTCACGATGACCCCGTCCGGCGCGAGTCGGCGCGCGATCTCGCCTCCCACGGCGCGGACAATGTCGTCGCGGCGCGTGGCGAACAGCTCGCGAACCATGTAGGCGGGAGCGGTATCGCGAAACGCCGTCGCCACCACCGGCGGAACAATCTCCGTCTCCACGGGCTGCGGGAGGTTGCTATCGATCCACGGAAGACGCCGGGCGTCGAGCCGGTAACGAACCGTTACGGCAAGCCCGACGCTGAGCCCCTCCTTCGTCTGCACGCGAAGTACTTCGGACTTCTTCTTCGCGTCTTCCGTCAGCGTCGTGATGAAGAGGTGATCGCGGGTGCTGAACAGCTCCACATGGTCCACCAGCGGCAGGATGAGATGGACTCCGGGATACAGCGTGCCCGGCTGCGCTCCGCCAAACTGGCTCAGCAGCACGCCTGCCTGACCGCTGGGCACCATCACGATACTCAGGCTTGCCAGCAACAGAACGAAGCCGGCGACGGAGAGCTTTCCCGCCGAGCGCCATTGGATCGGCTGCTGGACTGGCCGCGGCTTTTCGGGGTCCGTCCGGGGCGGCCTGAAGATCCGGTAAAAGTCGTGAATCAGGATTCCGGCTGCGGTGAGCAGCAATCCCAATCCAATTAATGTGAGCGAATATTTAAGAAACAGCATGGTTTTTCTCCTTCTCTGACACGTCACGAGACCGCGCGCAACGGGCCGGTCGGCGTCCGGTTTCGTGCTTTCAGGTCGAACGCCATCGCGCCCTGTGCGCTCAATTCCCCGTTGCCGCGAAGACTTTCGCCACTTGCCGCGATGGCTCGCCAATCAGCTCCACCGATGTGCCCATGGGCACAAGTCCGAACAGGTCCTCCACGTCCCGGTTGCGCATGCGAATGCAGCCGTGCGAGGCGTACTTGCCGATGGAATCCGGAGCGTTGGTGCCGTGGATGCCGTATCCCTGTGCGCTCAGTCCCAGCCAGCGAGTGCCCAGCGGGTTAGCGGGTCCGGGTTTAACGACGCCGCGCGGTCCGAACCACGTCGGATGCGCGACGCGATTCACCACGCGGAATTCGCCTTCGGGACTGGGCGTCGAGAGCTTGCCCGTGGCCACCGCATAAACGCGAATCACCTTGTCGCCTTCCATCAGCGTGAGCTTGTGATCGGGAATGCTGATGACAATGCGCCGGGCGGCGGAATTCTCGTTGGCGAGGGCGGCAACGGCCACCATCAGGAGCAGGAGCGGAAGTCTGCGGTTCATGCCCGCGAAGAAAGCATGGTCCGGACCAAATGGAATGTGCCGATCCTGCAGTCACTTATGGCTAAGCGCCAGTCTCGCTGCCGTGTCCGCCCACACACGTCGTGTCAAGGCAGACACATGGCGGGACGACGCTCGGATATGATGCTGGTGGAAATGCCACGCACATTCATGTCGATGCTACGGCGCAACGCATGCGTCTCACTTGCGTTGCTCGCCTGCCTGAGCCTGGCTGGCTGCGGGCGTTCAGACCAATCCAGCTATTCCCCGGTGAAGCGCTATCAATTGCAGGGACAGGTTGTTCGCCTCGAACCACAAACTCGCGCTGCTATGATCGACGGACAGAAGATTGAGGGCTGGATGGACGCAATGACCATGGAATACCCGGTGAAGAACGACGCCGACTACCAGATCCTGCGACCGGGACAGCACATTCAGGCAACCGTGTTTGTTCAGGGAATGAACTTCTGGATCGGGGAGATTCGCGAAGTAACGCCGTCAGGCAAGTGAAATCACCGCAGTCGTGTTTCAGTCTTCAAGTCCAGTGCTTTAGACTCAATAGAGAAGCAGACGTGGGGACGTAGCTCAGATGGATAGAGCGGTCGCCTCCTAAGCGACAGGTCGGCAGTTCGAATCTGCCCGTCCCTACCACCGCATCGAGGCGGCCTGTGAGGCCGCCGCAGGCTGGGAGCCTGCCCCACCTCTAGTGGCGAATCCTCAGATGCTGTAATACCTGAGTGCCCAGACCCTCCCGTAAGCTCACCCTGATTCCGCTGATCGCCGCCACCTATTTCATGGTGTCGGGCGGACCGTATGGGCTCGAAGAGCTGGTCCAGGATACGGGGTACGGGATGAGCGTGCTCCTTCTGATCCTCATTCCCCTGATCTGGAGTCTGCCGACGAGCCTCATGGTCGGCGAGCTCTCCGCGGCCATTCCCGCCGAGGGCGGCTTCTATGTTTGGGTCACCCGTGCGCTGGGGCCATTCTGGGGCTTTCAGGAAGCGTGGCTGTCACTGGCGGCAAGCATCTTCGACATGGCCTCCTATCCCGCGGTCTTCGTGCTCTACCTTGGCAGAGTCTGGCCTGCGGCGACCGCCGGCTACAACGGGATACTCATCGGCGCCGCCGTGGTGGGCGCGTGCGTAGTCTGGAACCTGGCGGGAGCGCGGGCGGTGGGCGATGGCTCGATACTGCTCGGAATCCTGCTCCTGAGTCCGTTCGCGGCGATTGTGGTCTTCGCGCTGATTCATCATCCGCAGCTCGGCAACACCCCTTCTGGTTCTCCGGTGCACAGTGGATTACTTGCCGGCATCATGGTGGCGATGTGGAACTACATGGGTTGGGACAACGCCTCCACGGTAGCGAATGAGGTGGAGAACCCGCAGCGCACGTATCCGCGGGTCATGATTCTCACGCTGGCGGCCATCGTCGTTTCCTATGTGATTCCGGTTGCCGCGGTCTGGAGAACGCACGTCCCGCCGGCATATTGGGCCACGGGTAGCTGGGCGGACATTGCATCGCTTATTGCCGGACGATGGCTTGGCCTTGCCGTCGTGGTGACGGGAATGATCAGCATGCTGGGCATGTTCAACTCGCTGACCATGTCCTATTCGCGCCTCCCGGTGGCGATGGCCGAGGCGGGCTATGCACCCCGGTTGTTGCAACGGCGCTTATCGAACGGCATCCCCTGGGTCTCCATTGTCGTATGCGGTCTGGCATGGATGGCTGCGCTTGGGCTCAGTTTTGACCGGCTGGTCATGCTGGATATTCTGCTTTACGGAGCAAGCCTGGTCCTGGAGTTCGTGGCGCTGGTGGCGCTCCGTGTGCGCGAACCGGGGCTGGCGCGTCCGTTCCGGATTCCTGGAGGAACAGCCGGAGCCATCGCCGCGGGTGTCGGACCGAGCGTGCTGCTGATTGCCGCGCTGATACGCAATCGGCACGAACAGATGGGCCGCATCAGCGCCCTTACGCTTGGAATCATCCTGATGCTGACCGGCGTCGTGTTGTGGTTTCTTGTATCACCCAGGCGCACCAGCACCACTCCCAGGGGGTGAAGAGCCGCTGGTGATGAAACAATGTATCTGCAGTTAACTCAGCTCCTGGCAATTCTTATAACTTCTGTTTTGCAAGTCAGATACGCCGTTTTGTAAAACTGAGGAAACTATCTCCGGGGGATCGTCGTATTAAACCCAGATACCTGTCCCGGCGAGCCGCGTCGTGAGGCCTCGGAGTCTCCATGGGGCCGCCGGCGACAGACGCATCAGGGGAATCTGGGGGAGAACCGGGTGCCATGCAACCTCGCGTTGATGAGCGGGAGGCGCACAAAGCGTTCAGGCCGGGCGACCGGGTGAAGCGCATCCTGCAGTTCGGACCTTTCGAGCTACGCACGGACACCGGAGAACTGCGTAAGCACGGCATTCGCGTCAAGGTTCAAGCCAAACCCCTGTCGGTGTTGCGGGCACTGCTGGAGAGACCGGGAGAAGTTGTAACGCGCGAGGAGCTGCGCGACCGGCTCTGGTCCTCGGACACCTTCGTCGATTTTGAAAGCGGCCTGAACACCGCCGCCAACCGGCTTCGCATCGGCTTGGGCGACTCCGCCGATTCGCCTCGATTCATCGAGACTTTGCCCAGAGTTGGTTATCGCTTTATCGCGCCGGTGGTCGCAGTTGGGGGCGCCAGCCAGACGGGTCAACCGGAGAGCGGGTTCGCCGGGCTTGAGGTGATGACACCGGCGGTCTCTTCGCCCGGCCCGGCAGCGGTGGCTCCTCCGGTTCCTTCGGCGCCGAAGCCTCGTATATCGTGGATTGGCACGCGCAGCGGCGTCATTGTGCTTAGCAGTGCCCTGGTCCTCCTGCTGGCGGCCGGC
>Ga0326727_10023581_pt1 | contig 11721 bp, 8 predicted proteins | sample MB2enrmetagenome_FD_207643 | JGI IMG/M metagenome (GOLD analysis project Ga0326727, IMG submission 207643) | Lab enriched peat soil microbial communities from McLean, Ithaca, NY, United States - MB29MY | ecosystem: Environmental > Terrestrial > Soil > Wetlands > Peat | place: USA: New York... | reverse complement strand
GCGCACGTCCTGAAGCGCATCCCAAAGTGGTTCGGTCGGAGAAGCCGCCGGCTGGCGCCCACAATACTGGCCGTAGAGGGTGTCCTCGCCAAACCGAAAATAACCGCTCTTCTCCGAAAGCGCGCCGCTCAGCGCCATGCGAGCATCGCGCTCGGAGCACTTGTAGTATTCGCTCAGGCAGTTCATGGATCCGGGGATATTCATGGAGTGTGCGCCGCCATCGGCGCAGCGATCACAAGTTGAATCTGGTTCTAAAACGTTGGCGGCACTACTGCCGCCTGTGCTCGCGACCACTGCGACCCAGACCGGCTCTCCTCATTCCGCTCTTCAGGTAGTCGCCGTATTCGCGTCGGCTGCGGTCACAGCGGCCACCGGAGCGTTCCTGGCATACTTGCGCCAGGGCAACATCTCGAGGAGCAGCCCCTTGAATTGCAAAAGTGGCGTGACCCCGCCGTGGAGGACAGCAACCGCCGTCAGATATAAGAACCCAAACAAAATCGAGTCCGTCACGATGCGCGTGAAAGCCCCAACTGGACCCGGCACTCCGGCAAAAACCGGCACGCCTCTAAGAATCATGGCCGAAGCCCCACCCGCAAGCAACGCCGCCAGAATGTACTTCCAGACTTCGGTAACCACGGGACCGACGCCGAAGCCGATCGGTTTCCCGGCATACCAGAAGGCCGGAATGGTGAGAATCCAGAACGAGAGCGTCCAGGCGGCAGCGATACCCTCAGGTCCCCAATGCAGGCCCACCAGGAACAGCGAGGCGGTGACCATAAACTCCACCACTACCCAGCGGAACCAGCGGTGCGCCGTTCCCATCGAGAGGTGAAGCCAGCCGTGCGTGTTGTAGATCAGCATGATGCCCACGCCCGGCCCGAAGAACATGAAGATCCGGCCGGCGGTCGCCCACGCCGGTCCCAATACCAGCAGAATCACGTCTTTCCCGGTGAGCGTGAGATCCGCGCCGATGCCCATTCCGACAAATGCCATTACCGCCAGGGTGCGGAGAAAGTAGCGCCGGTACTGTTCCGAGTCGCGGTCCAGGCGGCTCAGAGCGGACACGGCGACCGAAGTCAGGGGCGCGGAAAGCTGGCAGGCGGGAAGCAGGAACAAGTCATAAGCCTTCTTGTAAAAGCCCAGGGCGCTCGAACCAAATCGCCATCCCACCAGAAGATTGTCGGTATTTCTCGCAAAGTAGTTAAAACTGAACCGCCCATAGATGTTGAACGCATAGCGCACCATGGCGCCGGTTCCCGGCTCGCGCCGGGGCAAACTCGGAATCCAGCGGCATTGCGTCCACGCCCCAATGGCCACCGCCAGCGGCGCCGCCAACGTTCCCGCGACCAGCGCCCAGTATCCCCAGTCCGCCCAGCCGAGCCCGATCGCAACCAGCACAGAAACCGCACGGGCAACGATATCGTTGAACGACACGGTCGAGAAACGCATCGCACGCTTGAGGAGTGCCAGGTGCTGCACCGAGATACTGCTGAGAAAAATCGCCGGCGACATCGCGATCGCGACGTGGGCCACTTTGGCGTCCCCATAGAATCGCGCCAGCAGCGAACCCGCCGCCGCGAACCCGACCGTCAGCAACGCGCCCGCGCCCAGGTTAATCCAGAACAGGTTGCTCACGAGCCCGCGGTTGATCTCTGCGCGCTGCTGGATGGCCTCGGTAAATCCGTTCAACCCAAAGTTGGTGAGCAGCAGGATGAAGGTGGTCACCATGGCCACCAGGCCAAAATCGGATGGCGTCAACAGACGGGCCAGCACCACCGTCGAGACCATCTGAACGCCAAAACCCAGGCCCCCGGAGAGTAGCGTGAAGCCCGCTCCCCGGACCGCCAGTTGTCGCGTCTCGCCGTGGTCGACACCGGGCCGGAAACTGCCGCTTGCGTCAAAGGGTTTCAAACGCGCTCCAAACCAGTCTCTGCGTCGGAATTCAACATCGGCACAGGTATGAACATAGGGACAAGCATGAGCATGCGGTTTCTATTCGGTTGACTGGGCAAAGAAGATCGGAACTGCGCGGCCGAACGGCCACTCAGAAAGACCGCACTATGGTCTGACAACCAGGGTTGAGAGCAATGTTCAAGAACAATGTCCAACGGCGCCAATGTGCACGAACGATCAGTGAACGACGGCCTTGAGTTGCGTCGGAGCTTGCGGCTGGCTCGATGAATAGCAAGTGCTGGCGTTGAAAGTCAGCGGACTACCGGCGCCGCCTTCACTGCCGCCCATAACGTTCTGGAAGCAGTTCTGGGCCGGAATAAGTCCTGCGTGTCCACCGGCCCCGGGAGCGCCGGTCACATCGGGTCCGATCGCTGGAAACCCAAGCGACGATGGCCACCAGGCCGGGGTGCTCGAAAGATAGAATGACGGCGGAAGCGTGTGGGTCACTCCGGGCGCCCAGTTGATCGCTCCATCTGCGTTCGTGTAGTTGCCGTGCAGAAACGCCGTCGCATAGGCGTTGGTGCTGTGGCAGGGCGGATTTGTGGACCCGTCACATCCGGTACCGGACCCGGTATCGCTAGCTTCGCCATAACCAAACGCAAAGTTGTAATTCACCGAATCGTAGGAACGCGTTGAGGCGTATTGCAGGACGGCTACGTGCGTCGTCTGCTGTTTTCCGTACGCCAACAGCGCGTTCTGTTGAGCGGATCCGGCAGCGTTTCCCACAAAGTTATAACTGGTTGAAAGATGGTCGATCGACAGCGCGCGCGAGCCCTGGAACGTCCACCAGCCGTTCGTTCCCGAACAATTCACCGTTCCCCTGCCCGTCATAGGGTTGCACGCCATGGTGGTGCCGCGGGACCAGTTGCGAAACGCCGTTCCGGTGCTCGATGAGCCCCAGATCTCATCCGGCTCGAACCGGTCGATGACGTTGCCCTCGAACAAGTTGAACTGGGGATGCGCTCCGTGAGCGCTAATCCCGCCCATCACAAAGTTTGGCGAACCGGAATCAAACTCGCCTTCCGTGTAGTTGTACGCAATCACATTCCCGGCCGCGCCCCAGTTGAGGATGATGGAGGCGTGACCGCGTTCGATGATGTTGTTTTCCACCAGAGAAGCGCTGGTTTCGTTCACGATGAAGACGTCGGAATCAGTCGTGCCCGGGGTATGGGAGTAAGCATTGGAAAAATAACTGTCTCGAACTTCGTCTCTGTACCCGTAGTGAACCTGAACAAAATCTCCGTCGGTGTAATTCGCTTCTACGCCCTTGATCCAGCAGTAGGCGCATCCATTCATCATGAAACTGGCCACATAGCCGGTGTTATTGGAGTAGACCTGAAGAGCCTCGACGCCGGCGTACATGGTGGCCGTCATGAGTGCAACCAGCGGCGTTTGGCTATAGGCGCTGTAGAGCGCCGGCGTAAATCCGACAGTGCTTCCCGTCACCGACGTGACCTGTAGCATCTGTCCCCGAGCCCGCGTTCCGCCATAGCCATCACACCAGGTGCAGTTCCCTTCACCCCCCTGAATCGATACGTAAGAGGAATCGTTCAATTCCGTGATCATCAGGTAGGTGCCCACGCTGATCCCGCTGGCGTTGCTCACCACGATGCTGGTCGAGCCCGCCGTCGCGCCACTCGTGACCGATATCCCGGGATAGGTAGGACTTCCCGACCCGAGATTGATCACTCCATTCCCCGAGCCGTGAGCATCGAGAATCGTCAGATTTGCGCCCGCCCCGCGCAGGGTCACGTTGGCCGGCACCTTGATGTTGCCATTGACCCTGAACGTGCCCGACGCCAGAAACACCGCTTGCCCCGAGGGACAGGCAGACAAGGCCGAATTGATGGTTGCCGTCATGTCGTTCGAGCCGTTGGGATTGATCGTAGAACAGGCCGTCGCGCGCGGCGGGATTCCGCCCACTCCCACCGTGCTCCAGTCGATGGCGCGCGTCGGATCAAGAATGCCGGACCAAAGCTGCGCATAGCCCTGAACCGGCACACCGGCAATGATAATGATGAGGATAAGGAGAAAAAGTGGGGGACTCTTTTTTCGCATTTTCGCGTCCTAGCTCGCTGCAGCGCCGCCCATCGCCTTTGGATTCCGGACCACGATGGAAGATGCCGGGCCGTTGCCCCAGACCCACCTTTCATCATCGTGCCCAGATCCTCGAGCTTGTGAACTTACAGGGATCGGCGCCTACTGTCAGTCTATGTCTTCGCCGATGACATGCAAGACACGGAAGTGCATTGGAATTGGCGTGCCCAGCGGCTGCAGCCATGACCGGCTGGCCAATCAGCGGCTCGGACCTTTTGTTGGGGGAGTGACTCCCAAATTCTCTTTTCGCAATATCATGTCACCGGCTCTTCGCCGTAAAGGGCGACGGCTCGAAGCCGCGAATCCCGTTCAGTCAGGTTGCGACTTGCTCCAGGCACGGCACACTCACCGGAAGAACCGTCGCGGTCCCGGCCGCCTCTTTCCGGGCCTTCGACTTGATCCAACCTCCCGGAACGGCGATCGTCGCCAGTAAGAAGCAGATCCAAACCGGGTTCAGCGACCCGAATGCGGACTCGGCAAAGTTGTAAGCCACGGCAACGACAAAGTACGCCAACCGCAGTTTCCCCTCCTCCGGGCTCCGGCGGAATGCGTTCACCACTGTCCCGTAGCCCGTCACCAGCACGATCGCAAACATTACGATTCCCAGCCAGCCCAAATTCAGGAAGATTTCGATGTAGCCGTCGTGCGCCTCCCGCGGATGCCACCAGTAGATGCTCCACATCTTCTCCAGACGCTTCCCCAGCCAGAAGCTTTCGAAGCCGGTGCCGGCCACCGGATTTCCAGTCATGCCGAGCACCAGTTTCCAGATATCGGTGCGGCCGGTGAGCGTCGGATCCCGGCCCATGGTTTGGAGGATGCCAGAGCCCATGTCGAGAAACAGAGTGCTGACCGACACCAACACAATCGCCAGCACCATCAGGTGCACCACCCAGGTTTTGCGCGCGACCAGGCGAAGGCTGGTTGCTGCCATGAGAGCGCTGGCCAGCAAAAAGCAGGACAACGATGTCATCGAATTGGCCATCCAAAACAGCCACAATACCATCGCCAGACCGGCGCCGAAGGCGAGCAACTGCTTGTTCCTGGCGGCGCGCCGATCGCGGCGCAAGGCCGTCAGAAAGCGCCAAACGAAGCCCAAACCCAGGACCAGACAAATGCAGCCGAGTTCGTTCTTGTTGGTGGTGACGCCCGTGTAGTAAGGCGTCCAGGTCCAGGGGTGATACCCCCGGCCGAGATCGGGGTAAAACTTGATGAACAATACAGAAATGGGGATCAGCAGAAAGCCGGTCCACGCCAGCACCCGTTTGATGGCGGCATAGCGATCGCGATCCGTCAGAACGATCAGGACCATGACCACGTCGCCCAGAGCTTTGATCCAGCGTTTGAACGCGACATCGGGGTAGTCGGACCAGGCGATGCTCACGGCACAGTAAAGAAAAAATGCGGCCAGCGGCCAATTCAATCGCAGAATCCCCAGAACTTCTTGCCTTCTCCTCACCAGCACGATCAATCCCGCCAGGAGCAACCCACTGTAGGCCAGGCGATCCGTGGGACTGCCTTCGGTGAACGCCGATTCCGCCGACGCCGCATCGGTGATGGAGTGCCCGTGCAGCGTGTCAATCCACTGGCCGACGCTCCGCGACCCGGCGATAGACAGCCAGAGGACCGCGATCCATAGCGCCTTGGAGGTGCGCGACCTCGGGTCCCGGTCGAGTAAAAACAGTCCCAGGATTCCCGCCGCAAAAATAAGGGTCGCAATTCCCGCGGGCACTCAACGTCTCCCTGAAATTTTCTTTGCGTGGAGGCTCGGCATCATTTTCAGTCCAGAAATTCAGTCCAGGAACAGCCGGTGAATCAGTTCCAGGGTCAGCAGTTTATGGATGGCAGTGGTGTAATTGCGATTCCCCATGAGATGGCCGGCCACGATCTGTTCGACACCCTTCGGCTCCAGGTAAGGCCGGGACAATGTCCGGCGGTCGAGCAACATCTGTCGAATATAATTGGCCACCGCATCCCGGTACCAGACTCGAAAATGGTAGAACTTGTGTCTGCCGAGAAACAGCCGCTCCAGGTGAAGGGGCGAGAACGCGTGGTCGATTTGCGCCACCCACTGCGGCATCCCGTAATCGTAGGCGTATTCGGCTTTGAATGTGAACTCCAGATATCCTCGGGCGGCGGCCGCGGCCAGCCGCCAGCCGTTTCCGCCGACGCCCCGATCCGTGCGCAAACGGCGGAGGGCCGCGTCCCCATCCGCAATCAGCCGGAGGGAAACATCGTTGTTCGTCAGCACCGACTGCGGCGCGCGGAACACGGTGCGTACGATGTCGTTATCGAGATACGGAGAGCGCAGCGTGAGCTGAGTCTGTTCGAGGGCGAGCAGACCGTAGTGATGCCAGGGTGCCTGCCGGAACACGGCAAACGACAGCGGATGTCCCTGGATGAGCCGGCCATAGGTCTGGCTTGCCTGATCGACATAGGAAAGAAGCTCCGGCCGATACAGTCCCGGCGTGGGCTGCCCCGGTTTAAAGGCCCGTACCCGGCGGAGCACCTCGCCGCCGTAATTTCCCGTCATTCGAACCGGCGCGATCCGGGCGGCCCGTTCGTTCACATAAAGGTCGGGCGTGTGGCCCACGTCCATGCAGCCGTCGGTCAGATACACGGTGCGCTCGGCGTAATGCGAGAACCGGGACAGGAACTCCTTGCCCACCGGGATCACCTGGTGGGTTTGCCCGCAGGCGCCCGCCACTTTGCGGGCCAGCGTGACGTCCTGGCAATCGCGGAACATGCCGCCAAAGGAATAGCACGGCAGCGATCCGGGCGCGGCCTTGTGCCACGCCATAATCATCCGCGTGTCCAGGCCGCCGGTCAGCGACATCCCAATCGGTTCGCGGGATTCGAAATGACGCGGCAGATTCTCGGAAAAAACTTGCCGCAGTTGCTGGTAATACGCTTCCGGCTCGAGCGCAGTCTGGTCTTCCCACTCTTGCGGGTGAAAGTAATTCCCTTTCCGCTCCAGCGCTCCGCCGCGAAGCACCCAGTTCGAGGCCGGCGGAAGCACCTGGATGCCCTGGAACAGGGTCTTGTTCTCGAGCACGCAACCGCAGGAGATAAACTCACCCAAGGCCCGGGGATCGGCGGTTCCGAGTTCGGGACGCACCGCCAGAATCGCTTTCGCTTCCGCCGCAAAATAGAAAGCTTCTTTCGCCTCGTGATAATAGATCCGGTGCATCCCGTAGCGGTCGTTGAACAGCGTCGCGGTTCCCTGGTTGCGGTCGATCAGCAATCCGTGAAACCTTCCGTTCAAAGCGGCGGGAAACGGGGGACCGTCTTCGCCGAGACCATCTTCGTAGAGATGAACCAGGTACGACGGGCCATCCGCCGGAAAACTGTGCCCTCGCTCCCGGAGACGGCGAGCGGTGCCCACCGGCGGGAATTCTTCTCCGGAAAAAACCAGCGCAACATCGCCCTTTTCGCTGGCCAGCGGCATCCCGTCGGCGAACGAATTCTGGCGCACCGCCCAGCCCAGGTAGATGCCCAGCCGCTCATCCACCAGAGTTCCGGTGGTGTAGAACGATTCGTGCCGAAGGCTGGCTACCATCTTCAGCAACTGGGGCTCCGCCTGGGACCGCGGCAGCCTGGTGATGAGTCCCACAATTCCTGGCATGGTTAGTTTCTTTCGTGCTTCTTTCTTCTTTGCTCTTTTTTCTCAGGAAGCTTCGGCCACGGATTGCAGCTTGCGGTTGTACCAGGCATTGCGGTACTCGCGAAGTTTCGCCGCCACCGATTCGGGAAGACGATCGCTAAGTCTCTTGTGCAGGCCGAGACCAAGAGCCAGCCGGCCGACCGCCGTCAGCGGCACGTAATAGCGGGGCAGATCCATCTTTTGAAAGCCATTGCGTTCTTTGAAGTCGCTGAGGCTGTCCTTCTCTTTTTTCCCATAGGCAAAATTCGAGTACACCAGATAGGAAATTTTCCGCTCGGCGCAGGCCCGCACGGCCTGAGCGACCAGCGCATTCGTGGGCGCCTTGTCGCGGTGCTTGATCATGGAAACGATGTTCATCAAGCCCGCCTGCGTGCGCGTTTCGTCGTGCACCATCTTCACGAAACCAATCATCTCCTCACCGAGAAACGCGCCCAGGAAGATGCTGCTGTCGAGATAGGTCGCCTCCTCTTTATGCACCGTCTCCAGATTTTTTCCATAGTGGCCAAACGGTTTTCCCTGGCGGAAGGGGCACTCGTTGTAGATCTCCCAGATGCCCTTCACCAGGACATCGTCGAACCGGACTTCCCGCACCGTGACCCCTTTCTTTTCCGCCTGCTTGGCCTTGTTCCGGGCCTTGAAGCCAATCTGATGGTTCCACCACTGGTCAAAGGTGGATACCGGAATCGCCGCCAGATTGTCCATTTCCATGGGGTACGGGTATTTGGGCGTACTTTCGGGCAGTCTCTGCATGAACGTGAAGAGATCAATTCTCTTCCCCGATTCCCGCAGTCCGGCGAGCATGGCTTCCGGATCGTCGAGAAACTGATACTTGTCGGCGTCCAGGCGGCCGATCCGGACCGCTCTCCCCTGGACTTTGATTTGTTTCCCGCACACATTGATCAGTGAATTCATGTACTGCCGTTCTCCTTACGCACGGTTCGATTCAGGATTTGCGTTCTGAGTGAAAGAGACACCGCGTTGGCGGCTTAGGACAATGATGAAATGGCGGAGAGGGAAGGGACTCGAACCCCCGGATGGTTTTACCCACCGCGGCCAGCAAGCTGGCCGCTGCCTTACCAGCGGCGACCTCTCCGCAGGTGGGGCCCGATCGAGCAGCGCCCACTTCTGTTGATCCACGAAGCATCGAATTCACTGCGATCATTCGGTTACGTACTGTTCTCGAATCGGATTGATGCCAAGCAGCGCCAGCAACTTGCCGAGATGGTCGCAGATCTTTACCAGCAGCGTCATGAAGCGGTGCTGTCCGAGGATCAGCGCGAAGGGCAAGGCCAGAGCGTAGGCCGGAACCGCGATGACCGATTTCACAATGTCGGCAGCCCCCAGCGTCGGGTGCAACGCGGCGGTCGCGCCGCGCAGCAACGCCTTCTTCAGCATGAAAGTGCGTTTCCATCGCATCGGAGGAACCACCTCGTAGGCGATCGCGTCGCTGCACCAGATGAAGCGGCGCCCGCTGGCGATCGCTCTCCGGAAAAAATCCTGGTCTTCGCCGTGGCGAAATTCCGGGCGGAACGGCGGCTCCCCCGGCGTGAAAACCGTTTTCCGCAACAGCACATTGCCGGTGCGCCCCAGGCTCCACTGCACCGGCAATCCGGTGGGATGAATCGGGCGTTCATAAAACTCGCCTTTCACGATCCACTTGGGCGGCGTCTCGTCGAAGTGCCGCCGAACCGGTCCTAGCACGCCGTCCACCTGGTATTGCTCGCACGCGCGAAACAGATTGAGGAGCCAATTCTCCGCCGGGAATTCGTCGTCGTCGATGAACGCGACGAAGTCTCCTTCCGCGCTCTCGATTGCCCGGTTCCGCGCCAGCGCAATATTCTGCCGCGCCTCCACACAGTATCGAATGGCAACCGAATGCGATTTTCTGAACTCCTCAACCGCCGCCTCGCCCGATTGCAACCGGTCGTTGTCGGCCACCACAATCGAATACGTGAACAACCCGCCCGTCTCCTGCCCGCCCAGTGCCTTCAGCAGGCGTTTCAGAAACTCCGGACGCTTGTAGGTGCACACGCAGACGCTGATGTGTTTGGTTTCGCTATTCATGTTTCCAGCCGGAGGTAGCCATGCCGGGATGAGTCGCGGTGAAAGTCGCGGTGAAATTCGGAGCGATCGCCAGGTCGCCTAACTGACCGAGCATCTCGCCCGAGGTTAAAAACCGGTGCTCCTCGCGATTGATGGGATGGGTTTCCAGTTCCACGACCGAATTGCGCGCCAGGGAAAATATGCGCTGCAACCGGTCCGCCGGTTCGAGCGGCGACAGATTGTAAAGGTAGTCAACCAGCCGATAACGGCCCGCCAGCCGGCGGTCGACCGCTTTTCGATACAAGCGGTTCACCAGGCTCTTCTCCCCCGGCAAAAACGAGAAGTTTCGCCGGACGACGGTGCCCTCGGGCAGCAGTCCATCCAGCACCACGTTGGTGCAGAGATGGAGATGATGATGACCATCGATTCGTTGCGGATCAGTCCCGTAAAGCCGGCGGTATTCGTCGATTTGAGCTGATACCACGTACTCAAACGAACGCGCGAGACCGGGATAGTACAAAATCCGGGCCAGAGGATGCCATCCCAGGCGCCGCCTGAGTTTACCCTGATGATCGAGCAGTGGCGCGGGAACGTTCGACGCTGAAAACGCCTCCGTGAAGTTGAGGTGGAGACCGGCATCGATTCCCGATTTCCGGGCGATTGCCGCAGCTCGTTCCGAGTCGGCCATGAACGCCATGGCGCTCACCGAAGAAACGGTTTGGAGTTCGGTGCACTCGAAAGTGCGGTCGGTAGTCGCCTGATCCCGTCCCCAGTCGTCGGCATTCACAATCAGGCGTCCCGAAGCGCTCCGGCTAAAGTCCGCGGCTGCAGGCGCCTCCGCGCCATCGGACAGCGCCATGATCGGTTGCTCTTCGACTTTCACCGGCTGATTTTGTTTCCAGGTCCAGGTCATTATCCGGCTTACGCCCGCCCCGCAGGAGCCGCGAACTGCGACTTGGCGTGACCGCGATTGCCCGTCAGGAACTTCTTCAAGCGCTGCATCTGCTCCCGCCGGCGAAAAGCGATCAGTTCATCGGATACCGGCCTCGGCGCGCGCCGCGCCAGCGCCCAGAAGTATCCGCATCCGACCATCAGCCCGCCCAGAACGTAAGGCCGCTGGGTCATCTGGTAGAACGTTCTAAAAACTTCCCATAGCGGATGGCCGCCGAGAGCGTAGTCCTGCATTCCGAATCTGAATCTCGCCATCACTCTGCCGCGCTGCGCCGTCCCCATGGCGCGGTGGTGGGTACAGGCTTTCTCGGGGAACGTTCTGGTTTTCCAGCCCTTCATCCGGGCAGTGATCACGGCAATATGATCGATGCCGCCGCCTTTCACCGGCACATAGCCGCCGATTTCCTCAAAACACTCGCGCCGAAAAACCTGGCACGCGCCGGACACATGCTCGATGCTCACAAAGCGATAGTCGTAGGTTTCCTTCTGCGAATCGAGGAACGGCGTTCCCACCAGCCCCAGCGCGGGGTCATCGGCCAGTTTGCCCAGCAGGAATTCGAAATAGTGCTCGTCGAATGAAATATCGCCGTCCAGGCTGACGATCGCGTCGTAAGGCGCATCCTTGACCCGGGCATAGCCGGCATTGAAGGCGAGCACTTTACCGGCAAAATGCCGCTCCTGCCGTTCGGGCATGCGCAGCAACTCAATCCAGGGATACTCGGCCGCATATTTCCTCACGATATCGTCGGTTCCGTCGGTCGAGCCATCGCTCGCAATCACCCATTTCACGGGCCGAACCGTTTGCGCCACCATGGATTCGAGCGTCAGCTCAATAAACTGCGCCTCGTTCCGCGCCGGTGTGATGACAACGTATTTAGGTAGATTCGTCATGCGTTCGCCGTCGCATTAATTAAGGTTTGGCGAGTTTCCGTTTCCCGGCATTTCATTTCTCCGTCCGCTTCGCCAAGCAACGACGACAGCGCCAGCAGCATCCAGGCCTGCGACCAGCGCATATA
>Ga0326727_10023580_pt1 | contig 11722 bp, 9 predicted proteins | sample MB2enrmetagenome_FD_207643 | JGI IMG/M metagenome (GOLD analysis project Ga0326727, IMG submission 207643) | Lab enriched peat soil microbial communities from McLean, Ithaca, NY, United States - MB29MY | ecosystem: Environmental > Terrestrial > Soil > Wetlands > Peat | place: USA: New York... | reverse complement strand
TCGCTCTACATCAACGTCACCTACATTGACCCGCAGTACTTCCAGCCTCAGGTTGCCCCATGCAACAGCAAAGTGGGGGCTAACGGCCATGGCATTCTGGGCTCTCCGGCATGTGCCGGCCAGAAGACCAATGTCTACTATGATATCTACTGGAACGGCCAGAATTACGTCTATGATTACCCGACCAATATGAATAAAGCATTCTGGAACTTGGACTTCGTAAATACTGCCAATATCGGAAGATCATTTACCCTTACCGTTCTCGATAAGGCAACAAACGGCGTTATCTCAACAACGACCGTTCCGATCGTCTCATGATGGAGGGTTGGCAGGAGCTTCCAAAAGAACAGCAACGGTAAAATCCAAAAAAATGGTTAACCGGCGGGTACTGGCATATTGATGCCAGTCCGGCCAGCAAATTCTTCTCTTTTTTTGGGAATATTTTCACACTTTTATCAACGGGAGGTCTTAGGGATACTTTTGTTTGCCAACAATCATCCCCGTATTGACCCGGTCTAGCCGGGCCTGATTTCATTTTTATAATGATAACAAGAAAAAATTAACAATTCGGAATTGTTAAATAAAATATTTTAAAAATATAACGTTGAAAAAAAATAACGTTGAAAGGAATTAGGATTCTAGAGAGTGAATATTGTGTACATACCTTCTAAAAAAGATCCCTTATTTTCCCGGGGACAATGGATGAACCATACCAATGATTACGCGGTCTCGCCGGTAGTCGGTGTGATGCTGATGCTTGTGGTGACCATCATCATTGCCGCTGTTGTCAGCGGGTTTTCCGGCAGCCTCGTGAGCGGGCAGAAAAGTTCCCCGACGCTTTCGATGAATGTGCAGGTTGTAAATACCGGCAGTTACCTCGGAAGCGGATTTATTGCAAATATCAACGGGGTAAGCCAGCCGGTTAGTTCCAGTGATATCAAGATTGTGACCTCGTGGTCTACCGCAATGAAAGATAATACAAGTGCAGACCTTTATGGCACGCCCTTGGCCGGCATTCCTGATGGCACCGTCTTTACCGGGGGGAACACATCACTTCCACACAGCGGGAACATTGGTGGGTTAGTGCGCTATCCGAATATGAATGGAGAAACAGCACCCTATGGTGTCGGGCCTGATACCCCATCAGATATGGTTAGTGCGGCACATTTCAGTCTCTCAGATTTTGGGAATTACACCCTTCAGGCTGGTTGCAGTCTATATGCTTGGCCCTGCGGGGAATCCGGCGATGAAAGGGCGATCGACGCTCCAGGAAATGCCGACCCGAATGGGGGATACAATGGTGCAAATCCCTATACCTATGCATCCGGATCTGACTACAACGCAGGCATCACCGTAGATCCCACTACTGCAGTTCTGGGTGGCGGCTGGGAGCAGCTCAGGACAGGCGATACCGTACATGTTAAGGTTATCTATATGCCGACCGGTGCGATCATCTTTAGTGATGATGTACCCGTCACTGAGGCCTGATCATGAAATATTATAATGATCACGCAGTATCTCCCGTAGTCGGTGTAATGTTGATGATCGTCGTGACCATCATCATAGCTGCTGTCGTCAGCGGATTTGCCGGAGGCCTTATGAAAAACAACGTAAAACCAGTACAGGCGACTATTACTGGTACGTTCAGCGTTACATCGGGTATGACTATTACCAATACAGGTGGAGATCCGCTCCCGACAAGCAATCTCCTCCTTGAAACAAGGAACGGGCCGACATTCGGCCCGAATCTTTATACCAGCTCGGTCAGTGTTATTGACCTGTCGAATGTAACCAATTCGGCCGGGGTACCAATCGCATTCCGCAACCCGCGGACCGGGATGGTCGATGGATACAATATCACTTCGTTCAACCCGGGTGATACATGGTATTTAAATATCACCAACTGCGATCCCGTTACCTTTGAAAACGCGACGTATTCCTACCCTGTACACGGCTATTATTCATTCGTTAACGGGGAATGGACGTTCAGCAATCCCAATGATTATTACTGGAGTCTCAACTTTGTAAATCCCGCCAACATCGGGAAGAGATTCTATCTCGATGTTGTTGACAAATCCAGTGGTGTCCAGATCTCCGAGGCTACGGTCACTATCGCCGAATAACGGTGAGGATGTCGATCAAATTATGCAAAAAAAGAACGAAGCGGCGGTCTCACCGGTAGTTGGCATTATGCTGATGCTCGTTATCACTATCATCATTGCTGCGGTTGTCAGCGGATTTGCGGGTGGGCTGGTAAGTGGGAAGCAAAAGTCCCCGACCCTTTTTATGGATGTGCAGATTGTTAATTCTGGAAGTGATTTGGATAGTGGGTTCTCGGCGAACGTACTTGGGGTAAGCCAGCCGATCAATACCGGGCAGCTCAAGATTGTAACCTCCTGGACTACCATGATGAAGGACAACACCAGTGCAGACTTGGCAGGTACGTCTATGGCCAATATGGCGGACGGAACCTTCTTTACCGGGGGTAATACATCACTTCCGAACAGCCAGAACGTGGGCGGACGTTGGATCGGCGCGACAGTACCTTTTGGAGTGGGAAAAGGAATTATTCAGGGTACAGGTGACTGGCATTATCCTGACGGTTATTTCGGGAATTACACTCTTCAAGCGGGCGTCGGTCTTTTTGCCTATCCAGATTATGGGGTGTCTCATGGTTCAGATCTTAATGGAGGGTACAACGGTGCAATCCTGTATTCTTATGCCTCCGGTTCTGATTTTACTCCGGGTATTACGGTAGATCCAACGATCGCTGTCCTCGGTGGGGGTTGGGAGCAGCTCCGGGCGGGTGATACGGTGCATGTCAATGTGATGTATACTCCGACAGGTGCGATAATCTTCAGCAAGGATGTCCCGGTTACGGAAGGATCATGAAACAATTTGGTGAACATGCAGTCTCACCGGTAGTCGGCGTCATGCTGATGCTGGTTGTGACTATCATCATCGCTGCGGTTGTGAGCGGATTTGCGGGTGGCCTCATGAACAGCCAAATCAAACCACCCACGGCAGTCATCACAGGTACGTTCAGCGTTACATCGGGCATGACTATTACCAATACAGGTGGAGATCCGCTCCCGACAAGCAGTCTCCTTATAGAGACCAGAAATGGACCTTCTTTCGGCCCGAACCTTGGTACAAGCACAATAAGTGTCGTCGATCTTTCGAATGTTACCAATGCTGCCGGGACTCCGGTGGCTTTCCGCAATCCGGTTACAGATAGTATAGACGGTTACAACATCACATCGTTCAACCCGGGAGATACCTGGTACGTGAACATCACCAACTGCAATCCAGCCACCTTTGAGAATACATCATATCCCTATCCTTCGAAGGGAAACTATTCCTTAGTCAATGGCGAATGGACCTTCAGCGGTGATCCCAATTTCATTTTATGGCAGATCATGTTCGTAAACCCGGCCAATATCGGGAAGAGCTTCTATCTCGATGTAATTGACTCGTCGAGCGGAACCCGGATCTCGGAATCTGTAGTAACGATCACCGGGTAACCGAACATAGCGGATCACGTAAGGCTGTTCAGCCGATGAAAAAAGAACCGGCCCTTCCGGGCCATCATTCCCGTTTTTTTGTATCATTTTTGTGATTCTTGTAGACCTGCGGCTCTGACCGCAGGAATTTTCTTTCCAGCGAAAATCCCAAAGCAATTCGCACTAACATACGCGCACCGGAAATGATTATGCGGGCTGAACATTTGGATCTCGTAAACGCACCAGCGCATGCAGAGAGCATGCGGAAAATAAGCCCATAAAACCGTCCGGTTTTCCCTCTCAATAATCAAAGCGAATATCGGTGTCTGTTTTCAAAAATACGTCCAAATTTTGCCTCATATAATGCCCTGTATCTCCCCTTAAAGGCCCAAAAAACGGCGATCTTTTTTTCTGGCAGCCGAACCCCGATCCGGTTCGGGATCGGCCCAAAAAAACGCGAATACGTGAACTTTTTATTTCGTCCGATTGCAAAAATAAGGGCAATTTGGGCTTTTTTTAAAACGGAGCCCGATATGGGCCTCTTATGAATCCGGAAAGGGGCAATCCGGGTTCAATTCTGGCCCGGAATAGTATAACCCGGCTTAGATCTATGGAGGAGTAGTACCCTCCATCAGGAGGGGCAGGAATTTTCCCGCAACTGCGGGATCGCAAACGGGGTTTTTTTTGAAAAGACCAATAACGTTGCCGGATTTTTCCCGGAAAGTTCAATAACGTTGGTTAGCTTTTCCGGAATCCTCTGCTCATGATACGATCTTTTTTTTGGAAAATTCTCAGATACTGAAAAGCCAGACTTTTTTCGAAACCACGGCTCTTTCCTGCATGAGCACAAGGCACCGGGGCGATCGTTTTTTGTGATTGATCGGTCCGACAATTTTTTTAAAAATAACACAACGGTATCTGAGAATCCCGGATCAATCCCCACGACACTCATCATCCCCTCTTTGGATAATACCCATTGGGGGAAGCTATCCTCTGCATCAGGCATCATATACTCAGGAAGTGCCGGGAAAATCTCATTGTTCCCGGTATTTATTGGATAGATAAAGTTGCCGGTCCGCACCGGCCGTGCAAACTGTTTTCCTGTGAGCGCAGATCTTCTTTCTGTTCCGGGGATTTATGGGCACTTACAAAACATAAAAATTAATTATTTTTATATCATTGTTAGCTATACGATCTCCTTTGCCCGACCCCGAAAATCCCGATGACCCGGTTGCATGGTTTACCGCCGCCAGAGATTACGGCTACGAGCAGGATTACCCCAATGCCCTGCGCTGCTATGAGAAAGCCACGCAGCTCAACCCGGATTTTATTGATGCCTGGGGACGGATGGGACTGCTGCTGGTTAAGCTGGGGCGGTTTGACGAGGCCCATGTTTGCGATGCCCGCATCCGTGAACTCAACATGCGCTTTGCCGAGGAAAATCGTCGGCTCTCTGAATCTGTCTGGTCGTCCCATCCGTTTATCCCGCAGCCGCTCCCGGAAGAGCTGCTGAAAAATCCCTGGATTGCCGGTGCGGCATCGGCCATCTGCCCGGGATGGGGGCAGGTGTACACGAGCGGTGACTACGGGAAGGGCTGGCTCGTTTTTGCGGGACTCTTTTTCTTTGCACTTGTCGGGGGAGTGCTGGATACCTTCAAAGGCACACTCGCGCTCTCACCATTGGCGCCGCTCCAGACTGCCCTGCCCCGGCTTGCGATCCTTCTCCCGGCACTGATCTGGATCTACAGTATTATCGAAGCGGGCTGGAGTGCAGAGGCCATCAATAAAAACCAGGAGATTTTTGTGGTTATCCGGGCTGGCGGGTTGCTTGCCTACCTTGTAATAACTTCTGTCATCGCTGCGCTCTTGTTCCTGTATTTCCCGATGATTATTTCCCTGGTCTCCGGTTTTATTGCGAAGTTCGGATCTCTCCTGTGATCAAAACGTACCCTACCCGACAAGAGCATCTCTTATTTCCGGGGGTTTGTTACCTGCATCCGCAGGTGTATTTATCGCTGATACCAGTACATCACTCATTTCAGATGGGATTAATAACCCCACATTTTCCTGCACACTCCCAATCCGGATTCGGGCCAATAATGGCCGTCGGGGGCCCGATCGGGTACCAGACAATACAAGGTCAACCAAAAAACACCCCCTTGCAGAACACCGCTAAAGGGGAAATATAAAACCCCGCAATTTGACCGGTTCTCTTATTTTCGCCATAAATCGCGGGGATAATTTCCGTGGTGGACAAAATGGATCCATTTTTGTGTTCACCACCGGACCCTGAGGGAAAAACAAGCCCTTTTCGGCCCCGGATTGAGGGGCGAGACTGTATGTCTGAGGGTAGGGCGGTTTTATCTCATAAGGGGGGGTTTGAGAAGCACCCTATACAAGAGTATGATAGAGACCCGGCTATCAGGTCGGGTCATAACGGGACAGTCACGTTCAACAACCAATCCCGGCCATGAAAAATTTTATAGTATTTTTTGCGGGAGTGTCTTGATCAAACTTATTTCTTTGCAACAAAATCAAGAGGATCGATATCTGCAAGTTCGTCCATCCACGCCAGATCTGCAACATTGGCCCGCTCGATTGCCTCGTTTGCCTCGTGTATTGCCCGGTTTGCATTTTTGATGGCATCGTTTGCTTTCTGGATCCTCCAGTTGGCCTTGTTGATGGCATTCCAGTCCTTTACCGGTTCCGGCCCCGAGCTGGCCGGTTCCGGCCTCACGTTCATGCGCTTTTCGGGATTTTCTTTATGTGCCGCGCGGAGATTCACGGATGAGGGGTAGAGATCCAGTGGCGTTTTGATATAATTGTGGGAATCGCTCCGGTCAACATACCATGACCGCATCAGGATCTGATCTTCTGAGGATATAGGCCGGTAGAGGATACCGGGAATTTCCGGCGGGGACTGAAGTCTCCTTTTGACTTTCGCCCGGTTCATCAAGAGGGGAATGATCACGATAATAAATTCAAGGGAGATGAAGATCGGTATGGTAAATATGAGAATCGTAAGGAGATCAGTACCCATATTTTTTTTATCGACTTTTATTACTAAAATAATCTTCTATGAAAATATTATATAATGTTACGACAGAGAGGTCATCATTCAGGTATATTATGATCCGCAGGAATCGCACCCGGCTCATCAGCAATAATATACTTCGGGGTGCAATGTAGGATCATCAGGATTTATTATAAAAAATAAATTCCAAAAAAGAAGGTCACAGACAACATGGAATTTTCTATCCAGACTATAATCGTCGTTGCCGTTTTTATTTTTATATCTCTGCTGGCCCTTTTTGCCATTATTCTCTCATTCATAAACTGGATCAATCTCAGGAGAAGCCTGGGGTCATTATCTGATATCCCTCAACGGCTCTACCTGCCCTTCTCCACGGAAGAGCAGGATACGATGAGATCCTGGTTCATTGACGGAAATGAGGCCGGTAATTACATCGGAGAAATATCGGTCCAAAGGTATCCCCCGTCTCTTAATGGTAAATCAACGTGCGCCGGAAATATCACAGACTCCATTAATCTCCCGGAAGCCCGTCGGTTGTATCCGTATCCCGGTAATAGATTGAAACCCCTTAACCGCAGGGCCAGCCGGGCACTTCAAAACCCCGACGATTCTGTCAGGGAGGCGAACACATTTATGTTCCAGGTAACCGAGGCAATACAGCGTTTTGAAGAGGATCCGGAGGGGAAGGATGAACTGTCCGGAATCGATTCAAACGATCTTCCCGTCAAAAAATAGGAATCCGGACCACAGCGCGATGAGGCAGGAAGTGAAAATCTCCCCGGGACATGAGTATACCGTATTGTCAGATATTCCGGCGATCGGCCCATGGGAAATCCAGTGTGGTAAAAGCGCAGGTTGCCAATCTGATTTTGACACTTCATCCGGTCGTTCGGCAACCAGGAAATGTCATGCAGAATCAGAAATGAGATCGGCCCGGAAGGGGAATTATGGATGTCATAAGATACCCCTGCAGGAATCGGGTTAAAAACCGGTCAAACTGGTCCGCGCGGTAAGTCACACCAGAATATCGAATCATTCGCAGCAAAACATATATTGGCTCTGAAAAATCAATGTAGACTTGATCGACGATGGGTTGGCGAAGCAAATTCACTGATTTCTTATTTGAGGGCGACGAGCCAGCCCAGACTCCGGTTGCACACAATTCCCGGCCGGCCCGGCCCTGGTCGACCGGGTATATCATAAAAAACCGTTATGAAATTCTTGAAATAAGTAAAAGCGACCGGTATATTGTCTATATTGCCCGGGATCAGGAAGCAAAGAAAACAGTATCGATCACGACGATCCAGGACAACCTTCTCCCGGATAAAGATGCTGTTGAAAACTTTCAGGAAGGGGCGCTGGTGTGGATAAATCTCGGGCACCACACCAATATCGTTTTTGCCGATTTTGTTGAGACCATTGAAGGCAAACCCCTGCTGTTTTCCGAGTACGTTAACGATGGCAATCTCAGGCAGTACATGAACGGTCTTACCGTTGAAAAGACGCTGGATTTTGCCATCCAGTTTTGTAGTGGTATGGAATACGCCTATGAAAAGCTGGGCATTATTCACGGGGATATCAAACCTTCCCGTGTAATGGTGCAGAAGGATCCCATATTCAGGTATGGGTACTGTTTTAAGATCAAGGATTTCGGGATAACACAGGTGTTTAAGCAGGATCCCCGGAATATTTCCGGGGGAACGTTAACGGATGTAGGAACGTTTTACTTCACACCGCCGGAACAGTTCCCTGAACGGATACAGGAAAACTTTTCTTTTCTTGGTACGATAACCACGAAATCCGACATTTATTCATTCGGCGTATTGCTCTATGTGATGGTGGCAGGAAAACCACCCTTTTACGGGCTGGATGAGATATTCTGTGGATGCCCGGAATCGCCCGGGAGCCTGAATACCGGGGTACCGGAGAGTCTGGACTATCTTATCGGGAAATGCATGAGGCGCAGGCCCGATGACCGGTATGATCATTTTGGGGAACTCAAAAACGAACTGATGCAGATATTCCGGGAGCAGACCGGGGAAAATTATGCGATTATCGGCAAAAAAGAACCAGGGGCGCACAATGAGTGGGGCCACAGTAGGCAGATCCGGGTTAATCCCGAAAGTACTCCCGAAAGTAGTGAAAACCCGGGGAGCCCTGTTGGGGAAATGCCCGTTGATCCCGATAATTATGATGAAATCGTGGCAGCCTTTGAGTGTTCGGTGGTGCTGGAACCGGATAACACCGAAGTGCTGGTCAATAAAGGGGATTTCCTGGCTGAGCTGGGCCGGTTCGAAGAGGCAGTGTCCGCGTATGCCAGCGCCCTCGAACGATCTCCCGGAGATACCGTGACTTGGCATAATCTGGGTATGTCACTTGCCAGGCTTGGCCGGCTCGAAGACGCATTGGCCTCCTGTATTAGTGCGATCGAACAATCGCCCGATGATTACAGGGTCTGGAACAATAAAGGTGTGCTCCTTGCCGGACTGGGGCGGTACGAAGAAGCGGTATCCGCATATACCCGTGCGCTCGAACTCTCACCCGATAACCCGAAAGTCTGGAACAACAAAGGCGATGCGCTCGCCGAGCTGGGCCGGTTCGAGGAAGCATTATCAGCGTTTCAGCATGTCAGTACCGTGAATCCGGAGGATACGGATGAGTGGTATTCCGGGCAGAACTCTCCGGCTGCACTCGGCCGGTTTGAAAGAACAATCTCTCCTCTCCCGGAAGACGCATCGAAACCACAAGATGCTGAAAAGTGGTATCACGAAGGCGAATCGCTTGCCCGGCGCTGCCGGTTCGAAGAGGCGGTCTCCGCGTACGATCACGCAACTGAACTGAAACCGGATTATGCGGATGCCTGGCTCAACAAAGGCACGGCGTACGGGATTCTCGGAAAAGATCAGGAAGCGGTCCGCTGTTTCGGGAAGTTCATCGATCTGGCCCCGCCGGAATGCGCATCCCAGGTCAAAGATGTCGAACAGCTGATCGGCCAGATGAAACCGTAAGACATATTGAGCTGAGGAAGAAATATAAAAATAATTATTTGGGTCAGAATACCATGTTCATGGCTGAATGACTATATTAAATGATAATTCTTTATTTGGGGAAAATATCAATGAATTTATTTAATCTTTGACCACATGTAACCGGTAGCGCGATCTCTCATGGGTAAGGATATGATCTCCGTTCTGTATGTCGACGATGAAGCGACCCTTCTTGAGCTTACCAAGCTGTTTCTGGAGTACCGGGGGGAATTCACCGTTGAAACGAAAACATCGGTCCAGGACGGCCTTGCCACCTTAAAAACCCGGAAGTACGACGCTGTTATCTCGGATCTCCGGATGCCGGGGATGGACGGCCTGGAATTTCTCCGGAACGTCCGTGCAACGTTTGGCGACCTCCCGTTTATTCTCTTTACCGGGAAAGGCGGGGAGGATGTGGCCATCCAGGCAATAGATGACGGTGTGGATTTTTATATCCGGAAAGGCGAAGATGCACGGTTGCAGTTTGCCCAGCTGGAAAACAGGATCAAACGTGCAATCACGCGGCGTACTCCCCATACCGTCCCGGTCAGTTTTGGCATCATGGTCGCCGATCTGATCAATTTTTTCCCCGATGCCACCTTTGCGATTGATAAGAATGGTATCCTTATTGGCTGGAACCCTGCTATGGAAGAATTGACCGGAGTACCTGCAAAGGAGATCCTTGGCAAGGGAAATTATGCATATTCCAACGTACTTTACGGGGAACCGCGGCCATCCCTTATCGATCTGGTCCTAAGATCCGATGAAGCAGCGGAAAAATACTATCCGCTGCGGGAAAAAGTCGCTGGTGATGTGATCGTATCCGAGACCCGGCTGGAAATCCCCCGGGTATCTTCCCTTACCCTGTCCTGCAAAGCTATGCCCCTCCGGGACCAGACGGGAGCGGTCGTCGGCGCCATTGAATCGATCACTCTCCTCCCGGATAAAGAACTGGCACCGGAACGCTCTGCCGAACAAAAAACCGGTGTATCGTTGGAGAAACCTGCCGCACCCTCAGAACCCCGCGACCACGGACAGAAGATAGACGAGATCATTGCCTCACTTCCCGGGGTTGTGTTCCAGTACTGTTTGCGTCCCGAAGGGGAAAGCAACGTCTATTTTGTCAACGGGCCCGCAAGTGAAACCATCCTTGGGTTCGATGGTTTGGAGGGGGATTTTTTCCGGTGGTTTACCCGGCACGTGCATCCGGATGACCGTGACCGGTTCACCGAGGCAATCGATATGGCACAGGGCGATGCCGCATCATGGTCCTTCGAGGGCCGGTTCCTTAAACCATCGGGGGAAACTATCTGGGTCTGGGGGATGGGGAACCGGTCGGTCCGCGGGAGCGATGAGATCTATGCGGGGATATTCCTGGACATCTCTGCACGGAAAAAATCCGAGCAAAAAATCCAGGAATTTGAAGAGAAGTTCCAGCTGCTTGCCGAGCACTCGCGTGAACCTCTCCTGATCGTGGATTTCGGGGGATCGATCCTCTTTGCCAACAGTGCTGCGGCCCGGGTCCTTGAGGCCCCGGACAGTGCCTCATTGATCGGCAGGACGGTCATGGACTTTATCGCACCCGAGTCCCGGGATGAACTGGCGCAGGAATTCATGCAGGTATCCCAAGGGAACGGTGCCTGCCCGGCACATTATACCTTTACTTCAGCCCTGGGGAATACCATCCCCGTGGAAAGTACCGGGGCCGTGGTGGTGTACGAGGGGAAAATTGCCGCATTCCTGTCCCTGCGGGATCTGACGGAGAGCCGGGCCATCGCAGACTCCCTTAGGGAAGGCGACGAACAATTTCGTCTCCTTTTCGAACATATGGAGGAACCGGTGGCCCTCTGCGAGATCCTCTTTTCTGATGATAACACGGCATCGGACTACCGGATCCTTGAAGCAAACGAGGCGTTCGGGCGCACGCTGGGGGTCAGCCGTTCATCCGTGATCGGGAAGACCAGCCGCGAAGCCTACAACCTCACAGAACCCCCGTACCTCGATATCTATGCACGGGTTGCAGTCACCGGCAAACAGGAATCATTCGAACAGTATTTCCCGAAACTCCTGAAACATTTCCGGATATCGGTCAGCTCTTCCGGGGAGAACCGGTTTACCACGGTCTTTTGCGATATCACGGATCACAAAAAGGCCGAATC
>Ga0326727_10023579_pt1 | contig 11722 bp, 8 predicted proteins | sample MB2enrmetagenome_FD_207643 | JGI IMG/M metagenome (GOLD analysis project Ga0326727, IMG submission 207643) | Lab enriched peat soil microbial communities from McLean, Ithaca, NY, United States - MB29MY | ecosystem: Environmental > Terrestrial > Soil > Wetlands > Peat | place: USA: New York... | reverse complement strand
TCAGACAGCTCTACGGCCTCGACCGCTCCACTGCGCTCTCGATCTCGCCGCTCTCGCCTACGGCTATCTTAACCCTGAACCATTTTCATCAACTTTCGTGGGCCACAGGCCCATCCTGACAGCTCTGAGATGCGCAATCCGGCAGCTCTGCGTTTTAGCGCGGGATATGGAAGCGAACCGCAGAGCTTTGCTTCGCGCAATCCAGCACAGAGGTCCGCGCTGCCCTTCTACGCCGCTGCGCCACAAAAGAAACAATCCGAATTCTCATCGGCCGCACGGGCAAAGAAGAAAAAATCGTGCGTTCGAATCAATCGATGGGTATATAGTTGGGGCTGTTAAGGGCTTAAGGGGAAACATCAGGTAATTAATCCTTCGGGGCAGATAAGGGCAGTCCTTCTGACTCTACTTTCAGGTCAGGCGGTGGCCTTATCCTCCCTGATGACGAACCGCCCGCTAAAGGAGACAAGGGGATGAGTGAACAACAGGAAAGCAAACCGGGCATGGAGGGACTGTCGAGGCGTGATTTTCTGGGTTCCGCGGGCATCGCAACTGTGACGCTGGCCTCCTCGGCTGTCAACGCGCAACCGGGAACGGAAGAAGCCGACCCAACCGATTTAGCTCAGCCCATCCGGGGCAGCGAGGGAGCACCGATCATTGGCCCCACGAACCCCGCACGTGAAGCCCAGAGCCGCGACCGACTCGCGCCACCCAGCACGGACCACGGCACGCTGCCCAGCCTGAAGTGGTCCTTCGCCGATTCCCACAATCGCCTGGAGCCCGGCGGGTGGGCGCGGCAGACGACCGGGCGCGAGCTGCCGATTGCCCAGGCGCTGAACTGCGTCAACATGCGGCTCAAGGCCGGTGCGGTCCGGGAGCTGCACTGGCACAAGCCGGACGAGTGGGGTTTCGTGATCAAAGGCCGCGTGCGGATCACCGCCATCGACCAGGACGCTCGCGCCTTCCAGGATGATGTCGGCGAGGGCGACATCTGGAACTTCCCGGGCGGCATTCCCCACTCGATCCAGGGACTCGAAGGCGAGGGATCTGAGTTCCTGCTGGTTTTCAACGACGGCAACTTCAATGAGGATGAGACCTTCCTGTTGACCGACTTCCTGGCCCACATCCCCAAATCGGTTCTCGCCAAAAACTTCGGCGTGCCGGAAAGCGCCTTCGCCAACATCCCCAGGCATGAGCTCTACATCTTCCCGTCGCAAGTGCCCGGCCCGCTGGCTGCGGATCGGGTGGTGGGTGCGGGGCCGGTACCCTTGACTTACAGCCACCGGTTGATGGCCCAGGAGCCCATCCGCACCAAGGGCGGCACCGTCCGCATCGTTGATTCCTCCAATTTCCCCGCGGCCAGGATGATCGCCGCCGGGCTGGTGGAAATCGAGCCCGGCGGAATGCGCGAACTGCACTGGCACCCCAATTCGGACGAGCTGCAATATTACCTCGGGGGAAAGGGGCGGATGACGGCGTACGCGTCCGACAGCAAAGCCGGGACCTTTAATTATCAGGCCGGAGATGTAGGCTATGTGCCAAAAAGCATGCCCCACTATGTCGAGAACACCGGCGCTACGAAGCTGCGTTACCTGGAGTTATGGCAGTCGGACCACTTTGCCGACGTCTCCCTGGCGCAGTGGCTGGCATTTACACCGTACGAATTGGTGCGGGCGCACCTCTCTATCGACAAATCGGTCCTTTCGAAAGTTTCGACCCAAAAGACGCCGGTGGTAGGACTCTAGGCGGGGCGAGTGCAGTGGAGGGGCGCGAATCGCAGAGGTACGCTCTCAAGCCAACATGATTCATCATTAACCCCTTACATTTCCTCCCCATTCTTGTCTCGACGCGGGCGGCGCGGTTTGCCATACTATGGCCCGAATGCCGTGACCTTCGCGTCCAATTGTGGAGGCGCCTATGGAGCAAGAAACCGCACCCGCCACCGCAAAGACCAGGAGCCGCATTTGGCTACCCTTCGTGGCGTGTCCGCTCGGCGTCATCCTGGGACGTTATGTTGGTAAGTGGACTTATGCCGCCCTCGGATTTCCAATCCCGCAAGTCCGAGCGGAGTTGACCTCACTTTACGATGGCAGAATGCCCGGTGGGATCTACGGTGGTGTGGGCGCATTCTTTGCCGGCTTGATCATGGTTATTTTCGTGAGGCATCGCTGCAATGCCTGGCTGGCACTCGCCGCCAGCCTGGCGGGTGGAGCCGTGTCTGCCGCCTTCGGCGCGGTCATGGAGACGTAACCTGTCGACCGCCAGCCTTGAGAAGAGCGGGCGGTTCGCGAACCGCCCCTACAATGAATCCTCGATCCCCCTAGCTGACCGGATTGCGCAGAGGCGCTGAGAACTGATTCGGCTACTGGGCAGGCGCTGCCTCGTAGGCTGCGGCGGCGATTTTGCCGAGGGCTTGTCCGGCTATTTCCAGGATGGCGTCGGGGTTGTCAGGGGGCACCTCGAGCATATTTACATAAGCGGCAAAAACCAGGCGTTGTCCGGAAGGGGTATCGATGAAACCTGCCAGGCCTTTTCCCGAGACCATCAACTTCTTGTTCAAAGCATCGTAACCGACCATGGTTCCGGTTTTCGCGAAGACGTGGCCGGCGGCCGGGCTGTGGATTTGAATTTTCACCAGCGTGCCGTCGCGGCCCAGCACCGGCAGGGCGCGGCGGAAGACCGGGAAGTTGGGCCGCGTCGACATGTAGGTGAGGTAGTGCACCATGAAATCCGGAGTGAAGTAGGCGTTGCCGCCGGCGCCATCGCTTTGCGCGGCGCCGGTTAAATCCAGCCCCGCTTTTTCGAGAAAAGCGTGCTCCAGGTCGAAACCAGCCTGGTCATGGTCTTTGCGGGCAGGCGCAAGGAGGTCGCCGAGCGTGTAGGGTGTCATGCTAGCGTGCAGGTTCTGACTGACTTTGAGCGTGACTTTTATTTCCTCCGCGAGGGGCGGCGAGATGTGCTCCGCCAGAAGGTGAGCGGCATCGTAGTTTGCCGCAAGGCGCTTGAAGTTAACCGCCGGTGAGGGATCGAGGTGGGCGATTTCAACATGGCGTTGGCGCAACGCTTCCGTGAGCGCCACCGCGGCAAAACGGCTCGGCTCCGGCACCGCATAGGAGTACATGGCGGGCGGCCGGCCCAGCGGCAGAGTTCCCGTCACCGTGACGGTTCGCGTGCCGTCGGGCTGCAACGCGCCGTCGTCATAATTGATATCCGGCTTGGCGCCTGCCTTCCCCGTGGTGGCGTGATTCACAAATTGCACGTAGGCAGTTTCCGGGCGAATCTGGAGCTTGACGGGAGCGCCTTCCGCCGCCCCGGAACTGGCGACAACGTCGATGACGTTATCGTTGACGACGCTGGGCGAGATAACCACGCCGGTTCCCAATTCGCGAGTCCCCTCCGGGAATAACGTGGCGTCCACAAGCACGCGCCCTTTCACTTTCCGAATCCCTTTGGCCGCGATCTGGTCCGCGAGTTGGCCGATCACCAGCAGCGGGTCGCCGCTCACGCCCTTACTGTCGAGGCCGCCGTAAGAATGGTCCTCATCTTCAAATGCCAGGGTACCGTCGGGTTGAATGCGCCCGGATAGATTGGGATCTCCGCTGGCCACCAGGACGATGTCGCCGTCGAGGACGCCTTTGGATTTGAGCTTGCCCGTCCAGTAAACGCGGGTGTGGAAGCGGTAGTTGGGGCCGAGAAGCTGGAGGGCGGTTCCCTCCGTGAGCAGCTTGGTGGTGGAGCCGGGAACGAAAAACTGCTTCTCATTCAAACTGAAAATGCGCTTACCGGTTTCGAGCGAGCAGATTTCGATGCCAAACCGCGAGTGGACAAACTCCGGTTGGCTCATCACGGCCTGAATGCGTGCGGCCAAGTCGCCCTGGGCGAGCAGCCGAGGGGACAGCAGAGATAGGAGGAGGAGACACACCACCCCGGCCAGAAGATGTCGTTTGGTCATGGCAGTGAAGGGCCTTGCTTACTCCACCTTCTTTCCGTTGGTATCGTAGACCTCCACCGTCCCATACTTCTTCAGCACGTCGAGGATGGGCTGCTTCTGATCGTTGCCGGGCTGTTTGGGGTCGCCGACGCACACGATTTGCAGGTGGTCAACGTCCACGTACTTGTGCGCGGCCGCTTGGACGGCGTCGGCGGTGGTGTGAGCCACCTTCACCGGGTATTGGTCCCAGTAATCCATGGGCAATCCGTAGTCCTGTACCAGGATATAGCGCGACAAGAGTTGCTGGGACTGCTCGAGGGAGAGGGCAAAGCTGGCGACGATGGAGTGCCGAGCTTCATTCAGCTCGGCTTCCGGCACCTTTTGGTCGCGGATGCGCTTGAACTCCGCCAGCAACTGTTCCATGGAGCCGTCGGTGACGGCGTTGCGCACCTCGGTGTTGGCGGACCACGCCTCGCGATATTTGTCATCCCCCACCCTGCTATAAGCACCGTAGGTATAACCGTGGGCTTCGCGGAGGTTCAGAAACAGGCGCGCCTGCGGGCCGCCGCCCAGTACCCGGTTCATCACATAAAACGCGATGTAGTCCGGGTCCGTGCGGCGCGCTCCGTAGTCCCCGGCCACGATGTTGGTTTGCACGGAGTCGGGCCGGTCGACGAGATAAATCCTGGAGGGCGCGGGCGGCGGCAGGTGGCTCCAATCCGGCTTGGGGACCGGTTGGCCCTGCCAGTCGCCGAAAGTCTTGCGGGCGAGCGCGACGAACTCATCCGCCTTGACATCGCCCACCACGGCCAGAATGGCGTTGCTGGGAACGTCGTAACGGTCGTGAAACTCTTTCAGGCGCTCCACTGTGGTGGCTTTAATGGATTCCGGAGTGGGCAAGGTGACGGCGGCAGGAAAATCTCCGTAGAGCGCCTGGTGGAATCGCTCATCGGCAAGCGCATACGGCTGGGAGCGCGCTTGTTCAAGATCAGAAAGTTGCCGAGCCTTGTATTTCTCCAGTTCGTCCGGGGAGAAGGCGGGGTTTAACACGACATCGCCGATCAAATCCAGAATTTGGCCGGTGCTGGGGGAAAGGCCGGAGGCGTTGACCGTGGAAACGGTGGAACCAAAATCGGCATTGCAATACAGCGTGGCGCCGATCTGATCGATGTCTGCCGCCAACTGCGCGCTGGTGCGGTGGGTGGTGCCCTCGCGGAGCATATCCATGGTGAAACCGGCGAGGCCTGGCAAATCCTTGGGGTCCGACATGTCGCCGGTGCCGAATTGGAGAACGATGTTGACGGTGGGTAGCTTGTGCCGCTCGAGGACCAGCACCGTAAGCCCGTTGGGGAGCTTGGTGACCACTGGCCTCGGCAGAGTCACCTGGAGGATTTCGTTGCTCACGGGAGCGCGGTTGAGGCGGACCACCTTGGAGAGTTCAGCCGCGTGCTGCTCCTGCGGGAAGGCGGGCATGGCCACCGCCATCGCGGCGGCGAGCGCCACGAGAAAGGAGATCGAAACTCGATATTTTGCCGTCATGGTTATTTCCCCCCCTTTTGAGCGTTCGCCGCTTTGCGCTGGGGCGCCGCGGGCAGATCCGTGACCACCGAGAGTTGTTCCGGGACTAGGTACTTCTGGGCAGCCGCTTTCACCTGCTCTGCGGTTACGGCATTAAACTTGTCCACCGCGGTATTGATCAGATTCGGATCTCCAAAATAGACCGCGGTCTGGCCGATCCGCATGGCCATATTGAGATCCGATTGCCGGGTTTGAATTTGCCCGCGCAAGAACTGCACGCGCGCTTTGTCGATTTCCTCGGTGGTGATGCCGTCCTTCTGCACCGCGGCGACCTCATCCCTTATGGCCGCTTCGCAATCCTCCGGCTTCACCCCCGGCCGCAGGATGGCAAAAAAGTAGAGCAGGCTGGGGCCGCGCTTTTCAGCGGCTTGCACGAAGAGTTGGGTGGCGAATTGTTTTTCCTTGACCAGGCGCTGATAGAGGCGCGAACTCTGCCCCTGGCCGAGCACATTTGCCAGCACCTGGAAGGCCTCGTAGTCCGGCGTGTTGCCGGCAGGAATGTGATACGCCATGATGATCATAGGAGTCCGCGCCAGCGGATCATGAATGATTTCCCTCCTCTCGCCATAATGGGCGGGTTCCGTCATGTCGACCGGCGGAGGCGTGGGCTGCGAGGGGATGTTGCCGAAGTACTTCTTTACCTTTTCCAGAGTCGCGGCGGGGTCGAGGTCGCCCACCAGGGTCAGCACGGCATTGTTGGGCGCGTAGTAGATGCGGAAGAAATCCTTTACGTCGCTTACCGACGCCGCGTTCAGGTCAGACATCTCGCCAATCGTGGAATGCTTGTAAGCGAAGTTATCGTAAGCGAGGTTTTCGATGTCCAACTCCGCCTTGCCATAGGGCTGATTGTCCACGCCCAACCGGCGTTCTTCCTGGACGGCGTTGCGCTGGTTGTCAAGATTGGACTGGTTCACGGCCAGCGAGCGCATGCGGTCACTTTCCAGAAACAAGCCCAGATCCAACTGATTCTTGGGCAATTCCTCGAAGTAATTCGTGCGGTCCTCGTTGGTGGTGCCGTTCATGTTGCCACCGTTGTTGAAGACGAGGATGAAATGCTCGCCCTTGCCCACATTTTGCGAGCCTTCAAACATCATGTGCTCGAAGAGGTGGGCAAAGCCCGTGCGGCCGGGGCGTTCGTTCCGCGAGCCCACGTTGTAAGTGACCGAAATGCCATAGACCGGCGCCGTGCGATCCACGGCAATGATCACGCGCAGGCCGTTGGCAAGTTTCTGATCCGTGAAATCCACCCGAGGTAGCTTCGGCTGATCCGCCCGCACCAGTTGCGTCACCAGCAGCAACCCTCCGAGCAGCAGCCCATACCATCGATATCTGGTCATGGAAGACTCCTGACAATTGTTTTATCTACTTGGGGTCACTATTCTGCTCCAAATTTGTTCCCGGCTCAAGCCCTAACCTTAATTCACTTGCAGCGTCAGGGACTGTGTACGCGCCAGCCCCGTCGCCGCGGGGTCAAAGGTCAAGTTGATCTGGCAACCAGGTTTACCATAAATTTTCCCCGCCCTTTTGCTTGACAATTGCGGATATTCTACGAATACCCGATAATAAGTGCTAATCCCCAACCATGAAACATTGTAACTATTTTATTTTCAATAACTTACAAAAATTTTCAGTCTCTTCCATTTTGTTTTCAATAGCTTACAAGGCAGGTCGGCATTCTTAACATCATTTTGCCGACACGCTCCCCCCACACGAGCAAATGGTGTCAAGCAGAAATTCTGACTTTCGTCAGAATCTTGACTGAAGCGCGCGCAAGATACACGGGGCCCATACAGCATGGGGAGGCACGCAAGAGGAAGTGTAGCGCCCCGATGCATCGGAGCGCCACCCGCTCGCCGAACGGGGCGCGTGAGCTGACGCCCGGTAGCTCGTTGCGCGGGGGGCCGCGCTTCGGAATCGACCTTGCAGGAAAACCTTGTTTGTGGAAAATAGGGGACAGGCCGGCGGCGAATCCGGCGGCGGGGCGGTTCAGGGCTTCGGATTTACGGTGGCGATTTCCAGCAGGCGCAGGAGGAGGCTGGCCAGGGCCAGGTATTCGTGCCCGCGGCTGGGGTCGTTGAAAAGAGTGTTGCTGTGGGCCTTGGAGTTCCTCAGGCCAACGACTCCTTTGAAGAGGAACATGATGCCCTTCTGTTCGTCGCGCTCGGCATTGGTTTGGAGGCTGTTGAACTGAATGACCGGGGTTTGCTTGTCGCATCCAAACGCCTGGTTCATCAAAGGGTCGCCGTCTACTCTCAGCCCGGACTTCGTCTTCACTTCTTCTATAACGCGGATATACGCTTCCAGAGCCGCTTGCTTGTAGTGGCCGTCGCGGAAGAGTTCTCCGCTGACGCGCTCAATTTCGGAATGAAAACGATAGAGTTTTGGCGGTGTCTGAACAGGATAGTTGCCTTTTACCAACACGGAATCGGCGGGCTTTTCTGCCAGATCACTGAGGTGTTTGCGTCCTTGGTGGGTTAGCCGAAGACGGAATTCGCCTCTCCCGAAGTAATTGCTTCGGTAGGTGCTTTTCTGAACCTGGCCTCGGTCATACGGGATAGGAATCACGGGCCCAGGGGCACCCTGGTACTTTCCAACAGAAATTAGATCATTTGATTCTAGAAAAACCATCGCCTCAATCAGACTGGTCGTGGATGTACCGGCCGCGTTACTGTCTATCTCCGATATTCGGTTTCCGAGCTGGCCAACCGTCAGTGGCACCCATTCATCGCCACTGACCATGGTGATAGCTCGTAAAATGAGATACTCTAGGCGATTAGGGTCAATCATGTCATCCCTCTGAGGCATTCGTCTGCGGCAAGTTGTCTGCCCTCTTCGCCGGCGCGAATGTGCGCGCCGATTCAGTTTGGCTACCTGGCGCGTTCGCATTTGCCGTGGGCGGTTCCCGAACCTCCCCCAACGTTCGGGCACTCCCAGCGGCGGGACGGTGACCGCTATCCCGTCGACCCAGCCTCTCGCTGCTTGAGAGTGTCCGCCAGGTTTGGTCGTAGGGGCGGTTCGCGAACCGCCCCTACGAGTTCTCCGCGGAAGGCACGGTCCAGGATCGAGGGCAACAGAGCGTCGAGTTCGGCGGCGGTTTCGGCCTGGAGTTTTTTCAGCGCGTCCACCTTGGCCTGAAGGTTGTCCAGGTAAGCAACGATGCGGCGCTGTTCGGAGAGCGGGGGCAATGGCAGGGGAACATGCTTGAGCCGACCGGCGCTGATTCCAATGTTGCCCGCGGTGGTCGCGGCCAAGGATTCGACGCATTGGCGCACGATCCCGCTGTTCATTGCAAGGCACACAAACCGTGGAAGGGCGATTTGCTCGTCGAGACGAAACCGGATGAGCTTGTCCGGGTATACCTGCTTCCCGTGCGAGTGCCCATTGTAGAGAGCAAACCGTCCTACATAGTGCAGGTTTCCGTTGAATCGACAAGCCAATAGGTCTCCAGGTCGTAGGACGTACTTATTCGCTTCGCTTTGGCTGACCTGTAGGAACTTAAAGTCAGACTCATCTACAATTGCGTCCTGGCGACTTGTCGCTGAGCTAATGCGAAGGATTGGTAATCCAGGCCGGCTTTCCGAGGGGCGGGTTGAAAGCCCGTTTTGAGAGTCTTCGCGAAGTAGAGTCGCAAGCGGGCGAGCGGGCCAACGCCCTCGTGTCACCGCTGAATCGGTGGCACTGGCAACGAGGACGCGACTAATTTCCGACGAGGAAGCACGTAGGTCCCGGGCCTCTTGGATTTTAGCGGCGAGTTGCTCGATGCGGGCCACAATGCGCCGCTGCTCGTCGAGTGGGGGGAGGGGGACATGCACTTCGGGTATTCGTTTGATACTGAGAACGCGGTTGCGGCCGGCAGAACCTGGACAGATACTCACCAGTTGCTGCAATCCCGCCCTAGTGCGGAAGTAATTCAACAGATAACGAGGAGAACATCGCGCTTCATTTACTCTGAACGTCGGGAAGCGCACAGAGCCGAACATTCCATCCTCTGCCTGTGAAGCCAGCGCTACGGCCCCTTCCCACGCGAACGTGACTTGAAGGATGAAATCTCCTTCTTTTATCAAGTACAAGTCCTTGTCGCCTACTTCAAGCCCCTTTCGCGGGAGCTTGTGAAATATTCCCCGGCCGAAGCAGTAAATTCCAATTTCGGCGTAATCCTTATCTGAGGCGATTTTCACCGGACGGCGCTCCAGGGTGAGCAATTCTCCCAGTGATACGAGTGGCCAGGTGTTGGGCATTGGGTTTCGTCGGGGCACGGCGCCCCGCGCCGGTTCCGTAGGGGCGGTTCGCGAACCGCCCCTACGTCATCATCGATCCGCCGCATTACACATTACGGTGCGGCGTCACAACATTTGCTTAATTTCCGCCATCAATTCGGCGATGCGCTGTTCTTTCTTCAAAATATCGTCTGCCAACTGCTCAGGTGGCAGGTGCTCGAAATCCTGCTTGGCACTTGGGTTCTTAATGTCCAGATTGACGGAGACCAGACTCTCATTCTCGTCGTATTTCTGCACATCGGTGGCCTGAACCTTCCAGGCGCGGTCGTTGGCCTCGCGCTTTTTCCACCATTCCAGGCACGGCGCGAATTCTTCGAACTGCAAAGGCTGCGTCTTGGTGTAATTCTTGCGCCCTTCGGGTAACGGCTGCTCGTAATACCAGATTTCCTTCGTCGGTCCCGAGCGGTCAAAGAAAAGCAAATTCGTGGGGATGCTGGTGTACGGCGCAAAGACCCCATTCGGCAGGCGGACGATGGTGTGAAGGTTGAACTCTTTCAGCAGCTCCTCTTTGATGCGTGCGCAAACGCCATCGCCAAAGAGCACGCCGTTAGGAACAACCATGCCGCATCTCCCGGCTTTGAAACCGCCCACCGGCCGCCGCAGCTTGCGCATGATGAGTTGGAGGAATAGCAGGGCCGTCTCCGCCGTCTGTTTGTCTTCGGGGAAATTCCCCAGGATGCCGCGTTCTTCTTCGCCCCCAAAGGGCGGGTTGGTCATGATCACGTCCACGCGGTCCTTGTCGCCCATTTCCCGCAGAGGTTTATCGAGGGCATTGTGGGAAGCCACCTGCGGGTATTCGAGCCCGTGGAGCAGCAAATTCATCTGGCAGAGCAGATAAGGCAGCGACTTGGGCTCGATGCCGTAAAGCGTCTCGCGCTGGAGTTGCTCAAATTGCTCGGTCTTCTTGCACTGTGGCTTTAAGTGCTCGAAAGATTGGACAAGGAAGCCACCGGTGCCGGCGGCAGGGTCGAGAACGGTCTCACCCAGGCGCGGGTCAACCACGGTGACAATGAACTTCACTAATGCCCGTGGCGTATAAAACTCGCCGGAATCCCCCGCCGCGTCGCGCATTTCCTTGAGCATGGACTCGTAGAGCAGGCCCAGAGTGTAAATCTCATCCTTTGATGTGAAGTGGATTTCATTAACCTTGTTCAGGACTTCGCGCAGCAGATAACCGCTCGCCATGCGATTGGTCACGCCTTGAAAGACGGTGGCGATTACGTCGCGGCGGTCGCCGTTGGCGCTTTCCAAGCCCCGGAGATAAGCGAACAGGCCCGCCGCCCGCTTGCCGTCCGGGCGCACGGCCTCATCGTGGTTGATGAATGCCGTCAAGGCGTCACCCGTCATTCCGTCGGTTTTGGCCGCCCAATCGCGCCACCGGTAGGGCGGCTCGATGGCGCGACGGAATTTCTTGCCTGCCAGCTTTGCTTCCTCCTCGCGCACGCGCTCCATGTCGTCAAGGAACTTTAGGAACATGATCCAGGTGAGCATGGGCAGGCGGTCAAGATCGCCGTTCAAGCCTTTGTCTTTGCGCATGATGTCGCGGCAGGATTTGACGAGGCTGGCGAGTTGTTGGGCCGTGGATTGGGGGAATGCCGATTTCGTGTTTTTGGTTCGTGCCATAGTCATTTTGCGTTGGCGGGGCGCACACGCCCGTAGGGGCGGTTCGCGAACCGCCCCTACGTGAAATCGGGATCGGTATCCCATTGTAGTGGGTTCGTCCGAATGTATTCCCGAATTTTGTTCAATTCATCCTCATTACGGACGATGTGGTCATAAAAATCACGCTGCCACATTACTGCTCCTGGGGTCCCGAGCTGCTGGTTCCGCCAATCAGTGGACACGGTTTTGAACGCGCCCACCAAACTGCCTAGCGTTTTGCGTTTCGTAGGGGCGGTTGGTGAAACGTCCACGGAATTCAATGGTGGGGCGGCTGGGC
>Ga0326727_10023578_pt1 | contig 11722 bp, 10 predicted proteins | sample MB2enrmetagenome_FD_207643 | JGI IMG/M metagenome (GOLD analysis project Ga0326727, IMG submission 207643) | Lab enriched peat soil microbial communities from McLean, Ithaca, NY, United States - MB29MY | ecosystem: Environmental > Terrestrial > Soil > Wetlands > Peat | place: USA: New York... | reverse complement strand
GATGCTTTCTTCAATGGCTTGCAGAGCATCTATATTTGCATGGATATCGGTGAGGATAAGGTGCTTCAATATTGAACAGGTGATTTGAAGACCGCCGCACTCCCGAGTTCCGATTCGATTTCCAGCAGCCGGTTGTATTTCGCCATGCGTTCACTTCTGCAGGGAGCTCCGCATTTTAGTTGTCCGCCTCCCATCGCAACCGCAAAATCAGCCAGGAAAGAGTCCTCCGTTTCCCCCGAACGGTGAGAAATAACAAAACCCCATCCTGCTTTCCTGCACATCTGGACTGCTTCGATAGTTTCGGTGATGGTACCGATCTGGTTCAGCTTGATCAAGACTGCGTTGCTTGACTTCTCGCGTATTCCACGAGCGATCAGGCGCGTATTGGTAACGAAGATATCGTCCCCGACAATTTGGATCTTTTGGCCCAGCGCCGCCGTATGCTCCCGGAAACCTGCCCAGTCGTTCTCGGCCAAACCATCCTCGATCGAAACAATGGGATACTTCCCAATCCAAGACTTGTACAAAGCCGTCATTTCCGCGCTGGTTTTTTTGCCCTGACCCGAGCTTGCGAGGTTATATGTACCGTTCTCATAGAAGGAACTCGCTGCGGGATCCAGCGCGATGGCGATGTCTACGCCGGGTTTGTATCCGGCAGTTTCTATGGCTTGTACAATGAACTCACAGGCCTGTTCATCATTTTCAAGGTTCGGAGCAAACCCGCCCTCATCCCCAACTCCCGTCGCGAATCCCTTTTGCTTCAGAATCTTTTTCAGCTTTTGAAATACTTCGGCACAGTACCTTAGAGCTTCCGTGAAGTTCAGTGCTCCGACCGGCATTATCATGAACTCCTGAAAATCGACGCTGTTCTCGGCGTGTTTGCCGCCGTTCAGGATGTTCATCATGGGCACTGGAATCTGAACGGCTCCCGGTCCTCCTAAATAGGAATATAGTGGCAGCCCGCTGGCCGCAGACACTGCTCTGGCCACGGCCATGGATACTCCAAGGATTGCATTCGCCCCGAGCCGGGTCTTATTCTCAGTTCCATCGAGTTTGATCAGGAATTTATCAATCTCCGACTGCCGATTTGACTCCATGCCGATTATTTCGGGCTGGATAATGTCATTCACGTTAGATACAGCCTTCAGCACGCCTTTACCGCCATACCGTTTTGCATCACCGTCGCGCAATTCGCATGCTTCATTTTTCCCTGTAGAGGCGCCGGACGGCACGGACGCGCTTGCAATCGATCCGTTCTCCAACGCTACAAAGGCTCGTATGGTTGGATTTCCGCGCGAGTCCAAAATCTCTATGGCTCGAACTGAGGCTATCTTGTAAGTCATGATTTCTCCTTTTCAAGGGCAGTTGGCGCAGTCCAGCATTCCGCCCGCGAATTTCATTATTGTTACGGAAGCATATTTTTGAGTAATCCCGCTTCTGAAATAGTTTTTCGGATTCCTTCCGATTCCGACTGCTTTCTTGAGAGCAGGGATTCTATTGTCAGGATCTGTTCGCGCACGTTTTTCTCTGCATCCCGCTGCATTCTCAATATCGCGCTATTGATCCCATCGGTCCATTGCGATGCCAACCGGGAGAGGTTCTTTTCAGTCTCATAGGGAATGCGATTCAACAAGTGCCGGTCGGCCCACGATCGAAACAACCACATCGGAATTACAAACCAGAGCAGATCCGTATTAAACATGAACAGATTGCTTATGGCGATATCCGGTATTGTCGGCTTATTGAGCTCGATCTCGAACGGCTCAATAGATAAGTGCGTACCCAAAGCCTGTTCGATATTCTCGGCCAGCCGATCGCGAAACCCCTGCACTACTCTCGTCAGAGTTTCACGGGCCTTCTCCAGTGGTGCGACGAACTGATCTCCGCCTCTAACGGAAATCCCCTTCATTTCGCGCCTCATCGATTCATCGAGCCAGCCCTCGTATGCACGGCTCAGTTTCCAAAGATTCGAGTGCATTCCAGACAGCTTATCCCGAAGCTCCCGGGTCACCTGCCGTTCAACCTCGGGCCGCAGTTCTTCCATTCTCCGCATGATCCAGGGACGGGTCCGGCCGGCACACTCCGTTGCCAGCGCCTGCAACTCCATCCGGATCGATTCATAGCTGGTCTTTTCGTTCAGGATTTGCGATTTAAGTCTCGATCTGTCTGCGTCCACGCGCTCCGCCGCAGCCAGAGCCAGAGAGAGATATTCCTTCGTCCTGTCCAATAAGGAATTGAATTTGAACCGAACGATGTCGAGGCGGGTGGCATTGCGGTTCTCTCCCAATGGCAACAAAAGCTCCCTTTCCAACGTTGCTTGCAGGCGCTCATAATCCGGGCGTACAGAAAATGGAATAATGCGGAATTCTGAGCCGAACTCCTTAAATAGCTCCATCCCGATGAACTCTGCAATTTCCTCTCTCTCGCTTTCGGTTACCAAGTCGGCTTTTGTGAGCAGGATGACAACTTTCGGTGTGTAACCCAGCAAAGTGCGGATGAGCGCGACGTCATGTTTGGATAGAGGGGAATCGACGCTAACGGCCACTAATGCCAGCCCGACTTTTGGCAACCAGTCCAGCGCCATCTCGGTATTGTGCTCGAATACGCTTTCCAGCCCAGGCGTGTCTACGAAATGGAGACAGTGGTAGCGCTTCAAAGAAGGCAATTCAACAACAACCGAAGTGACCTTCTTGGTGTTCCCCGGGTTTTCCGCTTCAGAGATAAATGATTCCACCGCCTCGAGTGAGACAGTCTCCGATCTGCCTCCAAAATACTGAACGGCGGTCCGCTCGCGCGGGCCGTAGTGAAGCCGCGTAATCGCAGCCGTAACCGGAGTCACCCCAACCGGCAACACCGACCTTTGGGCGAGATGATTTAACAGCGAGCTTTTCCCCGCTTTGAAACGACCGAAAACCCCGATATCAATAGTGTCTTGAGATTCAAGGATGGCTGCACAAGCATTCAGATTCGGCTGAATTGCGGCCAAGGAATACTTCCCTTGGATAAGCTTGATGCGCTCCAGGATGTCGCCAAGAGTGCCGGTCGTTTCACCAATAATTTTAGTCTGGGCCATCATCTAGTCCTGAAAGCATAAACCCCGCCTCAGGAATCCCCGGGGCGGGGTTTTTGATCTCGAACTATGCCCCACCCTGGTATCTATTGAGATTCGGGCAGGAGTTATCAGGCCAACGGCCGGTTATCGGGCAAACTCCATTGCCAATCATAAATTACTTTATACGTGACCGGCGTAATTGTGCAAGCATATCATTCAAGCGGATGAGTAGGGAGATTCCGAAGACCAGGGCCATGCAGGGCCTCTGTCTTAATTGACACAGAAGGGGTGCTTCGATAAGCTGAATCTTAGAGGCGATGGAGTTCGCCCTTAACCATCTCCGCGAGATTGATGACTCCTACCTGGGAAATTGGCCAGTAGGAGTTTTTTTTTGCTGATCTTGATTGGAGTCCGCTGTGGCAGGTTTAAATGAAAATCATAAGCGCAGGCTGCTTGCGGTTTTTGAGCATGCCGATGAATTATTGAACCGGAGTCTCAACGCGGCAGCACCTTCTCGACCCGGCCGGTACTCACGCTGTGTTCAGGACATGTCCGGTTCAGAGGTGCATTGGATTGAAAGCTATAGTGAGAAGATCCGTGATCAAATCTATGGCCTTCTGCAAAGGTTTGAGGTTAATCTGCCAGCACCGACGACCTCCGCAAGTTGGATTCTGAAGACGGGTCTGGTCTCCCTCGATATTGCCCTTGAAGAACTCTATCCCAGTCAAATGGCGGGGTACGGAGCCATAGACCAGGCGGCCGCAAGCGAACTCACATGGACGCTTCAGGAAATCCGCAGGCTCTTGAAGCAACTGCTTGTTTTTCTGTCCGATGCGAACGCGGCACAGGAGAAGCGAGTCCTGCAGCTTCAAGCGGAACCATCCCTCGTAGCAATGATGCAGAAGCTTTCGAAAATGGTCTCGCGGCATGGTCTCGTCGAGTTTCTTCCAACATTGAATTCGATAACGCGAAAACTCGAGTCTCACAGATTCGAGATAGCCGTATTTGGACGAGTCAGCTCCGGAAAATCCTCCCTGATAAACGAATTATTGGAGATACAGTTGCTGCCCGTGGGTGCGACGCCCATAACTGCTGTTCCGATCCATATCATAGCCGGCCCTCAGCCACGACTGCGCGTCACCTTCACAGATCGAACGGTCGCCCTTCGCGCGGAAGCCCTTCCGGAATTTGCCGCGGGGCAGTTTAATCCCGCCAATTCAAAACGTGTCATTGGACTCGAACTGTCAGTTCCTTCGAAACGTTTGCTGGATGGAGTCGCTTTCGTGGACACTCCGGGAATTGCGTCCCTGGCAACCACGGGCACAAAGCTTGCCTATGCCTATCTGCCGGATTGCGACTTTGCCTTGGTACTGGTGGACAGCCAATCAACGCTGGGACGCGATGACCTCGATATTTTAAGAGCACTCCACATGTCAGGAATACCCTCCTCAGTGATGATCACGAAGTGCGACCTCCTTTCGCCCGCTGATGTCGAAAAGGTAGTTTCCTATACGCGCTCCGAAATAGTGGAACACCTCGGCCTGCATCCCGAGGTGATCCCTATCAGCTCGAAGGAATCGTGGGCACTCGAAGTAAACCGGTGGTTCGAGTCTATTATTCTTCCGTTATTGGAGCGGGCACGGGAATCGCTGACGATTTCGACAAACAGGAAATTGCAGTGCTTGCGTAATTCGATCCTGGCCACCCTGGAGTCAAAGGTCCGGCGTGCCGTTGACGCAAGCAAACCACGCGAATTGGAAGACATTCTTCGCCCCTTAGATGAAGCCCTTTCGGAATTTGCACAACGATGGGAAACAAAGATCGAGAAGAGTTTGGATTGCGTACCAGGGATAATTATAAATGCATCCGTGCGGATGGCGCAGGAACCCGGACGTAACGGCAGTAGCGGCCGGAATAGCATTCTCAGGGACGCGCTATTGCGTTCAGTGATGTCGAGATGCAATCCCTTCATGGCTGAATACGAAACGATATCGCAGACAATCGCCGACAAACTTCATCAGCTGGAATCAGAGGGATCAGAGTTGCAGGAGATTAGGTATTGCGATTTTCCGAAGCTCTCCGGTCTCCCTTCGCCGGTGCTTTCTTTCCTGGATGGATGCGAAATCTCCTATCCAGGCATTTTCATGAACGTTAGCCAGACTACTAGAGAGAGGCACTTTCGAAACGAGCTGAGGGAGAAGGCAAGCGAACCCATAGCCAGAGTGCTGGAGGAATTTACTCCACGTCTGCGACATTGGTTCCGGACAACGATCAATTCCTTAAAGGATACCTATCATGTACAAACCGATCCCTTGAGGTATCGATATCAGGATCAAAGGTCCGATCTTCCCAATGACGTCATTCGAGCTGACATCGAGCTATTGAAAGCGCGCTTCAATGAGAATGGGAACCCGTATAATTTACAAAAAGCCCTGAAAGCGAAACCAACATAACGTCTGGATCCAACGATACTATGCTGTTTGGCAGGGAAAAAGAAATCCACAAGCTGGTCCTGAATATGAAGCGGGGAATCAATACTCTCGTCTTCGGCGCTCCTGGTGTCGGCAAATCCGCCATTTTAAAAGAGGCCGCAAGCAGACTCTCTGCGCAGGAAACAGAGGTTGTCTATGTGAATGATTGCAGGTCCCGAAGGATTCTTCTTGAGCAGGCAATGAAGACCCGGCGCATCAATACTGTGCAGGTTAGAAGGATGTCGGTCAAAGACATGCGGAGTGCACTGCTGAATTCAGACGAAAAGCCGTGTCTTTGCCTCATCCTGGACCATCTCCCAAAACTGCGGCATCCGCTGCAACGTCTGCTGGAAATCATGGAAGAGCGTTGCGTGCTGGCATTCGGAGTGACAAGCCTCTCCGGATCGTATGATCTGTATTATTGGAAATTCAAGTCTCTCGAAATCACAAACCTTCCCAGAAAGGCCGCTCTGAGTTGGATCGGCGCGGAACTCCATAAGATGAACTATTCGGAAACGCTATGTAAGAAAATTGCGCCTGAAATTTTCCGGCTTACCGCCGGAAATCCTGGTTCAATTTCGCGGACTCTGGTTGTTATCGGCAACCAACCCTCGCCTATTGATGATCCGATCCGTGTCCGGCGCATGTTTGTGGACGGCCAAATAAGCCGGCTCTCTGAGTTTTCCTGTGAAGGCGGCTTCATGCAACATACAAACTGAAAACGGTGAGCATCATTGCCCTGCAATTTTGCTGATTGTGGATTCCCTGGTCGCTAATCAAATGATCGGGGCCCACGTTTGATGTCCTGTGAACGTAGGGTTATCGGAAAGCCCGGCGATGTTTCCCAAACGGTCCTTCGCAGCACCTGCCCTTCGCTCGGTCGGTTTCTCCTATGTGCCGGATTTTCGACCATCGAGGCACAGGACTTGATCAAGCGTCAAGGTAGTCCTGGAACACGAGGAAGACGATACCGATAACACTCAGCGTGACCGTGAGGATCGTCAGTCGTCGCGAAAGAGCGGGATTCTTGGTATTGCGGCTCAAAATGGGAAGATTGATGAGAGCCCTGGCTACGGATGCTAGAACGACGCCTTGCCCGGCTAGCCCTGCTTGCATTCGACCATGGCCGACCCTATTTGCAGCGGCCGCAGACGTGCTGGCGCTGCTAATGAGGCCTCCGATCACACAGATCCCATGAAATCCTAACCTGCCCAGGTAATGCTCGCCGAGCGTTGAGACAATCTGAATCAATTGAAAAATCCGGCAAAATTTGGAACACGCTTGAGTGAGATGGGTGATACGAGATGAACGCCTGCCGTATCACTGTCCTTGCTCGCCCTCGCGCGCTGGACGAAGATCAGCGCAACGACCGCCATTGCAGGAATCGGCCCGGCAGCAGTAGACACAGCGGATGGCGAGAAGAACGCAAGGAGGATCCAATTTCGCGCAATCATCGCCACGGTCGTGAGCAACAGCGCAGCAGCACTGCTATTTACGAATCCTCCCACGAATCCGCTCAGATACACCTCTCGTGCGCCGTGCACTTTGAGTGGTGCTTCCGCGATCTACTCTGTTGGTGGATAGCCTTTATCCCAGTCTATCGACAGCATTTATGCAATATTTTGCACAAGATAAAGCTGCTGAAGCTAAATTCGGCCGTAAAGGTTGCCTCATCAAACTCTTGATACACCCTGACAACCGCAGGCTGCAGAAGCACCCAGAGAGCGCTCGATACTATTTAGGTTATTTGACGTCCGGGAAGGTAGAAGCGCCGAATAACCCTGCGTTGCCCCAGGCTGACAGGCCGCTGGTGACTAGTAACCTCGCAGATTGACGTCAACCTATCCCCATATCTCACTGAAGTTGATTTTTAATGCGCGTCAACCCAGTTCGTGCAATTCTTGCCAGCTTTAGATATCTTTATCATGAGCTTAGAGGGCCTCTCTTGGATGTTCCACCTCACTGGAGGACGCATCATGAAAAAGCTTCTCACCCTGGTTTTTCTTGCCGCGTTTGCGCCACTATCGTTTTGCTCGGCAGCTCGTGCTTCAGAGGTTGTCCGCGAAACACTCAAGAATGGCCTGCGCGTAGTCGTTGTCCCCAACACGCTTGCACCCGTTGTAACCACTCAAATCAACTATCTCGTAGGATCGAACGAGGCACCGGCCGGTTTTCCAGGCATGGCGCATGCGCTCGAGCACATGATGTTCCGAGGCAACCCGAGTTTGTCGGCGGCGCAGCTTGCCAATATCACGGCAGGAGTGGGCGGCGAATTCAACGCCGATACCCAACAGACCGTCACCCAGTATTTCTTCACAGTTCCAGCTGATTACCTGGATATTGCTCTGCACGTCGAATCAATTCGGATGGCCCAAATCTTCAAGGAACCGGATCTGTGGAATCAGGAACGAGGCGCGATCGACCAGGAAGTGGCGCAGGACCTATCCAACCCTGAGTATTTATTGTATACGCAGCTGCTCGAGACCTTATTTGGTGGCACACCTTATGCTCACGATGCGCTCGGGACGCGTGATTCCTTCGCCAGGACCACGGATGCGATGCTGCAAGAATTCCATGAGAACTGGTATGCGCCCAACAACGCCATCCTCGTCATCACCGGTGATGTCGATCCGGTCAAAGTGCTTGACGAAACCAGAAAACTATTTGAACCGATCCCTGCACGTCCCCTGCCGCCGCGCCCTGACATCCGGCTGCAGCCCATGAAAGCGGGATCTATAAAGCTCGATACCGATTTGCCCTATGGGTTATCCATCGTTGCATACCGTTTGCCCGGCTCCGACAGTCCCGATTTCGCGGCCGGACAGGTTCTGGCCGACGTGCTGGACAACCAGCGGGCGGACATCTACGGCCTGGTGCCCGCCGGCAAGGCATTGAGCGCCGGTTTCAGCGCGAATCCTCTTCCCCTAGCGACGATCGGCTACTCCATGGCTGCATATTCTGAGGACGTCGATGGCGCCACCCTGATTTCCATATTGAAGAATATCATCGCAGATTATGTCAAAAATGGAGTTCCGCCCGCTCTGGTTGAAGCGTCCAAGCGTCATGAAGTGAGCGATGCAGAATTTCAAAAGAACTCGATTTCAGGGCTTGCCTCGGCATGGTCCCAGGCACTCGCGGTCGAGAAGCGCAGCTCGCCGGACGACGATATCAGCGCGATCCAAAAGGTCACGGTCGCCGATGTCAACCGGGTTGCGAAAGAATATCTCGTCAATGACACGGCGCTGGTGGCAATTCTCACGCCGAGTCCATCCGGCAAGCCGGTTGCATCCAAGGGCTTTGGAGGGGGCGAGTCTTTTGCGCCCAAACAGGTGAAGCAAGTGAAACTTCCGGACTGGGCTCAGAAAATCGTAGCGACACCCCGGGTGCCGCCATCGAACGTGAATCCTACGGTCACCACATTCCCCAACGGACTGCGCCTCATCGTACAGCCGGAAACCATAAGCCCTACAGTCAGCGTGTATGGCTCCGTTAAAAACAATCCAGACCTGGAAACACCGAAAGGGGAGGATGGGGCCGACCAGATTCTGGAGAATTTATTCTCTTATGGAACGAAAACTCTGGATCGCCTGGCTTTTCGCAAAGCGCTCGACGACATCGGTGCCGATGTGACCGCGGGGGCGGATTTTTCACTTCAGGTTTTAAAGGAAAATGTTAACCGCGGAGTAGAACTGCTTGCCTCCAATTTGCTGCAGCCTTCATTGCCGGAATCCGCTTTTAAGGTCGTTCAACAGGAAACCTCCGACATGGTTGCCGGAGAATTGAAAAGTCCGCGGTTTCTCGCTCGTTTCGCTATGCTTGAAAGGCTGTATCCTAAGAGTGACCCGGAATTGCGTCATGCTACACCGGTCTCGATTTCAGCCCTCACGCTCGAAAACGTAAAGGCTTATTATCGCCGAGTGTTCCGGCCCGATTTAACGACAATTGTCGTGATTGGCCAGATAACTCCCGGCGCTGCCAAGTCGTTGATTGAAAAATATTTTGGGGATTGGAAAGCCACCGGGCCAAAACCCGTGACCGATCTGCCGCCTGTGCCCGACAACAAGCCCTCCGCGTCTGCCGTGCCGGATCCAACCCGGGTGCAGGACGAAGTGACGCTTGCCCAAACTCTGAGCCTAACTCGTTCCAACCCCGCCTATTATACGCTGCAACTTGGCAATCACGTGCTATCCGGAGCTTTTTATGCATCGAGGCTATACCACGATCTGCGCGAAGAAGCAGGGCTTGTGTACACCGTGGCATCTACGATTAACGCAGGCAAAACCCGGTCTTCTTTTTTGGTGACTTATGCCTGCGATCCGCCCAACGTTGGAAAGGCGCGCGATCTGATCGCCCGCAATTTGCACCAGATGCAGTCAGCACCGGTGACTCTGGAGGAACTGCAGCAAGCCAGAACTTTGCTGATCAGGCAAATCCCACTCTCCGAATCCGATATGTCCGCAATCGCTGCCCAGATGTTGCAGCTTGCTGCCCTGAATCTGCCTCTGGACGAGCCGGTTCGCGCAGCCAGACATTATCTGGAAATCACCGCTGCGCAGGTGCAGGCGGCATTTGCAAAGTGGATAAGGGTCGATGATTTTGTTCAGGTGACGCTTGGCCCGCCGCCGCAATAGAAAACTGGCAAGAAACGCGATCGAGTGTATCTCAGAGAGAATCTTCGGTGCTTACGCAATCAGCTGTTGGCCGTTTCTCCTTATCCAATTCTATGCAACGCACTTAGGCGCGTTGTTACGAGAGGTTGAATCACTGAGGTCAAGACCGGCTATAATATTCAGCGTTATAAAGCTCTATGTTCATCCTTCAAACGGAGTGGCTGGACAACATCGACCGGAGAACGCATTCATCCCGACAACACTCAATGACGGAAGCACCGGTGCGGGCGGTAATGCCTCCGCCAGCACTCGCGCGACCGTCGAAAAACCAGCTGCAGCAACCACTCCGAGCCCGCCGAGAATATCGGATGCAGAATTTTCCAGGCCTGTGTTCAAGATATTTTCTTTGACTTTGATAAGTGCGACATTCGCAGCGACGCATGCAGCCGCGGATAACGATGCTCTTGCGCTGGCGGAATGTTCCAATATCAAGTTTACGATCGAAGGCCATGGTGATGAGCGCGGCTCGGAAAAATGCAATTTCGCCTTGGGCAACCGGCGTGCCAATAGCGCAAAAACTTAACTTGTGGCTCATGGAGGCTCTGCCGACCCATAGATACAGTCGGCTATGGAAAGGAGCAGCCATTCGATCCCGGTCACAATAAAGACGCATGGGCCAAGAACCGTCGCGCCCATCTTGTGTCCGGTGAAGGCCCCCCATGGTCGCATTCAGGAACTGAAAGGTCGATTGCATTATGAGGGGAACAGAGAGGTCTGAGTGTGATGTCGGAATTCGCCCACGCCATCAATCGTGAAGGAAACGGTGCTATTTCGACAACTGCCGCGCCGTCAAATCGCGTCGCTTTGCTCTTGGCGGGAGGAAACGGTACGTGCCTACAGGAATTGATGCGCGCGATTACTGCGATTCCCATTCCGAAGCAGTATTGTCGCTTGTTGCACGGATCCTCTTTGCTCAAAACTGCACTTTCCAGAGCTCATTTCATTGCTCCGCGCGAGCGAATCAGTGTTGTTGTCAATCAAGGCCATCTCGGCCTGGCAAAGCAACAGTTGAGGACTCTTCCGGAGTCCAACATATTCGTACAGCCGCTCGATCGAGACACTGGTCCCGGATTGATTGTTGCTCTGCTGCAACTCGAGCCGATTTATCCGGATGCCATCGTAGCTGTGCTCCCTACCGATCACTACGTTGGCGATGAGCGGTCATTCATCCCGCACGCTCTTCGGTACCGTCAACACGATATCCCATTTACCCGAAAAAATTGCGCTCTTGGGCGTTGCTACAGATAAACCAGAAACTAGGTGTGGATACATTCAGAGCTCCTGACATACCCCCCAGAAAATCTGTCCGCTTTTTATCATAACAAGGGTTTCCCGACAGCAAAATGCATGCGCAAATTAGTTCCTGGAAAGACAGTGTTAGTCTGATTCAATTCCTGGCACAAGGCAGCTACAGCTTTCGATCGATGCTCGGAGCTGAGCGGAGCGAGTGTAATCCGAAGTTCGTTTTCCGTGGGTTCAATTGCCGCAGCGCTCTGCAGTGCCGTCTGGATCAGGGTTCGACCCCGTAT
>Ga0326727_10023577_pt1 | contig 11722 bp, 12 predicted proteins | sample MB2enrmetagenome_FD_207643 | JGI IMG/M metagenome (GOLD analysis project Ga0326727, IMG submission 207643) | Lab enriched peat soil microbial communities from McLean, Ithaca, NY, United States - MB29MY | ecosystem: Environmental > Terrestrial > Soil > Wetlands > Peat | place: USA: New York... | reverse complement strand
TCACTCCACGGTGACGGACTTTGCCAGGTTTCTAGGCTGGTCCACTTCGCAACCGCGCAACACCCCGATGTGGTAGGCAAGGAGCTGGAGCGGCACGGCTTCCAGGATGGTGGAGAGAGTCCCGCTGGTATGAGGCAGAACTACTAAGTGGTCGGCCATGGCCGGCACTTCGCGGTCACCTTCCGTCACCAAAGCAATGATGGTGGCGCCGCGCGCTTTGGCCTCCTTAATGTTGGAGATGGTCCGTTCGTAGCGCTGGCGGGAAGAAGGCGAGTTCCAGTTGCAGGTGGCAATCACCACCACCGGCAGTCCATCGGAAATCAGAGCGATGGGCCCGTGCTTCATCTCGCCCGCCGGGTAGGCTTCGGCGTGGATGTACGATAGCTTCTTCATCTTGAGCGCCCCTTCCAAGGCCACGGGGAAGTGCACGCCACGACCGAGAAAAAGGAAATCGGAAGAACGGTAGAAGCGTTGAGCCAGTTCGGCGATCTCATCGTCCCTCTGGAGGACGGATTCCAGGTGCTTCGGCAGCGCAGCCAGAGCTTTCAGCCACGATTTGCTATCCTCGAGAGAGAGAAGGCCGCGTGCTTGAGCGAGGTAAAGCGCGAAGAGATAAAGGGCTGTCAACTGGGCGGTAAACGTCTTGGTGGAACCGACGCCAATTTCCGGTCCGGCGTGGGTATAGATTGTGCCGTGCGCTTCGCGTGAAACCATGCTTCCCAGCACATTGCAAATGGCGAGCGTCTTCGAGCCTTTGGCGCGCGCCTCGCGTTGCGCAGCGATGGTGTCCGCCGTCTCGCCGGACTGGGTGATGAGCACGGTCAGGGTTTGCGAGCCCACCAGGGGATCGGAATAGCGAAACTCCGAAGCGTGGTCCACCTCGACTGGAACGCGAGCCACCCGCTCGATCATGATTTTGCCCGCCAGACCCGCGTGGCGGGAGGTTCCCGCCGCCACAATCTTGACGTCGCGAAAGGCGCGGAATTCCTCTTCGCGGATTTCCATCTCGTCCAGAAATACCTGGCCGGTTTCAAGTGAGAATCGGCCCAGAGCGGTGTCGCGAACGGCCCGAGGCTGTTCGTAGATTTCCTTGATAGTGAAGTGCTTGAAACCCCCTTTTTCGGCCAGGATCGGATCCCAAGTGATGTGCTGCACTCGGCGGGAGACGGGATGGCCATCAAAATCGCCCAGTTTCACACCGTTGGGTGTCAGCACGGCCAGGTCGTTATCGGCCAGGAAGAAGAGATCCCGGGTGTGATAAAGGATGGCGGGGACGTCGCTCGCCACAAAATACTCGTCCTTGCCCAGGCCGATGACCACCGGCGGCCCCTGGCGCGCGGCGATAATCTTGTTGGGATCACGGGTGGAAATAATCGCCAGGGCGAAGACACCTCGAAGCTGCCGCACGGCGGCGCGCACGGCTTCCTCGAGGTTGTTCGAGCCTGAAGCTCCTTCCGTCCCCGGGCTGCCGCCCAGGTATTTTTCCACCAGGTGCGCGATGATTTCCGTGTCGACTTCCGTGGCGAACCTGTGACCCTCCGCTACCAAGCCCTTCTTCAGCTCCAAGTAATTCTCGATGATTCCGTTGTGGACCACCACCACCGTGCCGTTACAATCACGGTGGGGATGGGCATTTTCCTCGGTAGGAGCGCCGTGGGTGGCCCAGCGTGTATGTCCCACGCCGTAAGTACCGTCTACCGGGTCAAGGCGGACCACTTCCTCGAGGTTGTGCAGTTTGCCCGTGGCGCGCCGCACCTGTAGGCGATTACCCTCAATCACGGCAATACCCGCCGAGTCGTAACCACGGTATTGCAACCGCTGCAAACCTTCGAGCAATACGGGTACTACCCGTTTGTTTCCGATATAGCCGATTATTCCTGACATGAGATCGTTGCCTCAGGTCCTGTAAGACGCATTGATGGTGATGTAGTCGTGAGTCAGATCGCAGGTCCAAACATGGGCGGAGGCGCTGCCCTGGTGGAGGTCGAGCCGGAGGACCAATTCCTTGCCGTCAAGTTCTTTGCGCGCGGAGGCCTCGTCGAAGCCGGCATCCACACCATCCCGGCAGAGCAGCAAGTTGTTGACACGAATATCCACTCGGTTAGGGTCGAAGAGCGCCCCCGAATAGCCCGCTGCGCAAAGGATGCGGCCCCAGTTGGGATCGCTTCCCGCGATGGCCGTCTTGACCAGGGGGGAGTTGGCGATGGCGCGCGCCACGCGGTCCGCGTCGGAAGGCTTTCTGGCCCCTTGCACTTCGACGGTGACCAGTTTCTTGGCCCCTTCGCCATCCCGCGCTATCATCTTGGCCAGGCACTGGCAAAGCTGCGTAAGGCCCTCCAGGAACCACGCCCAGCTTGCATTTCCAGGGCGCACGCCCACGGCGGCCAGGCCGCTCGCCCAAGCCAGCACGGTATCGTTCGTGGAAGTATCTCCATCCACGGTGATGCGATTGAAAGACTCGTCCACCGCCGCACGCAATAAGTTCTGGAGGGTGCGCGGTCCAATGAGTGCGTCCGTGGCCACAAAGGAAAGCATGGTGGCCATGCGCGGATGGATCATCCCTGAGCCTTTGGCGATTCCAGCCACGTACACGGGTTTTCCGCTCACTTCAGATCGAAGGACGCACGCCTTGGGGAACGTGTCGGTGGTCATGATAGCGTGCGCAACCGCCGAGGCATTCTCAATCGAAAGCTTTTCCACGAGGGCAGGAAGCTGCTTCGTGACAAGGCTTAGCTCCAGCGCCACTCCGATGACGCCGGTGGAGGCCAGCAGCACCTGCGCAGGTTGGAGGTTCAGCAGCCTAGCCGCAGCGCGCGCGCTCTCCCTGGCCGTGTGCAGGCCCTGCCGCCCCGTGCAGGCATTGGCATTGCCGGAGTTCACCAGGAGGGCGCGGCAGCGTCCGTGGCTTTCCGCAAGGTTCTGCTTCGACACCAGCACGGGGGCCGCCGCCACCAGATTGGTAGTAAACAGGCCGGCGCTCGTGGCCGCGTGGGCGTCGCAAACGAGCAAGGCCAAGTCAAGGTCGCTGTGTGTTTTTTTGATTCGAGCGGCCACCGCAGCCCCGCGAAAGCCTCGCGGGGAAGCCAGGTTGCCTTCTACAACTTCCCAGTTTTGCATGTGGACTCTCCTGAAAATCGGCTCCCGGCGCAGCGTTGCAGGGCTGCGCCATGGTGTGCCGCTACGGTTGGCCCCTGCTGGCGCGGGTTTACGACGATGGCCTCCTACTTGGCTTTGACTTTCGGGGCCGGCGAGAGCTCCACCACGCCGGGCACTGGCGGCTCAGGCCCAGCCACTTTGATACTGCGCAGCGCCTCGTCGCAGGCTTCCATGTAGAGGGCTTCATCTTCGCCGCCCGGTGAGCAATCGGCCTCGATGATCCGATCTTTGCACATGATCCTCGCCGTCAAGTGCAGGTAGCGGCCTCTGAGCTCGCGAATCACCATGGCGTCGCGATTATTGATCTTGGTGTGCTCGAGATGATAGAGCGGAAGGTCCTCATTCACGCCCCTCGACTCCCATTTGGCCAAAACTTCCGGAGAGAATTCCCATGTCTGGTCAGGATTGGGCTGTGATGTAATGCTCAGCGAGGGTCCGACACTCCAGAACTTCGAACGGCCGATCTTCACTCCGCCCGGGAAAGCCTCGACATTCCCGTAGAGTCCGTCCGCGATTTGAATATCAATCCCGAGCGCATCATTGTGGTAGGGACGCTGCGCCAGAGTTTCGTCACTGACACGCTGATGGTGGCCTGGATACCACCTCACCAGCAGGTATTCGCCGCCTACCAAACCGCCACCGAGGATCAGGATTGCAACAGCAAGGATCAATTGGTTGGGTATACGCTTCTTCATGTCAGCCATCTTAACGCGTGTCTCGGAAGCGTGCAACGGTGTAGCGGCGGCTTTACGCCGCCATTTGACGCAAAAAATCGGGTGGCGCATGCATGATAGGCCGGATATGAACGGGCCGCGAAACGGCCTCAATCAAAGTAGTAATTCCATAAAAACTGCGCCCAGAGTCGGATTATGACAGTAGGCCTCAATCCGCTTGAAGCCCACTGAGTCATAGAGCGTCCTGGCCTCCCGCATCGTGGCAAGGGTATCCAATCTCATCTTCTTGTAGCCGAGTTTGCGAGCTTCGCCCATAATGGCCGTGGCTAGCGCTCGCCCCGCGCCTTTTCCGCGAAACCCTGGCCGCAAATAAAGCCGCTTCATTTCGCAAGTCTCATCATCGAGTCCCCTCAGAGCGACGCACCCGGCAACGTGACCTTTGAAAGACCCGAGCAGCAATGTTCCGCGGGGCGGCGCGTAATCTCCGGGAAGCTCTGCCAGTTCCTTCTCAAAATCCTGGAAGCACAGGCTGACTGGAAGGGACGCTTCGTACTCGCGGAGCAGTCGCCTTACCTCATCGATTTGCTCGGGCGTTTCAGCCTGGACCAGATTCATCATGCGGCATCGTTTGCGCCGTCGGGCTACTTGACCAGAATGAGCGGATGCGTCTTCTCGATGACTTCGCCGATCGCTCGCGCGGGCACGGCTAAAGGCTGGAGGGCCTCGAGGAGTCTAGGCGCGTCTTGAGGAGCGACCGACAACAACAATCCTCCCGACGTCTGCGGGTCGAACAGCAGGTTGCGGACTTCTTCCGGAACGCGGCTCGTGAACTCGACACAGCCCCCGATGAAGTCCCTGTTTCTTATTAGGCCGCCGGGCAGAAAACCACCCCGGGAATACTCTTCTGCCTGCGTCAGGAACTCAACCTGGGCGGAATCTATCACCAAGCTCACGCCGCTTGCGACCGCCATCCCGCGGGCGTGTCCCAGCAAGCCGAAGCCGGTAATATCGGTGGCCGAGTGTATATCAAGCTGCTGGGCAACTTCACTGGCGGCCCGATTCAGGGCGCACATGGATTCCGTCGCGGCATCCACCGCAGCCTTGCCGGCTTGTCCCTTTTTCAAAGCTGTGCTGATGATTCCGGCACCCAGGCGCTTGGTCAAGAGCAGCAGGTCTCCCGCCCGCGCGGCGCGGTTGGTGAAAATACGTTGCGGATGGATGAGGCCGGTGACGGCATATCCGAATTTGATTTCCTGATCGCCGATCGAGTGGCCGCCGATTACTGCGCACCCGGCCTCTTGCATTTTGGCGTGCCCGCCCTCGAGGATTTTCTCCAGGATTTCGAGGCCCTCTTCTTGGTTGGGAAATCCGACAATGGAGAGCGCGGAGATGGGCCGGCCACCCATCGCGTAAACATCGCTCAGCGCATTGGCGGCCGCGATTTGGCCGAACGTGTAAGGGTCATCCACGATAGGCGTGATGAAATCTACGGTCTGAACCAGCGCCAGGTCCGGAGCGAGTTGATACACTCCTGCGTCGTCATGGGTGTCAAAGCCCACCAGGACATTTACGTCGGATTGTTTCGGCAGCTTGGCCAGCACGCGGTCCAAAATACTTGGACTCAACTTGGCCGCTCAGCCCGCCGCTTTCACCATCGTCGTCAGTCGAACCGGAGGCACAGGCAAACTCCTGAGGGCGCGGCGAGCTGAGGAAATCCACGAAAGCAGCCCCGCCACGCCCAGGACTTTAGCTACCAGGGCAGTATACCAGACAGGCAGTAGAATCTCCCGTTCTCCGGCGTTATCATTCAACAGAATGCTTTCGAGCCTCACCGTAAAACAGCGCGCCCTCGATCTGGGCTTTGATCTAGCCGGGATCGCGCCCCTGGGGGTTTGGAAAGACCTCGAGTTTTCCCGACAGTGGGTGGAAAAGGGCTTCAACGGGGAGATGCGTTACCTGGAGAATCCCAAGCGCTTCGATCCGCGCCTGGTCCTGCCGTCTGCCAAGTCAGTTATCTGCGTTGGATTGGTCTATAACGCGTCATTTCCATTTTCCATTTTCCATTTTCCGCTTTCCGGTGCCGGGTCTCGCGCCTGGATTTCGCGTTACGCTTGGGGGCGCGACTATCACGAGATCATGCGCGCCAGGCTCGAACGGCTTCGCGCTGCTCTCGAAGAGTTGGCGCCTGGCGTCGAAACTCGGGCCTTTGTTGACACCGGCCCCGTTCTCGAACGAGCCTTCGCGCGCTTTTCGGGAATCGGCTGGATGGGAAAGAACACCTGCATCATCAATCAGGAGACGGGATCCTGGTTTTTCCTTGGGGTCATCCTGACCAGTCTTGAACTGCCGCCGGACTTGCCCGCTCCCGACCGTTGTGGGTCCTGCTCGGCGTGCCTCCAAGCGTGCCCCACGGGGGCCCTGGTGGAACCCTACGTGATGGACGCCTCGCGCTGCATTTCCTACTTCACTATCGAACTCCGGGGAACCATCCCGGACGAGTTCCGGCCCAAGATCGGCGGCAACGTCTTCGGATGCGACATTTGTCAGGATGTATGTCCTTGGAACAAAAGCTGTCAGCCGTCAGCCATCAGCCTCCAGCAGACCTTTTCGGCGCAAGGGCAGCAAACCGATAAGGGCTGCGCCAGGCAGGCAGCGCCGACGCGAGACCCGCAATTCCACCCAATAACTGTGGAGCCGATCCACCCCACGATCGCCGACGGAGGTACCCGCGAGCAACCAGCAACCGACGACGGACCACGGAGCACGAGCAACGGACCGCGGACAACGGACCCTGCCGGCTTCTCTCTATTCAACCCGCCGTTGGGCGCCCTGGCCTCGGTGACTGAAGAGGGTTTCCGCCGAATCTTCGCCCATTCACCCATCAAGCGTGCGAAGTACCAAGGCTGGCTGCGCAATCTCTCGCTGGCCATGGGCAATTCCGGCGATCGGAGCTTTGTGCCCTGGCTCGAGCGGGCTGCGCAGCATTCCGACCCCACCATCCGTGAACACGCTGTCTGGGCGCTCGCGCGGCTGCGAGGCAAATAGCTTCTGGGATTTGGAATCTGAAATCTGGAATTTGAAATCTGAAATCTGGAATTGCGGCTCCGCCGCTCTGAAAATGCCCTGTCATTCCAATCCCGCAGTCGCGGGAGAGGAATCTCGCTCTGGTCCGGAAACATGGAGTCTGCGCTGTAGCACTCGTCATCAACTTCTTCGTGAACCGCGAAGAAAAGATGCACTACAGAGGGCACGGAGATCGCGGAGAAAAAATCCCGCACTTCTCCGTGAACTCTGTGATACAAGATCGTAATTTGTTGCTTTTTTGGCAAGCTTTCTTGGCTCTTGAATCTGGAATTTGGAATTTGGCATTGCGGCTCTGCCGCGCCGTGCCCTCTGCGGTGAGACTTCTCTAATTTGAATTCTTGAGCTTTTTCTTGCGGCGTCTTGCAAGGCTCATTCGGGTGCTGAAGTCGGCCAACCCTCGCAACACGTCAACGGCCTGTGGCTTAGTCCCCACGACTTCGAATTTGTCTGCCGCTTTGATCGAGCTTTTTGCATCCCGTCGCAAATTCCTGCGCTGCTTCTTGTTGTATCGGAAGGGGCTCGCCATGACCCGAATCATATCTGAACGCCCACCAAAAGGCCACAGGGACAATTTCACACTAGGACACTGCCCAATGGCTTTCGTTGACTTCTGCTGCGGCGAGTGCTATGGGGTAGTATGAGAGGACATCGTCATGCAGCTACGATTCGTGCTTCTCTATGTGTTGCTCATCATGCGTTGCAATTTGGGTTTTGCCCAGGAACCTAAAGTCGTCAACATCCCTGTCCATCATACTGCCGCTAACTCCGGCAAGGAAATGTATGCGGCTTACTGCGCCGCCTGTCACGGGAAAGATGGAAAGGGTGATGGACCCGTTGCAGCCGCGCTTAAGACCCCCCCGGCAGACCTCACGATTCTTGCGCGGCAGCACGCGGGAAAGTTTCCCTCGATACAGGTTCATAGGGCCATCACCGGGTAAGCTGGAATCTCGGCTCACGGCTCGAAGGAAATGCCGGTCTGGGGTCCCGTGCTCATGTTCATAAGCCACCAGCACGAGTCCGAAGTGCACCTCCGGGTGGCAAATCTCACGGACTACATCAAGTCCTTACAGCAGAAGTGAAGCCGCGCGGCCGCGGATGCCCTCTCCCAAGGGGCTGAGCGTTATCCATGTCTTTGGCTGGATACCGGGACTGCCCAAGTTGGAAATATAGCCCTCCCCCTTGGAAGGTGTGAAAAAATCGCGCTGTAGGGGCGGCCCTTGTGGCCGCCCTGGGGCAACCACAAGGGTTGCCCTTACAACGCCCTGCCAAAACGTGATTTTTTCACACCTTCTTGGGGAGAGGGTTATGGACGCTCAGGGCGCACAGCCCGCTTCGGCCCGCAGGCGGGTGAGGGGTCAGTTCCACCGTGCGGAGGGATCAGATGGGGGTCTTGAGCCAGAAATCGGCCGAGGTCATAACCGGAACAACTTCAAATTCGATCAAATCATCCCAGCGACGCACCCAAGCGTCTATCAACTCCGGATGCGCTGTTTCCATGATCTGAAAACAGCGAGTTCCCGTCGAATCCACCCAGCTCGCGTGGTAGAAAACGCCCTCCGGCAACATTCGGCCACTCCTCTTGAATCGTTCGCCCACAAGCCTGGGATTGCCATCTCGGAAGCGCTCAATAACCATGAACAGCATATGGCTAAGTCTACCCGAAGGGCCGACCTTCAAACTACTCCCTTGTCCGGATGGTCGCGATCGACCCTAACCCAAACCCTTTTCGCGGCAGCTTGACCCAGGTGGGCACGGTTCAGGCCCAGGTCCAGGACTATCGTCTCGTCATAGTTGCAGCTCAGCACTTGCACCTGTGAGCCGGGGCGAATTCCGAGCCCATCGAGATACTCGAGCAGGGCGCGATCTCTTTCATAAATCGCGACCACCTTCACTGGCGTTCCGGCAGGCACCTCGGCGAGCAACACGAGACCCGCTTTGCGACGCTGGGCAGCGCCCATGTTGATCTCGTTGCCATGCGGGCAGGATACTTCCTCGCCCAACTTCTGAATTAGCTTCCTCTCCAAGTCGTCCGAAACAGCACGTTCCAGTCTTTCCGCCTCGTCGTGGACCTTTCAGCGTCCTCAGCGCTACTCCTTCACTGAGGGGCAGTAGCTTGAATTGGCTCGAGGGTCATGAGGCAACCGTCTGGTCCCGAAGCGAAGCGCACTGTTACCACGTCGCTGGGGCCTAACTGCACCCCCAGGCGCTCCATTCGCGCCAGCACAAACATGCGCAGGGCGTTCTCGAGCACGGGAGGATGCCAGGTGTAAATTGCCACCAGCTCAGGCGACACTCCCAACTGGCGGGCCGCGGCAGCGCGCAATTCGGCCAGCGCGGGCACTTGCTCGCCCTCGCGGACCTGCCAAAGAGGCCGCAGCGGGCGCTTCAATATGAAGCTGTGAGTGGAAGGCAAGTAAGCGAGGACTTCGGATTCATCCTGCGGTCTGGTAACGGAGAAGTAGAGTTCTTCTTTCGTTTGGGGCAATGCTTCGAGCCAATCCGCATCCACGCGAATGGAGAGTCGCGGCAAAGCCAGGCGCCGGGCAGGAGGAAGCGCGGCAAGGCCGGCCGCGAGCCTGGCTTCGCGGGCGATCAGTTGCGGCAGCGGCAAGGCGCCGAGGGCATCCGGCGCGAGCTTGCGGGCACCGCCGGCTGCAACCCGGATCGAGCCCGGAGGCGGCGGGAGTTCCCGAGTAGTCGAAAGAACATCACTCGGCGCAAGCGGCATGGGGCTCAGTCGTAACTTCGGCAATGCAGCCTGCGGTGGGTCTATTCGAGAGCTGGTTTCCGCCGGCGGTTCGGAGGACGGCCACGGGCGAAAATCCTCGGCTGGGGGGTCGGCCGCGAGACGGGAATTGGCGCTGCCTCGGGAATTCAGCGCGGCGCGCCGGGCAGGCAGCCAGAGCGGTCCGCGTGCGGGAAACACTTCCGCAACAAACTCGCCGCGCGACGCAGTAGCCGCGCGCATTGGCCGAGCCAGCACTGCGCTCAGGGCCAGAAGCGCGATTAGAAAGCTGAACGAGAGGAGTAGCGCGCCGGGGCGCGGACCCGTCGCCTCGAGCAACACGAATTCAGGCGCCTCATCCATAGTCTGCCGATGTCAGCTTTGGTAGCGTGAAAAGTAGCCGGCATAGCTTTCCACCGAGCTTGCATACCAATTGATGTAAGCCCAAAGATCTTCGGAGTAACTCCTATCAAAGACACCGGGGCCGGCGACGTATTTAGCTGCAGCTCGAGCCCAACTGCCTTCCTCGCGGTAGTAGCGGGCCAGCAGCATGGTACCTAGCCAGGCATTGAATTCCGGCTCCTTCAGACGCTTGGGCGACCAGCCTTCAATTCGGCAACGCTCCGGCAGGATCTGGAACATCCCTACTTCACCGGCGGCCCCGCGGGGCGGGTTGGTCTGCAGGTGAGACTCGATCCAAGCCACGCCGAGGGCCAGGGGAACCGGTGCGTCGTTGAATTTGGCGTTGCGAACGACGCGCAGGTAAGCGGCCCGATCCAGTTTGCCGTGGCTCGTCACCTTGGACGAATGCGCGTGGGCATCGCGGGCAGGCACAGGACCCGCCCCCACAAACCCGCCGGAGTCCATACTCAAAAAGGCCCGCACAACCTTTGGATTCCGTCGAGGAGCTGCGTCCGGCCTGTCTGTGGCTGGCGTTTTAGGAGCTGTCCCGGAGGCGCCGGGGGACTGAGGCGCAACCTGACTTGGCGGGCTGGAGTTCTGCGAGTCTTCGTCCCGTTGGCCCGCGCGCACCCCCTCGACCGTGCGGCGCAGTTCCTCGTAGAAGGCGCGACGCGCTCCGGAATCTTCGCGCAAATGGTTCAGCTCGAGGCGAATGCGTTGTGCTTCCGGAGTGGGCGAGTCGTCCTGATGCACCGTGTTCGGGGCGGATGCAGGGATGGACGACGAGGTCGTTTGGGTGGGGAAATTCGAGCCGGCCGGAGTTCCCACCGAGGGCTTCACGACAGCCGGTCTTTTCTCGTCTTGCTTCTCTCCGCCCCGGTGTGACTTTGCCGGGGGCGGCGCTTCAGGAGGCAACGGCACCATCTCAGTCTGAGGTGGCGTTGTAGCAGGGCCGGAATGCCAAGTGTGTTTAGTCGAGGCGGCGCGCCTGGAAAGTTTGGGAGGTCGCGCATCCGGTTCTTCCTGCGATGCGGCAAGCGGCGTCGCGAGGCCCAGGAGACACAGTCCTGCTCCGGCGAAAGCCAGCCAGGCGCCGATGAGTGTCACGCGAGTCATACGGATTAGTCACTCGTCACTCGTCACTGCCTTTGGGGCGCGCTCGAGCCCTGCCAATTCTTGCGCTGGACCTTCACGCCCTGCGCTTTGGAATGTGCGTCGACAGGCTGCTTCACATAGTAGTCATAGCGGTCCTCGAGCTTGCTCGACTCGAGTGGCTTGTCGGACAGACCACAAGCCTGGGCGCCATGTTCGACGCGGCACGATTCCGATAACATGGCCAAGTGATTTACATCGCTCTCCAGGTTTGCCAGGGGAGCGTGGATGGCCTGGACGTAGAGTTTCGCGCGCTGTTTGCTCAGGGCTTCCGGCTGAGCGTCGCGGTTTTGTGCGCGGCCCGAGGGAACAAGAGTCAGAACCAGCGCACCGGCAGCAGCTACCGCAAGCGCCCATCGCGCAACCGGTATCATTCCAAGCGGAGATTTGAGGACCTCTCGGGTTCCCCTCCTTGATAAGGAGGGGGTAGGGGGTGGTTGACTGCACTCTGCGCGCACCCACCACCCGCTAGCCCCTCCGCCGCCGAGGGGGGGACTCTCGACGGCGAGGAACCCCGCTCTGGCCTTCT
>Ga0326727_10023573_pt1 | contig 11724 bp, 10 predicted proteins | sample MB2enrmetagenome_FD_207643 | JGI IMG/M metagenome (GOLD analysis project Ga0326727, IMG submission 207643) | Lab enriched peat soil microbial communities from McLean, Ithaca, NY, United States - MB29MY | ecosystem: Environmental > Terrestrial > Soil > Wetlands > Peat | place: USA: New York... | reverse complement strand
CGCCGCATCAAACTTCTTGCGTGACTTCGTCATTTCTCGCTCCATCGGTTGCGACAGAGCAGGACATTTCACACCTTAGCCAATGGTCCTAAATCCGGGGTCCAGTTCAGACTGCCGCGATTCGACCATGGTTGATAGCGTCCTCCAACGCCTCACTCGGCTTCTTGAACAGCGCCGCGGTTCGGGCCTTGCCCGGCGCGAGCTCTACGCTCGCAACAAAGGCTGCGTTGTCCATCCGTAGCAGCAGGATCGGCCAGCCGCCGTCATCGACTACGGCGATGACTCCGGCCAGATGATTGCGTTCTGCCTCTGCCTGGGCGGCGGCAACCATCTTTTGGGCGGCGGCCAAGGTGAGCACCTTCTTTTCCGCAAGTTGCGCCGACGCGTCCTGCGCTGAAAGCGCAAGGGCTGTGAGTATCAATGCAGGTCCGATTGTTCTGCGCATGGGTCAATACCCTTTCGTCGCGCAAGGGGCGATGCTGGCAGCCCCCGGCGTTATTGTGACGCGAGGCCTCCCGACGCACCGACGCCCGCGCCGTAGAACACGGCCACCGCGTGAATTTCGTCCGGCGTGAGCTGTTTGGCGATGATTCGCATCTGCTCGAAGATGTCGTTCTGCCGCAGGCCCTGGGCGAAGGCGACAAGCTGCTCTTCGATGTAGCTGGCTTGCTGCCGTTGCAATGCAGGCGCTCCGAGCTTGTAGCCGCCGGGACCGTGGCAGGCCGAGCAGGGCGGGATGCCGCGCTGCGGATCGCCGGCAAATACCAGGCGCTTCGCGGGATCGGGCTCCCTCAGGCTGCGGCCCGGCTCCGGTACGCGATCGCCGGTTAGCGCCGCCAGCCCGCCAGGCTGGGTCGCGAAATTGGCCGCCACATCGGCAGAATCCTGAAGCGAGAGCGCTTGACCGATCGCGTTCATGGCGCCCCACGACCGCTTTCCGGAGCGAAAATCGTCGAGTTGCTTGTAGATGACCGCCGCGTCCATCCCGGCAAGCGTGGGATAGAGCCCGGATTGGCTGATTCCGTGCTCACCGTGGCAAGCCGTGCAATTGAGGGCGACAAACGCGCCATGCTTGGCGTCGCCGGCGGCAATCTGGCCGAGCGTAGCGCTGGTCCAGGCGATCCGCGTGGGCGTAACCAGGGCCGGCTTTGGCTCGCCCGCGGGGCCGGTGTCGGCGGTGATGCCAATGCCGCGACAGATTGCGCTCCAGATGTCGAGGGTGGGGCCGCCCTGCTGATAGCGGGCAAGGAATCCGAACCCGAGCACGACCGCAACGACAACGATCGTCGCCGCCACACCCCAGCCGATCCTTGGCCAAGGATTGTAAGGATTGAGAGTGCCCTGCTCGCGCGCCACTATTTGCTCTCCGCACTGGTCGCCTGACGCGTCACGTCGTAGGCAGGCGCTGAGGACTTCAGAAACAGGAACTGTCCAATGGGATAGCCGTAGGCCAACACCATCAGCACAAGCAGGATGCAGTTCCACAGCGCGAAGCCGTTCAATGATGCGGGAACAGTTCTGGGCGGGTTCACCGCGAGCGCATATTGCAGCGGCGCCGCGAGCATCCTTTCGCCAAGCTGCGAGCGCACCAGGATGGTGATCAACAGGATCGCAGACATGAGCACGATCAGGCCGCCGATGACCGAGATGATCACCAGCGGACCCATCGGGGCAATGAACGGATCGCTGTAGTCGAAGGCGGCGACGCGCCGCGGCATTCCCATCACCCCGGTGATGTGCCAGGGGATGGTGACGATCATGATGCCGGCGAACCAGAGCCACAGCTGCCAGCGCGCAAGCGCCTTGGACCGCAGCGTCTTGCCGGTGATGCGCGGCCACATTTCATAGGCAATCGCAAAGTACATGATCATGACGGCGCCTCCCCAGATCAGATGGAAATGGGCTGTCACCCACGCCGTATTGTGAACCATGTTGTCCATGGCGTAACTCATATTGATGAGCCCGCCGAAACCACCGAGACCGAGCATCACCAGCGATAGCGCCACTGCCAGAATCATCGGCTCCTGCCACGGCAGCGCCCCGATCCAACCCAGGAGCCCGCGCCCGCCGCGCACCCGTCCGGCGATCTCGAGACTGGCGCAGAGCGAGTAAACCGTCAGCAGCGTCGGCAGGGCAACAAAGAAGGTCAGGAACGATTGCAGGAACTTGAATCCTCCGCCAATCTCCGGATCCTGGAAGAGGTGGTGGACCCCGACCGGAACCGAGAACACGATGAACATGATGAAAGTGAGCCGCCCAGCCGTGTCGCTGTAGAGACGTCCCCCGGCGGCTTGCGGGACCAACGTGTAAAAGGCGATGTAGGCCGGCATCAGCCAGAAATAGACGATCGCGTGCAGCGTCACAGTGAAAAGCGTGCGGCCAAGCGCGGCGTCGATCTGCGCAGTCATGCCGAGCGCCTTCGGAATAAGGACAAAAAGAAGCTCGATCTCGACGCCGCTCGCCGCCCACGCCCACAGGATTGCCGTCGCCGTGATCGCGAACATGGCGAGCGGCACCGGTTGGCCCGGATTGTCGCGCTTCCATGCTGACATGTTGGTGATCATCAGCACGACCCAGATCATCGAGCCGCCGATCAGCAACAGGGCGCCAAAATAGTACCAGGGACTCGCCAGCAGCGGCGGGTAGAAGGTGTAGAGCACCGTCGCGCGGCCCAAGAGGACGGTGACCGCCGCCATCACGGCGCCGACCAGGCAGATCACGAAGCCGATCCACGCCGCGACGACGCCGCGCACGGGCCGGCCCAGACTGGTCGCGGTCACCGCATAGCCGAAGCCCATCGCAAAAAACGTGGTGACCACATACGCCATCACCGTGCCGTGCCGCGTGACCGAAGCGTAATAGGCATTCGTGTCGTCGAGCGGCGCCGGCAGCGGGCTGCGCATCAGCATCTGCCAGGCGCCCAGCACGACCGCCGGCAAGAACAGGCCAAAAGCGACCCAGAAGTGATAGAGCGCGAGGCGGCTACTGTTTTGCACAGCTCGTCCTTCCTACCGGGCTCAGCTCAGGGAATTGCTCCCTCGGCGCCACTTTGACCCGTGCCCACATGCCATGATGACCATAGCTGCAGAATTCATTGCACGGCACGTTGTAGTCACCGGGTCGGCTGAAGGTCGCACGAACTTCCGCGACGTAACCTGGCACGACCATGGTGCTCACATTGGTGCCAGGAAGCAAAAAGCCGTGGATCACGTCGGGGCTGGTGATGCGGAATCTCACCGGCGTATCGGCCGGAACCTGTACGCAATCCGGCACGAAGGAATATTGTTCTGCGATCATCCTGACCGTGACGGATCCGTCGGGCTCGGCGGCGGCGCCGAGATTGCTTTCGGCAAACTCGCCGCCGAGGTGCAGCATTACGGGATCGATGGTCTCCACATTGCTCGGCGGATGCAGCGCATGGGTTGCGCCCGTCACGACGATGGCCGCCATCATCACCCCCAGTCCTCCGAGCATGATGATAAGCCACCGGTTTTCGGTCCGGGTGACCTCATCCTCCGGAATGATTCCCTCCGGGCGCGGCCGCGGCAGCGGGTTGGTGGTATTGTCAGCCAACGGATCCTCGCGGCATGAACAGGATGAAGTAGAAGAGGAGCCAGCCGATGAAGAGCAGGCCCACCGAAATGCCGGCGACGAGGAGCGCGCCGCGTGGCCCATGGCTCAACGCTGCGGCGGCCGTCTCCGAATCGATCGGGGCGGCCACGTGCTCTCTTATGGCGGCGGCGGAGATGTGAGGTTCTATTGCGCCGTTGGCGGACGCATGCGGCCCGCTTGGATCGGTCGACATGGATCCTCCTATTGCGATGTCCCTACGGCGCGAGATCCCCTGCTGGTAATAGGCGGCGACCGCCGCCGTGGGAGATGGACCTCGCGCAAGGGGCCAGCGGCGTGAGGCTCTCCGGACTGCATTAGACTATTGCTTCCCCTGCGTCGCCGCCGAGGCGGACGAGCGAGCCTGCTGGAAATAGGCGGCAAGCGCCGCGATTTCCTGATCGTCGAGCTTCCTGGCGAAGAGCGCCATCGCCTCGGGACTGTTCCTGCGGAAGCCGTGCTGCCACATCTTCAGCTGGAAGGCGGTGTAGTGCGCATATTGTCCGGAGAGGTATGGGACTGTCGGCGCCTCGCCGACGCCCCCTGCGCCGTGACAGGCGCCGCAGCCGGGGACTCCTTTCGCCCCGACGCCCGCCTCGGCGAGCTCCTACCCCTTCTTGACGAGATCCGGATCTGGACCCGCGAGCATCGGGAACGGCGTTTCGACGTTCGCGTAATAGGCGGCCACGTCGGCGATATCGTCCGGCGAGAGCGCACGCGCGATCGGCGACATGATGGCGCTCGCGCGCACACCCGAACTGAAGTCGCGCAGCTGCTCCGAAAGGTAGAATGCCGACTGACCGGCAACTCGGGGAAACGCGCCACTGCTGTCCGAGCTGCCGGTGAAGGCATGGCATCGCGCACAAGCCGGGGCGCCGGCGGCCGTGCCTTGGGCCACGATGACCGCCCCATGGTTCGGATCTGGCTTGTGTTGCTGTGTTGAGCCGAGCGCCGGTTTGTCCTCGTTGGCGCGATGGGTAACGTAATCCCGAATAGAAGTCGCCTGCGCGCGATCGAGCACCGGCGCGAACGGGGCCATGCCGCCTTCCTTCAGCGCGCCGTCGAGCACAATGCTGTACCAAGCGTCCACGGCGATGAAAGGGGAGCCGCGAAGATCCGGAACGACGCCGCCGCCTACCGCCGCTTCGCCATGGCAGACGCTGCAGAACCGGCCAAACAGGGCCTCTCCAGCCTTGACCGTCGCCGCATCGGCGGTGGCGGGCGGCGGATCGAGCCTAAGCCCCGCCTCGGGCGGCAGCGGCGGTAAGCTCCCGTTTGCCCCGAGCTTGAACACCAGCACCCGGCTGACATTCCGCGTGTTGCCGGACTTGTCCGAATCCCTTCCCTGCATCAGCGGATAGGCGCCGCCCCAGCCGGACAGCACGGCGACATACTGTTCGCCCTCGACTTCATAGGTGACCGGCGCCGCCATGATCGCCGACTGGGCTGACATCGACCACAATTTCTCGCCGGTATCCGCGCGATAGGCGCTGAAGAAGCCGGCGGCGTTGCCCTGGATCACCAGATTGCCGGCAGTGGTCAGGACGCCTCCGTTCCAAGGACCGAGATAGTTGGCGCGCCACGCCTCCTTCTGGTTCACCGGGTCCCAGGCGAGCAGGTATCCCCTCACGTTGCGTGGATTCGTCGTGACGGCGCCGATGTTCCAACCGATCGGCGCCGGCTTGAAATCCTTCCCCGAGGCATACATCATCGGGATTTCTTGCGCCGGGATGTAGACGAGACCGGTCTTCGGATTGAACGCCATGGCCTGCCAGCTATGCGCGCCCAGCGCACCGGGCAGAAGCTCGGCGGGCTTGCCGGTCTGGTCGTACCGGATGCCCGGGTTCTCGATCGGCCGGCCGGTCTTCTGGTCGACGCCGCTCGCCCAAGTGACCGGCGTGAAGTTCTTGGCCGAGATCAGTTGCCCGGTTTTGCGGTCCAGGACGTAGAAGAACCCATTCTTGTTGGCCTGCATCAGCACCTTGCGAGCTGTTCCATCGATCGTAAGATCGGCCAGGATCAGCTGTTGCACTGCGTCGAAGTCCCACTCTTCGCCAGGCGTGGCCTGGTAGTGCCATGCATAGGCGCCGGTGTCGGCGTTGATCGCCACGATCGAGGAGAGGAACCAATTGTCACCCTGGCTCGCGCTGCGATAGCCCTGGTTCCATTCGAGCCCATTGCCGACGCCGAAATAGATCAGGTTGAGTTCGGGGTCATAGGACAAGCCTTCCCAGACCGTGCCGCCGCCGCCCTCCTTCCACCATTCGCCGTGCCAGGTCTTGGCGGCTTCCGCGAGGATCGGTTGCTCGGGCGGCTGCGAGGGATCGCCGGGCACTGTATAGAAGCGCCAGTCGAGCTTGCCGGTTTCGGCATCATACGCCGAAATATAGCCGCGCACGCCGTATTCGCCGCCGCTGGCGCCGATCACGACGCGCCCCTTGATGACCCGCGGCGCCTGCGTGATCGTGTAGGGCTTTTCCGGGTCAACCGTCATCGTTCCACACCGGCTTGCCAGTCCCTGCGTCGAGCGCGATCAACCGCCCGTCGAACGTGCCGACGAAGATCTTTCCCTTCCAAGCGGCGACGCCACGGCTGACCACGTCGCAGCAGCCTCTGACCCCGAGCGCGCGGGGCACCTGCGGATCGTAGGACCACATCAGCGCGCCGGTCTTGGCGTCGAACGCCTTGACCATGCTCCACGCCGTCGAGACATACATCGCTCCGTCGATGACAAGCGGCGTCGCTTCCTGGCCGCGGTTGGTGTCGAGGTCGGCGTGCCAGGCGAGGCCGAGCTGCTTCACGTTGTCGGCAGTGATCCGGGCCAACGGACTGAAGCGTTGTTCGCTATACGTCCGGCCGTATGTCAGCCAGTTGACGGGATCCTGGTCGGCCCCGACAATCCGGTCGGCGTCTACATTCGCGGGTGGTCCTGCGGCACAGGCCGGTTCCGCGCCGGCCATGGCGACGGAAAGTAAAAGAACCGAAACGGCTCGAATGACCAACCGCCGATAGCCACCCGCCCGGACGACCGGAGCGTGAGGGCTCGGGCGAGGAGTTTGGCGAGTGCTTGCAGATGCCGGAGCGGCCGGCCTGGAATTTTCCTCGATCCCCATTGTGCCAATCCGTGGCGCCTGCGCCTTTGGTGGCGCGGTCGTGGCGGTGAGGTGTTCGGAGATGATCATAGCATCAACCTCCTTCCGCCCGATGGGTGCGACGACATGCTCCGGTTGGTAGGCGGCGGAAATGCTGTGGCTGAAGGGTCCGCACCGCCTTAGTCCTTCCCTTGCGACAGCGCCGTCTCGTTCAATCGTGTCGTTCGCGAACACATGCAGCTCGCTCCGATCGGTCGAAATGTATCCTCCTATTGCGGTGCCCCGACGTCGCCGGACCCCCGCACCTGCTGGTAGTAGGCCGCGACCGCCGCAAGGTCTTGGTCGTCGAGCTTCTTGGCGACGACCTCCATCGACTCCGGACTGCTCTTGCGGAAACCTGTGCGCCACGTGTCGAGCGTGAAGTCGATGTAGTGAGCATACTGGCCGGCGAGATATGGGATTGCCGGCGGTTCGCCCGCGCCTTCGGGCCCGTGGCAATTGTCGCAAGCCTGGACCCGCTGCTTGTCGCTGCCGATCTTCGCGAGTTGCTCTCCGCGCTTGACAAGCGCGGGGTCGGGGGGGTTGAGCGGCAGAAACGGCGCGTCCAGGCTGGCGTAATAGGCGGCGACGTCGGCGATATTGTCCGACGAAAGCGCGAGCGCCTTTGCGATCGGGGTCATCAGCGCGCTAGTCCTGACTCCGGAGGCGAAGTCGCGCAACTGTTTGGCAAGATAGTAGGCCGACTGTCCAGCGATGCGCGGAAATGCGCCGCTCGCATCCGAGACCCCGTTGAAGGCGTGACACTGGGAGCAGGGCGGGGCGCCGGTCGGCGTCCCTTGAGCCGCGATCACGGCGCCGCGCGCGATCTGGCTGGGTTGCTGCGTCTGCGCCTGCACGAAGCCGATGATGAACCCGAGAGGGCCAAAGCGCGGCGATCGCCCCCCCGGCAAACAGCCGGTAGCTCTTCATGAGTGCACCAGCGGGCCAGGTGATTTCAGATATTTGTTCTTGATCGCATCGAGCGCCCAGAGCGTCAGCGCCCCGATCGTGATCGAATAGTTGTAGGTGATGTTCTGTGGAAATGCCGAAGCACCCAGGCTGAACACGTTCGGGACGTTCCAACACTGCAGATACTGATTGACGGCGCTGGTTTTGGGATCGTCGCCCATAATGGCCCCGCCGGCGTTGTGGGTGCTTTGATAGAAGGTGACGCTGTAGGGCCGCTTGGTCCCGCCACGGATGATTTGTTTGCCGCCCATGGCGCGGCCGATCTCGACCACCTTGTCGGCGATATACTGCGACATCCGGATGTCGTTTTCGGGGAAATCGAAGGTCATGCGCAGCAGCGGCTGACCCCATGCGTCCTTGTACATGGGATCAAGATCGAGATAGTTGAGGCGGCTGGACGCTGACGTACCGTGTTGCTGGACCAGGATCGTGTGATTGTAATGCCGCGCGACGGCCTGCTTCCATTCGAGCCCCCAAGTTGGGGTTCCTGTCGGCGTCGGATGGAACTCGATCGGGCGGCCATTGGTCATGATTGCTCCGACATACTGTCCGCCGATAAAGCCCAAATTCGAATGATCGAAATTATCGCCGCTGAAATCGTCGATCATCGTCCCGCAGGCGCCCGACGCCATGAACGGATTGACGTTGATGCTCTCGTCCATGAATATGGTGGGCCCGCCGGTGGTCTGATAGCTGTAATTGCGTCCGACCACGCCGTTCCCGGTCTTCGGATCGTATGGCTCGCCGATGCCGGAGAGCAGCAGCGTGCGGACGTTGTTGAGCGGGAAAGCGGTGATCAGCACCAACTCGGTGGGTTGCTCAAACTCCTGGCCGGTGTCATCCACATAAGTGACGCCGGTGGCCTTCTTGCGTGTCGAGTCGAGATTGATGCGCAACACCTCGCAGAGCGCTGGCAGCTCATAATTGGGATCCTGGAGGAGGACCGGCAGAATGATCGTCTGCGGGCTGGCCTTGGCGTAGTGCGGGCACGCAAAGCGCTCGCAGAAGCCGCAGAAGATGCAGGTCTCCATTTTTATGCCGAGCGGATTGGTGTAAGCGCGGCTGAGATTTGAGGAGGGTTGCGGATAGGGGTGGTATCCGAGACTTTCGGCGCCCTTGCGGAAGATGGCGCCGAAATGCGGCTCCTTCTGCGGCGGGTTGGGATATTCCCCCGATCGGGGGGCTTCGAGCGGGTTGCCGCCGGGCTGGATCTGTCCCTTGATATTGCCGGCCTTGCCGCTCACGCCGCAGAGATTTTCAAAGCGGGCGTAATAAGGCTCCATGTCGTCATAGGTGACGCCCCAGTCCTGGATCGTTAGCTCCGGTCCACACGAGTCTAGAAATTTCTGCCCGTAGCGCTGGATGGTATGAGTACGCCAGATGAAATCCGCCACCTGGGCGCGGAAGCTTTGACCGTTCCAGTGCACGAACGAGCCGCCCGGGCCCTGTCCCGGCAGGAAACTTTCCCATCGGCGGATCGGCAGCGCCGTCTGGTCGGAGGCGTTGCGGAAAGTCACGGCCACTTTCGCATTGTCCTGCATGAACGCCTTGCGGATGGCGAAACGCAGCTCGTCGTGGATCGGCGGCGACTGGAAGTCGGGCACGGTCTCACGTCCCGAGCCGCGCTCGAGCCCAACGACCTTGAGGCCTGCTTGCCCGAGCTCGAGGGCGGCGAGAGAGCCGGTCAGCCCGACCCCAATCGTGACGACGTCGACCGGTTTGAGGAGTGTTGCCATGGTTCAACCTCCTTACTTGTTGTTCGGCGGCGCATACGCGGGAATGTTGGGATCGATGTGAATATGACGGTAGAGGTCCTCGCCAAGACTCGTAGGCGGCCGGTCGATCTTGATGCCGTGCTGATCAACGAGTTCGTAATAGGACGCGTAAGCGCCGGGGAAGCCGATCATGCGCCAGCTCACCATGTCGCGATTGCCGCCATAGACGGGGTCGCTGAAGAAGTCTTCGAGCGTGAGCTCCCATAGGTGGTCGAAGAACACGTCCGACGGAACGCCACCCAGATCCTGGCCGCCGGCTTCGAGTTTCTTGAGATAAGCATCCTGATCATCGGCGCTCATTTTCGCGAAAGGCGTGCCGGCCGTCGCCAGATCCCTGTTGATCGCCGCCAGCGCCGCATGGAAGAGTTCGGCTGGCGTGAACGGCAATTGGTAGCCCTGCGTCCACTCGCCTTGGTGCCATGGGCCGCTGCGGTAGAGCCGCTCGCCCGCGCCCCAAGCGCCGCCCAGCTGCTTGTCCATGTAATTGGGAACGCCGGCCTCGAGCGCGCCGCCCCATTGCTCATCTTTGGGGATCAAGCGCGCCACCGCCGCCTCGATGAGGGCGGCCTCCTGGTCGTTGAAAAAGAGGTAGGTGGTGCGCGGAGCCTGATCCGGCGTAGTCGCGCTGGATGGCGTTGCGGCCGGTGTTGCAGCGGCCCTGGCCTCCCCCGAGCAGATTGACACCAGGTCATCGATCGATCCACTCGGCAGAGCCGCCGGCAGGATCGTGGCCCCGGCCGCGGCGGTCGCCGTGAGTACGGTTCTGCGGGATATGTCGGACATGCACAGCCTCCCTCAAACGCAGCGACGCCAGTCCCCGGACCCAGCGAACCGACATTCGACAGATGCCGCCCTACTCAAGTTTAAAACTGCGTCCATTGCGTGGTTTTGCCAAGACTAAAAAACGCCTTGTCACGGCGCACACTAAGCAGTCGTTGCAGATCGCGCCGTGGGCGTCGCAGTTTAGGGGGCGGCGGCCATTGCGTGCCACCGTGTTTGCCTGAGAGATTTCAATCATGAACGCGAAGTCATGCCGGCGAGGCGCGGGGTCGCGGACCGCCGGTCGCCCAGTCGAGCAATTCGGCCGTGTGCACAACGGGCAGCGCGGTTCCGGCGGCGATCTGGGTGATGCAGCCAATATTGCCGGCGGCGATAAGGTCGGGCGAGGTGCTTTCGATATTGGCCACTTTGCGATCGCGCAGCTGTGTGGCGATCTCCGGCTGCAACAAGTTGTATGTGCCGGCCGAGCCGCAACAGAGGTGTCCCTCGGGCGGGTCGAGCACGATGAACCCTGCGTCCTTCAACAGCTGCTTCGGCTCGCTTCGAACCTTCTGCCCATGCTGCAACGAGCAGGCGCTGTGATAGGCCACGCGCCGGCCCGTCGGGCTGACCGGCGGCTGGAGGCCGATCTCGCTCATCAATTCCGTAATGTCGCGCGCGAGCGCGGAGACCACACGGGCCGGCTCGGCGAGCTCGGGATCGTCGCGGAACATGAAGCCGTAATCCTTGACGGTCGTGCCGCAGCCCGATGCGTTGATCACGATCGCGTCCAGCCCTCCCGCCGCGATTTCCCGGGTCCACGCCACGATGTTGGCGCGGGCATGGTCGTTCCCCTCCTGGCCGAGATGATGGGTCAGGGCCCCGCAGCAGCCTGCCCCCTCGGCCACGACGACCTCGCAGCCGTGGCGCGTCAAGAGCCGGATCGTCGCTTCGTTGATCTCAGGTGCCAGGATCTGCTGGGCGCAGCCGTTGAGCAACGCCACCCGGCGGGTCCGAGTCGGGGACGCGAAAACTTGCGGCCGATCGACAGGCGAAGCGGCCGGCACATGCGACGGGGCCAAAGCGAGCGTCGCCCGCAATGGGCCCGGCGCCCATCGAGCGAAGGGCTTGGCGAGGCGCGACACGCCGAGCGCCGCCCTGAAGAGATGGGGCCGAGGCAGGACGAAGCCTAGAACGCGGCGGAAGGCGCGGTCCAGCCAGGGCCGGCGATAGGTCTTTTCGATATGATGCCGGGCATGGTCGACGAGGTGCATGTAATGGACGCCCGAGGGGCAAGTCGTCATGCACGACAGGCAGGAGAGGCAGCGGTCGATGTGCTTGACGACGTCCGCCGTCGCCGGGCGGTCATTCTCCAGCATGTCCTTGATGAGATAGATCCGCCCTCGGGGGCTGTCGAGCTCGTCGCCGAGCAGGACATAAGTCGGACAAGTCGCGGTGCAGAAGCCGCAATGCACGCATGA
>Ga0326727_10023570_pt1 | contig 11725 bp, 8 predicted proteins | sample MB2enrmetagenome_FD_207643 | JGI IMG/M metagenome (GOLD analysis project Ga0326727, IMG submission 207643) | Lab enriched peat soil microbial communities from McLean, Ithaca, NY, United States - MB29MY | ecosystem: Environmental > Terrestrial > Soil > Wetlands > Peat | place: USA: New York... | reverse complement strand
AAAGGGTGAGATACTACTACTCAAGCGGTCGGACAAGGTGCGGACTTTCAGGGGAAAGTGGGCCGGGGTCAGCGGCTACATCGAGAGGAACAGCCCGCTGGAGCAGGCGTACGTTGAGATAGAGGAGGAGTTGGGGCTACCCCGTGGGGACATTTCCCTTGCCCGGGAAGGGGCAGTAGTCTATGCCCGGGATGGAGAACAGGGATTCACCGTCCATCCGTTCCTGTTCCGTACCACTCGCGATGAGGTGCGCCTGGACAGGGAGCACGTGGAGCTAGCGTGGATAGATCCGAAGCAGCTGGCAAAGTATCCCTCCGTTCCTGCCCTGGACAAGGTCTGGGCCAACCTGTCAGCGGCATCATCCCCCACCGTTTGAACGGTCGTGAGCAAGCCTATGGCACCAAACTATGCTAGCGGTAGGCTTTTCATCCCAAGTGTAATTACCTATGTCCGTGGCCGCAGGATACCCCTCTAACCCTTACGGGTCGACACCTCCCGAGAACGTATATTGTCCGGAATGCGGTCAGATAATCCCACTTCGAATGCTCGCGGTCCACCGGAACCGCCTGCACAACGTTCCCCTTCCTACGCCGCCTCAGAGGCCGGCCGGCACGCCGGACCAGTCTGTCCCGCTGTGGATCTCAGACAGCGAGCCCCAGACCAAGGAGCCCGAACCGGAACCCGAACCAGAGCCGGAGCCCGCCGCGGCCGCGAAGGGTGAGCCCCCCGCTGCAGCTGATGACACCGACACGGATACCGACACTGACACGACGGAAGTGCCGCCTCACGAGCACGAGCTGCCGGCCCACGAGCACCAGGAATACAAGGGCATGGTGGACAAGACGAACAACGAGTTCACGCTCCTGAAGCTGGCCATAGCCCAGCTCGACAAGAAGATCCAGGAGAAGGATACGGAGATCACGGTCCTCCAGGAGATGCTCGACCGGATCACGAAGAAGGAGGCCGAGAACGAACTGGCGAGCACTACAGCTGTCGCAGTGTTCGACCCCGAGGTTGGGCGGGTCGTGGGAATGACCCTTCTCTACAGGAAGAAGGGTGTCGCGGTCGAGACCCTGGTGAAGAACCTGGTCGAGGCCTGGCAGAAGGATGGCAAGGACCTGGAGTACTCGGGTGTCCCGCCCCAAATGAACCTGAAGGTGAAGGGAGATCCGTCTGGAAAGGGATTCGATTTCTATCCCAGCACTCTCCTCTATCTCCGGATGACCAAGAAGGACAGGGAGTCCATCGCGAAAGACCTCGAGCTGGTGGGCGAGAAGCAGACGCAGTAGCCCCCGGGGTTCTCCCAGGTGGTCCTTTCACATCCCTTCAGACGTCCAGGTACATCGAGAATTCGAGGGGAGTTGGTCTCAGGACCACTTCCAGCGCCTCCTGGCGCTTGATCTCGATGTAGTGCTCGAGGAGATCCTTCGACATGACCTCCTTCAGGAAGTCATGGTCCGACTCCAGGTGGTCAAGGGATGCCCCGAGCGAGCCGGGGAGCTCCCGAATGCCCAATTCCTTCCGGCGCTGGGCCGTCAGCTTGTAGATGTCCTCGTCCACGGGGTTGCCCGGGTCGATCTTACGCTTGATCCCGTCGAGCCCGGCCGCCTCCATGGCTGCAAGGGCGAGGTAGATGTTGCAGGAGGTGTCCGGCGTCCTGAACTCGACCCTCTTCGCCTTCTCAGAAGCCTTCTCGTACACCGGGACACGGCAGTTCGCGGATCGGTTGCCCTTGGCCCAGGCGATGAAGACGGGTGCCTCGTAGCCTGGCACGAGCCGCCTATAGGAGTTGGTGGTGGGGTTCGTGATCGCCGTGAGAGCCTGGGAGTGCTCCATCAGGCCGCCGATGTAGTAGCGGCACGCCTGGGACACCTCAGCGTAAGGCTCGTTGGCGTCGTAGAAGGCGTTGCGGCCACCCCTCCACAGGCTCTGGTGAACGTGCATGCCTGAGCCGTTGTCACCGTAGAGAGGCTTGGGCATGAACGTCGCGATGCGGTTGAACAGAAGCGCGGTCCGCTTGATGACCATCTTCATGGTCGTGATTGTGTCAGCCATTTCGACGAGGGGTCCGTAGGTTATGTTTATCTCGCACTGGCCTGCAGTCGCAACCTCGTGGTGATGAGCCTCGACAGGGATGCCAAATGAATCCTCCATCACCCTGCACGCCTCGTTGCGGAAATCTGCGAGCGCATCCCTGGGGGGAGCGGCGTAGTAGCCTCCCTTCAACGAGAAGGGCAACAGGTTGAACGGGTCCGTGCTCCACGGGGCTTCGGAGGACTGGATACCGTGGCCGCTTCCCGCCCCGGGCTGAGTAGCCCCTAGGGGCGACGGGTCGATCTTCACCTTGTCAAAGACGAAGAACTCGAGCTCCGGTCCCCAGTAGGAGGAGTCGAATCCGCATGCCTTGGCATATTCGACTGCGCGCTCGGCACAAGACCTCGGGTCCCTCGAGAACCTCTGGTGAGTCTTCCCTTCCCAGACCGCGCAGATGAGGCGTGCGGTCTTGTGCGGAGGGGAGTACCAGGGAAGAGTCCGGAGAGTGCTAGAGTCGGGAGCGAGAAGCATGTCCGATTCGTGAATGTCAGTGAAACCGCGGACCGAGCTGCCATCGAGCTTGGGAATCCCTTCGTGGAAGTGCTTCAGTTCTATCGTCCGGGTGGGGACAGTGACGTGCTGCAGTAGCCCCATCAGGTCGACGAATTGCAGGTCAACCCAGCGGATATCCTCTCTCTTCAGCTGCTCGAGAGCTTTCTCAGGACTCTTCTCAAATGTTACCATGATTGCCACCAGTTTCTCTATCGCTGGAGGTGTAGTAAGTCTAAAGATAACACTTTCCAGTCCATAGGAGCCTTTAAAAGGACATGTTTGCATATGGTTGTCAGACGAAAAGGGCAAAAGTGTCTGACACTATGGCCGAGGTTTCTGAGCGAGTTACAGTGCGTATTCCCCAGGAGATTCTGGAAAAGCTGAGGCAGATCCAGATTTCTGAGGGACACCCCACGATCTCGGACACCATCCGGGAGGGCCTGGAGAAATATGCCGAGCTCAAGATGACTCCTTCCCACATCAGGAAGATCGTGGTCGATCTCTCCCGACAGGACAACAAGCAGCTGGAAGCGCTTGTCGAGGAGGGGAGCTCTGTTTCGGTCGACGATGCAATACGGTCTGCAGTTCGCGAGTACGTGCGCTCCAAGTACGAGAACAAGGACGCTCCTGCGGAGACGGACTCCACTATTTCGTAGAGAACCTACCTCATATGGCGGACTCTGAGGAGGCAATAGAGCGGTGGGCAGAGAAGCCTCGTGTGCTCCTGGTAGGACTGGGAGGGGCTGGCTGCGATTCGGTGAACGATATCGAGCTCGAGGGCCTCCCCGCCTCGGTTGAGACGCTGGCTATCAACACCGATGGTCGCCATCTCCAGGGGCTCAAGACCAAGGAGAAGCTGCTGATAGGAGAGCTGCAAATGCACGGCCGCGGGAGCGGCGGTGACCGGGTCACTGTCCAGAGAGCCGCCCTAGAGAACACCGACCACCTGAAGAGGTTGTTCCGCCCCTACCATCTCATCTTCTTCATCGCGGGCCTGGGCGGCGGGACCGGGAGCGCGCTACTGCCGCGTTGCGTCTCGCTCTGCGAGGAGGTCGAGGCGCTCGCGATCCCTGTCGCGATTCTACCCTTCGAGGTGGAGCTGCAATCAAACCCCAAGAGGAGGGAGAACGCGCGCGAGGCGTTGCGCGAGATGGATGCCAGCGGCACGTTCTTCCTTGTGCTCTCTAACGAGAAGCTCCGGCGATTCGACTCGCAGCCGATCAGAAGCGTCTTCCAGATGAGGAGCACCTATCTTCGACAGCTTGTGCTGAGCGTGGTCGACATGGTGGAGCACCCGTCGGAGATCAACGTCGACCTCGCGCTGGTCAGCCGCCACCTCCACGAGGCCGGGCTATCCACCCTGATGATAGCGGACGGTCACATGGATGACCCGGAGGGGCTTGTGCGCCAGGCACTGAACGAGAGCTTCCTGGATTTCGAGCTCACCGCCCCGGGACCAGTGCTCATACATATCGAGGGAGGGTCGAACCTGTCCCTCCGCACCCACCAGAAGATTCTCGAGGCCTTCAGGAAGGCTCTTCACAATCCCCGTGAGTTCGTCTTCGGGACCAGAATCCGGGAGGGGCATTCCACGAACGTGAGGGTGACAGTCATGGTGGGCAGATTGAAAGCGACCGCGATTCACCGCCTGCTGCATGCGGAGGAGTTGCTCGCATAGAGCCCCCCGGAGACAATAGTCACATTAAATAGCGGCAGGTTCTTGCCGTTGCGCGACCCAATGCTCCCGTAGTCTAGTGGTCAAGGATGGAGGCCTCTCGAGTCTCCAACGTGGGTTCAAATCCCGCCGGGAGCATGATTATTCTTCACGGCAAGATGCGGTATCAATCTGTCATCGCCCGGCAAGGTACTGCGTGGTTCAATGAGCCACGAATGAGGACCGGAACTTGGAAATAACTGGGAGTCGTAGGGAGAAACATGGCCTCGACCTCAGGGGAGAGCAGGTATTCGAGGTTGGTGTCGGACGTTTTGGTGCTGGGAATCCTGTTGATCTTACTTCCAGTGCTGGGAGTACCAGGCCCTATTGAACCCACCGTCGGCCATGGACTCCAGCGACAATCGTCGCCCGCAAGTTCAGCTCGGCTCAATCAGGGAAGTTCCCCGCGCTGCTTTGCATGTGTGGTCCATAACATCACTGGTCTCGCGACCCCGGGGGGTCTGGTCTTGGATCCCGCCAACGGGTATCTCTACGTGGCCGACAACACTTCCTCGACTGTTGGCGTGGTCAACACTACGACAAGCTCAGTTGTCACAAGTATTCACGTAGGGAAAGCGCCGTACGACATCGCATACGACAGCCTTACTGGCAATCTTTTCGTCACGAATTCAGCCACCAACAATGTGAGCGTCATTGACGGTCTCACGAACAAGGTCGTCGCGAACCTGGGGTACGTGGGGATCAGGCCCACCGGAGTTGTTTACGATAACCAATCCAATGAGATCTACGTGGCCAACGAACTGTCCGGCAATGTAACTGTTCTGAACGCAAGCAGTTACGCTGTGGTGGCCAGCCTGGTCACTGGCTACGACCCTTTCAGTCTCCTGTTTGATAGCAAGGACTACGGTATCTACGTCCTTTTCGCAGAGCAATTCCAAATAGATGTCTTCAATGGCTCCAGCCATGCCCTTGAGTATGGATCGACTATAGGTTTGACGTATAACCCGGCCGCTGCGGCAATCGACCCAGCCAACAACGATCTCTACGTCACCTTCACCGGGCATGCGGACTACCAGTTTGTGAGCATAGGCCCTGGGGGAGGTAACGGCCTTTTCCCACTCCCATTCCCCGGACAGGGTGCCGCCTACGACCCCGCCACCGGGTTCATGTTGATCGCGAACGGAGACGCCATCAGCATGCTTGAACCGATCCTCGTAAAGAACACAGTCACCATCGACACGGGGGCAACCTCCGTTGTCTTCGACCCGCTTAATAACGCCCTTTACACATCCGACACCGCATCAAACATGGTCTCTGTGATCTACTTTGCTCCCGAGTCGACCCAGTTGAACGGCATGACCGAATCGCCAGGCGATATCTCAGTCATGCCGGGCGGATCGGTGATCGTGTCAGCAACTGCGGCATGCAACGGAGTGCCTTGCTTGGGCAAGGTCACTTTCTCTTGGTCTCTCACCAACGGCCTTGGGACCCTGAACTCGAGCTCATCTCCCGACGTCAATTTCACTGCTGGTGGAACCACAGGCACAGACTGGCTGTACGTGAACGCAAGTTTGAATGGCACGACCATCGGGACTCACGTGTCGATTACCGTCACCTCCATTGTTCCACACTATACGTTGACGTTTGTGGTCTCCCCGACCGTCTGCGGTCCAATTACGTTCAACAACAGTGCTCAGGCGAGCGGCAGCAACGGCTCATATCAGCAAGGGTTCTATTCGGCTATCGCCCCAGCGTGCCCTCATTATTCTTTCCGCCAATGGAACGGGACATTTGGGGTCTCACTGGCCGCCCCGAGGAATTCGAGCTCCTCCGTCAAGATCACGGAAAACGGATCGTTGACGGCATGGTATGTATGGGTCCCAACGGTAATTCCTCATTGGAAGGTGTCTTTCTCCATTTCTCCAGCAGTATGCGGTCCCATTGCCTTCGCCGGTACGGCCCAGACCAACGGCAGTTCCGGTCTCTACGTGAAGGGCAACTACTCAGCGACCGCTAACCCCTGCAACAGCTACGCGTTCCAGCAATGGAACTTCACAGGTGGCGTGGCAGTGAACCGATCCTCAACTTCGAGCTCAACCATCGTCACTGTTTTCGGGAATGGCACTCTAACAGCATGGTATGTTTGGAGTGGCAAAGGCGGGAGTCATGCTACCGTAGATTTCGCGATCTCTCCAACGAGATGCGGCCCGATCAACTTCGGAGGGTTCAATGAGACCAATAGTGCCTTTGGGAATTTTGCCACTGGGAATTACACCGCCATAGCCGCAAACTGTCCTGGTACCAGCTATGCCGTTTGGAGTGTGTCTGGAGCGCTCACTCTGCCGAAGCTGGGGAGCAACCCGACTACTGTCGGTGTCTGGGGAAATGGCACTCTCACGGCCACCTACCAGCTCATCTCCCCTCCCGCATACTACACAGTGACCTTCTACATATCTCCCAGTGTGTGCAGCCCGGTGAGCTTCAATGGGACCACGCAGGCCAACGACAGCTCGGCCCAGTTCCTCAACGGGGTTTACACGATGCAAGCTCGGGCGTGCACGGGCTACACGTTCGCTCAAGGCACATTCCAGATGCCAGATGGTCGCTCCCAGATACTCTCCTCCCCCTATGGCAATGTCAGTGTTTCAACTAACGGAACCATGTGGGTGAACTACACCGCAAAACCCCCCACACCACCCACACACTACACAGCCAATTTCGTAGTTGATCCCGCGACATGCGGGCCGATCATGTTCAACGGGACCTACCAGGCCAATCAGTCCTCTGGATTGTTCTTGAGCGGGAATTATCCTGCCGAGGCAATCTCCTGTAGTGGCTATGCGTTCGCTGCATGGTCTTCCACGGGTTCATTGGCTATCTCTGGGAATTCTTCAATGAGCATATCGGTCACGGTCACAGGAAATGGCACGCTCGCTGCCACATACCGGGCCATCGTGATCGAGAGGCCAGGTCCACTCGAGGCATTCGGGAACGCGACCATCACGGGATACCCAGGTTCATGCAATAGTGGCAAGGTCCCGGCCATGAATGTTAGCTTCACTGGGGCGGCTCGTGGAGGAAGACCTCCTTACAGTTATTCGTGGAACTTTGGTGATGGCAGCGCCACAGCCAATGGGCAGAACAGTACTCACGGTTATGCTCTCATAGAAAACGAGAGCGTCACCCTCACGGTCACGGATTCCTCTGGGAACCACACCGCTCGTGCAGTACCAGTCATTGTTCCCTACCCACTCATCTTCATGTGTCCAGGCTCGCCCCCTCATTCCACCGGCTTCTCCATTTTCGGCCTTAGCACCGAGATGAGCATCGCGGTGATCGCAGTGATAGCGGCAGTAGCAGTTCTGGCTGCAGTGACTGTGATATTGCTCCACAGAAGAAAGAGTGGAGGAGAACCCGCGCCACCTCCGAAAGTTAAGGAGTAGGCGGAAACGGGCCACCCTGCCATTGCGGCCCAGCCACGAAGAGCATGACAAATGCAGCGGACAAGGAGGAGGTATTTGATCCCAGATTGGTATGCTCCCCGTCGGAAGCATGACCACCTTTCACCGTGAATCGGATCATTGAATAGCGGCTTGCAGAGAGATGTGGACCGTTCACGTGATCATGCATCCAAGTCGGATGAAGCGTCATCACGGCCTCCCCCAAGAGCGGACGGAACTACTGAGCAGCAACCCCAGTCCGATTACCAGAGTCCCTGCCCCTGCCAGCACGAAGGCGACCCCCACTCCAACGGTCACGATCAGAAGCCCTCCGACTACCAGGCCTGCCGGGATCATCGAGTAGCCTCCTGCCTGGTCTATGGCGAAGTAACGGCCCAGGAACTCATCGGGCACGATCTTCTGAACGGTGGATACGAAGGTGATGTTCACCAGGGCCGACAGGACTCCCATGGTGACCGCGCAAACCATTGCGATTGGAACAAGTGGGATGAGGATCATTATGATCAGAGGGAGGCCGCTGAGGCCCCAAGCGACCGGGATCCAAACCCCTGGACGTCGGCCCATCTTGAGACGGCCCACTAACAGAAGTGCACCGACAGCATATCCCGCCGACTGGACTCCAACCACGAGCCCGAAGACGGCAGGCCCCGCATGGAGAACGTTCGAAACGAATACCACTACATACAACAGGTAGAACGTGAAGAAGTTGAGGACCATGCTCGCGAGCGTCAGTGTGAGAAGCGCTCTTTGCTCCCGCAGGAAACGGAACCCCGCCTTTACGTCAGAGAGTAGCGAGCCCTTCTCCGATTCGGAATCCTCGGGCTTCCGGTTGAGAGCGACGGGGATGGTGATCAATGCGATCATCAGGGCCGAAATCGCGAACGTGGCCGAATTGTAGATCAATCCCCCTCCAACTCCCACGACAAGGATCAGGGCCCCTCCCAGCGGGCTGCCAATGAACCCAGCAGCCGTAGTCCCAGCTTCGAGAAGCCCATTCCCATCCGGAAGATCATCTTTGTTGAGCAAGGATGGCAATATCGCGCCGGAACTTGGGTTGAAGACCGTCCCGAAGGCTGCTATCGCGAACATGAGGATCAGAATCACCGGAAGGTTGAACCCCAGAATCAGAACGTACGCAGCGAGAGCACCCAAGGTCGCGGCCCGTGCAAGATCAGAGGCGATCATCAGGTGCCGGCGATCGTGCCTGTCCACCAAAGCGCCCGCAATTATTCCGATGGAGAGGATCGGGACGAACTCAATTACCCCGAGAATGGTCAGGTAGAGGGCGTCGTGTGACGACGCATAGATAAACCACTCGATGACCACGTTGCCCACGTAGAAACCGCTCGCCGATACCACTGCTCCAATCCAAAGGAGAGCAAAGTTCCGCTTGCCCAGCAGCCGAAAGGAGTGGCTGGATGAGGAATCGGAATCGTTCATGCAACCGTCACTCATAGACGGTGGGCTATGAGCCTTTCATAGGAGACATGCGAATTGGTCCGTCCCCCGGCCCGCTTGTGTCTGCTGAGCACCGGTCGCAACGTGGGTGGTGCGAATGATGGCTCCCGCGCAGGTTTCTTAACGTGGGAAGGCATCCTGCTATTGAATGGAGCTCACTTTGAAAGAGGGACCACGTGGCCGCGGGACGGGCGAGAGTCGTGGTCTCATCGCGTTCCTGGCGATCAAAGTGGAGAATGGTGCCAATGGCCCTCAACACTGATTCAGTCGCCGCCACTATCGGCGGAATTTCCTCATCACGACTCGGTGAGACGGACAAGCGGGTGCTTCATTTCGCAGCCTCCATAGGGATGGAGTTCGATTGGTCGGTGCTGATCACAGCCATGGAGATGGAGGAGGAACCGCTGGCGGAGTCACTGGAGCGGCTGGTCCACCACGGCATCCTCAAGGAGCTCAACTGGGGCGACACCTATGCCTTCGTCCAGGTCGTAACGCTCGCAGAGGCATACCGAGAGATATCATCGAGCCGACAGCGGGTGATACACAAGAAGATAGCCGAGGCCTACGAGAAGCTCTATCCAGACCCGGCACCAGACATAATCCCCGAGATGGGACGCCAGTTCTACCTGGGCAGAGTCCACGACAAATCGCTCCTCTACAACAGGTATGCGGCAATGCTGGCAATATCGGCGTTCTCGCCAGACGTAGCCATACGTCACCTCGAGCGGGCACGGGAGGACTTGTCAGCTCTTCCGGGGGACCACAGGCTGGAAGAAGCAGACGTGCTGAAGGAGATTGGTGAGCTGTACGATGCGATAGGCGATGACGCGAAGGCCGACGACTTCTACGGGGAGAGCCTGAAAAAGCTGCCCGAGGAGGAGGTGACCTTGCGCGCCCTGATACTTCTTTCTCGCGCGGAAGCCGCGCACGAGATGAGCAAGCTGGGGTTGCTTCACCAGTATTGCGAAGAAGCGATAGGTTTGCTGAAGAGGGTGGAGCACAAGAGAGGACTCGCCATGGCCCACTTCATCCTTGGCCGGGGGGGCTACACAGAGGGCAATTTCGAAGCGGCAAGGAAGGAGACAGAGGCTGCCCTGCAGCTCTTCGACCCGGAAAAGGATGCCCGAGAGGTGGCCCGGTGCTATACCAACCTAGGGAACGTCTGGGCATCGATTAATGACCCTGCGGAGCAAGCCAGGGCTCTAGATTCGTACAGGAAGGCCATCAAGATCCTCGAATCCCTGCACGATTACAGGCAGCTCGCGAAGGCCCACAACAACCTTGCGATCAGCCTGGAAGACACCAGGCCCGAAGAGGCGCTGAAGGAGATCAAAGCAGCGCGGGTCTGTGTTGAGAAGTGCAAGGATGAGCGGTTCCTGGGGTGGACTCTCTTCAACAGCGTGGAGATACATTTGATCCTTGGGAACGAGACGGAAGCGGCAAAGTGCAACGCCGCTGCCCACAAGATACTCTCGAAGTTCAATGATCTGATAGGTCTGCAGCAGGTCATGCTCAACGAGGGGATGCTTGCACAGCAGCGGAAGGCCTACGAGGAATCAGAGAAGGCCTACATGGACTCCTTGAAGCGGGCCGAGTTCCTCGATTATCCCATAGACGTGGTGGAGGTCCTTCTTCACATGGGCATAATGTACGCCGACTGGGGGAAGAAGGATGAAGCGCTCAAAACGGTCGCCCGCATAGTGGAGATCGGGGAAGACAAGTTCAGCCCCACGAAGAGGCCCCTCTTCGAGAACCTAAGGAAGCGGCTAGGGATAAAGGGCACTGGCCCAACCTAGAAGGGCGAAGGTAGGGAAAAACAGGATAGTATCAGGTGCCCTTCTGAAACGGCTTTCGTGCGCCGGAACGGAACTTGGCCTGCCTGGCCCTCTTGGCCGCCATCTCGATGAGGGCATCGTCGTCCTGGTACTTCCTGCGGATGTCCTCTGGCCAGTTCAGCTTGTTGCTGATGCCCTCAAGGTCCAGTATGATGTCTCTCACAGTACCCAGTTCGACTGTGGTGGCGTTGAGGGCATCCGTTACCAAGGAATTCACGACCTTCCAGTCGATCGGGGCAGGCGCCGACATGTTCATCGTCCTTTCCACCTCCTTGTCAAGGAAGGCGGCGCAGCTCAGCAGGTTGGTGATCGCCAACTCCTGGTCCTTATCCGAACGGAACCACGTGAACTTGCCTGAAGACAGGATCGCGTGCATGCACGCAATGAACTCTCCGCGCAGCTCGCGTCGTTTCGACCCGAAGGCGGCGAGCATCGTGAGCCCCACCCTTTCCAGTTCCTCGTTCACGCTGTCGTCCCACTTGAAATGGGCTCCCAATGACCATTCCACCTTCGTTCCCACGATGCCTGCTGCTGACAATACTCTGAGGTGATACTCCTGGACCAGTTTCCTGAGATTGGATAATCCCGCAGCCTGGCCATCCATTGTGCCTCCCGGTCGCTGGGGAGCGGAAACTATGTTCTGGATACCTTCGGCGAGCTGGCTCCTCAGGTAGTAGTGGGCGTAGTTCAGCTCCTCTCCGGCAGCCAGG
>Ga0326727_10023567_pt1 | contig 11725 bp, 10 predicted proteins | sample MB2enrmetagenome_FD_207643 | JGI IMG/M metagenome (GOLD analysis project Ga0326727, IMG submission 207643) | Lab enriched peat soil microbial communities from McLean, Ithaca, NY, United States - MB29MY | ecosystem: Environmental > Terrestrial > Soil > Wetlands > Peat | place: USA: New York... | reverse complement strand
CCGATTCGAGGAAAGGAAAACGGGCGCTCTGCAAAGATCCCTTCGGCATGGTTTTTAATTCGGGAACGAGGGTGAACAGGGTTTGCACGTAGTCCGTGTCACGATAGCCGTCGATCAGAAACAGCGCCTTCATGTCGGATTGGCGAACCACATATTCGAGTTCGGCCGGTCGATAGCTGGTATTGACGGTGACGAACACCGCTCCAAGGCGCGCAGTCGCATAAAAAACGGTCAGCCAGTCGGGGACGTTCGTTGCCCACATGCCGACATGGTCACCCTTTCGGATCCCAAGAGAATGCATTCCTTTCGCCAGTTTGTCCACCCGGGAGTTCAGTTCCCGGTAGGAATATTTCAGGTCTCTGTCTGAATAGATTAAGGCATCGCGATCGGGGTATTTCCGCGCAGTCTCCTCAAGCAAACCACCAACAGTGCAGTGCAGGAATTCAGTCACTTCCGCCTCCAAAAAGAACCGCCTATGTTGACCGCCGATTGCCGGTCATGCAAGCACTTTTTTAGTGTTTCCAGACCGCCAAGACTCAAAAAACGCAAAAGTGCGCCAAGAATACCCTGGCGCTCCTGGCCGCCTCGGGGGTAGCTTGTATAATGATCCTATGAAACGATCCGGATTTGCCGACCTGCCGCTGCATGGGGGGCGCGTGCCGCCGTGGCTTGCTGAACGCATGACAACCCTGGGCACGGCCATTGTGGAAGCCATTCTCCTCGGCTACGGTCACTCGGAACTTCTTTCCCGGCTTTCTGACCCTTTCTGGTTCCAGGCTTTCGGCTCTGTCATGGGTATGGATTGGCACTCGTCCGGCATCACTACCTCCGTTATGGGCGCCCTCAAGCGAGGCCTTGCGCCGAAGTCGGATGAGTTGGGCATCTATATCTGCGGGGGGCGCGGCCGACATTCCCGCAAAACTCCGGATGAGCTGCGGGCGCTTGCGGAACGAAAATCTCTGGACGGCGAGGCGCTGGTCCGGACGAGCCGGCTCACCGCGAGAATAGACAACAACGCGATTGCCGATGGATTTCAGATTTACCTGCACACCATCGTTTTGAGCGCACAAGGGGAATGGACGGTTGTGCAACAGGGGATGAATCAGGCGAGTGGCATGGCCCGGCGCTATCACTGGCACTCGGCGTCCGTTCGCGATTTCACATCGGAACCGCACACCGGGATTGTGGGAGAGCATCAAGGCACGATTATGAACCTGGTTGATGCCCAGGCGGGGCAGGCCCAGCGCGCCATGCTCTCCATCGCTGGGGAAAATCCTGATACGACTCTGCGCACGGCCGAACGGTTGCTTGTTCCACGGCGCCACGAGGTGAGGGAGCAAGATGTCGATTTGAAGCGCCTCGGAGCCGTTCTGGCCGTGGCGCACGAGCGTGATTTCCGGGACTTTGCCTCGCTCCTGCTGCTTGAAAACCTTGGGCCTCGAACGATCCAGTCGCTTGCCCTCATTGCGGAAGTAGTCCACGGAGCACCGGTCCGCTTTTCCGATCCGGCCCGCTTTTCTTTCTCTATGGGTGGGAAGGACAGGCACCCATTCCCGGTGCCGCTCAAAACCTACGACCAATCCATTTCTGTGCTCCGGGCTTCGCTTGAGGCCGCTAAAGTGGGGGATAAGGAAAAGCTTGACGGATTCCGCCGGCTTGAAAGATTCACGCGGGCGGTCGAGGAGCGCTATGATCCCCGCGCCGATTTCGACGCAACCGTTGCGCACGAACGGGCCATCTCGCGCGATTTGGGCGGCCGCAGTGTTTACGATGACAGGAAAAAGAAACCTCCGAGTTTCGGCTCGAAGCAACTTTCCTTGTTCGAGTAGCTTTTCTTAACCACGGAATACCCGTAAAACACGAAAAATAAGTGAAGGGAAGAAGTTCGCTTGGTCGTGTGTTTCGTGGCTGATGGCTTCTAGGTTCGAAACCCGCCCCGGCACTATCGGCGTAATCGCGGCATCATTCTTAATCCAGCATTTATCCTCGAGTCTTCCGTTCGAAATTGCCCGTTGTTTCCGATGCCCACTCGATAGTTTGGACCAAGTTTGGACAAAGTGCGGCGCTGATGACAGTCGGTGGTTCGGGATGTTGAACGCGATGGTTGGCTTGATGCACGTGAATGACGATCAAACGATTTCCGGAAACGCCTTATGAACGGAGCCGCTGGTGTTTGTGGCGGTCGCCTATGGGTATGATAAACTGACCTTGTAGCCCTGTGAGGTGCGCTTTCGTTCAATCCAACGGGATGTCCGATCGGAATCATTCGTGCGACCACGGCTGCTCACTATCTTCTGCCTTGTATACCTGGGGCTGGTCCTCTACGGCAGCCTCATGCCCTGGGAATTCACCTTCGACCGGAATATTGGCGCCGACGAATGGCGGCACGTCTGGGGCTACTGGCCCTTCGGCCATACCGAACACACGAGTCTCCCCGACGTCGTCAGCAACCTCCTGCTCTACATGCCGCTCGGCGGCTTGCTGGCTGTGCGTTGGACCATCCGAACCGCAACAGCAGCGGCTAGGCCCGCCAGGCGGATCGCTGTTTTCCGCGCAGTGATCGTGTGCTCGTCTTTGAGCGCAACGGTCGAATTTGCTCAACTATTTCTGCCGCGAACCAGCAGCGCCCAGGATTGGCTGATGAATACCATGGGCGGTTTTTCCGGTGCTTGCGCCGGCGCGGCTTTCGGTGCGCGCTTCTGGAATGCCGCTGTCGTCTGGATCGAGGACCGCTGGCAACGTCGCCCGCTCGTCCTCGCTGCTGTGGGAATTGCCGGGCTCCTCGCCATTGATGCCGTGTTGCCTTTAATCCCAACGCTCGATGTCTCCCAAGTCTGGCACAACATCAAGGCCTCGCATGTCGCTCTTGGAACTGGCTTCGCCGTGCATCCCTGGCATCACTGGCTTGTCGAGCGAGCCGGCGTTTACGGTGCCCTTGCAGCCATCCTCGGCGGATGCAGCCTGCGACCGTCCCGCCGACGATGGATCGATGCGGCCCTCGTCACCACCTGCTTCGCACTTGCGCTCGAGCTTGCCAAGCCGTTCATCGTCAGCCGCTCGGCGAACGCTATGAACGTCCTTTCCTCGGCCGCTGGAGCCGCTGTCGGCGCAATTCTGGCCGCCGCTTTCTCGCGCCGGCTTACCGTACAAACCAAGGCAGCCCTCGCGACTGCGGCCATCGCCCTCTACATCGTTTACCTGGAACTCACCCCCTTCAACTTCGCTTGGAACAGCCGGTACATAGCCAAGAAGTGGCCCGTCGGGAGCGAATGGCTCCCGCTCTTTTCCTATGCCCTTCGAGGTTCGATGGAAGATGTTCGCTCGTTTGTTCGAGGCATTGCGCTCTCCGCGGCGTTCATCTACTGCTTATGCATGTGGACGGGTTGGCTGCGCCGTGGAACACGAATCGGGCGCCTGCTTGCTGCGGCCTTTGTAACCGGAGCCTTGGGCGCCGCCCTCGAAGCCGCGCAATTTCTCCTCCCCGATTATGCGGTGGGCCGGACGATCGTGCCCGGACGTACCCCATCGACGAGTGACGTCTTTTGTTATGCCGCAGGCGGAGCGCTCGGCGCCCTTGTCTGGACTATGGTTTCGCATGCGGGACCAGCACTGCCGCCTTACGAGCAGCCTGGCAACTTCGCGGCGCGAGATGTGAAGAAATGAGCCGCCGCAGTGCTGGATTCCCCTGCCGGCGATGAAGACATAAACCGGCGCCGGGCATCGCACCCCAATTGGGCGTTATATTTTCTTGGACTTTCGAGAAGCCCAACCCATTTGGGCAAATGTTGATAGCCAATAGGAATTAGGCCCAGGGCTTTTCGGCGGCGGAGCGCTCGCCCGCGATGTGCCCGAAGACCATGCACTCCAGGATATTGCCGCCCCCCTGGTAATGGTAGCTGTATACGGAACCCAGTTCCCCGGCCGAGTACAGCCTTCCAATAGGCTTGCGGTTGGTGTCCAGCACCTGACTGAGACTGTTGCGTCGAGGCCCTCCCTGAGTGTTGGTGAATGCCGGGACGAACTCGGCGGCGTAATACGGCGGGGTTTGTATTGGCGTCATCTTTTTCGCATCCCGGCCGAATTCCGTGTCCTTTCCGGCTGCACACGATTGGTTCCAGGTCGCGACGGTTTTTTCGAGCGCCTCCGGGTTTTTGCCAATTTTCGCGGCCAGGTCCTTTAGAGTGTCGGCCTTTATAACCCAGCCTTTTTCGATTTCGGCGCTGTTGTCAGCGCTCCACTTGTATTTTTCTATCTGTGACCACCAGCAGAAGAAATAATCCGGCGGGTAGAGCGGCCCGCTCTTTCTCATGGCCTCGTCGAAGACAAGGTGCACGGGCAACGGAGTGGGGACATGGATATAGATGCCGTGAAAAGGTATCTTGCCGTGCTTTGTGCTGTAAGCTTCGTTGGTAAACCTGGTGGCATCTTTGGCGATCCAGATCCAGCCGTTCCCCGGAGGAGCGAAATTGTAGCCGAAGGCCCAATCCTTGTCGGGAGCCTTGAAATTAAAGTCCGGGCCGGCCTGGTTGTCCATGTGCCACAGATCGGCGCCGATCGCCATTGCCATCCGGATCCCGTCACCGGTGTTGTAGGGACTGCCTTTGGGATAGCCGCAAGGCATGCCGAGGTAATCGCGGATCATCTCCTGGTTGTTTTCAAAGCCTCCCGTGCAGAGAACCACGGCCTTTTTCGCTTTTACAAAAAGCTTTTTGCCGTGACTCTCGACAACGACCCCCCTGACCTCTTTGCTTTTGACGTCCTGGATCAATTCCACTGCCCGCATTTCATACTGGATCCTGACTTTTCTCTTGAGAGCGTTTTCCATGAGCAGAAGCCAGAGGCGTTGAAACCCGTTCCCCTTTGTGGACCAACAAACGTTTCCGGCGCCGCCTGGAAATTCAGGGTATTCTCCGGGGGATGGGATTGTCCGCATATCCGCGCCCATTTTGGTGAGCCATTCCGTAACATGAATCGAGTGCTCATGAAAAACCTTGGTCATATCGTCCGGAATGGGATACCCGTCACTCATTGCTTTCTGATACTCGATCGCCTTGGTCGAATCGGAAGGGCACCAGTAACCCTGCCCGCTGACCCGCGTATTGCCGCCGGCGTGCGCTTCGGCCGCCTTTTCCAGGATGAGAACATCCGCGCCCTGGTCCCGAGCGGTGATTGCGGTCATGAGACCGGCGCCGCCGATGCCAAGGATGACGACTTCGGCTTCGTCATCCCACTTTTTAACCTCATCGGATTGAGTCGCGCCGGCCGTCATCGCGCCAAGCCCTGCCAGACTTGCGCCGCCTGCGGCTGCAGTCTTGATAAAGGATCTTCTTGAAGTTTTCGTCATTTCGCTCCTCGTGGTGAAGTTCTATGAACTCTAAGACTCAAAGACTCCGAGATTTCAAACTTCGAGGCCGATGGAGCGCATCAGCTCCAGCGCATTGCTCTTCCGGACGATTCCAGGAAGAAGATGGTAATCGAAAGCGATGCGACCCTCCTCGATATGATCTTCGAAATGGACGTTGACGGCATGAGGCGCGAGCGCCTCGACGATGTGAGCCAGCGCGAGATCATGCGTGGTCAGCAGCCCCAGCGCGCCCCGGCGCGCCAGTCCCTTAATGACGGCTTCGGCCCCGATTCTCCGGTCGTGAGAGTTGGTGCCGTGAAGCAATTCATCCAGCAAAAACAGGAGAGGAATCGGGCCGTCGGCGACGGTCACCAGTTCGCGAAGGCGCGTAATCTCGGCATAAAACCTGGACGTGCCCTCCTGCAGGGAATCCGTGATCCGGATCGAAGCGCCTACGGCCAAAGGGGAAATGCGCAGGCGCTCGGCGCGAACGGGGGCTCCCGCCAGCGCCATCACCACGTTGATTCCGACGGTGCGCAACAGCGTGCTCTTCCCGGACATGTTCGAGCCGCTCACAACCATGACCCTGACTTCACCCGTGAGGCTGACGTCGTTGCGCACGCATCTGCTTTCCGGGATCAGTGGATGCCCGAGTTTGCACCCCTCGAAACAGGGCGGCTCGTCGGTTATTTCCGGGAAGGGGTCGTGCGGATGCTCATAGGAGTAGGCTGCCAGTGAGGTCAGCGCCTCCAGTTCGGCCACGGCCGCGAGCCAGCCGGCAATCGCATGCCCGTTTTTCGCGCGCCACTGCTCAATGAGAAAGGCCAGCTGTATTTCCCAAAGCAAAATCAAAGCAAGTGGCGCGAAAAGAAAGTTCCTTCTCGAATCGAGCAGCACGATGAGGCGGTTAAGCCGGGCAATGAGACGCGAAGGGGGCACGCCTTCGCAGTCGAGCCTGGTGCGCAGGCTTTTCAGATGGGCGGTCTTGAAAGATTCTTTTTCAAGCCGGGCGAGCACCGAGGAGAGCAGCTCGAGGTCCCGGCCTGCTCCTTCTGCTTCGGTGACGGCCGGTCCAATGGCGCGTCGCTGTGACCATAAGAAGACGAGCTCGATGAGGATGGCGAGGGAAAACCAATGATGGCGATCCGTCGCGATCCAGATTCCAATCGAGGCCAGGACAAGACAGGTGATGGCTGCAGCCGCGATCCGGATCAAGTTTGAGTGCAGTCTCGCCGGTCCTTCTCCCCAATGGACAAGGGGGTCCGGGTGCACACCTGCGCGCACATCGGCCCCGAGCACCGCCAGGTCTTCCCGGAGGTCCAGGTTGGAGCGAAGCTCGTCCACCGCTCCCTGCCTGGCCCGGATTTCATCGGCGCCCGCGGGTGACTTGAGCCAGGAAGCGAGCATCTGCTCGCCTGCGTGCGTGCGCGCATTGCACAGGAGTTCGAACAGGGAGCCTTTGCCGAAAAGATCCAGGTCCCGTGCGTACGGGTGTGACGGCTCCCCGAAACTATCGCCGGGCTCGCCCGCGCCTTCCCAGTCGTCATCGAGGCGCTTGAGCCCGCGCTCGTAGAAATCGATGGTGCGGCGGAATCTCTGGAGTTGTTGGAGCACGCGGCCGTGCCATAGCGTCAGTGCAATAAAAATGCACAACGGGATCAGGAGCCACCACGGGGAAATCCGTTCCGCAATGAAGACAAACCAGGCCGCGATCAGTGCCGCGACGAATACGGCCAGGCGCGCGTTGCCGATCCGGTGATGCCACGAGTCCAGCTTGTCCGCCAACGAGCGCCTCTGTTCAAGGCGATTCTCATATTCCGCGCGGGGGCCAGTCGTCATCGGCGTCCGTCCATTCAGAACTTTTAATTCTTCTCTTTCCGCCACCAGTAGATATAATCCGTAAAACTGATACTAGATTAGGGCAAAGCAGGCCGCAACAATAGAAAATACCGTTTTTGTAAGGAGGATGGGATGAGGATCTTGGGTATTGTGGGCAGCCCGCGGAAAAACGGCAATACCGAAATATTGATGAATGAGGCATTGAACGTGGCCCGGGATGCCGGCATGGACACGGAAATGTTTTTGATGTCCGGGAAGCAGGTTGCTCCCTGTGACGCTTGCGGTGCGTGCTTCGAAGTCGGATCGTGTGTGGTCGAGGACGATATGCAGGAACTGTACGATAGGATGGACCGGGCGGACGGGATCATCATTGGAAGCCCTGTCTACTTCGGCAGTGTCAGCGCCCAAACCAAGGCCATCATGGATCGAATGTTCGCCTTGCTGCGCAAGCGCGCTCTTAAAGATAAAATCGCCGGGGCGCTTGTGGTGACCCGAAGAGTCGGGGCGATCCAGGCCAGGTCGCTCATTTATTCCTTCTGCATCGCGCAGGGGATGATTGTCGCCGGCGGAGCGATCGGTTATGGAAGAGAGCCCGGAGACGTATTGACGGGAGTAGGCGGTGGCATCGACATGTCCGCGATGGAAGAAGCGCGCCTGCTCGGCGCGAATGTAGTCCAAATGGCGCGCCGATTGAGGGCGTAGCTCCGCACGAGGAACACGAAACTCCCCTATCGTTTTTCGCGTGGCTCGCAAAGCTTCTCAAGACGTCGATCACAGCGAAGACGAGGGATGCCAGCCGCCGTTCACGGCGATGACCTCTCCCGTAATATAACTTGCGTCATCCGAAGCCAGAAATAGCGCCGACCGGGCAATATCCTCAGGCTCAGCCAATCGGCCCAGCGGCACCATGCCCGAAGTCTGGCGCTCTATTTTGGGATCTTTCCAGAATGCCGCATTGAAATCCGTTTTGACGATGCCCGGGGCTAGCGCGTTTGCCCTGACCCCGTAGGGCGCCATTTCCAGGGCCAGCTGCCGCGTGAGCATGATGATCCCGGCTTTGGATATGCAGTAAGCACCTGCCCCGGCGCCTGGAGTCAATCCGACCTGAGAAGACATATTGATGATGCTGCCGGTCTTTCGCAGCATCATTCTCTTCCCGACAGCTTGGCAGCAGAGATAAGTTCCCTTGAGATTAGTCCCAATGACCTTGTCCCAGTTCTGGTCGCTGCACTCGATCAAGGTTTCCCCGGGAATCCAGACGCCCGCGCAGTTCACGAGGATATCGATCTTTCCATAATCTTCGGCGACACGCTGCGCCATGGACTCAACCTCGTCGCGTTGGGAAACATCGACCTGAAGGGCCAAAGACCGGGATCCTGCCTCGCTTAACTCCTGTCTGGCCTGCTCGAGCAGCCCGTCTTCGGTCGCTATATCGCCGACCACGACATCAGCGCCGGCTTCAGCCAGAGCAAGGGCAACGGCCCTGCCGATCCCTCTGCGGCCCCCCGTCACGATGGCAGTTTTGCTTCTCAAACGATGATGCCTCATAGCCTCAGATTCCATATGCGATCGCCCCCCAGAACAGGTTATAATCACCCACCTTGGGCCTCTTGTGCCTGATGGGCCCTAAGAATGACAGACGCTCCAAAAACGCATTGATTAACTTAACACTTCCAACAAGGAGTTGAACGATGAATCGATCGCATTCCATCCGTTTGGTGATTGCGGCGTTGGGACTCGTGTTCGTGAGCGCTTGTGTTCTTGCACAGGCGCAGCAGCAGGGCGGGTACCAGCCGCAGGTCGGGCAGCCGGGCAAGGATGTGGTTTGGGTGCCCACCCAACAGGAACTCGTCAACAAGATGCTCGAAATGGCAAAAGTTACGCCGCAGGACTACGTGATCGACCTCGGTTCGGGGGACGGGCGCACGGTCATTACCGCCGCAAAGCTTGGAGCCCAGGCGCTCGGCATCGAATACAACCCCGATATGGTCGAGTTGTCGCAGCGTAACGCAGCTGAGGCTGGGGTCAGCAATAAGGCCACTTTCGTCAAAGCGGACTTGTTCGAGGCCGACCTTTCAAAGGCGACCGTAATCACGATGTTTCTCCTCCCCGATATCAATCTCAGGTTGCGCCCCAAGCTCCTGAATTTGAAGCCGGGCACGAGAATCGTGTCGAACAGCTTCACGATGGAAGAGTGGGAGGCCGACAGGGTTGTAAACCTGGAAAACGGCTGCGTTAGCTGGTGCACGGCTTACCTCTGGATCATACCGTCGAAAGTGGAAGGGAAATGGAAGCTCTCCAACGGTGAGCTGAACCTCGTGCAGACGTTCCAGATGATCAAGGGAACCCTGTCTTCCGACGGCAGGAACACACCGATTGCCGGCAAGCTGAACGGAAACGCACTCAGCTTCCGCGCAGACCAGACGGAATACGAGGGGCAGGTGGAAGGCAACGTGATTCAGGGGAATTCAAAATCCAGCGCGGGAAATACCACCTGGCGTGCCGTAAAACAGTAGGCCGTGGGCCGTGGGCAGTGGATTTTTCCTAGAATCTCTTTTTTTCAAATTTCCTGATTCCAGCTTTCCTGCTGCCGACTGCCGACTGCATACTGCCCACTAACCAATCCACCAGCTTGTCGCAATTGCGAGTGATTTGAGCGATCTCTTCTTCAGTAATGTCATCCAGGTGAATGCCGGCGATCGCGCAAACAGGTCTCTTGAGGCTTTTGCATAACTTGTGCGCGGCAGTGTAAGCCACAAAATCATCTTTGTGGCCCAACCGGGTTATGACGGACGTTGACGCCCGGTTGTCTGCACGGCTGTAATCGGCCAGCGCAACGGCGCCCATATGGGCGCAATCATTGAAGAGGTAAACCACCAGATCGTTTCCGATCAACTGCGTCTTCAAGTTTACCTTGGTGCGATTCGCACCTTCGCTCAACGAGACTGATCTCATACGGGAATGCCGGTGCCGGGCCATCGGGGAAAGAGGTGATGTTCAACCTGGAAAAGGTCGAGTGCACGACCGACCGTGTGGTCAACAATGTCCTGGATTGTCTGTGGCCGGCTGTAGAACGCGGGAATCGGGGGCATGACGATGGCTCCCATTTCCGTGACGCTGATCATATTCTTCAAATGTCCCAGGTGCAGCGGCGTTTCGCGCACCAGGAGCAGCAACCGCCGTTTTTCCTTTAGGGTGACGTCCGCCGCGCGGGTCAATAAATTATCCGCGTATGAATGAGCTAACGCGGAAAGAGTTTTCATGCTGCAGGGAGCGACGATCATCCCATCCTGTTGAAAGGAACCGCTGGCAAGACGTGCCCCGATGTCGTCGATGGCATAACAATAGTCTGCCATTCCCTTGACCTCTTCGACTTTGAATTCCGTTTCAATTTCGATGGTCTGTTCGCCTGCGGCTGAAATGATCAGATGGGTTTCCGCGTCCTTCATGCCGGAAAGCACCTGAAGCAGTCGGATGCCGTAGATAACCCCTGTGGCTCCGTTGATTCCGATGAGTATCTTCAATCCTGAACCCCTTTGCACGAACGAATACTATACCTCCAAGACCAGATGCCTCAAAGTATCTATAACTCCTCAGAATGGGATCTAGTATATTGCTGCCATGGACTACGCATATGCGTTTGGCGATGCCCAGAAGCTTTACCTCAATGGGACCAACCGGTGCACAAACAGGTGCTCCTTTTGCGTGCGCTATCGAATCGACGGACTGGGCGGCGCTCTTCTCTGGGGAAAGGAAGAACCGGACCTGCAAAGGCTCGAGATGGGCGTGCGGGCCCACGGCGGGCTGGGTAATATCCGGGAATTCATCTGGTGCGGTTACGGAGAACCGACGTTCCGTCTTGATCTGATCAAGCAGGCCGCCACCTGGCTGCGAAGCCGCGGAGCCAAAATTCGGCTTAATACGAACGGGCACGGATGCCTGATCCACGGACGGGATGTCCTGCCGGAATTGTCTCGTGTTGTGGATGAGATCTCGATATCCCTGAATGCACCGGACTGCGGGCGCTATCTTGATTTGTGCCGCCCCGGTTCTGATTTCCCGGAACTGGGGCCCGAGCGGTTTTGGGAGGCGATGATTGACTGCCTGGCACGCGCTCCGGCCTACTTCGAAGATACGCAAGCTAGCGTTGTCGGGTCGGCTCTCGACCGGGAGGAGATCGAGGAATGCAGACGCTTGGCAGCCTCCTTCGGAATCAAGCGCTTCCGCGTGCGCTAGCTTATTTCTTGCACAAAGATTGGCCAACCGCGGATGTATCCGCGGCTCATTCACCGCATCACAGCTGCTTTTCAACTAATTCGATAATGATGTCGTCGGGCCCCCTTAGATAGCAGACTCCCCACCTGCCGCTGCCGTCGTTGCCGGCCGCCCACACGGGCGGATTCACAAACCTAATTCCTGCGGCGGAAAGTTCCCGGTATGTCTTTTCGATGTCTTCGACCAGGAAGGCAACGTGCGCGGTCCCTGGGTTGTAGGGTCGTGAGTCGATCGTCTTGCCTGCCGGTTTGACATATTCGATCAGTT